>PJTT01000026.1_pt1 | contig 333213 bp, 254 predicted proteins | sample 1512261 | NCBI WGS metagenome assembly PJTT01 (sample SAMN08177685, study PRJNA422409) | Soil metagenome, whole genome shotgun sequencing project. | isolation source: Soil (2) enriched on wood chips | place: USA: Madison | collected 2015-01-15 | reverse complement strand
CTAAAATCTAAAATCTAAAATCTAAAATCTAAAATCTAAAATCTAAAATCTAAAATCTAAAATCTAAAATCTAAAATCTAAAATCTAAAATCTAAAATCTAAAATCTAAAATCTAAAATCTAATCCCGAAGTTTCGGGACTAAAATCTAAAATCTCGAAAATCAAACCACAAATTCATTCTAATCCCATCATCTCCTTTTTTGATTCTGATATTTGTAGGCTGGCTTTGCGGACCTTGCTGTTCCAGAGGTTTAAAATCACGCATAGCCGGAATTTCATACATAAACGAAATATCGCCTTCGGGAAAATCTGGCTGCGGAGAACTTCCCGGAAAACTATTTTTAGGTAAATCCGGCGTAAATAATCTCAAAAACAAATTATCAGATTCGCTGAAAACTTTAAAAGATGATTTTCCGGCTTTTAAATCAGCACCAAGAAGATTTGCATGATAACCTTTAAACTCCGGATAAATCAGGTTTTCAAAACTTTCTCCAGTAATTGTATTGTTATATTCTTTTTGCCAAAAGCCGTAAGTGGTGCCTTTTATACGGTTTTTCCAAACACGATACGGACCTCTTCCAAACCATTTAATTTCCGTAACTTCTTTTTCAGGAAAACTGAACGTAATGCCAAAAGCATTGATTTTATCTTCAAAAAAAGCGCCGTCAAAACCATCTCCGCCAGAAGCATTTTTTAAAGCCAGTAATTCCATTTTAAATCTTCCGTCGGCTTCCATAATCCATTTTATAGATGATAAACCACCTGAATAATTGATTTGGCAAATCGCTTTTTCGCCTTCCTGAGATATCTGTATGTCTTTTAATTTTGCTTTCATACCAATGAATCGCGGTCCGTTTGCCAGCGGAATGGTTGAGGTTTTATTGGATATTTTTTGAATTTCTCCCGTCTGCGAATTTATAGTTACCGTTACATCATTTCCTTTCAATGTAATCTCAGAATCAGTTTTGGTTACCAATGCTTTAGCCTTTAAATCTTGAACTTTCAAGAATTTTGAGACATAAAATTTAGCTTTATGAATAGGCCAGGTCCAGGTATAAATTTGCTTGTTGAACTGATCGAAAGCCGTTATGGATAAAACATCGCCTTCAAAGAAATTTTCAGGAAGATTAAATGTAATTTTTCTCGTTTCACCCGGATCAATACTCGGAATTTCAAAATTTCCGGAACTTATTTCCTGAGCCGTTTTATCAGAATATAAAATATCATCGTCGGCTTTTAAAACTTTAAATTCCATTTTACAGGAATTCAAATTGCTGAACAAATAATCATTTGTTATTAAAAAAGAACCGTCAAACATATCTGTAATTTGTTTGGGCTGAAACTGTATGGGCGCCCACATTTCTTTTACAGAAAAATAACTGCCTTCTTTTTCGCGATGAGGTCCCAGAATTCCGTCGGCGGCGAGAGAACCTTTAGAATCAAACTTTTGCTCACCTTTCCAGTCAGAACGTTTTACCGCTTCGTCGAGCATTGCCCACATAAAACCTCCGGCAAAAAGCGGACTTTCTTTGTAGCGGTTCCAAAAATCTTCTAATGCGGCACCGTGACCGTTATCATACGTTCCATGCATAAATTCAGTTGGGAAAAATACATTTTCACCCGAATTAAAACGATGCATTCCTGTTAAATACGTTGGATAATGATGCGTGTCCCAGCCGTCAAAATCAGCCCACGGATGAATTACAATTCTTTTCTGCGGATCATTTTCGGTAAAAACTTTATCGACTTCATAATTCCATCCGCCTTCATTTCCGTTGTCCCAAATAATTACAGATGGATGATTTACATCGCGCGCAATCATTTCTTTCGCCAGTTTTCTTCCTGTTTCGGTATCATACGAATTCTGCCAGCCGGCGAGTTCATTTAAAACAAAAAGACCAAGAGAATCGCAGACATCGAGAAAATGGTCATCTGGCGGATAATGTCCGCGAACCGCATTCATATTCATGTCCTTAATCAATTGTACGTCCAGTTCGCTTATGCGTTTGCTTGTACTGCGTCCGCCTTCCGGCCAAAAAGAATGACGGTTAATTCCTTTCATGATAATTTTAGTGCCGTTTACGTAAATCCCGTCCTGTTTTTTAAACTCTAAAGTTCTAAAACCAATCTTTTTATGATATTCGTGAAGAATCTTTCCGTTTTGTTTTAAAACCAATTTTAAGTCGTATAAATTAGGATTTTCGGGATTCCACGGTTTAATGTTTTCCCATTTTGCTTTAACCGTTTCCTTTATGGTTTTCGCTTTAAGCGGCAATGTAAAAGCGGGAAAACTTTCGCCGTTTTTATCTGAAATAGAAGCTTCTAAAACAACATTTTTTGAGATGTTCTGTAAATTCAAGTCAACCGTAATCGAACCGTCCATTTTTGGATTTACCGCAATATTCTGAATCTGCGTTTTTGGAGAAACTTCTAACCAAACCGGACGATAAATACCGCCAAAAAGCCACCAGTCGGCTCTTCTTTCAGCATTATTTACCGACTTGTCAGCCGAATGTTTCCAGACATGAACTTCTAAAGTATTTTTTGAACCCAATTTTAAAAGAGGCGAAATATTATATTTGAATTCATAAAAACCGCCCTGATGAACCGGTCCTGCGATTTTTCCATTTATTTTCACCTCAGTATCAGTCATAGCGCCGCCAAAAGCGATTAAAACCGTTTTATCTTTATAATCAGCCGGAACATCAAATTCATATTTATAAAAACCTTCTTCTTTGCTGGGCTCTTTTTGATTGAGTTCTTTATACCAGCGCCCGTATGTATATTCGCCAAAACCTTCTAATTCCCACTGCGACGGTACATTTATTTTTGTCCACACTTTGCTGTTGTGGCCGTCGGTGCAATAAAAATCCCATTTTACAGGATGCTCAAAATCTACTCCCGAAAGATAAATTTTATCAGTCTGCTGTGCATGGGCACTAAAAAGAAACGTAATGAAAAAAAGAAATCCGGGAATGTTTTTTAAAAGCCTGCTGTTCATACAAATTTGGGTTGGTTTTGCGGTTAGTTTCCTATCAGTTTTTAAATACCGAAAGAAATTGTGTTATCAAATCTAATTGTTCGTTTTAGATATTGTATCCTGTACTATGATGTTAAAAAATGTAAGATTATTTTAAAAATTAGTATTTTTTTTAAATTTCTAAAATCAGGTAGGTACAGGATACTATCCGATAAAAAAACAAAGAAATTGCAACTGCATTATTTAATTGATAAAATAATAAAGGAAAAATTTTATTATTCAAATTTCAATAATCCTCAATATTTTGAATTTTTATGAGAATTAAAAAACAATCTATTTGCACTTTAGTTATCCTGTTTTTATCGTCGGTTCTTTTCATTTTTGGACAGGAAAAAACGTCAATCCGCAAAATACATTATGTACCAGAGGGCAATAGTTTTGTTTTAAAAAACGGAACCCGAAAATTCAACAGAGCGCTTTACGGATCTAACACGGCTTTTAGAGTTGAAACCGGAGATCTGCCGGAATTTGCCATGTACATGCCCGGAATGGGAGGCAATTTTAAAATGGCATTGGTAAATGGAAAAGAAAGCAAATGGATAACCGAAGCTTCTAAAATCGATACCCGATATGTTTTAGGAACGATGCATTATACCATTGAAGATCCGATTTTAGGAAACGGAAAATTATTTGTAGATGTTGCCGCTCTAAAAGAAAGCGAAGGTTTTATTGTAAAAGTGTATGGCGAAAAACTGCCGAAAAACACAAATTTAATCTGGGCTTTTGGCGGTGCAACGGGAAAGAAATTCAGCCGTGACGGCGATATTGGTGCAGATCCGGAATCGGTTTTTTATTTACAGCCGCAATATTGTCTCAATAATACATACACACTTAAAAAGGAATCTTTTGTTTTAGATTATGGTTCAGAAAGCAACCGTCAGAAAACGGGAAATAACAGAACTTTAAGCGGTTTCTTTCCAAATTCAGAAGTTCATTTGGCTAATGCCGATCTGCAGAAAAATCCGTTGGAATTATTTAATTCAAAACCTGAATCTCTACCTTTAATAACAGGTAAATTAAGCTCAGTTTCAGAAAAGGGAAATTACTGGCTGTTTGTTCCCGAAGTTTCAAAAGTAGATTACACCCAAAAATCTATTGCTGAATTTTATGCAAAAGCGGTTGCAGAAACGCATCTTTTAGCGAATCGAATAAAAGTAAAAACGCCGGACGAATACATAAACACACTAGGTTCTGCGCTGGCAATTGCTTCAGACGGAATTTGGGAAAGTCCAGCGTATCTGCACGGAGCCATTGCGTGGCGTATGTATCTCAATGCATGGCGAGGCGCTTACACGGCAGATCCGCTGGGCTGGCATGACAGGGCAAAAACACATTTTACAAGTTACAGCAATTCGCAGGTAACTTCTCCGGAAAGCGGGCCTGTGGTTTTTGATGAAGAAAAAAATCTGGCAAGACAAAAAGAAGAAATCGGAACCTCGATGTTTAGCAGTGGTTACATCAGCCGTAGTCCGAATAAAAATAATGTCGCGCATCATTATGATATGAATCTGGTTTTTTTCGATCAAATGTTTCGTCATTTTAAATGGACAGGCGATCTGGCTTTCTTAAAAGAAATGTGGCCGACAATTGAAAGACATCTAAATTGGGAAAAAAGAAATTTTGACCCGGATAATGACGGACTTTACGACGCTTATGCTTCAATTTGGGCAAGCGATGCTTTGCAGTACAGCGGCGGCGACGTTATTCATTCATCAGCCTATAATTATTATGCGAATAAAATGGCGGCTGAACTGGCTAAAAAAATAGGTAAAGATGAGACTTCTTATTTAAAAGAAGCAGATAAAATCCTGAAAGCCGTAAACCAGCAGCTTTGGATTTCAAAAAAAGGAATTTTTGCCGAATATAAAGACGCTTTAGGAAACAGATTACTGCACGATTCACCAGGAGTCTGGAGTATTTATCATACCATCGATTCAGAATTGTCGAATGTGTTTGAGAGTTATCAAATGCTGGATTATGTCAACAATCAGATTCCGCATATTCCAATTTCGGCTGAAGGACTGGATAAAAAAGACCTTTATGTAATCAGCACCACAAATTGGCAGCCTTATACGTGGTCGACCAATAATGTGGCTTTGGCTGAACAACTGCATACTTCGCTGGCTTTCTGGCAGGGCGGACAATCTGAAAAAGCCTATACAATGTGGGAAAGTGCATTAATCGAAAGTATGTATTTAGGTGCTTCGCCGGGTGGTTTCGAACAGCTTTTGTTTCAGGATGCCATGCGCGGCGAATTGTATCGCGATTTTGCTGATCCAATTGGTATGGCATCGAGAACTTTGGTCGAAGGACTATTCGGGATTCAGCCTGATGCTGTTAAAGAAGTTTTGACGATTCAGCCTGGATTTCCTGAAAAATGGGATAACGCTTCTTTAGAAATTCCGGATATTTCAATTGATTTTAAAAGAGAAAATAAAGAAGAAAAATATTCGATTAAAAATAAGTTTTCGGCAAAAATGAATTTAAAATTGATTTTGAATTCGTCTTTTGAAAGTGTTGAAAATATTCTGGTGAACGGAAAATCAGTTTCGTGGAAATTGGTTTCTGAAAGTATTGGAAAACCAAAAATCAGCATTGAATTTCCTTATAGTTCGAATTATGATATTGTGATTAAATGGAAAGGAGAGTCTTTAGAAAATATAAAAGAAAAAGATTTTTATACGTTAAATGAAGCTTTAGAATTTAAAACGTTAAAAGCTGAAATTTTTTCGGTTTATGATCCGCAGGAGGTTTTAAGTTCAGTTTCAAAAGAAAATCATTTGCTTAAAGCGAAAGTAAATTCGACTGGTAATAAAGTGTTTTTTGTTGAATTGAAACAAGGAGAATTAACTTGGCAGCATCCCGTTCATTTGAATGTAAAAGCTGAAAAACAATCTAATGAAAATCATACAAATTGGGATTTACCGCTTGATAAATCAGCGAAAGTAGAAACAATACCATTAACAGCTTATTTTAATGCAAAAGTTACTGATATTTTTAATTACGAATATTTGTCGCCAAGACCTAAAACAGTCACATTGCAGCTTCCAAAACAAGGAATTGGAAATTGGTGTTATCCAAATGTAATGGTAAAAATTGATGATTCCGGACTTCGCGAAAAAGCAAAACTAAACGGGGAAATAAAAACACCAAACGGAATTCCGTTTCAAACACCTTCAAATGAAAACCTGAAAAATATTGCTTTCACCTCGATGTGGGATAATTTTCCGGAAAGTATCAATATTCCGTTAAGCGGAAAAGCTTCACACGTTTATTTTATGCTCGCCGGAACAACAAATCCTATGCAAAGTAGAATTACAAACGGCGAAATCACAATACATTACACTGATGGAACTTCGGAAATTCTGCCTTTAAAAAATCCGGAAAACTGGTGGCCAATCGAACTGGATTATTTTACAGACGGATTGGCTTTTACAACCGATGCTCCAAAACCACTGAGAGTTTATTTTAAAACGGGTGAAATTTCAAGAGATTTTAAAGATTTTAAAACCATAAAAGGTTTCAGTAATTATGGCGTAGACGGCGGTGCAGGAACGATTTTAGATTTACCGTTAAATAAAAACAAAACCTTGAAAAGTCTTACTTTAAAAACCATTGCCAATGATGTTGTGATTGGTTTGATGAGTGTGACATTGCAAAGATTTTAGACTTTAGTCCCGAAACTTCGGGATTAAATTTTAGATTTTTCTTAATGCTTCGGAGAAGCTGCATATTTATAGAAAATTATATTGAACCATGATTATAAACCCCCTCGGGGTGACATATTTAACCAAATCATTAGCAAATGAAAAAATACCAATTTATCATTACAATTCTATTTTCGATTTCGTTAACTGCGCAGCAAAAAATCGATCGAAAAGCCTTAGTAACGCGTCATAATGTTCAAATTTCGGCTATTGATACTCTGGCTTCTTTAACGGTTGGAAACGGTGCTTTTGCTTTTACGGTAGATGCAACCGGACTGCAGACTTTCCCGAAAACCTATCAGCATGGAATTCCGTTGGGAACTCAGTCAGAATGGGGATGGGACAGTTATAAAAATACGGAGAATTATAAATTTTCTGAAACCTTAAGAGATTACAAACAATACGGAAGAGATATTTCGTATACCGTTCAAATTAAAGAACCTAAGCGAAAAGTAGAAGCTGTAAACTGGTTTAGACAAAATCCGCATTTATTGCAGTTAGGAAATCTGGGTTTTGAAATTACAAAGAAAGACGGCAGTCTGGCTCAGTTTTCTGATATAAAAGCAATTTCGCAAAAACTGAATGTATGGACGGGAGTAATCGAAAGTTATTTTGAAATTGAAGGAACGCCTGTAACCGTTTTAACAGCTTCACATCAGGAAAAAGACGAAATCGGCGTTAAAGTAAAATCAGATTTATTAAAAGAAAAACGTTTAAAAATCAGTTTGCGAATTCCGTTTCCAACAGGCGATTGGGCAGATATGGGAACCAAATATGAAGGAAAACAAGATTATAAAAGCGAGCTTATAGAAAAATCTAAAACGGAAGCTGTTGTTACACACAAAATGGACAGTATTTCTTATAATGTTAATTTTAGATGGAAAGGAAATGCTAAAATCAAAAAATCTTCAGATCATTATTTTGTGGTAGAAACTTCGGATGCCGATACGTTGGAACTAAGTGCGCTTTTTGCTTTGGCAGAAAACAAAACAAAAAATTCTTCATTTACAGAAATTCAAAACAGCAGTATAAAAGGCTGGGAAAAATTCTGGAAAAGCGGTGCAGCAGTAGATTTTTCGGGCAGTACAGATAAACGCGCCAATGAATTAGAGCGAAGAATAATTTTATCGCAGTACTTAACAAAAGTGCAGTGTACAGGAAAAGTTCCTCCGCAGGAAACCGGTTTAACATATAACAGCTGGTACGGAAAACCGCACTTAGAAATGCACTGGTGGCACGGCGTTCATTTTGCACTTTGGAACCGTCCGGAATTGCTGGAGAAAAGTCTTCCGTGGTATCAAAAGGTTTTTGATAAAGCAAAGAATATCGCCAAAAGACAAGGTTTTGAAGGCGCAAGATGGCAGAAAATGGTTGATGCAGACGGAAACGAAAGTCCGTCTTCTGTGGGATCATTTTTAATTTGGCAGCAACCGCATTTTATTACCTATGCTGAATTGATGTACAGAGCCAATCCAACAAATTCAACTTTAAATTTATACAGCGAACGTGTTTTTGCGACCGCTGATTTTATGGCTTCGTTTGCGTATTACGATCCAAAAACAGATCGTTATGTTTTAGGTCCGGGCGTGATTCCGGCACAGGAACGTTTTAAAGCAATGGAAACATTTAATCCAACGTATGAATTGGCGTATTGGAACTGGGCTTTGAAAACGGCAATTGCATGGAAGAAAAAATTAAATCAAAAAGTACCGGAAAAATGGGAAACAGTTTTGGCTAAATTATCGAAACTTCCTGTTGCTGATAATGTGTATCTGGCAACAGAAAGTGCGACAGATTCATACACAAATCCTGAATTCAAAACCGATCACCCGTCGGTTTTAGGAACTTTTGGAATGCTGCCTGAAACGTCTCTTTTAGATAAAAAAATCATGAAAAATACTTTTGATCTGGTTTGGAATACCTGGTCCTGGGATAAAACCTGGGGTTGGGATTTTCCTATGACAGCAATGTCGGCTGCACGTTTAGGTATGCCTGAAAAAGCTGTTGATGCCCTTTTTATGAATGTAACCACGAATACGTATTTAAAAAACGGACATAATTATCAAGCCGAAAGGTTGACGCTTTATCTTCCGGGTAACGGCGGTATTTTAACTGCCGTTGCGATGATGTGCGCCGGCTGGGACGGTTCGACAGAAGAAAATCCGGGTTTTCCAAAAGACGGCAGCTGGAAAGTAAAAAGCGAAGGATTTAAGAAGATGTTTTAATTGAGGGACAGAGTGGCAAAGGGGCAAAGAGGCAGAGTTTTTTTTAATTGAAAAATATAATAATCTCGCAAAGACGCAAAGGCGCAAAGTTTTTTAATTGTATAATTTCTTAATCTTAAACTTTGCGTCTTTGCGAGAAATAAACCTCGCGTGCCTTGCGTAAACCTTAGCGCTCTTTGCGGTTAAATCCCATTTTAAAGTAAAAAAATATGAAAAATAAAACCTTTTTAATATTTCTTTTTGTGAGTCTGAATATATTCAGTCAGAGACAAATGGAAAATCTCGACCGCGGGATGATTGCCCTTAAAAACAACGGACAGTTCTTTATCAGCTGGCGGGTTTTAGGAACAGATCCTGATGATCTGGCATTTAATTTATACCGAAAAAGCGGCAGTAAAAAAGCAGTTTTATTAAATGAAAAACCTATAACGGGAGCAACGAATTTTATTGATTCAAAAGCCGATTCAAATATTGAAAATACCTGGTTTGTAAAAACGGTTTTAAAAGGTAAAGAATCTGAAACTTCGGGGAGTTTTACAATTCCTGCGAATACTCCGGATAAACAATATCTTTCGATCAAACTTAAAGAAATTGACGGATATATTGCTAATGATATTTCGGCTGGAGATTTAGACGGCGACGGACAATACGATTTAATTGTGCACATGACCGGAAAAGGACATGATAATTCACAGTCTGGAATTACAGATCCGCCTATTTTTCAGGCTTATAAACTCGACGGAACATTTTTATGGCAGATTAATTTAGGAAAAAACATTCGCGAAGGCGCACATTATACACAGTTTATGGTGTACGATTTAGACGGCGACGGAATTGCAGAATTGGTTTGCAAAACAGCCGACGGAACTACAGACAGTGTAGGAAATGTTGTTGGCGATGCATCAAAAGACTGGGTTGACAGAGATTCAAATTCGAAAACGTATGGCAAGATTTTACAAGGCCCGGAATATCTTTCGGTGTTTGATGGAAAAACAGGAAAACTCATTACAACTGCAGATTATATTCCGGAACGCGGTGATCTGGCTGGCTGGGGCGGAAACGGCGGAAGCGGGGGCAATGATACCAAAGGAAACCGAATGGATCGTTTTTTGGCTTGTGTGGCTTATTTAGACGGCGTACATCCAAGTGTGGTAATGTGCCGCGGTTATTACGGAAGAACGGTTTTAGCGGCTTGGGATTTTAAAAACAAAAAACTGACTTCGAGATGGATTTTCGACAGCAAAAATGGTGAGAATCCCTATTCTGGAATGGGAAATCATAATTTAACTGTTGCCGATGTTGATAACGACGGAAAAGATGAAATCATTTACGGATCGATGTGCGTGGATGATAACGGACAAGGTTTGTATACAACAGGTTTCAGACATGGCGATGCGATTCATGTTTCTGACCTTGATTTGGATATTCCCGGTTTAGAGGTTTTTGGAATTCATGAAATCGAAAACAAAACAACCGGTCCGGGTGTAACATTATTTTCTGCAAAAGATGGAAAAGTTTTATTTACAGATTCTCTAAACGGTGATGTTGGCAGGGGAGCAGCAGATAATATTGACCCAACAAGAAAAGGTGCGCAATGCTGGTGGTCTGGTTCGCCTTATTTACATGATATGAAAGGAAATAACATTGGAAAAGCGCCAAGTTCGACTAACTTTTTAATTTATTGGGATGGTGATACTTCGAGAGAGCTTTTAAATTCTAATTATATCGATAAATACAACGCCGGAAGATTGTTTACTGCCGAAGGCGCAGTTTCTAATAACGGTACAAAATCGACTCCGGGGCTTTCTGCAGATATTTTAGGAGACTGGCGTGAAGAATTAATATTAAGATCTGAAGACAATAAAGAACTTAGAATTTATTCTACAATAATTCCAACTAATGTGCGGCAATATACTTTAATGCATGATCCGCAGTATCGTTTAAGTATTGCGTGGCAGAATGTAGGTTATAATCAGCCTCCTCATACAAGTTTTTATATGGGATTTGGAATGAATCCTGCACCAAAAGCCAATATTGTTTTGGTACCTCTAAAAAGTAAAAATTGATGTTTGTAACCATTTGAGAAGCAGAATAAATTAAAAAGATGTCAGAAAGTACTTTTACCGGCATCTTTTTTTTGTTATGCTAACATAGGGAATTTTGTTAAAAAATAGAATTATTTATTTTTTAAGTTTAAAAAATTGTTAAATCTATTGAAAAAGCAATCAAAATCATTATTATCTAGAATAAATAAAAATAATTTGGTATAGTTTAATACAACGTATAAATTTGCCTTATTCAAAATAATTCTAAATAAAATGAAAGTAAAAATAGTATTGCCGCTGCTAAGCTTTTGCTTATTAGTACTGACAAGTGTCACTTCGTTTGCGCAAAACAGTACCATTAAAGGTATGATTTCGTTAAGTACAAATGAGTCTGCAGATAACGTTTCTGTATCGTTAAAAGGAACTCGTATTGGAACTACTACTGACGCTCAGGGTAATTACGAAATTAAAAACGTTAAACCGGGTAACTACACCATTAGAGTTACAGCGGTTGGGTTTTCACCAAAAGAAAAATTCATTACTGTTGCTGGTGGAAATGAAATTGTAGAAAATTTTACCTTAATTACTACATCTGAAACTCTTACTGAAGTATTTGTAAAAGGAAATGCAAACAAATACACAAAATCTGAAAGCGAATACGTTTCGAGAATGCAGGTTAAAAACCTTGAAAACTCACAAGTTTACAACGTAGTAACTAAAGAATTAATGAAAGACCAATTGGTTACAAATCAAGACGAAGCGTTGAAAAACGTTCCTGGTTTATACCAATTATGGGGTGCTACAAACCGTGCAGGCGATGGAGGTTCTTGGTACTCATTACGTGGATTTACTACTCAAAGTTTAGTTAGAAATGGTATTGCAGGAAAAGTAAACAGTAATTCTGATGCTGCAAACCTTGAAAGAATCGAGGTTATTAAAGGGCCTTCTGCAACTTTATTCGGAAATGTACTTTCTTCTTACGGAGGTTTAATTAATCGTGTAACTAAAAAACCGTACGAAAATTTTGGTGGTGAAATCTCTTATCAGGCAGGAAGCTACGGATTTAACCGTGTTGCTGCAGATATTAACACACCGCTTAATGATGACAATACTGCATTATTTAGATTAAATACTTCATATAATAATACAAATACTTTTCAGGATTATGGTTCTTCAAGAAGTTTCTTCGTAGCGCCGTCTTTCTCTTATAAAGTAAATGATAAATTGACTTTGTCTCTTGACGCTGAAATTGGTGATCAGAACAACTCTGGTATGCCGTTAATTTACCTTCCTTTTAATGTTTCTATTGCTGCCTTAGGTTTTAATAGTGCAAAAGATCTTAACATGAATTTCAAAAGATCATTCTGGGGAGATGAGTTTATAACAAATACAAAAACATTCAACGTTTTTGCTCAGGCAAATTATAAAATTTCTGATGAGTGGACTTCTCAGTCTGTATTTAGCAGTACTTCTAACAGAGCTTCTGGGCCACAAACATGGTTTTATCTTTTCCCAGACGAAGAAATCTCTAGAAATGCATGGAATGCAAACGGAAAAGATAACGCAATTGAATTCCAGCAGAATTTTAACGGTGATTTCTTACTTTTTGGAAAAATGAGAAACCGTTTCTTAATTGGTGGTGATTTATTCCACTCAACAAACAGAATAGGATATAGATTATTACCAACAGCAGAATTTGACAGAATAAAATATACAGGAGCAGCTCCTACTTACAACAACTTTAATCCAACGACTGTTGCTAATGAATTTGTAACCGGATCTGATTATAAAACAAACAGCTCGCTTTCAACATATAGTGCTTATGTGGCAGATGCTATTAACATTACAGAAAGCTTAATTGTTTCTGCAGCAGTTCGTTTTGATCATTATAATAATCAAGGAATTACAGATGATACTACAGGTCAAAAAGCAGGTGATTTTTCACAAAATGCATTTTCTCCAAAATTTGGTGTAGTTTATCAAGTAATAAAAGACCAGGTTTCTGTTTTTGGTAACTACCAAAATAGTTTTACGAATGTTGGATATATCAATGCAAATGTTGGCGGAAGTCTTCAGCTTCAAAAATTTGATCCGGAAAGAGCAAACCAGTTTGAAGGAGGTATTAAAGTAAATGCTTTTCAAAACAAAGTAAGTGCTACACTTAGCTACTACGATATTAAAGTTAAAGATATTGTAACTTCTGACCCAAGTTTACCAGATGCAAGTATGCAAAACGGAACACAATACAGTAAAGGTTTTGAATTAGAAGTTACGGCAAACCCAATTCCAGGATTAAACCTTCTTGTTGGGTACTCAAACAACGATTCTAAATTAAACGGATTAAGACCTGTAACGGCAGGACCAGAAAACTTAATTAACTACTGGATTAGCTACAACCTTCAAAACAATACATTTAAAGGTTTAGGTTTAGGATTTGGAGGTAACTACGGAGACGCTACATATATTTACAACAGCGGAACTGAAACTTTCGAATTACCATCTTACGCTGTAATCAACGCCGCATTGTACTACGATCAGCCTAAATACAGAGTTTCATTAAAAGTAAACAACCTTACAGACGAATTGTACTTTAATGGTTATACTACAATCAACGTACAAGCTCCACGTACTTTCATGGGAAGCGTAACGTATAAATTCTAATAAAGTTTAGAAATAAAATAAAATGCCCGAACGAAAGTTCGGGCATTTTCCATATAAAACCTTAGCACCTTAGCACCTTAGCATCTTAGCACCTTTGTGCCTAAAAAAAAACTATATCCATTTCAGCTTAGCGGCAAGTGTACAAGCCTCTGCTGTATTGTTAACCTTCATTTTTTCGAGAATATTCTGTCGGTGCCGGCTTACGGTATTAATGCTTATAAAAAGCAGAGAAGCAATTTCTTTACTCTGTTTACCTTCTTGAAGCATTTTTAAAATTTCGATTTCTCTTGAAGAAAGAAACGAAAAATTTCCGGCTTCATTTTGCTGGACGATTTTTCCATTTGCCGTATTTATAATTTTGCCTTCATAATGAAAAGCCTGCGAAAAATCGAAATTATAAAGACATAAAGCAAGTTCTACGTCTTCATTTTCATTTGAAAAATAAAACATTTTGTGCAAGAATGATTTAGTCGCATTTTTATCTTTAATTCTCAGTCGGCTTATAACGCAAAAATCCTTTCTTTCATCAACAGGAATTGTTTTAATAAACTGAAAAAACTGAAGTTCTAAAAGGTATTTCTGCAAAACATCTTCATTGTTGAGTTGATCAAAAAGTTCTTCTTCCCAGATACTTTCTATTTCCTGCATCTGGTTTTTTTGGAAGATATTTAATTCATCAGCAATTTTTCCAGAATATACGTAGCTTTTATTATTATAAAGATCATTCAAAACGGCAATTCCGTTTTCTAAATCTGCAAAGTTCCGTGCAATTTCCTGACATATTTTTAATTGTTCAATGTTTTTTAAATCAGCGGCATTATGCTGTTTTAAAAGTTGTTTGTTGAGATCATTTTTTATGTTTTTCATCAAAAAATGGTTATTAATAAGCATTGTCTTATGCCTGTCTGGAAAATATATTTGTATGATTTTTTGGACTGAAATATAATAATTTAAAATGGGATTTAAAGTAATTTTAAAAGTCTTAGTTTTTTTATTTGACTTATTATCAAGCTGTTTTCTTTAAATTGCAGTTAAAAGTTTTTTTAAAAAGTAAGATTTAACGACTGAACCGCGAATCAGTTGAAAATAATAGTGATAAAGACTAATAAACAATGTAATAAAGCTGAATATGAAACACTTTTTCTTAATTATTTTTTTTACAGGCATTTTATCTGTGCATTCGCAAAATACATCTTTGATTAAAAGATTAGACGGCAGCACCATTTCTCAGGACAGTTTAACGGCATCAATTGAAAACCTTATGAATAAGGCCGATGTAAAAGGACTGGCTGTAGCAGTTTTTAATTCGAAAAAACCGGTCTACATGAAAACGTTTGGTTTTAGCGATGTCGAAAATAAAAAGAAACTAGAATTGCAGACCAATTTATATGGAGCTTCTTTTAGTAAAGCTGTGTTTGCTGTTGTAGTTATGAAATTGGTTGACGAAGGCGTTATCAATTTAGATAAACCACTACAAAGTTATCTGCCAAAACCTATTTATGAATACGAACCTAAAGTATGGCATGAAGATTTTAAAGAACTTAAAAATTATCCGGAATACACCAAAATAACTGCCAGAATGTGTCTCGATCATACTTCGGGACTTCCTAACTGGCGCTGGTTTGAACCTGATGAAAAACTGCGTATAAAGTTTGAACCCGGAACACGATACAGTTATTCTGGTGAAGGATTAACGTATTTGCAGGTAGTTATTGAAAAAATTACCGGAAAACCATTAGAAAAAATTGCTCAGGAAAAAGTATTTCAGCCTTTAGGAATGAGCGCTTCGAGTTACCAATGGCAGGAAAAATTTGAAAAAGATTACGCATACGGATATGATGAAAAAGGAATAAAACAGGAAAAAGACAAAGACAACGCACCAAGAGGAGCAGGAACGCTGGAAACAACAATTGAAGATTACAGTAAATTTCTCTCGGCAGTTTTGAATAAAAAAATACTGAGTTCAAAATCTTATAAAGAATTGTTCAGCCCGCAGATTCGTATTCGCTCTAAAAATCAATTTGGTCCCGGCGCATTAGAGGATGGAAACTGGAATGACGCAACGGAACTCTCTTACGGTTTAGGCTGGGGATTAGTTAAATCGCCATACGGATACGGCGCTTTTAAAGAAGGGCAGGGCTCAGGTTTTCAAAATTACAGTATCGTTTTTCCGGATAAAGGCATCGGAATGCTTATCATGTCTAACAGTTACAGCACAGGAAAAATAATAAAATACCTGCTCGAAACCGGCATAAAAGATACTTACACGCCATGGGAATGGGATCAATACATTCCTTATGATGCCAAGTAAAAAAAAGCTCCAAATTAGCATAATTTGGAGCTTTTTTTATAGAGTTATAAACCTCAGAACCTTATTATCTCAGCACCTTAGAACCTTTGAAACTTTAAATCGAATTCCTGTCAATAAAATTAAATGGCACTTTAAACTGTCCTTTTTCTTTGTTCAGGATCATTCTTGCTGCAGTTTCACCCATAACATTAAAATCTGTAGACATAACGGTTATGCCCAGTAATTCTTTTAAAGGTGTATCGTTGTATGAGATTACGCCAATCTCTTTTCCTAAAACAAATTCGTCATCGCGAATTTGTTTTACCAGATTTACCAGATCAGATTCTTCAATAGTAATAAACAAATCACCTTTTTTAAGAATCATATCGTCGTAAACTTCGCTTAAAATTTCAAAATTGATTTCGTGTTCGACACAGAATTTTCTAAAACCATGCAGAATTCTTCTAGGATAAGGATAAACGGCCTTGTCAGGATAAACCAAAATTAATCGTTTGTATTTTGTTATTTTAGAAAGACCTTCTTTTAATGCATTATAAATATCATTTTCAAAATCCTGATAGATTTTAATAACATCATCGCCGGTTCCTAATTTTATATTATCTAAAACGACTAATTTTTCTTGCGGAATATTTTTAATGGCATTTACTACTTCATCCGTAAAACTTAAATGTTTCAGCTCATCAGTTTTAAAATGCGTTGTAATAACGTAGTAATCGTAAGCACCTTCAAACTTGTCCAGAATATTTAAAAACAAGGTTTCATCACAGTGATAAATCTGCAGGTCGACGTGTGCATTGGCTCCAAGAGTATTAATAAAAGCACTGTAAGTCTTCATTTTATACGAGCTCAATTTATTAGTCAAAAATAAAATGTTGACTTTAGATTCCAGTTTTGTACGGGTAATATAATAGCCTTTTCCTCTAATCGATGAAATGATTTTGCGCTCTTTTAAAATATTATAAGCTTTCTCGACAGTATCGCGTGACATATAAAATTCTTCGCTGAAGCTGTTAATGGAAGGAATTTTTTGGTTTATTTTTAAATTTCCGTTAGCAATATTCTGCAAAATCGAGTCTACAATCTGCTTGTATTTTGGAACCCTCGAATCCTCGTCTATTTTAATTAATTTAATCATGCTTGTATGTGGCAAATTGAAATAACGTTAAAACTTAATTTCAATTTTTTTAATTGTAATTTAAAAAAAAGCAAACTTTAAAAATCGCTTCATGTATTGATTTTGCTACTTTCCTTACAAAAAACATAAATTAAATAAAGGCTTACTTCGTTTTCAGGCTCTTAGATTAATTTTATATTAAATTAAGGTAAAAATAATTACGAAATCGATTGCTAAAATAGGGTTTTTAAATTTATTTTTCCAATATAATGCGATCGTTCTTTGCATTTAGTGTGCATTTTTAACAAAAAATACATAAATCATAAAGGATAGTACAGGACAGTTTTAATTTTTACATTATATTATTTTACAAAACCAAACTAACTATCACAATTAACCAAAACAAATTATTAAATGGAATCATTATTAGGAATCATTTTTCATTCTATCGGAGGATTCTCTTCAGGTAGTTTTTATATGCCTTTTAAAAAAGTTAAAGATTGGGCCTGGGAAAGCTACTGGCTTGTGGGAGGTTTCTTTTCATGGTTAATTGTACCGCCTGTTGCTGCTTATTTAACGATTCCAAATTTTACTGAAATTATCATCGCTGCTTCGCCAACAATTAAAGCCTTTACATTTTTAATGGGGTTAATTTGGGGAATTGGAGGTTTAACATACGGATTAGGTGTTCGCTATTTAGGAATGTCATTAGGAAACTCAATCACACTTGGATTTTGTTCTGCGTTTGGTGCTTTGGTTCCTTCAATTTATTACGATTTATATCCAACAGACGGTAAAATTTCTTTTACTGATATGCTTGCGACTTCAGGCGGACAACTGGTTTTAATTGGAGTTGCAGTTTGTCTTTTGGGAATTGCTATTTCCGGAAAAGCAGGAATGCTCAAAGAAAAAGATTTTGCAACTGGGCATGAAGATAAAGACAAAGATTTTAGTTTGGTAAAAGGTTTAACGGTTGCTGTTATTTCTGGTATTTTAAGTTCATTTTTTAATTATGGAATCGAAGCCGGAAAACCAATGGCAGAACAAGCAGTTGAATTTGGCTGTAATCCGTTATTTCAAAACAACGTAACCTATATTGTACTGCTTTGGGGAGGTTTAACAACCAATTTTATATGGTGTATTTACCTAAACTTTAAAAACAAAACTATTGGCGATTATACTAACAAATCGACACCAATTACTAAAAATATCCTTTTTTCTGCTTTGGCCGGAACAATGTGGTTCCTGCAGTTTTTCTTCTACGGAATGGGAGAAAGCAAATTAGGAAACGGTGCCAGTTCATGGATTCTGCACATGGCAACCATTATATTAACTGCTAATTTCTGGGGCTTTTATCTTAAAGAATGGAAAGGTGTTTCTAAAAAAACATTCAACACTTTTCTTTTAGGAATAGGATTAATTATGCTTTCTATTGTTTTAGTGGGAATAGGAAACTCTTTGTAAAAACTGAAAAATACATATGATAACAATGTCAAATACAAATACAAAAATTATGAATTTTAAGCATGTAAGCTACCTTTGGGATGACGCTAAGGCCGAAGCATTAGCTGGTGATGAAGTAGCGCTTTTCATTTATCGTTCTAATTTATTAGGAGCCGATTTAAGATTGACAAACTATGGAGGAGGAAATACTTCTGTAAAAATTACTGATAAAGATCCGTTAACTGGTGAATCTTCAGAAGTAATGTGGATTAAAGGTTCTGGAGGAGATATTGGAACTTTAACAAAATCAGGCTGTGCGGCATTGTATTTAGACAGACTTCGTAATCTTGAAAATGTATACAGAGGAATTGAGTTTGAAGACGAAATGGTAGAATTATTCAACCACTGTATTTTTGATTTAGCTTCAAAAGCACCATCTATCGATACGCCTTTACACGGTTTTTTACCATTTAAACATATTGACCACCTTCATCCTGATGCGGCAATTGCAATCGCAGCGGCAAAAGACGGAGCTAAAATTACAGAAGAATTATTCGACGGCGAAATTGGCTGGGTAGGATGGCAGCGTCCTGGTTTTGACTTAGGGCTTCAGTTAAGAAGCTGTTTAGAAGAAGCTGAAAAGAAAGGAAAAAAACTAAGAGGAATTATGTTAGGATCTCACGGTTTATTTACCTGGGGAGATACTGCATACGAAAGTTATATTAACACGCTTGAAGTAATCGAGAAATGTGCTGGATACTTAGAAAGCAACTATGGAAAAACACGTCCGGTTTTTGGAGGTAAAAAAATCGACAGCCTTGCAGTAGAAGCACGTAAATTACAAGCAGCAAAAGTGGCGCCGATTTTAAGAGGTTTCTGTTCATCAGAACGCCAGATGATTGGACATTATACAGATGATGCAAGAGTTTTAGAATTCATTAATTCTAACGACTTAGCAAAATTAGCTCCGTTAGGAACTTCTTGTCCGGATCACTTTTTAAGAACAAAAATCAGTCCGTTGGTTTTAGAATTAGATCCAAGCGAAGATTTATCAGATATAAACGCAGTAAAAGCAAAATTAGCTCCGGCTTTTGAAGCTTACCGTGCGATGTACAAAGACTATTATAATGCCTGCAAGAAATCGAATTCTCCTGCAATGCGTGATCCAAACCCGGTTGTAATTTTATATCCTGGAGTTGGTATGTTCACTTTTGCAAAAGACAAAACGATGGCACGTCTGGCATCAGAATATTATATTAATGCTGTAAACGTAATGAAAGGTGCAGAAGCAGTTTCAGAATATACTTCTCTGCCTCATCAGGAAGCTTTCGATATCGAATACTGGTTATTAGAAGAAGCAAAATTACAGCGTATGCCAAAACCAAAAGCATTATCTGGAAGAGTAGCTCTTATTACAGGTTCTGCGGGAGGAATTGGAAAAGCAATCGCTAAAAAATTCGCTCAGGAAGGTGCGTGTGTAGTAATCAACGATATTAACGAAGAGCGTTTAGAAGGTGCAACAGCAGAGTTTATTAAAGCTTTTGGTAAAGATGCGGTTTCAAGCACATTATTAAACGTAACAGACGAAGTAAGCACAGAAAAAGCATTAGATGAAGCATCTCTTGCTTTTGGAGGTGTAGATATCGTAGTTAACAATGCCGGAATCAGTATTTCTAAATCAATTGCAGAACACACTCTTGAAGAGTGGGACAGATTATACGATATCTTAGTAAAAGGACAATTTATTGTTTCTAAAGCTGGAATCGAAGTAATGCGTAAACAAGGTTTTGGAGGTGATATCGTAAACATTGTTTCTAAAAATGCAGTAGTAGCAGGACCAAACAATCCTGGATACGGTTCTGCAAAAGCAGCTCAGGCGCACTTAACACGTTTAATGGCGGCAGAATTAGGAGCAGATAAAATTCGTGTAAACACAGTAAACCCAGACGCTGTAATTTCAGATTCAAACATTTGGTCTGGCGGATGGGCAGAAGGACGTGCAAAAGCATACGGAGTTACAGTGGAAGAACTTCCTGCTTACTATGCAAAACGTACTTTATTAAACGAAATTATTCTGCCGGATGACATTGCCAATGCATGTTTTGCCTTTGTTGGAGGTTTACTTGGTAAATCTACAGGAAACGCCTTAAACGTAGACGGCGGTGTAGCAATGGGCTTTTATAGATAGAAATTATTTAAGTTTTTTTATAAGTTTGTTTAAGCAAAAGTGGTTTTTTGTGGTCTAACGTTCGATTTATCGAGCGTTAGATTTTTTTTAGAAATAACTTTTTAAACAAACAAGATTCATTAAAATATAAAGTTAAACAAAGAGTCAGGCTTATAATCGGAATATTTTTGAAATTAAATTTTATGTGTTAAAAATACACGTATAAAAGAAAATTATATATCTTGTAAGCTCTATTAAAATATAAGTATTATGATAATCGGATCAAACAATATTGAATCTCATAACGAAGGATTATTAAAAAAACACCAGAACAAACTGGTTTTTACAGCATCAGAAATTGATAATACAGAGGCGATTATCCAAAAATTAATCGATTTTCAAATTGCCATTCCATCTTGGGCTTTAGGAACAGGAGGAACAAGATTCGGGCGTTTTGCCGGAGGAGGAGAACCACGTTCAATTGAAGAAAAAATTGAAGATGTAGGACTGCTTCACAAATTAAACAGTGCTTCGGGAGCTATTTCGCTTCACATTCCGTGGGATATTCCACAGGATTACAAAGCCATCAAAGCACTTGCTGCACAGCACGGTTTAAAATTTGATGCCATGAACTCAAACACGTTTCAGGATCAGGCAGATTCTGAACATACGTACAGATACGGTTCATTACAAAACGTAAACAAAGCCGTTCGCAAACAGGCAATTGCACACAATATAGAAGTTATAAAACACGGAATCGAGTTAGGATCTGAGTCATTAACAATCTGGCTTGCAGATGGATCTAATTTTCCGGGACAGTTAAACTTCCGTAAAGCATACCAAAATACATTAGAAAGTTTAGAAGAAATCTATGATGCCCTGCCTTCAAACTGGAAATTATTTTTAGAATATAAATGTGCTGAGCCTAACTTTTATTCAACGACCGTAGCAGATTGGGGGCAGTCTTACTCGTATGTTAAAAAGTTAGGCGATAAAGCGCAGACTTTAGTCGATTTAGGACACCACCTGCCAAATGCGAATATCGAACAGATTGTTTCTTTATTATTAATGGAAAACAAACTAGGAGGATTCCACTTTAACGATTCAAAATATGGAGACGACGATTTAACTACAGGCGCTTTAAAACCATATCAGTTATTCTTGATTTTCAACGAACTGGTTGAAGGAATGGACGCTAGAGGAATGAACCACGCCAAAGATTTAGGCTGGATGATCGACGCTTCACACAACATCAAAGATCCGTTAGAAGATTTATTACAGTCAGTTGAAGCCATTATGATAGCTTATGCGCAAGCACTTTCTGTAGACAGAAAAGCTTTAGAAAAAGCACAAGAAGAAAACGACGTGGTAAAAGCACAGGAAATTCTTCAAAATGCATTCCGTACAGACGTTCGCGCTCTGGTTGCAGAAGCACGTTTACGTTCTGGAGCCGCTTTAAATCCGGTAGAATTATACAGAAGCCTTTCAGTAAGAAAAAATCTAATTGGCGAAAGAGGATTAAAAACATTGGCTACAGGCTTATAAAAAAGAATTTAAATGAATGTAGTTGCAATTTTTGATATTGGAAAAACAAACAAAAAGGTTTTTTTATTTGATGAAAACTATAGAATCGTTTGGGAAAAATCAGTAAACCTTGACGAAACAGTCGATGAAGACGGTTTTCCATGCGAAGATATAAACGTACTTAAAAATTGGATTTTTGAACGTTTAGAAGAAATAAAAAACCTAACCAATTATGTTTTAAAAGCCATCAATTTCAGCACTTACGGTGCGAGTTTTGTCTACATTGATAAAGAAGGAAAAGTTTTAACTCCTCTGTATAATTATCTAAAAGATTATCCGGAGGATTTAAAATCCGACTTTTATAAAAAATACAAAGGTGAAGAATCTTTTGCCGTAAAAACAGCTTCTCCGGTTTTAGGAAGTCTAAATTCCGGAATGCAGATTTACCGTTTAAAAGAAGAAAAACCAGACTTGTTTAAACAAGTAGAATATTGTTTACACCTGCCTCAGTTTTTAAGTTATCTTTTAACTAATGAAGCTTACGCCGATATTACAAGCGTAGGATGTCATACCAATTTGTGGAATTTCAAAAAAATGAAATATCATAAATGGCTTAAAAATGAAGGAATTGCAGCTAAAATTCCTGAATTTCATTACGGAAAAGACGTTATTCAAACAAAAGAAGGTTTAGCCGTTGGAGCAGGACTTCACGACAGTTCATCGGCCATAATTCCGTACACGATAAACTTTACAGAACCTTTCGTTTTATTGTCAACAGGAACGTGGAGTATTTCCCTAAACCCTTTCAATAATAAATCGTTAACGTACGAAGAATTAAAAAACGATTGTTTGTGTTATCTTCAATACACCGAAAAACCTGTAAAAGCAGCAAGGCTTTTTGCAGGAAACGAACACGAAGTACAAACAAAACGTTTAGCAGAACATTTCAATGTGCCCCTTGATACCTATAAAGATGTTTATTTTGATAAAAACATCGTATCAAATTTACGGGCTTTGAACTTTCAAATCATATACCCTAAAAAGTATAATTATGATATTTTAAAGGAATGTCCTTTTCAAAAAAGAGACCTTTCGACATTTAAAAGCTACGAAATCGCCTATCATCAATTAATGCTCGATTTAGTAGAACAACAAGTTTTTTCAACTAATTTAGTCATTCATAACAGCCCTGTAAAGAAAATTTTTGTTGATGGAGGATTCAGCAAAAATTCAATATTTATGAATTTACTGGCAGAGGCTTTCCCGGATGTAGAAGTATATGCCGCTTCGATGGCGCAGGCAAGCGCATTAGGAGCCGCATTGGCGATTCATCAAAACTGGAATCCAAAGCCAATCCAGAATGACCTAATTGATTTGAAATTTTATAAGCATTAAATAGATTTTGTTTCACGCAGATTCATCGGATTTATTTTTAAATCAGCGTGAAAAAATAAAAATTACCAAGAATATGAAAATCGGACTATTTATACCGTGTTATGTCGATCAGTTTTACCCAAAGGTAGGAATTGCGACATACGAACTTTTGCAGAAATTAGGCTGTGAAGTTGAGTTTCCGATGGGGCAGACTTGTTGCGGCCAGCCAATGGCAAACAGCGGTTATGCACATTTAACAAAAGGCTGTGATGCCAATTTTATAGACAATTTTTCAGGATTTGATTATATTGTATGTCCTTCCGGAAGCTGTGTTTTACATGTAAAAGATCATTTACACGACGAAAAACAGGAAGAAAAAGCAACAGCAATTCGGAATACAGTTTATGAACTAACCGAGTTTATAACTGATGTTTTAAAAATTGACCATATCGACGGAAGATTTCCTTTTAAAGTGGGAATGCACGTAAGCTGCCACGGACAAAGAGGATTAAAACTTTCGCAGATGTCAGAACTTAATGCGCCCTTTTTCTCAAAACCAGAACAATTACTGCACAGTATAAAAGACCTTGATCTGGTTGCCTTAACAAGAAAAGATGAATGCTGTGGTTTTGGAGGAACATTTTGTGTTACCGAAGAAGCCGTTTCTGTAAAAATGGGACAAGATCGAATTAAAGATCACGAAAGTCATGACGTGGATTATATTACCGGTGGAGATATGTCGTGTTTAATGCATTTAGAAGGAATTCTTAAAAGACAAAAAAGCAGGATAAAAACCATTCATATTGCTGAAATATTAAATTCACTCGAAAATTAGAAATAGACTATGAGTGTGTTTTTTAACCGCAAAGTCCGCAAAGAAAAAAACGCAAGGTTCGCAAAGTTTAAAATAAGCTTTGCGAACCTTGCGTAAAACCTTGCGGGCTTTGCGGTTAAATAAAAGTACCAATGATAAAGATTTCAAAATTGACTTTTAAATTATAAAAAATGTCATCAGAAAAAATAATACAGCACAGCGAAGCCGCCACCAAATTCAATAAAGATGTGGAGCGTGTTAATTGGCATGACGAAACGCTTTGGTTTGTTCGTGCCAAAAGAGACAAATCTGCGCACCAGATCGAAGACTGGGAACTCCTTCGCGAAACAGCTTCAAAAATCAAAGCCAATGTACTTTCAAATATTCACGATTATTTAGTAGAATTTGAAGCCAATGCGCAAAGAAACGGCATTATTGTACATTGGGCAGCAGATGCTAAAGAACATAACGAAATAGTACATTCGATATTGGCAAAACACGATGTAAAGCAAATGGTGAAATCAAAATCAATGCTTACAGAAGAATGCCATTTAAACGATTATTTAGCTGAAAAAGGCATCGAAGTAATCGATTCAGATTTAGGCGAATATATCGTACAGCTTCGTAAAGAACCGCCAAGCCATATCGTACTTCCTGCTATTCACCTTAAAAAAGAAGATGTAAGCGAAACTTTTCACGAACATCTTGGAACGGAAAAAGGCAATATAAATCCGCAGTATTTAACAGAATCAGCACGTCATAGTTTACGAAATACATTCCTGACCAGAAAAGCAGCTCTTACCGGAGTTAATTTTGCTGTAGCAGAAACAGGAGAATTCGTAGTTTGCACAAACGAAGGAAATGCCGATATGGGCGCGCATTTAGCCGATGTTCATATTGCGTCTATGGGATTTGAAAAACTTATTCCGAAAAGAGAACATTTAGGGGTTTTTCTTAGATTATTAGCCAGAAGCGCAACCGGACAGCCCATAACGACTTTTTCAAGCCATTTTAAAAAGCCAAGAGATGGCAAAGAAATGCATATTGTAATTGTAGACAACGGAAGAAGCACACAATTAGGAAGAGAAGATTTTAGAAATTCGCTAAAATGCATTCGCTGCGGTGCGTGTATGAATACCTGTCCGGTTTACAGACGAAGCGGCGGACACAGTTATCATAATGCTGTTGCAGGACCAATTGGTTCTATTTTGGCACCAAATCTCGATATGAGCAAAAATGCTGATTTACCATTTGCCAGCACACTCTGCGGTTCTTGCACCAATGTCTGTCCGGTAAAAATTGATATTCACGATCAATTATACAAATGGCGTCAGGTTTTGGTAAAAGAAGGACATACGCCAAAAGCCAAAACAATTGCCATGAAAACCATGTCGACCGTTTTAGCCAGCCCGACTATTTTTAACATTGCCGGAAAATCAGGACGATTTGTTATGAAAAATATTCCCGGAATGGTAAATAATAAAATGAACAAATGGTACGACCAGCGCGAAATGCCAGATGTTCCTCAGGAATCTTTTAGAGAATGGTACAAGAAAAATTCGAGAGAATCTAAAGCAAAAGACAATGAGCAGTAAAGCCGAAATTTTAAAAAGAATAAAACAAAATCAGCCTGATATAGTGACAGACCTTCCTGACTTAACTCTTTTAGGTTCTGAGGATTTTGACACAATCGAAACCTATAAAACAGTCCTGAAAGGAATTGGAGGTGATCCTGTTGAGGTTTCCAGTTACAACGAAATCATTAATTATATAAAAGCACATTATAATCTTCAAAAGAGATTAATTACAACTCTTCCTGAGCTTTCGGAAATAGCTTCTTTAGACTGGAATAATCTAGATCCGCATTCGCTTCAGGATGTAGAATTAACCGTTGTAAAAGCGCATTTTGGTGTTGCAGAAAACAGCGGACTTTGGGTAACAGATGATATTTTAGGTCAGCGTGTTGCTCCTTTTATAGCCCAATATTTAGCGATAATAGTTCATAAAAAAGACATTGTACGCACTATGCAGCAAGCCTACGACAGAATTGGAAATCAGGAATATGGTTTTGGAACTTTTATAGCAGGACCATCCAAAACAGCAGACATTGAGCAGTCATTGGTTTTAGGTGCACATGGAGCCAGAGGACTAATTGTTTTTTTACTGGATTAAATTAATTGATTTAAAAAATAAAAAATTTAAAAAAGAGGATTTTCAAATCCTCTTTTTTAATTACGTATTGTCTTATTCTGGCTTTTATTAATCTTTTAGAGGAGGTTTTAAATTTTCTTTATTTCTAGTTTTGGAAAAATTTTTTATACCGAAATATAATGAAAAAGAAGCCGATATTATTCAGTATGCTGTTATTAAGTATTATTTCATGTTCTGATGATAAAAAGAAAAGTAAAGAAGATTATAATCATTTTTTAATCAGTGAAATAACAAGAATTTCAGATGAAAAAGAATATAAAGAAAATTACAGCTACAAAGAGAATAAAATTTTAGACTGTGATGGTTCTAAAAAGTATTATTACCAGGCAGATAAGATTACGAAAATAGAATTAATAAATTCTAATAATGAAATTATTAAAACTATAGAGTATAAGTATTTGAATAACAGAGTCGATTACTACACAACTGTAGAATATGGCATGGTTTTTAAAACAAAATATACGTATGAAGAAAATGGAGATGTTTTATATGATACATTCCAGTTATATGAGTCAGGAGAAGAAGAAGAACTTGACAATTATGGTACTTATACTTTTAAAAATGGGAATTTAATAAAACTAGAAGAATTTTTAGATGGAACTGAAACAGTTACAGAATATGAATATGATAATCAGAAAAATCCATGGAAAAATGTCTTGGGATTAAACCTTTTATTAGATCAAAAACCATCCGTTAATAACGTCGTTAAAGAAAAATTTAATGAAATAGACGGCTATTCAGGAAATACAACGTATTCTTATAAATACAATTCAGATGGATATCCAGTTGAAAAAAAAGCAATTTATGAAGATGGAAATGTAATATTTTTAGAGAAATTTAAATATTAATTACTTAAAAAAGTATGTAAAACTAAAAAGCATTAATTTTTTTTCTACTACATTAAAATATACTTATAAATAAAAAGAAAGGGGACTTTTATAGTCTTCTTTTTTTGTTTAAATTATATAGGTAAAATCGCAAACATGAATAAGATTCTATAAGTAAAAAATGATAAACAGAATTAATTACAACGTATGGTTATATTCTATAAGCTGCTTTGTAAGAAAAAAAAAGTGATTATACGTAATATTGCGAAATGATGTGCTGTTATTTTTCAGCATTTCCAAAAACATATTTTTTAAGCCTAAGCCAAATTTAAAAAAAGTTCTCCCCCAAACTTTTAAGAATTTGTATTTTTTAAATTATTTATCATTATGTTCATTTCACTTATTCATGATCAGGTGCAGTTTTGCTATGGATCAAAAAAATGGCAGTACAGTTTTAATGAAATTGTAGAACTTTGCCTGCTCAAAAAAAAGAGAACCTACCTCTTAGAAAATGGAGTCTTTGTTGCAGTAACGGTTTTAGCCTATTATTGTATGATTTTTACCAATTTAATGGAGCTCTATTACGTAATTCCCGCTTTACTTTGTTACGCGTTTCTAATTATTATGAGATTTCACAACAATACCGAGTTCGATTATTTCGTTATTGTAAAAGATATCTACCTTAAAGAAACCAAAGTAAAAATTAATGCTCAGGATCGCCCGGCGATTGGTAAGCAGATTGACAACTATCTAAACTTTGAATTTAATCGAATTTTAGAAGAAAAAAATATCTAGACAATTACAATGAATCGAATGTTGAACGAGGTTTCTAATTACGATTTTGCGTTTGTTTTTATTGCTCTAGTGTATGGTTTTACAATTACAACTAGAAAAAAATAAGCGAATTCGGCTTCATTTCCTACAACGCAAAAGCCGTTTTTAGATGCTCAAAAAAACATAGCTGCAGTAACCCTAATTTTATTGGCGGCTGTTACAGCTATAAAGTCCATACCCAAATCACACTTATGGCTACTTCAATAAAAAGCAAAATAAAAAGCATTAGAGAGTTAAAAAATTATACTCAGGAATATATGGCAGATCAACTTGGTGTAACTCAGGCAGGTTATAGTAAAATAGAAAAAGGGAAAACTATTTTATCTTACGTAAAATTGGTAGAAATTGCCCGAATATTAGAAGTTAGTGTAGAAGATATTATTAGTTTTGACAGCCAGAGATATTTCAACAGCTTTAACACCGTAAAAAACAACAAAAACAACGGAAACATATCAATTAATTCTAATAATGACCAGGCCCTAAAAGAACTTTACGAAGACAAAATTAAACTTCTGGAAAAACTACTTAATAAAACCGAAGAAGAATTAAATCTTTATAAAAAGAAATTTGGTCATTTATGAACAAAAAAAACGAGGCTTTATGCCTCGTTTTTTAATTTGTATATTTTTTGGTTTAAGATGTCTGATCATCAACAGCAGCATCCGCCGCATTTTTCTTAACAGATTCAATTCCGTTTTCTCTGGCAGAAACGCTTTCATACATTTCACTTGCACCTATAATCTGACCGTTGCTGGCCTTTAAATTAAAATAAGGTTTTCCGCTTTTAGATTCTAATCGGTCATAGCGGCCATCGTCTGACGCATTTTTTTTAACAGATTCAATTCCGCCGGAGCAGGCCGCCTTTGTAGTATAGCCTTCACTCGTTAAAATTGTCTGACCGTTGCCGGCTTTCAAATTAAATTGGAATTCACCATTGGTTCTTTTGGTAATTACAAATTTTCCCATTTAGTTTATTTTTAAGTTAACTATAAATATTTTGCTATTGATAAAAATACAAAACTTGCTGATATAAATGATATTGTAAGAAAAAATAATCGTTTATTATTTGTTAACTCATAAAAACAGAAACATTCTAACCAATATAATTTTTGAATATTCGTATAAGAAATTTCGGTATATTTGAATAAATGAAAAATAGAACGAAGATGAAAAATGCACTCATTTTATTTGCTTTTGCGATTCAATTAACCGCTTGCAATTCAAAAGCAAAAGAAGAAATTAAAACAACAGCAGATTCTACAGCCATAAATACAGAAACTGCACCAAAAAACCAGATTCAAAATTTTTTGATTTACGAAGGATTACTGCCTTGTGCAGATTGCAGCGGAATTCAAACGGTTCTTAAAATTGATGTAGGAGATGGAACTATGGAAGACCAAAAGTTTGAATTATCAAGCATTTATAAAGGTAAATCGCCCGAAAAAGAATTTGTTGAAAAAGGAAACTTTAATACCGAAAGAGGTTTAGAAAGCGATCCCAACGGAACTATTTTTGTCTTAAACTGGAAGAAACCTGTAGAACAACAAATCTATTATGGTTATTTTAGTTCAGATACCAAAAAGATTTACATGCTCGACCGCGATAAAAAAATCATAAAATCAAAGCTCAATTATTCTTTGGAACTTAAAAAATAAAGAACATTTTTATATTAAAAATATTATAACCTGAACAATGCGTTTAAGTTTATAATATTTTTTTATTTTTAAAGTATCAAAGAATCATCAATGCTAATTTCTGTTGATGAATACCATTTTATGAAAGAAATCAACGAAATTCTTAAAGCATATTCACGAGCAGCATCTGAAGGAAAAAAAACAGCTTTGGCTACCGTAGTCAAAGTCGAAGGATCATCGTACCGTCAGCCCGGAGCGCGTATGCTTATTACGGAAGACGGCGAACTTACAGGCGCAATCAGCGGAGGCTGTCTGGAAGGAGATGCACTGCGAAAAGCACTTCTTTCAATCCATCAAAAACAAAATAAACTCATTACCTATAATACCAATAACGAAGACGATATTGAACTGGGATTGCAGCTGGGATGTAACGGAATAGTTCATATTCTTTTTGAATATATTGATAATGAGGTCGTAAATAATCCAATCCAATTTTTACAACAGCTAGAACTCGAAAGAAAAGAAGCCGTAATTGTTACTGTTTTTTCTTTAAAAAGAAACGCCTCGCAAATAGGAACTGCCTTGTTTTTTAGAAAAGACAGCCCAGTTTTAAGTTATAAAAATGATATTTTAGATTTAGTTTCAGACGTTAATGAAGTATTAGAAAACAAAACTTCAATAGTAAAAAAGCTTCAGCCGGAAAACAGCACCGAAGCTTTAATAGAATATATTAAACCCGCGATTTCGCTCGTTATTGCCGGAGCCGGAAACGACGTGCAGCCTTTGGTAAAAATGGCTTCCATTTTAGGCTGGAAAATTACAGTGGGAGATGGAAGGGCAACACATGCAATAGAAAAACGTTTCCCCAAAGCTAATCAGGTCAGAGTTCTAAAACCCGAAGAATTTTTAGAAGATATTCTAATCGACGATCAAACCTACTTTGTTTTAATGACACACAATTATAAGTACGATTTAGCCGTTTTAAAATTACTTTTAGAAACCAGCTGTCAATATATTGGTATTCTTGGCCCTAAAACCAAATTAAACCGAATGCTGGATGATCTTCAAAACGAAGGAATAAATCTTAACCAAGAACAGTTAGATCGTATTTACAGCCCTATTGGATTAAATATTGGAGCCGAAACATCAGAAGAAATTGCGTTATCTATCGTTTCAGAAATAAAATCCTTTTCAACACAAAAAACAGGAACTTCTTTAAAATTTAAAGAAGGAAAAATACACGATGAAATTCACTATAATGAATAAGTTTCAAGAGAAAACAGGAATTATCATTCTAGCTGCAGGAAATTCTTCCAGATTAGGACGACCAAAACAATTGCTGCAATACAATGAATCAACACTTTTAAAAAACACAGTTGCAGAAGCTTTAAAAGTCCCAAATTCATTTGTTATTGTAGTTACAGGGTCTAATAAAGAAATTATAGAAAAAGAACTCGATTCATATTCTATTTCAATTTGTTTCAATCCCGAATGGGAAACCGGAATGGCATCTTCAATTGCAAAAGGTATTCAGGAATTAAATTCTGAGAATACACAATGCATTTTAGCCGTTTGTGATCAGCCTTTTGTAAATGCTTCTGTTTTTGAAAATCTAATAAACGAATCTAAAAAATCAGGAAAAAGAATTGCAGCTTCTTCTTATTCAGAAACTTTAGGCACACCGGTTTTATTTCACCAAAAATACTTTAAAGAACTTCGGGATTTAAAAGGAAACGAAGGAGCCAAAAAACTCATTACAAACTATTCTGAAGATGTAATTTCTGTACCTTTTGAAAAAGGAAATATTGATATTGATACCGAAGAAGATTATTTGAAGTTGATTTCTTTTTTAGAGTAACAAAGAAGCAGAGTGACAAAGGTTTAAAGTTTCTTCTTTAATTGTGGATTATTTTTATTCGAAGGAGAAATCTTTTACTGGAAATTTTCACAAAGATTATTCACATACTCTGGAAACACTTCTTACGAGGTTTCTTGTAAACGTCTGGCTGATTCCAAAATCTGCTTTACTGCAATATCAATTTCTTCAGAAGTTGTAAAACGTCCAAGACTAAAACGAATTGAACTCAAAGCTTCTTGATCCGTCAGTCCCATTGCTTTTAAAACATGCGAAGGTTCAGACGTTACTGCTGAACAAGAAGCGCCGTTAGAAACCGAAATGTTTCCCAAAGCCAAAATCAGCTGTTCTGAATTGACGCCCGGAAAACAAATATTCGACGTGTTATAAATTCGGTTTTCAGTATTTCCATTTACAAAAGCACCTTCAAATTGCAATAAACCGGTTTCAAGCTTATTTCGTAAAAAAACAATTCTTTTTTGATCTTCAATTTGTTCAATTACAGCGATTTCAGATGCTTTTCCTAAACCAATAATTCCAGGTACATTAAGCGTGCCGCTTCGCAGTTTTTTCTGTTGCCCGCCGCCCAGAATTTGCGGTTGCAGTTTTATTTTGGCTTTCGCCGAAACATACAAAGCGCCAACTCCTTTTGGACCGTAAAATTTATGTGCAGACAAGGCTAAAAGATCAATTCCAAGTTCTTTTACATCAATGGGAATTTTCCCAACAGCCTGTGTTGCATCACACATAAAAAAGACATTTTTGGCTTTCAGAATTTCAGAAATCGCACTGACATTTTGTATGACACCTGTTTCATTATTGGAAAACATTCCAATGAAAACCAGAGTGTTATCTGTAATTACATCTTCTAAAAGTTGAATGTCTAGAATTCCGTCAGATCGAGTTGGAAGATAAGTAACTTCAAAGCCAATATTTTCCATAAAACAGCAGGTTTCAAGCACAGCTTTATGTTCAGTCTGAATGGTAACAATATGTTTCCGATCTTGATAAATGAGACCTTTTATCGCCAGATTTATGGCTTCAGTCGCACCAGAAGTAAATGTGATTTCGTCGGCTTCAGCATTTATTAAATCAGCCGTTTGCCAGGCGGCATTTTCCACAGCTTCTTTAATCGTTAAACCCGAAATATGCGATCCTGTTGAATTGGCATAGAATTCCGTAAAATAAGGAAGCATTGCCTCCAAAACACGATCATCAACGCGGGTTGTAGCATTGTTATCAAGATAAACTATTTGCTGTTGAGACATAAATTGAGATTAGTATTGTAAAAATACAATTATGTGAAAAATTAACCGCAAAGTGCGCTAAGGATTTTCGCAAAGAACGCAAAGTTTTCAGAGATGAAGGTATGTGGCATAGCGTTCACAAAGTTATACGTAAAGCTTTGCGTTCTTTTGGCTTTTTAAAGTCTTAAATAATAAAATTTCTTTGCGCACTTTGCGGTTAAAAAAAAGAAATTGTAATAATTCTAAATAAGGCTAATGTTTGAATTTTATAATTTTTTCTTACAGAAGATCGCTAAATTTGTTAGAATGACAAAAATGAATTTGCTAATTTAACAAATAGATTGAATGGCTTCTAAGAAAACAAACGAGAATAAAGTAACGCCAGAAGACTCCAACTCGCGCCGTGACTTTATCAAGAAATCAGGACTTTTTACTGCTCTCGCCCTGACACCGCCGTCATTAGTAATGGCTTCGGAAAAGAAATGGGATGAAAAAATCGCCGAATATTTAGAAACAGTACCGCTTTCTATTGAAGTAAATGGCGAAAAACACAATTTAAACATCGAGCGAAGAACTACACTGCTCGATTTGCTGAGAGAACAATTGCATCTTACCGGAACCAAAAAAGGCTGTGATCACGGACAATGCGGTGCGTGTACAGTACATGTTGACGGAATAAGAATCTTATCTTGTTTGTCTTTAGCATCCATGCAGCAAAATGCAAAAGTGGTAACTATTGAAGGACTTTCGAAAGGTAAAAAACTGCACCCAATGCAGGAAGCTTTTATTAAAAATGATGGTTTTCAATGCGGTTATTGCACTCCGGGACAAATCATGTCTGGAATTGCCTGTATAAAAGAAGGCCACGCCAACAGCAGAGAAGAAATCAGCGAATATATGAGCGGAAACATCTGTCGCTGCGGTGCCTATCATAATATTGTCGATGCAATTGTTGAGGTTAAGGAAGGAGGGAAGTTGATATGAAAAACTTTCAAATCATAAAAGCATTATCAGCTAAGACAGCAGTTACAAATCTAAATAAGGAAACCGATGCAAAATTTATTGCAGGTGGTACAAACCTTGTCGATTTGATGAAAAAGAACATTACAGCTCCAGATAAATTGGTGGATATAAACGCGCTCGATTTAAAGAAAATTGAGTTCTTGAAAGGTAAAACTGTAATTGGAGCTTTAGCCAAAAATTCAGATGTTGCATCAGATAAAACGATAAAAGAAAATTTTCCGTTGCTATCATTGGCATTAAGTGCCGGTGCTTCACAACAAATTAGAAATATGGCAACCGTGGGAGGAAATATGCTCCAGAGAACGCGTTGTTCTTATTTTTACAATACCGATATGCCTTGTAACAAAAGAGTTCCAAAAAGTGGCTGCGGGGCAATTGGCGGGTTCAACAGAATGAGCGCTATTTTTGGTGCATCAGAAAGCTGTATTGCCGTTCATCCAAGTGATATGTGCGTTGCTTTGGCCGCTTTAGATGCTGTTGTTACGGTTGAAGGTCCTAAAGGAAGCAGAAAAATTGACTTTAAAGATTTTCATCGACTTCCGGGAAATATGCCTGAAAAAGATACTACACTAGAAAATAAAGAACTGATAACTTCAGTAGAAATTCCAGAAAATAATTTTGCTAAAAATAGTCATTATTTAAAAATCAGAGATCGTACGAGTTATGCTTTTGCATTGGTTTCTGTTGCGGCCGCTTTAGATTTAAATGGAAAAAATATCAAAGAAGTTCGCTTGGCAATGGGTGGAGTTGCGCACAAACCGTGGAGATTGACCGAAGCTGAAAAATTTCTAAAAGGAAAAGAAGTTTCTGAAACGGTATTTACGCAAGCAGCAGACTTAGCGATGAAAGAAGCAAAAGGGTACGGAGATAATAATTTTAAGTTGACTTTAGGTAAAAATGCGATTGTTGAAGCATTAACCATTGCAGCGTCTAAATAATTTGAATTATGAGTAAAACAAGTAATATAAATAGAGTTGACGGATTTGCAAAGGTTACGGGATCAGCAACGTATTCGGCCGAATATAAAACTGCTGGTGTAGTTTATGCTTGTCTGGTTGGAAGTACAATTGCAAAAGGCAGAATTAAAAGCATCGATACCAAAAAAGCAGAATGGGCTCCGGGAGTTTTAAGTGTTATAACCCATTTAAATGTCGATAAACCTGTTGGTTACAAAGACGCAAAAGATCCGCATAATTTTGGACAGCCTTTGCAGATTTTTAAAGATGACAGTATTGTGTATTACGATCAGCCGATTGCATTGGTTATTGCTGATACTTTTGAACGAATGCAATACGCTGCAAGTTTAATAAAAGCAGAATATTTTAAAGAAGAACATTCAACAGACTTAAATAAAGCAAAAGATAAAGAACGAAAAGTTGACACCAAAAAAGGTGACGATTATAACAGAGGTATACAAGACGGCTATAAAAACGCTGCAGTAATTTTAGAAGCAGATTATACAATTCCGACTGAAGTGCATAACCCAATGGAATTGGCAAATATAATCGCAAAATGGGACGGAAATAAACCAACACTTTATACGAAAAGTCAAGGTGTTGAAGGAACGCGAAGAAGCGTTGGAAAAGTTTTCGGAATTGCACCGGAAGATGTTTCTGTAAATTCAGAATATTTAGGTGGAGCATTCGGAATGGGACTTCATACTTGGCCGTATGAAATTGCTGCTTTAATTGGTTCTAAAAAACTAGGAAAACCTGTAAAATTGGTTCTTCATAGAGAACAAATGTTTACCAATGTTGGATATCGACCATACACCATTCAGAAAATTGGTTTAGGAGCTACGAAAGAAGGTAAAATTGTAGGTTTAACGCATGAAGCTGTTGCGCAGACTTCTTCGTATGAAGATTTTATGGAAGGTACTGTAAATATGTCTCGTTTTCTGTATAATTCAGAAAATGTTACTACAAGATATCGTATTGTTCCAATTGACATTTGCACACCAATCTGGATGCGTGGCCCAGGAGAAGCTACGGGATCTTTTGCGCTGGAAAGCGCTATGGACGAATTAGCGCATAAATTAAATTTAGATCCGATTGAATTTCGTAAACTGAATTACGCCGAAAAAGATCAGGAACAAAATAAACCTTGGAGCAGTAAATTTCTTTTAGAATGTTACGAAGGAGGTATGGAACGTATTGGTTGGAAAAACCGTAAAAACGAACCAGGTTCTGTTCGAGAAGGAGACTGGCTTGTTGGGTACGGAATGGGAACAGGAACTTTTGGCTGTTACAGAAATCCGACTTCCGTAAAGGCAAAAATCTTAGCCAACGGAAATTTAGTTTTACAATGCAGTGTAAACGATATGGGACCTGGTACAGCAACGATGATGACGGCAATTGGAGCTGATGTTACTGGAATTTCCACAGAAAATGTAATCATCGAAATGGGGAAAAGTGGTCTTCCCAAAGGTCCAACACAAGGAGGTTCTGCAACGACATCTTCTGTTGGTTCTGCGGTTAATGATTCCTGTCAGTTATTAGTAAAAAAAATAATTGATTTGGCTTTATTAAATCCGACTTTCAAAAATACAAAAGCGGATGATTTATCTTTTGTTGATGGAAATGTAGTTTCTAAAAAAGAGAGTTCAAAAACTATTTCTGTTACGGCTTTATTAGAAGCGAATAAACTTCAGGAATTAGAAGTTGAAAACCAATCAAAAGCAGACGAAGAAGCGAAGAAATATTCAATTTATTCGTATTCAGTGCATTTTGTAAAAGTTTTAGTGAATCCAAAACTGGGTAAAATCAGATTGGCGCATGTGGTTTCCTGTGCCGATATTGGAACCGTTATTAACCAAAAAACATCGGCTGGACAAATGTTTGGCGGTGCAGTAGGAGGAATCGGAATGGGATTGATGGAATCTCTTGAAATCGATCATCGTTTTGGCCGTCCGATTAATAACAATTTTGCCGATTATCATGTTCCTGTAAATGCCGATATTGAAAAACAGGAAGTATTTTTTGTGAATAAAAAAGATCCAATCAGCAATCCAATGGGAACAAAAGGGTTGGGAGAAACTGCTTTGGTTGGAATGGCGCCTGCAATAGCAAATGCTGTTTTTAACGCAACAGGAAAACGAGTTCGTGATTTACCAATTACATTGGATAAAATTATAGAAACCGCTAAGGTTTAATGATTAAAGAATAAAAAAACGAGACATTGAAAAATGTGTTTGTTCCAAGAATTTTAATAAAAAAAGAGACATTGAAAAATGTCTCTTTTTTTATTAACGAAGTCCCAGAGGGACGAAATATTTATAGAATAATTAACCATGATTTTATTAAGCTCCGGAGGAGTGAAATATGTCGCTCCTCCGGAGCTTTTATTTTCAAGGTCATTTTTTTCTATACATATTTTGCTCTTCCAGAGCAATATTTTTTTTGATTAGCCTTAGCGACTTTGTGCCTTCGTGGCCTATATCATTAAAAATTACTTAACTGTAATTGGCAATTCAACCGTAGTTTTATCCCATCCAATAACTAAATTAGCTACAGAATCTTTAGTTGTAAAAGCAATAGATAAAGCTTCAATTACATCAGAAACGTTTTTAACAGGAACAGAAACTCTTACAACATCTTTCTTTTCGTCATAAGCGTAACCACCCCATAAATCCAATTCTTTATTGATAATGATTGTCCATTTGTCTTTTTCAGGAATTGCAAATAAACTGTAGTATCCAGCAGCAACTTTTTTACCACCGATTGTTACGTCTTTGTAGAATTTAATCTCAGTATTTTCGTTAGCACCAACTCTCCAGATTTCGCCAAACTTTACTACATCACCAAAAATAGTTCTTCCTTTTACAGAAGGTCTTGCATAAATAACTTTGATAACTGGGTTTGGAGTATCCGTTTTTTTGAATTTTACCGCTTTGTTTGGGAAATACGAAATATCAACAGGACTATTGTCAAGTGGAGCAAATTTTACCACATCCTGAGCCTGAACTGTAAAAGCAGCAAACAATGTAACTGCTAGTAAATAAATTTTTTTCATAGGATTACAATTTTTAGAATTACCACAAAGTAAGTTAATAATGAAGAAAAATCATATAATTCAAAGTCGGTTTTTTGTTAACGAATTGGTAATGGTCTTTTTATTTTCGTCATTTTTTACGGTAGAGACGCACAGCAGTGCGTCTAACATTATGGATAATCGTTGCGTAGACGCACTGCCGTGCGTCTCTACAAATAAACTTTATGTTTAATATTCACTTTTCTTTTTAGCATACCAATTTTGCATGATATAAAAGGCTTTCTTTTTCTCGCCATCATTAGAAATTAAACCTTTACGGTTGTAACCATCCTGAATTCCCGGAAGCAATCTTTTTGGCGATCTGAAATCAACCAGAATCCACGGACTTAACCCGCTTAAGTGTGGAATCTTTTCAATCATTTTTAAGTTCTGAATGTATAAATATTCCTGATATTCTTCTGTCCATCGTTCGTTTTTTTCTCCGTGAAAACCAGCTTTTGCATCACCGCCAAATTCAGAAACTACAATAGGTTTATTGTATTTCGATTTCCATACTTTTTTTTCAGCATCATCGAGATTTCCTCCATACCAACCTAGATATTGATTGAAAGCCACAACATCTAAAACTTCACCAATTGGATCATCAATAGTCTCATTTTTAGTTAACAAAGCCGCACTAATTAATCTCGTATTATCTAAAGATCTTGTGTGTGCTGCTAAGTTTTTAATGAAAGTATTTCTCGCATCAGAAATTGGCGTTTCATTTGCCATTGACCAAATAATAATGCTGGCTCTGTTTTTATCTCTTGTAATAGAAGCCGTTAATTGATCTTCTGCGTTTTGATAGGTGTTTTTGTTTGTGAATTCTACTGTCCAATATACTGGAATTTCTTCCCAAATCATGATTCCCATTTTATCTGCTTCGCGAATAATGTTTTCGTTGTGCGGATAATGTGCCAAACGAACATAATTACAGTCCATTTCTTTTGCCCAGTTTAGCAAACGCAAAGCATCTTCTACAGAATTGGCACGTCCGCCTTTCGCATTTTCTTCATGAATCGAAATTCCTCTTAAGAAAACAGGTTTTCCGTTTAGCAGAATTTTATCTTCTTTGGTTTCAATAGTTCTAAAACCAATTTGATCATTCAATTTTGTTCCGTTAAAATCAATTGTTACGTCATATAATTTTGGATTTTCCGGAGACCAATAGGATATTTTTTTAGCAGGAATTTCAAAATTTAGATTTCCGTCTGAGCCGACTTTTCCTTTATAATTAATCTTTAATTCTGGAATCGAAATTGAAACACTGTTTTGTGAAGTCTCTAGATTATTGATTTTCACAAAACCAGAAATAACATTTGCATTGCCTTTTTTTAGTTGAATGGTATAATCTTCTACAAAAGATTCATTTTCTTCAATTAAAGTTACATCACGCGTGATTCCTCCATAATTCCACCAATCGGTGTTTACTGTTGGAACATCTTCTTTATGACGTGTATTATCGACTTTAATCACTAAATAATTACCTTTTGGCTGTATGATTGAAGTCACTTCATAATTAAACGGAGTAAAACCACCTTCGTGCGTCCCAAGTTTTTTTCCGTTTAAATACACATCAGCTTTGTAATTAATGGCTCCTAAATATAAAAACAAACGTTTTTTAGAAGCTAAATTGTAATCAAATGATTTTTTGAACCAAACATTTCCTTCGTAATATTTTAGTTCTGCAATTTGCGAATTCCAGTCGCCTGGAATTGTAATTGTTGGCGATTTATCAAAATCGTATTCTACTAATTCCTGTTTGTTTTGAGCATGATAATTGCTGAAGAAAGCTCCTTTTGGCGCTTTTTCATTTTTATCGTATTGATCGAGGTGAAAGCTGTAAAACCCTGTTTGATAAGGATCGACAATATAATTCCAGACTCCGTTTAATGAAGTTGTATTTCGGTTTGATACATTCGAGATTAGATTTTGTGCAGACGCCAAAACGGAAGAAGTTAGGAGTAATGCAGTTAGTAGTTTTTTCATTTTTTTTGCTTTTTTGTATTTGTGTTTTGCCACGAAGGCGCTAAGGCACAAAGTTTTTTGTTTTTTGATTCTCGCAAAGTCGCTAAATCGCAAAGTTTTTTCTCTCATTTTTGTCATCCTTCCTTCTTCAGGATGACAAACTGTATAAAAATAAATCTGCTCAATCTGCCAGATCTACGTGAAACAAAAAAACTTAGCGTCTTAGCGCCTTTGTGGCTAGAAAACTTATTGAACAGGAATCTTTAAATATTCCCCTTTAAAACTTTGATTCAAAGCCGTCATTTCTATCGGATTTCCAGAACCATCAGGAATTACTTCAATTGAAGCTTTTCCGTTTGCCATTCTAATCGATTCGCTTCCGGTTGGTGTTCCTTGATTTTTTAATGTTTTTCCTCCCTTTAAACATTGAAAATAAACACTTGCTTCATAATCCAGACAGCGTAAATTATTATTGTCTACTGCAATTGCGGTAACTAAATAATTTCCGTTTTTTAGTTTTTCTGATGACAACTGAAGAGAAACCGCCGTATCATTTTTATTGAAACGATAATTCACTTTTAAAGTATCAGAAACCGTTTTGCCTTCTTTTGTTTTTCCAACAGCTAATAAAATATTCTCGCCTTTTTTGAAATTGACATCCCAAGTTAAGCCATTTGCAGGATAAAGAGAAAGGTTTCGCTGTTTTTCGCCCAATGATTTTCCGTCATGAAATAAAGTTACTTTCTCGCAGTTACTGAAAACGCTTATCGTTCTTGGTGTGTTTTCTGGACCTTGACGTTCTGTCCACGTATGGGATTCTATGTAAGCAAAAGGTGCTGTAGCCCAATAACTTTTAAAAACATAATAAGCATCTTTCGGAATTCCGTTACGGTCTGTCAAACCTTTTTGATTCATGTACGGAATATCATCTTCCGGACGTAACGGCGTTGCAAAATCCTTAAATGCCCATTGAACATTTCCAACGAAATTGGGATCATTCTCGGATATGTGCAAGTGCCAGTCAAACAAATCGACAATGTAATTTTCGCTCCAATCGCCAATTTGGGCAATATTCGCCACTTTGGTCTGAACAATCGCTTCTTCCCAGCCTTCAGATTTTATGATATTTTCGCCAGTAACTGGTTTTTCGCTGTGGCGACCTACGTGACTGTCTCCGCCATATTCGGCATGTATAAAATGCTTGTATTCTTTTTTATAAACATCAATTGCTTTTTGATAGCTTTTGTAACTTCCAGAATACCAGCCCGACCAGATTGAAGGCGAAAAAACATCTACAATATGAGAACCTTCATAATACTTTCTGATTGCTGTTTTTCTCGTTGGATCAAGTCTGTGCGCAATGTCATTCAATTCGGTTAAAATAGCATTGGTTTTTTCTGGGTTATCGCCATCAGGAAAATCAGGAAGCCAGTTCATTTCGTTGCCTAAAGACCAGATTATAATACTTGGATGATTGTAATTTTGGTTGATGATTTCTGCCAGCATATTTTTGGTGTTGGTTTTCCAAACCTCATTTCCAATGCCACCGCGACACCACGGCAATTCATCCCAAACCAATAATCCTAATTCATCACAAGCTTTGTAAACTTCAGGATCTTGCGGATAATGCGCTAAACGAACAAAATTAGCGCCCATTTCTTTTATCGATTTCATATCAGCCCAATGCTGTTCGTTGCTCATCGCAGCGCCAACTCCGGCTTGTTCTTCGTGGCGATGTGTGCCTCGAATTAATAAACGTTTTCCGTTAAGGTAAAATGGACCGTGATCTTTAAACTCAAACCATCTAAAACCTACTTTTTCTGAAACGCTATCTCTGATTTGATTTTTTTCAGATAAAGAAGCCGTTAGTTTATATAAATTCGGTTTTTCGGTATCCCAAAGTTCAGGGTTTTTGATATTTTCAAAAGTGATTGTTGAAACTTTATCTGAAACTGGAATTGTTTTGCTCGCTACTTTTTTTCCTTTTGGAGTTTTTAAAGTGATCGTTAACGATAAATCTTTCGAATTATCTGGATTTACAACAGATGAAACAATCTGAACCGAAGCTTTTTTAGCCGAAACTTCAGGCGTTGTTATTTTCAGGTTTTCGATATGGCTTTTGTATTTCGAAACCAGCCAGACATCGCGTGTGATGCCGCCGTAAATAAAGAAATCACTTTTTTGAGACGGAATAACTTCAATATCATAACTATTATCGACACGAACAAAAATATCGTTGTTTCCTTCTTTTATGAATTTCGTAATATCGATAGAAAAACCAATATAACCGCCAATATGCGATCCGGCTTCTTTTCCGTTTACGTAAACTTTTGTGGTAACATTTGATCCTTCAAAATACAAAGAATAAACTTTATTTGGATCTATTTTAGCAATGTCGAGTTTCTTTAGGTACCAGCTAGCATCGCGTCTATAACCTGGATATAAATCGGTAGCATCTTCGGCATTCCAAGTGTGCGGTAAGTTTAAAGAAACCCAGTTTGACGCTTTTTGTGCTTCGCTGAGGTTTGATGTGTGATTTTCTAAATATTGCCAATTGTTATTAATATTCATCTTTGTCTGAGCAAAACTGCTGCTCAGACAAATCTGAAAAAAAACAAAAAGCGCAAAAATTGAAAATGTATTTTTATGTCGTTTTTTCATGGGGTAAAAGGCTTTTTAGTTACAAAGAGACAGAGTTACATAGTGACAAAGGTTTTTGGCCTTTGGATCTTTGTCACTTTGCACCTTTGTCACTTTGTCGAAGAAGTGCTTCTAGAAAATAATAATCGGCGTAAATAATCGGCTCGTCGATTTCGTCGTGTTTTGGCCAGTTTCCAGTGCTGTGATCGAATAGGAAAGGAGCTTTGATCGATGTATTTATAATATACTTTTCAGATTGTACAGAAGCCATTAGCTTATCCGCGAAAGCGAGATAACTTTTATCTTTTGTGTACGTATACAATTCGTATAATCCCGAAGCCATAACCATTGCTGCAGAAACATCACGAGGCGAATTTGGAATACTCGGATCTTTTAAATCCCAATACGGAATTCCGTCTTCTGGCAGGTTTTTATTCGTCATAAAAAACTTCGCTGTTCCTTCTGCCTGTTTTAAATAAGCTGGATCTTTGGTGTAGCGATAAGACATCGTAAATCCGTAAACCGCCCAAGCCTGACCGCGCGCCCAAACCGAATCGTCATTGTACCCCTGCAAAGTTGTTTTCTTTCTGACTTCGCCAGTAGTTGGGTTATAATCGATCACGTGATAACAGGAATTGTCTGCTCTAAACTGATTTTTTAAAGTTGTATTAGCATGTTGAATCGCAACATCTCGGTATTTCGGATTTCCTGATATTTTGGATGCTTCGAAAAGCAATTCCAAATTCATCATATTATCGATGATTACAGGATAATCCCAAATTTCTTTGTTGAAATCCCAAGAACGAATAGAACCCACTTTTGGATTAAACCTTGTGCATAAAGTTTCGGCGCCTTTTACAATTACAGCTTCGTATTCTTTCTTGTTTTCCACTTTTAGGGCTTCTCCAAAACTGCAAAACACTTTAAAACCTACGTCATGCGAATTACTATTGACACTTTCCTTTTTGCTGAAAGGAGTCCATTTTTGAGCTTGTTCTTTGTATTTAGAATCGCCTGTAATACGATATAACTGCCAAAGATTTCCGGCGAAGAATCCGCTTGTCCAGTCTCTTGACGGCACTTTTCGAATTTCCTGCGTTTTGAGATTCATGCTTCTCGGCATCGACATCGAATCGACTGGATAATCGAGCAGCATTTTGTAACGCGTATTTAGAAGACCGCTTACCGAGGTTGTACTTTTTGTTTGATGATTAATTCCTGATTTGCACGCTGATGTCAGCGATGCAAATCCAAGAACTAAACAAATGAAACTAACTTTATTCATAAATGCATATTATTTTTTGATGGAGTATGGTATCGCCACTTTTCAATTTAATGTCGAATCATGGCGATCTCTTACTAATTAATGGAACCTTTTGAGTTAAATAAATTTATACTCAGGAGAGTCATTAATTTTAATTTTTAGTAACCCGGATTATTTGGTTTTAAATTCGGATTAATAGCCAATTCTGTTCCCGGCAACGGCCACAAATAATCTCTGTTTGGATCGAAATTAGCGTGCGGTTCTAAACCATTTGGACCAAAAACTTCAGGACCGTTTTTCAATCTTTTAATGTCATACCATCTGATATATTCAAACGCTAATTCTAATCTTCTTTCGTCGATTACCATTTTTCTAAAATCTTCTTTAGATAATCCAGGAGTTACGTTTGCCGGAAAAGAAACTAGTTTTCCTGCTTTGTTTCTTGCTCTGGCGCGCACACGGTTTACGTAGCCGTCTGCTTCTGTAGTTCCCGGATTGATTTCGTTTAAAGCTTCGGCAGCGGTTAACAAAACTTCTGCAAAACGCATTGTGATATAATTATGCTGTGAAGTTCTTCCGTTAGCTCCAGCTTTTCCAGGGAAACGGAAATATTTCGCAATATGGGGACGAGGCGCTTTTTCGTTATCGCTTGACGGATAAACCTGCAATGCACCGCCCGGACCAGTTTTCTTTCTGATAATCGTATCAAAACTTACGGCTCTTCTATAATCTCTTTGATCCCAAGTGTTGAATACTTTTAAAGAAGGAACAGCAACCGAAAAACCTTGTCCATAACTATAACTGTCATCTTTCAATGATCCTGTAAAAAATGCTGTATAATCCTGACCGTAATTTCCTGATGTTAAGTTGTTAAAGTCAATTGTAAAAAGAGGTTCTTTTAATGAAGCCGTTTTTGTAGCATTAAACAAATCCTGAAAATCGGCATCAAGACCTAAACCAAATTTGGCTTCGTTTGTAATCACATATTTTGATTCGTCATACGCTTTTTGGAAATTTCCTAAAGTCAGGTAAACCGAAGCTAAATAACCCGCAGCAGTTCCTTTTCCCGGCACTGCTTTTACTTTTGGTTTATCTTCTAACCATTGTTTTGCAAATTCTAAATCGGCAATAATTTTTGGATACACATCAGCTTCTTTAGTTTTGCTCATCGAATTAATTTGAGAAACATCATTTACAACAAAATCAATGTATGGAATGTCTCCAAAAAGACGCACTAAATGATAGTATGTAAAAGCTCGCGCGAAATAAGCCTGCGCTACAATGGCATTTACTTTTGCCGGATCTCCAGGTGTTTTTTTAGCACCCTCAATTGCCTGATTTGCCGCTGTGATAATCACATAAGATTGAGGCCAAAAATTCGCTACAAGTGCATTTGTATCATTCATGCTCATATCATTTACATCGATACGCGCCGCCTGAGTGGTTCTGTCGCCAATATCTGCCATATCGTCGCGAAGCATCAAGGCGATTGTAAATTCTCTTCCCCAATAGTTATTGTGGGCAATGTTGGCAAAAGCGCCGTTTACAGCCGCTTGTAAATCGTCGGTATTGTTAAAGAAATTGTCCGGACGAATGATTCCAACCGGTTTTTCTTCGAGATCAGAACAGCTTAAAAAAGCGAGTGTTCCGATAAATAGAAAAGCTATATATTTTTTCATGATTTTTGCGTGATTAGAATTTTACATTAAATCCAAAAGTGAAGGTTTTTACGTTTGGATATCCTCCGTAATCCAATCCTAAATTGGTGTTACTTCTTGAATTTGTGTCATTTAAGTAATTCGTTTCAGGATCAGTTCCCGGATAATCAGTAATTGTCCAAAGGTTTTGAGCACTGATGTAAAAACGAACTTTGTTTAATCCCATTTTTGAAACAATTTTCTCATCTAAACTATATCCGATAGAAATATTTTTCAAACGAATATAACTTCCATCATACACAAATCTTGAAGTGATTCTTTTGGTTCTTGCTGCATTTGCCGGAACATTTGTATCTGTATTTGTCGGCGTCCATGCATCCAAAACTTCTGTTGTTGCATTGTTATTTCCAGAAGCCAATTCCATTAAAGTATAATTCAAAATCTGATTGCCTTGTGAACCTTGGAAAAAGATATTCAAGTCCAGATTTTTATAAGTAAAATCATTGTTGAAACCGAAAATAAAATCTGGATTCGGATTTCCGATAATCGTTTTATCCTGAGAATCTAATTTTCCGTCGCCATTGTAATCTCTGAATTTTTCTCCTCCAGGAGCTGTTTCAAAATTTCCTGGTAAAACGGTTTCGCCTTGCTGAATTACACCATCATAAATAAATCCGAAGAAAGAACCAACTGGCTGGCCAACTCTTAAAATTTGAGATTCTGTTGCTAAGAAATGTCCAGGAGCCGAGTTGATTAAAAGGTCTTTGTTATCGGCCAATTTCAATACTTTATTTTTGTTAGATGAAATATTAAAGCTTGTTGACCAAGTAAAATCTTGACCTGTAAAGTTTCGGGTATTGATTCCTAATTCCCATCCTTTATTTTCTAATTCACCCACATTTTGAAGCTGTGAAGCAATTCCTGAAACTCCCGGAAGCGGACGGTTGAATAACAAGTCTTTAGTAATCGTTTTATAATAATCTGCCGTAATGCTGATTCTGTTATCAAATAAACCTAAATCAATTCCGTAATCCTGCTGATACGATGTTTCCCATTTTAAGTTCGGATTATCCAATGAAGTCAATTGAACGGCATTTACAATAACGTCACCGCTTACATAATAAATCTCAGAAAAACGAGAAAGCGTAGAGTAGGCGCCAATTGACGGATTTCCAGTCGCTCCATAACTTGCTCTTAATTTAAGGTTTGAAATGGTTTTGTTTTCTTTTAAGAAATTTTCTTTTGCAATATTCCATCCAATTGCTCCAGACGGGAATGTTCCGTATTTGTAATTTTTACTAAAGCTTGAAGAACCATCTCGTCTGGCCGTAAACGTTAGTAAATATTTATCAGCATAATCAAAGTTTAAACGACCGAAAGCAGAAATCAATTCGGTTTCAGATAAACCTGAATCTGGTTTTAAGAAAACAGTTCCAGCACCTAAATTTCTGTACGAATTGGTATTCGTTAAAAATCCTCTTGAAGCCGCATAAGAGTTTTCATTTTTGTTTTTTTGGTATGAATAACCTCCAAGAACCGTTAAAATACCTTTGTCGATAATTTCACGTTTAAAAGTCAAATAGTTCTCTGTCAGGAAAGAAGAAAATCTTGTGTTGTTTACAGAAGCTTCTCCTTTGATGTTTTTCCCTGCAATTAAAGTTGACGGAATAAATCTTCCTGTCTGCGAATTATTATCGGTTAAACCTAAAGTTGTTTTAAAGTCAAGATCTTTAGTGATTTGATACTGCGCAAAGAAATTGCTTCTGTTTACAATAGAAACCGTTTCCAGAATATTCTCCATTGCCGTTGCGTACGGGTTGTCAATATCGTCACCAATTGGTGCTGTAGTCGTATACGTTCCATCGGCATTGTAAATTCCTTTGTCAGGCATAAAACGATACGCAGAAGCAATTACACCCGCAGCACCAGTTCCTCCGGCGCCTGTCTGGCTTACAATTCCTTCTTTATTTTGTTTACTTGTAAAGGTGTTTAAACCCACTTTAAACTTTGGAGATAAATCAGCCTCTAAGTTGGCAACAATCGTGTATTTGTCGATTCCAGAATTGATTACAACACCATTTTGGTTGAAATACGTTCCCGAAACATAATACCTTACGTTTTCAGAACCGCCTGAAAATGACAATTGTGTATTCGAAATCATTCCGTCACGATAAATAACATCTTGCCAGTCTGTATTTGCCGGACCTTGTGTATGCGTAGTAAAACTTTTTCTGTAAGCCGCAAACTGATCTGCGTTTAATAAATGCAGTTTGTTGTTTACGGATTGTACAGAAGTCGAGTTGCTGAATTCAATAACTGGTTTTCCCGGTTTTCCTTTTTTCGTCGTTACCATGATAACCCCGTTTGAACCTCTCGATCCGTAAATCGCTGTTGCAGAAGCATCTTTTAAAACCTCAATCGAAGCAATATCCTGAGGCGCTGGCATGGCAACTCCAGCAAAACCATCTACAACGACAAGTGCATCACCGCTGGCATTAATAGAAGTTCCTCCACGAACCCTGATTTTTACTGGCGCGCCCGGTTCACCTCCGTTATTCGTCATAACAGAAACCCCTGCAGCACGTCCTTGTAAAGCCTGTTCAGCATTTAAAAGCGGATAAGCCGTTAATTCTTTTGCCGTAACAGAAGAAACAGAACCTGTAATGTCGCTCTTTTTACGAGTTCCGTAACCTACTACAATTACTTCGTCCAGCGCTTTAGTGTCTGGTTTTAAACTTACGTTAATAACAGATTTAGTGCCAACCGGAATTTCTACAGTTTGAAATCCAACGAAGTTGAAAACTAAAACGGCATTTTTTTCATTAACAATTACGGAGTAATTTCCGTCCATGTCGGCAGAAGCACCAACAGACGAATTTTTAATATAAACATTAGCACCAGGAAGCCCGAGTTGATCCTCGCTGGAAGTAATTTTTCCAGTGACTTTTTTGTCCTGTGCATTCACAATGAAATTTACCAGTAAAAAAGATACCAGTAAACACCATTTAAACGATTTGTTTTTGTGATTTGTAAACATTCATTTTTTGGTTTTAAGGTTATAAGTTAGCTGTAATAAAAAATCAATAAACTCATTCCGATGATGATTACGACAAATAAAATCTGTAGCAATGAGAAGTAGTTTTTCTTGATTTTCATATCGCAAATGTAGATGCCGAAAACGATATAGAAATACAAAAAAGGGTATCTAAAAATACAGATACCCTTTTTTAACCCTTAAAAACACTGGTTTTTTTAATTTACAGTCGAAGATTTGTAAAATTTGTCAGCATATTGTGACGGAGTTTCTCCATACTTTTTTTGAAAGCATTTGCTAAAGTATTTCGGATTGTTGAAACCAACTTTATAACTGATTTCTGAAACCGTCAATTTGTTTTGTTCTAATAATTGCGCCGCACGTTTTAATCTTATTTCATGAATAAATTCATTTGGAGTGCAATTCGTCCACGCTTTTATTTTTAAAAATAACATGGTTCTGCTGACACCCAATTCAGAACAGAAAAACGGAATATCAAATTGTTCGTTCGAAATATTTTCTTCGACAATTTTGAATGCTTTTTTCAAAAGTTCCTCATCTAAAGAAGAAACCGTGATTTCTGACGGAATAAAACTGTCTTCACTTGAAAACTTCATTTTTAAACGTTCTGTCATATTCAAAAGATTCTTAACGCGAAGTCTGAATTCCATTAAATTAAATGGTTTACTGATGTAATCGTCGGCACCGCTTTCTAAACCTTCAAATTTATAAACTAAAGAAGATCTCGAAGTCAGCAGAATAACCGGAATATGACTGGTTTTGATGTTTTCTTTAATTTTTGAACACAATTCAGTTCCCACCATTTCAGGCATAATAACGTCGCTGATAATCAGATTCGGAACAAATTTTAAAGCTTTTTCCAAAGCAATTTTACCATTCTCAGCTTCGATAATATTGTAATCTTTTTTGAGCAGGTTTTTCATGAATTTCCTCAAAACCTTATGATCTTCAACCAATAAAATCGTTTGTTTTTCTTCGTTTACAATTAAATCTTCGAGATCTTCATTTTCAATAACTTCCGAAGGTTCTAATTGTGCCTGATATTGTGCAATATCGTCGCTGATTTTAAAATCAGGAATAATTTCATTGTCCAGAAGATGTTCGCGTCCAAGCGGTAAAGTCACTTTAAAAATAACACCGCCGGAAGGTTTATTGGTAACATCAATTTTCCCTTTATGTAATTCGACGATGTTTTTTACGATAGAAAGCCCGATTCCTGTTCCTTTATTATAGTTTTTCTGAACCTGATTGTGTGTCGGAACTTCAAAAAACAAATCAAAAATTTTATCAATATGTTCTTCAGAAATACCAACGCCCGAATCTTCAACCGCAATAAAAAGATTTTGATCGTCGTGATTGATTTTAATATTAATCGAACCGCCTTTTGGAGTGTATCTGAAAGCATTCGAAATCAGATTATAAAAAACACGCTCCAATTTGTATCGATCAAAATACACGAGAATTTCCTCGTTTTCAGTTTCAAACGTATAATCGTAACCGCCGTCTTTGGCATATTCAATAAATGACAAAAAGATTTCTTTAGTGAATTTAACGATATTTCCGTTTGCAGATTCCAGCGTAACCTGATGATTTTCGAGCTTTCTAAAATCCATTAAGCGGTTAATCAAACTCAAAAGATGATTCGCGCTTCCTTCAATCACCAAAAGCTTTTTATACATTTCGTTAGTCCCATTATAATCAGCCAAAATCTGCTGTAACGGCCCTAAAATCAAAGTCAAAGGCGTTCTGAATTCATGCGAAATATTGGTAAAGAAATCCAGTTTTAATTTGTTGTTTTCTTCAATTCGCTGGGTTTCCAGATATTCCAGTTCGAGTTTTTGTTTCAGTCTGGCTTTCGATTTCATAATCCAAATCAAGCCATAAAGTCCTAAACCAATTACAATTCCGTACAATAAAAATGCCCAAATACTGCGCCACGGAGCAGGATTTACCACAACGGTTAAAGTGGTGGGAGTCTGATTCCAAACCCCGTCATTGTTAGCACCGCGAACTTCAAATGTATAAGTTCCAGGATTTTGAATCGCAAAATTGGCTTCGCTGTTTTTGGTTGTCGTCCAGTTATTTTCCAGTCCAATTAAGCGATAACTGTATTGATTGTTTTTGGATCGAATGTAATTTGGAATCGCAAAATTGATCGAGAAATTTGCTTTGTCATAATCGAGAGTAATAGTTTGGGTAAAACCAATGCTTTGTTCTAAAATTCCGTCTTTATCATGCGCATTTATTGTTTCGTTTTTAATTTTTAAATCGGTAATTAAAACCTGCGGAGCATATTGGTTTAAGGAAATTTTCCCTGCATCAAAATAAGTCGCTCCCGACGGACTTCCAAAATAAAACTGATTCGCGCCGACTTTCAAAGCCGAATTATCATTGAATTCATTACTCGCCAAACCATCTTTCTGATCGTAAATTGCAACAGTTCTTTTAGTTGTATTGTATTTTAAAATTCCTTGATTGGTGCTGATCCATAGATTTTTATCGTCATCTTCTAAAATGGAGTGAATAGAAGTAATGACCGAATTTCCAATTTTTAAATTGATTCGGTTGAATTTTTTTCCATCAAAATAATGCAGTCCTTTTGCTTTTGTTCCAACCCAGATTTTATTTTGGGAATCTTCAAATAAAGTCAAAATATCGTCGCCTGATAATGAAGGATGGTCGTAAAAGAAATGTTGTATTGTATATTTTTTAGGATTGAAATTTCGAAGCGAAATGCGATTCAAACCATTTTGTGTTCCAAGCCAGATCGAATTTTGTTTGTCGATCAAAATACTTCGAACCATATTATTGGTCAGGAAAACAGGTTTTGTATTATCATTGCCAATAATCTCAAATGTTTTGCCCGCGGTATCGTAACGAATTAAACCTTTTCCAAAAGTTCCAATCCATAAAATTTTATTTTCCGCTTTAAGCGAATAAACACCACTTTCTTTTAATAATTCGGTTAATTCAGGAGAAATCCTGTTGTCTTCGATTCTTTTGGAAAGAGTATTGTAAGCCGATAATCCTTTTGAAAAAGTTCCAATCCATAAAATATGATCGTCAGAAAGGCACATGGCTTTGATGTCATTTTTATTGGTTTGCCCGGTTTGGCTGTTGATGTAACTTACGGTTTCCGTATTTTTATTGAAAATCGTAATGCCGCCGCCTTCAGTTCCAAAATAAATATTCTGATTTTTATCAGCGATAATCGAACTTACGACATCAAAACTCATCGGAATCTTTTTCGAATTCTGATTGTAATTCGAGAAATTGACATTCGAAACGTCCCAAAGATTCACGCCTTTGTAGTAACAGCCAATCCAAATAGAACCTTTTCGATCCATAAAAACCGATTTTACCTTGTCGATTCCGTTGTTGTTATTAGTGTTATTGATTTTCTGAAGGCTTTTATCTGAACCCAAAATATAAATTCCGTCATAAGCTCCAACCCACAAAGCGCCTTGATTGTCAATTATTAAAGAACGGATATCCGTATTGATTTCGCGATATTTTTCAGCTGGTAAAAAAGAAGCAAAAGCTTTTTCTTTTAGATTAAATTTCAAAAGACCTTTGTTTTTTGTTCCCACCCACAAACTGCCGTCTTTGTCTTCGATTACCGATTGTACATTTAATAAATCGGTTGTATTTAAAGGATAATTTTTGAATGAAAACTTGCCATTTTTTCTATTGATTAATTGACATAAACCTTTCGTTGTTCCAATCCAGATTTCGCCTTTTTTAGTTTTTAAAATACTCAGAATATTATTGCTCGGAAGCGTTGAAGCATCTTCATCAGAATGAAAAACCGATGTAAACAATCCCGACTTTTTATTGTAAATCGTTAATCCTTTAGAAGTTCCAAACCACATTTCGCCTCCAATTTCGCGAATGCTCCAAACCGCATTGTTACTAATGGTATGATTGGCTTTGGTATGAAGATATCTCGTAAAACGATTAGAAACAGGATCATAACAGTTTAAACCATTGTAAGTTCCCACCCAGATTTTTCCCGATGTATCTTCATCAATAGCTAAAATATCGTTATTGCTGATCGAATATTTATTTGACGCATCATTCCTGAAAATAGTAAAACGGCTTCCATCATATTTATTAAGACCGTCGCGGGTTCCAAACCACATCTGCCCAAATTTATCCTGATGAATAGCTATGACAGAACTCTGTGAAAGCCCGTCGGTCGTCGAGAAATTTTTAAGGCGGTATTTATTTTGGGAAAATAGGTTTCCGAAAATAAATACAATTGCGAGAAAAGCTATTTTATATTTCATAGCGGGTTATTTTTTTTAGCCACAAAGGCGCAAAGGCGCTAAGTTTATTAAAATTTTGAATGTTATGATTTTAAGAATACAAAGTTTCCATTTTTGTCATTTCGACGAAGGAGAAATCTCCGCCAGAAACTCTACAAAGATTGGCGATTTTGTTTGTCGAGCTACTTGCAGAGATTTGCTTCGCCTGTTCACTATCGCTCGGGTCTCCTTCGTCGAAATGACAAACTGTATCGATTAATCTTAAGAATGAATAAAAAAAACTTTGCTCCTTAGTGCCTTTGTGGCAACTTTTAAACTTACCTTAAGCGTCTTTGCAATTGATAATCATACAACGAAGGCACTTTATCAATCGACTGATTCAAAAACTCAATATAAGGATCAACATCATATTTAATTTCAAATTTTGTATTTCCGTGAACGCCAATGATTCTGGCTAAGGCGCCGTCTTTCATTCCGTACAGTAAAACAGGTTTTGAAGCATCTGGATTTTCAACCTGAACATTCAGATTCCAAAAAGTACTAAAAGGTCCGTGAGAAGGTTTCCAGTAATCAGCGCCTCCGCCACCAAATAAAAGATAACTATTGTTTTTATCAGCTTTTAAATGAACAGTAATATTATCAAACAAATTTTGATGATTCGCTCCAGAATGCTGATCTAAAAGCGGATCTGTAAAAATCTCACAGTTTTGATAAACATTCTTAGTTGAAAAAGTATTGAAACTTAACGGATGAACAGTTGAATTATAGATCTTTAAATTCTTAACCAAAATATTATGTACGCCGCCTAAAGTTACGGTATAATGTGCCAAATGTGGGCCGTCGGTTATAATATCCTGAATGGTAGTATTGGCGACTTCTTCGGCTAAAATTCCGCTGTCGGCATTGGTGATTTTGATGTCTTTAACCCAAGAATTAAATAAACGGGTTAAGAAAATCCCGTTATTTCCCGGTTCAACATGATGTGCAACTCTTGGAATATCAGGAAAAGTAAAACGAAGATGTTCGATTCCGACTTCGTTTAAATGTTTCCATTCCACCAATTGTGCCTGATAACTCGGTTTTATCGAAATGGTTAAAGGTGTTTTTAAAGTGATTTTAGAACCAGAAATTTTTGTGATTTCAACTTGCTGTCTGACAATCGGAAGTTTTGGAAATTTCCAATGATGTGAACCTGGTTTTACTTTGGCGCCATGATATAAATCTGTAATGATTTCGCCGTTTTCGCCGTCTTTATTAAACAACTGTAATTCGACAACATCGCCAACTTTTAAGCCTTTTACATCAGAAACCGAAATAATATGTTCGCCCATTTTTCCCGAACTCACTTTAGCCAGCGGATTTGATTCGGGTTCGTATTTATCCAAATATGATTTTACACGCTCGCCCGGAACCTGTGTCCAGATAAAACCGCCTGACCATGCATATTGCGAAAAAGGAAGATCGATATTATTTTCAGGTTCACGCTGTCTTTTGTCAAATGTGGTTAAATATTCGCGAAGTTCTGCCAAAACTTCTGGATCTTTAAGATACATCATTGGTCTTGGGCAGTAAATCTCAGTTCCGTTTTCGGCAGAACCGGCACCGCGAAGAACAAAATTACTTCTTTCGATGTATAGAATTTCGCTAAGGATAATTCTTCCCGCAGGTAATTGAAGAATTACATTTCCATCAATTGCATTTGCTGCTTTAAAAGCTTTTAAAAGTGCTTTTGAATCGTCTAATTGATCATTGGCTTTTACTCCAAAATCAACTGCATTTATGATTTTTCCGTTGGATTCAGGAAGCGGTTTTTCGCCAAAATGGTAACCTGCATAACTGAAATCAGGAAGGTAGTTTGTTTTTTGAGATAGGATTTTAGGGATTTCCTGCGCAACTAAAGTATTCATGAAAAGACCGCAGGATATAAGGATGGTTTGGCGAATCATGGTTTGTGGTTTTTGTGGTTAGTTAGTTTTTTTGATTTTGTCGCTAAGGCGCTAAGGCACAAAGTTTTTTTCTGTTCTCGCAAAGTCGCAGAGGCGCAAAGTTTTCTAAGTTTGATTGTCATCCTGACGAAGGAAGGATCTCCGTAAGTAACTCTACAAAGATTGGCGATTCATCTTGCGGAGCTACCTCGTTCCTCGGAATGACAAAAAAACTTTGCGCCTCTGCGACTTTGCGAGATTAAAACAAATTACTTTAAAAAATCTTAGTGCCTTAGCGTCTTAGCGGCAAAAACCTTTATAAAGATCGCTTAATTCCCAATTCAAGTCCGCGTAGTTCTGCTAAACCTCTTAAACGGCCGATTGCAGAATAACCTGGATTTGTTTTTTTCTTTAAATCATCCAGCATTTGGTGCCCGTGATCGGGACGCATTGGTAATTGGCTGTTGTTTCTTTTTTCTACTTCTAAAATGGCTTTTACAACTTCGTACATATCAACATCACCTTCAAGATGATTTGCTTCGTAGAAACTTCCTTCCTCGTCACGCTGCGTGCTTCTTAAGTGAATGAAATTCATTTTATCACCATGACGTCTTACGATTCCAGGTAAATCATTATCGGCACGCACACCGTATGAACCCGTACACATCGTAAATCCGTTTGATGGAGAAGGAGCAGCGTTCATTAATTCGATCAAATCTTCTTCTGTGCTTACCACTCTCGGCAAACCTAAAATAGGATAAGGCGGATCGTCTGGGTGAATAGCCATTAAAACTCCTTTACTTTCGGCAACTGGAATAATTTCTTTTAAAAAGTGAAAAAGATTATCCTTTAAAGCCTGTCTGTCAATATGGTTGTAAGCGCTTAATGTTACTAGGAAATCTTCAACTGTGTATGCTTCTTCAGCGCCAGGAAGTCCAGCTAAAATATTTCGCTGTAATTGAATTTTATCTTCTTCTGTTAATTTCTCAAAATACGCTTTTGCTTTTTGAGTCTGTTCTTCAGAGTATTCTTTTTCTGCGCCCGGTCTTTTCAAAATGAATAATTCAAAAGCAGCGAAAGCATTAATGTCAAAACGCAGCGCTTTTGAACCGTCTTCCACGGTGTATGATAAATCAGTTCTTGACCAGTCTAAAACGGGCATAAAGTTGTAGCAAACACATTTGATACCGCATAAAGCCAAATTGCGAATACTTTCTTTATAATTTTCAATGTATTGAAGATAATTTCCAGTTTGTTTTTTAATGTCTTCGTGAACGGGAATACTTTCTACAACCGACCAGATTAAACCAGAAGCGCCTTTTTTAGGATCGCCGTCTTCATGTTCGATTTCAACTTTTCGTTTAATAATTTCATCGATTGTCCAAACTTGTCCGTTTGGAATATGGTGTAAAGCTGTTACAATTCCGGTTGCTCCGGTTTGTTTGATATCTTGTAAAGAAACAGGATCATTTGGTCCGAACCATCTTAATGTTTGTTCCATTTTTTATGTTTTTATGTCCTGCAAGGTTTTCAAAACCTTGTAGGTCTGATTTTAAAGTTTTGTAATTCTAAATACCTACAAGGTTTCCAAAACCTTGCAGGAGAGATCGCAACTAAATATTATATACTTGTAGCAGCAAAACCGCCGTCTACTTTTAATATGGTTCCCGTTACGAATTTTGACATATCGCTGCATAAAAATAAAAGCGCACCGTCAATATCTTCTGGAGTTCCAAATCTTCCCATTGGTGTGTGATCGATGATTTTTTCGCCTCTAGGCGTTAATTTTCCTTCCGGAGTCAATAATAAAGCGCGGTTTTGTTCTCCAATAAAGAATCCTGGAGAAATAGCGTTTACACGAATTCCTTCTCCATATTTTGAAGCCAGTTCAACCGCCATCCATTGTGTGAAGTTATCAATTGCCGCTTTTGAAGCCGAATATCCCACAACTCTAGTTAATGGTCTTTGCGCCGATGCTGACGAAATATTAATGATATTTCCTGATTTCTGTTTTGCAAAAAGTTCCGCAAAAACCTGAGTTGGAAGCATAGTTCCAATAATATTCAAGTCGATAACTTTCTGCAAGTCATCGCTCTTCATATCGTAAACCGCTTGATCTGGCTGAATTGTTGCTCCCGGCATATTTCCTCCTGCAGCATTAATCAAGATATCAAGACGTCCGTATTTTTCAGCGATAAAATCTCTTGCTTTTTCTACTTCTTCTTTGTTTAAAACATTCGCTTGAACCGCAAAACCTTTTCCACCGTTTGCTTCAATGTCTTTTACTGTGTTTTCAGCTTTTTCAAGTGACTGCGAAACGATTCCCACAATTACGCCTTGTTGTGCTAAAACGTTTGCAAATCGGCTTCCTAATACACCTGCACCGCCTGTGATTAATGCAATTTTTCCTTTTAAATTAAATATTGAATCCATTTATAATTTTTAAATTTTCAATATTTTAAATTCCTCCCGAAGTTTCGGAACCAATCTGGAATCTAAAATACGGTTATGGTTAGTTTATTATTATAAGTTTTAATTGTGATTTAGAATTTCAAAAAATGAGACTTAATCCAACTTTATATTTTTACTTTAAAAACGAGTTTTTTCAAAAAGCCTTCGCCAATCATCGCCGCGTGTACATCTTCGGGAAATAAAATGGCAAATTGTTTTTCCTGTAGTTCAAAAAACATATCGGGTTTATCGTGAAAAAAACGAACGTCTTTTTCGTCGCTGTAATCGCCGTTTGGGCTTACGCATTTTTCTCTTGGTTTCCACGCAAAAGTTTCAGGTCCTTGTATAGAAATTTGAATGTCAATGTTTTTGTCGTGGCATTCAAAACCTTTTATACTTTCTTCTCTTGAATTTCCGTCACCATGTATTACGATTAGTTTTAAGCCTTCGCTGATTTCAATAACACCAGCTTCAAGACTAGCCGTATCGGTTTGGTTTACATATTCAAAAGCCTTTTGAAAATTTGGATGCAGGCCGTAATATTTTGCTGCATTATGCAATGAGTCTATTATCATTTTGTATACTGTATTTTAATTTTCGATATAAAATAAAACTAAAAAAATCTTGTCATTTTTATAATATGTGTAATTTTACGTGTACGCACACGGTATTTTACAAATGTATGTAAATTGTAATGTAAAACAACTTATTTTTGCTAAAAAAAATAATTCTTACAAACAGAACTTTTATTATTTTAACTAAAAAAGAATCAATATCATAACGATCAAAAAAATTGCGGAACTGGCTAATGTTTCTCCGGGAACTGTTGACAGGATTATTCATAACCGTGGTCAGGCCGCACAGGAAACTGTAGATAAAGTCAATGCTATAATTGAAAAGTTTGGTTATAAGCGAAATATTCTGGCAAGTAATCTGGCTTTGAATAAGAAATTTCATTTTGCAGTTTTTCTTCCTAAGTCTGAAACGCTGGAATATTGGCAGAGTCAGGTGGAAGGAATTGAAAAGGCTGCAGCAGAGTTTGGTAAATTTGGGATTGTGCTGGATTACTTTTACTACGATTATAATTTGTCTTCTTTTAAAGAATCGATGCAGAAAGTAATGAATTTTGACTGCGACGGATTATTGTTTGCGCCTGTTTTTTATGAAGATTCTGTTCAGTTTTTAAAAGAATATGATCAGAAAAATACTCCGGTAGTAATGATCGATTCGAATATTTCTGAAGAAAACGCTCATGCTTATGTGGGACAGGATGCGTTTCAGAGCGGTTATCTGGCGGGAAGATTAATAAGTTTTGCAGTGAAAAATGAAAGGCAGGTTTTGATTTTTAAAATTGCCCGCGAAATCGAATCGACTTCGGTTTACCTACAACGAATTGACGGTTTTTATTCTTATTTTAAAGATCACGACGAACTGACGAATTTCAAGTTTTCTGAAGTAACCATTAAAGATTCAGGTATCGATCAAATGAATTTGGAAATGTTTTCTGGAATCAACAGTGTTTTTGTGCCAAATTCGCGTGCTTATATTGTTGCCCGATTTTTAGAAGAAAATAATATTAAAGGTGTTCGAATTATCGGTTATGATTTACTAAACCAAAACATCGAATATCTCAATAAAGGTGTTATCGATTTCCTGATTAATCAAAGACCGGAACAACAGGGTTATATGGGAATTAATTATTTGTATAAAAAATTAGTGCTTCAGGAATCTGTGGAGAAAACGCAATATATTCCGTTAGAAATTATTTTGAAGGAGAATTATTTTCCTGCTAAGCGATAGATTTAATTTGCTGCGAAGGCGCTAAGACGCGAAGTTTTTTTTAAATCTCGCAGAGTCGCAGAGACGCAAAGTTTTTATTTAAAGTCTAGTTTGTCATCCTGACGAAGGAAGGATCTCCGCAAGTAACTCTACAAAGATTGGCGATTTTGATTGCGGAGCTACTTGCGGAGATTCCTCGTTCCTCGGAATGACAAAAAATGAGAATTAAGATCTACAAAAAACTTAAAAATAAAAACTTTGCGTCTCTGCGACTTTGCGAGATTTAAAAAAAACTATTTCTTAACCTTCAAAACCAAAGGATTATTAACTTTTTGAGCAAAGTCACTTAAATACTTTTCCCATTCTTGTTTAGTTTGAAACGGACTTCCTTTTTTCCATCCAAAACCAACGTAATAAATCGCTTTGTTGTTTTTAACAGCAATATTTCCGTAAAGATTGCTAAGATCTTTTTCTTCTGTAAGATGATTATCAAAACTAGTTAAAGAACCTTTTGGAGCCACAAGTCCAATTCCGATTTCAGAATCGTCGATAGGTTCCCAATAGCTTAACCAGCCTTCTTTTAGATTGGTGCCAATTGTTCCTTTTTTCTCGTGAAGTGTTAATCCGGCGGCGATTTCTTTTGTTCCTGTGATATTGATTTCAAAACGAGAAAGCTGACTTCCGTAATCTAAACTGATCAATTTTGATTCGGTTATTTTGTTTCCTTTTGCATCCCAATCGGCATAAGTTAAGATAAAACTCGTTCTTATTGGGCCCGTTGTGATGGTTTTCCAGCTGATAAAATTTTTCGAGAAATAATATTTTCCGTCTACTTTTACAGCAATTCCGCCCACGCCGCGACTGTCACCAACGTGAAAATTATCCAGACCTTCACCAGTATCTTTATGATACGTTCCTGTTCCGTTTGTAGCTTTTTCGTACCATTTATTGATGATTGGATAATCAACTCTTTTTAGCCACGCATCGATTCCGCTTGTTAATGTTCCACCAGGAATTTTGTCTTCGACCATTTTTTGAGCTACGGGACCATAAGTTCTAAAAGCGACTTTGTTATTTTCCCACGCATAATCGTCTGTACGTTCTGGTACAAAGCGCGAATAACAATTCACAATTTTTGAAGCCGAAGGATTTGTTCCAATTAAAACCTCGAAATCCTGTTTTGAAGACGCTTTTATTTTTGGCTGAAATAACAAAACATCAGCTGTTCCGTCGCCGTCATTATCTACGGTTTGAGTTTCAAGAAATGTATTATTTTCTTTAATGGCATAATCTTCAAGTTTTGCTGATTCTGGTAAACCCAAAGATTTTTTAGTCAATTCGATTGTTTCAAATTGGCGGTCAACTTTTAAATTATTGCTGACAGTTATAACTTTATTTTGAGACTGAACTGTAAAGCTTCCAGCAAGAATTACGACGGATAAAAGGTGTTTTTTCATTTTTTAAATTACGGCTTTTTTTATTTCATAAAAATACAAATCTGATACAGTACAGAAATACATAAAAGGTGTAATTGAGTACAAAATGCTGATAATGAATTTTATATAAAATATTTTTTTAAGTTGTGTTAATTCTTTTCCTACTTTTAATAATTTATAAAAGTATTGTAAGAATATGAAAAAGAGACATGTAACGATTTTGATTTTCTTTTTGGCTTTTTTCGATTTGCAAAGTCAAGTTCAAAATAGTACTGAAGTTAAAGAAATACTGACAGCAATAAATAACCAGATTTCTGAATCATTTTTGCATAACGATTCTAATATTATTATGAAGTATTATGATGAAACAGAACCAGTATGCATGCCAGAATATCACAATGCGTTGTATACCAAACAAGATATAAAATCCTACTATGAGCAATGGCTTTCGAATTTTAAAATTAACGATTACAAACGCAGTATTTATGAAGTACAACTTATTGAAAATTATGTTATAGAAATCGGAACTTTTAATATAAATGCCGTCGGGAAAAGTGGTGTTTCATTGGTTTATGAAGGAAAATATATGAATGTTTGGAAAGTCCTCAAAAGCAAAAAAATGGTTTTAATATCGGAGATTTGGGGAGCAGATAAAGCATTTGATGGATCTCAATTTTCAGTCATTAAAACCAATAGTATTAAGATCCCAAAATCTAAAATAAATCAATCTATAGAAGAGGAAATATACAAACGCAACGAGCGAATTGCCGAACTTGTAAAAAATCGAGAGGGAGAAAAACATGCTGTTGAATTTTTTACAAAAGATGCCATTCATTTGACTTATGATACTCCAATGTTGATTGGTATGGATAATATAAAGCCCTATTTTGTTGAACACGAAAAACCAAATGGTGTTTCTATCGATTCTTTGTCTATTAAAGCAAGCAGAATAATTCCGTTGAAAAATTATAGTATTGAATATGGTTATTATTTTGTTGATGTTTCCTGGGATAATAAAAAAGGAAAAGCATCGGTTTCGGGAAAAAGTATAAATCTTTGGAAAAGAGATGAAAACGGAGTATTGATGCTGTACCGTCAGATGGTAAATCATAATTAAAAAGAAATATTTCAAAAAGTATTGCGATATTTATAGAATGTATTTTGAAAAATAATAACAACTTTTATGAAACAGAGCGCCGGAATTTTAGCTTATAAATTTGTCGATAAAACAATTTTCTTTCTTTTAGTTCATCCGGGCGGACCGTTTTGGAAAAACAAAGATTTAGAAAGCTGGTCGATTCCAAAAGGAGAATTTACAGAGGAAGAAGATCCGCTGGAAGCCGCTATACGCGAATTTAAAGAAGAAACCGGTTTTGAGGTCGATGGCGATTTTATTAAGCTGGAATATGTCAAACTCAAATCAGGTAAAACGGTATATGCGTGGGCCGTAGAGTTTGATCTTGACGAAACTTTAATTAAGAGTAATAATTTTGAAATGGAATGGCCTCCTAAATCTGGAAAACTTCAAAGTTTTCCTGAAATTGATCGTGCCGAATGGTTTCAATCGGCGGAAGCCATAAAGAAAATAAATCCTGCACAAGCCGATTTTATTGTTCAAATGGTTTCTAAAATCTCTTCTTCACTTTAAAAATACCCAGTTTTACAAGATATTTTTGTATTTTACATTTTGATTTTCTGACTTCATAGATCAGATGATGAAAAAATGTAAAATAGAATTATGGATATAAAATGTATAATTTTCGATTGTGACGGCGTTTTAGTCGACACAGAAAAAATCGGAAACGGAATATTATTGGCAATGGCTCAGGAACATGGTTTTGAAATGGTATTAGAAGATGCTTATCGCTATTTTAACGGCCGTAGTTTAAAAGATTGTTTTCGTCATATTGAAGAAGCCATTGATCAAAAATTACCAGAAAGTTTTGAAAATGAATATCGTGAGAAAAGTTTTGAAGCTTTTAAATCACAGGTAAAACCTATGGAAGGCATTGAAGATTTTATCAATAAATTAAAAATTCCGTATTGTGTGGCTTCGAGCGGACCCGTAGAGAAAATTCGTTTGAATCTGGAGGTGTCAGGTTTGCTGGATAAATTTGAAGGTAAAATATTTAGTTCGTACCAAATTGGCAGCTGGAAACCCGAACCGGGAATATTTCTTCATGCTGCCAAAGAAATGGGTTTTGATGTTCAAGACTGTATTGTAGTTGAAGACAGCAAGGCTGGTGTAAAAGCTGGAATTAGCGGCGGATTTAAAGTTTATGGTCTTGTAAACGGTTTTAATAATGAAGATTTAGAAGAAGAAGGAGCAGTGCTTTTTAGTTCTTATAAAGAATTAAGTAAATTGCTTAAACTGTAAAATGGATTTCAACTTCGCTTCGCCTGACTCGCCTGATTTTGGAATTTGTTTTTTAAAAAATTGGAATTTCATAACCTAATTGTCATTTTGACTAATTCTTAATTTAAAATGTAATTTGTTGCATTAAAATTATATTTCATATATTTGATTTTATACATTCGTTTTTTTAATTGCTTATTGTTGTTAAATTAGTAATGAGTAGTTGATGTATGAGAATGTTTTTTGCCTAAAAAATAATCTTCCCAAAGGATTATTTTTTAAAGCTGTGATTTCCCAAAATTGCAGTATAACCTACAGACAGAAACAAAATGACGAAATTTATAATTAGACTTTTAGTTCTATCATTATTACTTTTTTCTCCGGTTGTTACTTCCCAAATAAAAAAAATTGGAGTTCCGTTTATTACCAGTTACAGCCCAAAAATGTATAAGGCCGCTTCTGAAAACTGGGATGTTATTCAGGACTCTAAAGGCATGATGTTTTTTGCTAATCATTTTGGTATTATGCAGTTCGACGGTGTTCGATGGAGTATTGTAACACAGCCTGAAAACCGCAGTATGGTTCGTTCGCTTGCTATAGACAAAAACGACAAAATGTATGTAGGTGCGCAGGGCGATTTTGGGTATGTAATTCAGTTGTCAAACGGTCAGTATCAGTATACTTCTTTAGTGAAATTACTGCCGGATTCGGCAGGAAATTTTGGCGATGTACAGCATACGGTTATTAGAAATAATGAAGTTATTTTTTTCTCTCATGAAGGAATTTTTATCTTCAAGAATAATAAAATTAAGGTTTTAAAGACAAAATCTAATTTCGACGATTTTTTCGAAGCAGGAAATGAAATTTATGTTTCTGATAATGAAAAAGGTTTGTTGCAGTTAAAAAACGATGCATTAGTTTCATTTTCAAATGGAGAAAAGTTTGCCGGAATGAAAATCAGAAAGATTTTTAAAACAGACAAAGGACTTTTATTGTTTACTCAAAAAGATGGACTTTTCTTGTATGCTCAAAATCAAATAAAACCTTTTGTAACAGAAGTTGATTATATAGTAAAGCAAAATCAAATTTCGGCTGGAATCCAATTTTCTGATGGATATTTTGGAATTGGAACACGTCAGTCCGGGTTGATAGTTATAGATAGTGCCGGACATTTGATTCAGCATATTAATAAACAAACCGGACTGCAAAATGATTACGTTACGAGTTTTAAAGTCGACAGAGAAGGTAATTTATGGGTAATGCTGAAAGAAGGAATTTCGCTTATTCAGATTTCTTCGCCTTTATCCAGAATTCTCGACGTTTCAAATTCTGAAACAAAAATATACTGCAGTCAGATTTATCAAAATAAATTATACATCGCGACCGATAATGGTTTGTTCTGGCTGGACTGGCAGGCGTACAAAAATGGAAAACGCGACAATATTCACTTTCAGCATATTTCAGGAATGTCTGAAAATGTGTGGAATATTGGGATTTTTGGAAATTCACTTTTAGCTTTTGAAAAGAACGGAATATTTGAAATTTCGGGAAATTCGGCAAAATTACTGGCAAAAACAGATGGCGCCTGGCAGGGAATTTTAGTTCCTAATCGTTCGGATTTACTCCTTGTTGGCGGTTATACAGGATTGTATCTTTTAAAAAATATAAATGGTTCATGGGTATATCAGCATAAATTAAAAGGTTTTGAAGAAAGCAGCCGCGTAATAGAAACTGATGCAAATAATGCCATTTGGATTGCGCATGGTTATAAAGGCATTTTTAAAATTAAACTGAACAAAACGTTTGATGCTGTTTCTGAAGTTCAGTTTTATAATCAGAAAAATGGATTTCCTTCGAGTTTGTTTCTCAATACATTTAAGATTGATAATCAAATTCTTTTTGGAACAACAAAAGGGGTTTACAAACAGAATCCTGCTTCAAAGAAAATGGTTCCTGATCCTGTTTTTAAAAAATATCTTGGGCTCGAAAATCATATTCGTCTTTTAAAACCGGACAGTCAGGATAACATTTGGTACATTTCTGGAGAAAATACTGGTAAAATGACCCGTAAAGCAAAAGATAGTTTTAGTGTTGAAGAACTGCCTTTTAGAAAGCTTCGCTATTTATATATTCCAGGTTTCGAAAATATTCAGACAACAAACAGCGGTGATGTTTTTTTTGGTACTCAGGATGGTTTAATTCATTACAATTCAGTTAAAAACAAGAAATACCAAACCAAATTTAAAGCTGTAATTTCTGAAGTAAAATGCATTATTCCAAAAGATAGTCTGCTGTTTTCAAGCCGATATGATGTACTGCCAAACAAAAAAGGATCGGCTAAAGATAAATTCTCGGCTATACTTTCGCATGAAAACAATGCCCTGCATTTTTCTTTTGCTTCGCTTTTTTATGATGAAGCCGAAGCCACTAAATATGAATACTGGCTTGAAGGTTTTGAGCCAAAATGGTCAGACTGCAGCCTTCAGACCGAAAAAGAATATACCAATTTACCTGAAAATGAATATGTTTTTCATGTAAGAGCAAAAAATATTTATGATGTAGTTAGTGAAGAAGCTGTTTTTCGTTTTGAAGTTTTACCGCCTTGGTACAGAACAATATGGGCTTACATTTTGTATTTTTTACTCTACAGCGTGGTGATTTATTTAATTATTAAGTATCAAAAAACACTTGCAGGAAGGCAGCGTCAGCAGTTAATTCAGAATCAGGAAAAAGAACTCCTTAGAAGCCGTGCAGAACTTAACGAACAGAAGCTGACTCTGGAACAGGAAAATATGGCTATTATGCGGGAAAATCTTGAAGCAACTATTAATTTGAAAAATGCAAAAGTGGCTTCGAGTACGGTGAATCTTATTCATTTAAATGAAATCCTGCTTTCGATAAAAGATCTTATCAGCCAGATTGATAAGAAAAACGAACCGAATGTAAACTTTAGTCTGTTAACCAAAATCAACAAATTAATTGATCACGAATTGCAGGGAGATAAGCAATGGAATGAGTTTGAGGAGATTTTTAATCAGCTTCATGATAACTTTATGCAGAGACTGAAACAAACTTATCCGGAATTAACGCCGCGCGATATGCGATTGTGTGCTTATTTGCGAATGAATTTCAATACAAAAGAAATTGCTCCGCTTTTAGGAATTTCTGTAAGAGGTGTTGAAGATACAAGATACCGAATTCGTAAAAAATTGCAGCTTCCTTCTGATACCAACATAACAGAATTCATTCTTAATTTTTAGTTTTTTATTACAAAGTAAAATCTTAGGTAGTTTTACGGTTTTTGAGCGCTGTTTATTACAATTTTTTATAAACACCGTAGTCAAACCGTAGCCAAAAATGTAAGTCTAGCCTGATTTATTTGTTAATATTGTCGGATTATTACCAAAATAATGACCTCGTTTCTGCAAAAGCAGGTTTTTACGCTGGAATAGACTTTACTAACAAAAAACTAAAAAAATGAATCAAAATGACTCTTTTTTCGGCCGACCACCGAAAGACAATTTTTATTATTTTAAACTATTAGCCGTGGCCGTATTTCTATTACTGCCATTTTTAAAAATTCAGGCACAATGCAGAACATTGGTTTGGTCTGATGAGTTTAACGGAACTACAGTAGACTTAACGAAATGGCAGAGTATTTCTGGAAATGGCTGTCCTTCGCTTTGCGGATTTGGAAATGCCGAGGCACAGCGTTACGATCCTAATCAGGCTACAATTGTAAAAGAAGGAACAAACAGCTATTTGAACATTGAGGCTAAATATCAGCCTACGTCACAATTTCCGGATCAGCCGTATGCTTCTTCCAAATTAACTACAGAAGGGAAATATTCACTTAAATACGGAAGAGTAGAAGCCCGTATGAAACTATCGAACGGACAGGGCGCGTGGCCGGCATTCTGGATGCTTCCGGTAAACGGAAACTGGCCATACACAGGTGAGATTGATATTATGGAAGCCAAACACAGAAATCCAAAGTCTGTAGATGGTACAATCCATTATGATGGAAACGGATATCATTTTACAGGCAGAAGTTACAGTTCACCAACAGATTTGTCTTCAGATTTTCACGTTTATGCGGTAGAATGGGGACCAAATTTTATTAAATGGTTTGTAGATGATGTTTTATTTCACACAGCAACACCAAATACTACTGTAAACGGCGGATGGCCTTTTAATGACAGTCAGTTTTATATTATATTAAATTTAGCTGTTGGTAGCGCAGGAACACCTTACACAAGTGTAAACGGGGCAGGAGTACCGCCAATTCCGGCTGATTTCCCGGCAAAACTACAAGTAGATTATGTTCGTGTTTACGACGGAAGTTATAAATACGGTGTTGCAGGAGATACAAAAGTATATCAAAATGAAAGCGGTAAAACGTATTCTATAAATGCTGTTGCAGGAGCATCATATAATTGGACAGTTCCAGCGGGAGCTTCAATCACTTCAGGACAGGGAACTAATGCAGTTACTGTAAACTGGGGAACAACTGGCGGCGATGTTTCGGTAACCACAACAGTTTCGGGCTGTGCAGCCAATACTTATAAACTGGCTGTAAAAACTGAAGCGCCAATTCCGGTAGAAAGAATTTACGAAGATTTTCAGTCAAACCGAAATGTAGTATACGGACTTAAAACGGGAGTTTTAACAGAAGCTGTGGCGAATCCGTCAGCAACGGGAATCAATACTTCGGCTTTGGTTGGAAGATATGTTCGTAATTCATCTGAGCTTTATGATGTATTCAATATTAAAAACGTAGTAATCAGCAATGCCAATGATTACGTTTACGGAAGAAAAAGAATTTCTTTTGATTTGTATACTTCGGCACCTGTTGGAACCAAAATTTCAATGCAGTTAGAAAACAGTAATGTTACAACGGCAACGAATTATCCGTCAGGAAGACACAGCGGTTATAAAGCGGTTACAACGGTTCAGAATAAATGGGAAACGATCGAATTTGAATTCGAAAAAATAATCGACCCAAATACAAGTGCTTTAACAATCAATAATGTGGTTTTCCTTTTTGAATCGAATTCAAACTCAGGAGCGACTTATTATTTTGATAACCTGCTTACAAGAGCAGAAACAGAAAAACCAATTGTTGCCACAGATGTTTTGCAGAACTATGACGGCATCAATAAAATTATAAAAGGAACTACAACAGGAACATATTCTGTAGTGGCAAATCCGGGATCAAACTCTGTTAACTCGTCTGCAAATGTGGCGAAATATGTTCGAAATGTTACAGAACAGTATGATGTGCTTTTCTTTAACACACAAGCAACTATAGAAGATGCAGGTTTATTTAAAAGCCAGACCAATAAAATTATGATTGATGTCTATACAACGGCTCCGGTTGGAACGGTTGTAAGCATGAATTTTGAAAACAGCGCGACTTCGCTTCCTGCGAATTATCCAACAGGAAGAAATAGTAATTATGTGGCGATTACAACGAAACAAAATCAATGGGAAACGCTGACTTTTTATTACAATTCAAGTCCGGATGCAGGAACTTCGAATTTAGCTGTAAACCAAATGGTTTTATTATTTAATTCAGGTTCTTATACAAACGATACGTATTATTTCGATAATATCAGAATTGGATCGACTAAACTGCCGGATACTTTTACACCGGGTGTAGTGTATGAAGATTATCAAACAATTCATAATATCACTTTTAGAGATGCTATAGGAACATATACGGCAAATACGCCAAATCCCAGCGCATCTGGAATTAATACATCTTCAAATGTTGGAAAATACGTTCGTAAGTCAACAGAAATGTATGATAACTTTTCATTCAACACGAGTTTAACCAATATTGGTGATTTTAAAGCTGGAACTAAAAAGTTTGCTATGGATGTTTATACATCGGCTCCGGTTGGATCTATAATTTCTTGGCAGGCAGAAAGCAGTGCTTCGGTTCCGTCTAATTATCCTGTTGGAAGACACAGTATTTATCAGGGCGTTGTAAAACAAACGAATACATGGCATACGATTACGTTTACGTATGTAAGTACGCCGGATGCTTCAACTTCTGATAATGAGGTAAACCGTTTTGTTTTCTTGTTTGAACCGGGAACTAATTCTGGAAACACATATTATTTTGATAATATCAGAGCTTTAAATTTAGTTTCTACAGAAACTCCGGCTGGATTGCCTGCACCTTGGATCAGTACAGATTTAGGAGCAGTAACACCAGCGGGAGAAGCAGCACATTCTAATGGAACTTTTACTATAAAAGGTGCTGGAAATGATATTTGGGAAACCAGCGATCAGTTTCAATATGTTTATCAGCCTATTACCGGCGACGCCGAAATTATTGCAAAAGTAAGTTCGTTAACGAATACCAATACTTATGCTAAAGCAGGAGTAATGTTCCGTGAAACCTTGACACCAACTTCTAAGCATGCAATGACTACGATTACAGCTGCAGCAGGAGTAGAATTTTTGTCAAGAGATGCAGTTTCGGCAGCAACGATTCAGCAAGGAGCTGCGGGAACTTTCCCTAAATGGCTGCGTACAGTAAGATTAGGAAATACCTTTACATCTTACACATCAGATAACGGTACAACATGGACTCAGGTTGGTACAGCAAGAACCATAACTATGGGCAGTACTATTTATGTAGGTATGGCTGTAACATCACACAATAATGGAACTTTAGCAACAGGAGTTTTCAGCGATGTTATTGTTCGAAATATTACACCAAATCCAAATGTAAATCTGGCTCTTTCTAAAACGGCAACTGCTTCTACAGAAGAAAATCCAACACTTTCTGCCGGCAAAGCTACAGATGGCGATGCAACAGGAACAAGATGGGCAAGTTCTTTTGCCAATGCAACAGAATGGATTTATGTTGATTTGGGAAGTAATTACAATCTTAATCGTGTAGTACTGAAATGGGAAGCTGCTTATGCAACACAGTATAAAGTACAGCTTTCGACAGATAATATTTTCACAGAAAATGAAACCATCAGCACGCAGACAGCAAGCGACGGAGGAACAGATGATTTAACAGTAAGCGGAACCGGAAGATACCTGCGTATTTTATGTACAGCAAAAGCGCTGGCTCCATACGGTTATTCATTATATGAAATCGAAGCTTACGGATCGGCTTCAACGGCTAAAAAAGCAAACAGCGCTGTTGAACAAACTCAGGCAGAAAATACAGTTTTTGCTGTATATCCAAATCCTGCGGTTAATTATATTCAGCTTTCATTACCTGAAAAATTAGATAATAAAATCATTTCGATTTATGATAACTCAGGAACATTAATTCTTCAGAATACACCTGAAACAGATGCGAGCGAAAGTGTAATTGACATCAGCAGACTGACAAAAGGAATTTATATTTTGAATTTCAAATCAGATCAAAAAAGCTGGACTAAAAAGCTTATTAAGCAATAATTTTTAAATCCGTTGGGTGTAATTCATTTTAAAGTAACCCCCAATTCAAAAAGCTGGAATAAAATTTAAAAGGATAGCACCACGAATTGCACCTGACGGATTATTAAAGTCATTTTTTTAAAAATGACATTGGTTTAGAATCTATTTATGTAACCCCCAAAATTATTTAGATATGAAAAAAAATAAACTTCAAAGATTATCCATTTTGACAATACTCTTTCTAGTATTTTCAAGCTTAATGCACGGTCAGGGACCAGTTCCTTTTACCATTGCCAATAATTCAACTTTCGCCGACAGCGATTTATATGTGGCTATTGTCGGGATCGATTATACAACCGGAAACCACGTTTGGGTAAATGCCAAAACAAGTCAGGTTTTACCAATGAATGCGTCTTACAATACGGTTACCGGGCCAACTTACGGAGGCAATACAGGACCAGGGCAAAACTCAAAATACGCAGCTTGTTTTACCAAACTGAGTGAAATTCCAAACAAAACTTTCACTTTACCTTTAATCGCAGGATGCCGCGTTTTTATTTCTAAAGGTTCGCAATTGTATTTCTACTTTTTTGGAGCTAACGGAGCACCTTCTGGATATGCATCGCCAAATCCGCAGAATGCTACCGATCCAAATCAGGGAATTTTATATGAAATGATCGAGTTAACTAACAATCAGTATGGTTTCTTTGGAAACCCAACTCGTGTAGATTCGTATAAATACCCAATGGGATTGGAGCTTTTTGGAGCCGGAGGTTACCAAAAGAAAGTGGGAGATTTAAAAAAACATGCTGATATCGTAGCCGCTTTTAAAGCCAATGTTCCTGTAGAATTTCAAGGCTGCGTAAACGATGCAACAGGAGAAATTACAGCGCCATCTAAAACTCCTGCTTATGCTCCGGGATCTGGACAATATGCTAATTATTTAAAATCATATATCGATGCAATCTGGAATAAATACAAAAACGAAGATTTAATTTTTTATGCTGGAGACGCAGGTGTTTTTAAAGGAAGAGTTATTGGTGAACAACTAGAAATGGTTGGCCAATCCGGAGGTTTTGTTGGAAGAACTGGTCGTGTTCAAAATCGCCCGACAACGCAGGAAGCATTAGAAGGAAAAGGAGTTTTGGACAGAAGATTAGTTGACGGAGATCTGGATCTTGTAATTCAGGCTCAGTTAACCGCAGCTATTAACCGTCATGTTGTAAATACTACGACAGCAAATCCGGGACAGCAAAACTGGTACGATGCTTCAAAATACTATCAGGTAAACCCAACAAACCATTATTCTAAATTCTGGCATTTACCGGGAATTAATATTGATAATCTGGCTTACGGATTTGCTTATGATGATGTTGCAGATCAGTCGCCATCGCTTCATTCGCCTCAGCCAACAAAAGTTATCGCTACTTTCGGAGGATATTATGGAATACTTAACCCTTCAGTTCCGGCTACTACAGATGTAATTACGGTTTATAAAGACTGTAACTACGCAGGATTCTCAGGCGGATTAACAATTGGCGATTACAATTTAGCACGTTTAAATTCACTTGGAGTTTTAAACGATGATATTTCTTCACTAAAAGTGGCGCAGGGTTACAAAGCAATTTTATATATGGATGATAATTTTACAGGAACTTCAACTGTAATTACTTCTGATAATTCTTGTTTGAATACAACCTGGAATGACAAAGTAAGTTCTATCAGAATTCTTCCTAACGGTGTTACAACTTTAGGTAACCAGACTTTCTTCCTTCAAAACAGAAACAGTAATTTGTATATGGATGTTTGGAATGCAAGTATGTCAAATGGTGCAGGAATCAATCAAGGTGGTTTGACTTCTGGGAATAACCAGAAATTTACTTTCACACACTTAGGCGATGGAATGTATAAAATTATTGCCAACCACAGCGGCATGTCTATGGATATCAATAATTTCAACAAAGCAAACGGTGCAAGAGTAGAACAGTATCCATACAATGCTACAACAAACCAGCAGTTTATTTTGGTAGATGCAGGAAGTGGATTCTACAAAATTGTGGCTCGTCACAGCGGCAGAATTGTTGAGGTTGCTGGAGCAAGTACAGCTTCGGGAGCCATTGTACAACAGTGGGATAATAACAATCAGACTTGCGGACAATGGAAGCTGGTTCCAGCGACTTCTTCTCAAACTTCAGTTTTAATTCAGGCAGAAGATTACTCAGCAATGAGCGGTATTCAGATTGAAGCGACCACAGATACTGGCGGAGGTTCAAATGTAGGTTACACAGAAACTGGTGATTGGTTAGCGTATAACAGCATCAATTTCCCAACAACAGGTTCTTATTTAATTGAGTACCGAGTTGCAAGTGCTTCAGGCGGCGTACTTTCTTCAGATTTGAATGCCGGTGCTATTGTTTTAGGAAATGTAACTGTTCCAAATACAGGCGGATGGCAGAACTGGCAGACGGTTTCTCAGACTGTAAATGTAAATGCTGGAACATACAATTTCGGAATTTATATTCAGACTACCGGTATGAACATCAACTGGATTAAAATTACAAAAGTAGGGGCAGGCGCAGCAGCTAAAACGGCTTCTGTTGAAACAGCGGCTGAAGAACCAGAAGCTTCTGTTTTAAATGTATATCCAAGTCCTGCCGAAAATACGCTTTTTGTTACAACTGCGGTTAGCAGCGAAAAAGTAAGTATTGTAGATCAGACAGGAACTGTTGTTTCTCAGCAAAAAATAAACAATAACACTATTGATGTTTCGCGATTAAGAACCGGAATTTATTTTGTGGTTTTTGAAAACAATGGTACAAAAACGATCAAGCGTTTTATTAAAAAATAATTGCAGCGTGTAGATTTTAGATTGGTTTGCAATGACTTGTAAATCAATCTAAAATTTATTCCGATAACCATAAGGAGTAAATCTAAAATCTGCATTCTAAAATTTAAAATTCAAGAATACCGTCCCCCTTATTTACGAATTTATTAATCTATTAAAACAATTATTATGAAAGACAATTACAAAAGAATGTCGGCAAAATGGATTCTCATTTTAGTATTGGGTATTTTTAATTATTCGGTTGCTCAGAAAAAAGTAATCGCTTATGTTCCTAACTGGGTTGATTTAAACTCCTTTGCGAGTACAATTCAATACAGTAAATTAACGCATATTAATATTGCGTTTGAAAATCCGGATGCTAATGGTTACCTGAGTTTTAATTCAGGAAATAATGCTATTATCAATACTGCACATGCTAATAATGTAAAAGTTTTCGTTTCTCTTGGAGGAGGAGCAATTTCTGAAGGAGGAGCCATTCGCGACAATTATTTTAATTTAATTACTCCTGCAAACAGAACAGCTTTTGTTCAGAAAATCTACGATTATGTAGTAGCACATAATTTTGACGGAGTCGATGTAGATTTAGAGGGTCCGGCCATTAACGGCGATTACGGCGGATTTGTTATTGCTTTGGCCAATAAGCTTCATGCTAATGGAAAATTAATTACAGCAGCGCTTTCAGAAGGATATGGTGGTGCAAATGTACCTTCATCTACTTTTGCAGCTTATGACTGGATTAATATCATGGCGTATGATGCAACTGGACCTTGGGCACCGGGAAATCCTGGACAGCACTCTCCGTACAGCATGGCCGTAAATCAGTTTAATTACTGGACAGGACGCGGATTACCTGCAAGTAAAGCTGTTATTGGAGTTCCGTTTTATGGTTACGGATTTGGAGCTTCTGCAAATCAGGGAATTTCGTATGCAAATATCGTAGCGCAATATCCGGGAGCAGAAAATCAGGATCAGGTTGCAAATACGATTTATTATAACGGAATCCCAACTATTAAACAAAAAACAACTTTTGCAATTCAAAACGCAGCCGGAGTTATGATCTGGGAATTATCTCAGGATGCAACAGGTTCAAAATCATTGCTTACAGCTATCGATCAGGTTGTAAAAGGAAGCAATCCTCCAACAGGAACCGGAACTTTAATTCAGGCAGAAAATTACAACACGATGAGTGGTGTACAAACTGAACCAACAACAGATACTGGCGGAGGTTTAAATGTAGGTTACTGCGATACAGGAGACTGGATGGCGTATTACAATGTTAATTTCCCAACTTCTGGAAATTATGTAATTGAATACCGTGTGGCAAGTGCCGTTACAGGCGGAAGATTATCATCTGATTTAAATGCAGGAACTATTCAGCTTGGTGCGATAAATGTGCCAAATACTGGAGGATGGCAAAACTGGCAGACAATTACACAAACTGTAAACGTAAATGCCGGAACGTATAACTTCGGAATATATGTTCAAAACACAGGATTTAATATCAACTGGTTTAGAATTACAAAAGCCGCTTCTGGTTTAGCTGCAAAATCAGCTGCTCCGGCAGAAACTCCTTCGGATATTGCAAGCGTTACAATTTATCCAAATCCAACACAAGAAACTATTTTCTTTAGTTCAGAGGTTTCCGGAGCAAATGTAAGCGTTATCAATTCAGAAGGCGGTGCAACTGTTTCATCACAAACAGTAAACAACAACAGCATTGATGTTTCAAATTTAAAAAGCGGTATCTATTTTATTTCATTAGAGAAAAACGGAATTAAAACCGTGAGACGCTTTATTAAAAAATAAGTTTTTAACCGCAAGGATGCAAAGAAAAACCGCAAGGTTCGCAAAGATTTTAAAAGCTTTGAGAACCTTGCGTAAAGCCTTAGCGTGCTTTGCGGTTCCTATTTCATCGCTTATATCGTAACCCTTTTTACCCCCAATTATATGAAAAACAATTACAGATTTAGTCTGAGTCTGCTCGTATTTTTAATTTTTGGAAGCTTTGCATTTGCGCAGACTTCATTAGGATCGAGTAAGACTTTTATGAGCACTTTAAAGAAAGAACTGACCAATTCAGCAGCTTCAAAGAGTGCAGAAAAAACATTTTTATTACAAGCGGCGAATTCTAAAAGTTTTAATGCCAAAATAAACTACAAAGAATCAGATGCGGCAAGCGAGTTTATAATCGGCGAAATTAAGAACATCGCAGAATCATCTTTTTACATCAGAGTAAAAGACAAATCATTAGAAGGTCATATTATTCTAAAAAAATCAAAAGAAGCCTACAAGTATTTTTCTGATGCGCAGGGAAATGCTTTTGTAGAAAAAGTCGACATCAATACTTTGGTCTGTATCGATTATAAAAATGTACCAACAAAAGACAATACAACAAGTAAAACTGCAGCGGCGCCGGAAATTGGTCAGGCTTTACTAAATCTGCAGAGTCTGCCGGGAGCTGCAGGCTGTATAATGCTCGATTTTGACGGTTATTATATGCCGGCCGGAAATCTTTGGAATAACGGAAACGCAATAAATGCGGCAGCATCAGGAATGAACGATGCTGCAGTACAGCAGCATTGGGAAGTAGTTTCAGAAGATTATCGTCCGTTTAACGTAAACGTTACCACAAACGAAGCTGTTTTTAATTCTTATCCAAAAAACAGAAGAATGCGCGTTGTAGTTACGCCAACCAATACTGCAGCTCCGGGAGCTGGAGGTGTGGCTTACATAGGTTCTTTTAACTGGGATAATGATGTGCCTTGCTGGGTATTTATTACATCTGGAAAATCAGGTGGTGATGCTTCTTCTCACGAAGTTGGTCATACTTTTGATCTTGGACACGACGGACGTACAAGCCCTGCCGAAGATTATTTCTTAGGTTTAGACGGAACTTCCTGGGCGCCTATTATGGGAGCAGGTTACTACAGACCTGTTGTACAATGGAGTAAAGGTGAATATAACAATGCCAACAACAAACAGGATGATGTGGCAATTATTGCCAGCGCTAAATTTGGAGTGGGTTACCGCGGAGATGATTACGGAAATACGATCGCTTCTGCAGCAACTTTAGATTATAATGCAAGCGGACAGATTAATCAGAAAAACGGAATTATTTCAAGCGAAGCTGATTATGATTTCTTCTCTTTTACAACTGGAGGAGGAAATGTTTCGATAAACGCCAACACAGTTTCGAGAGACGGAAATCTTCATCTTTTAATCAGATTATATAATTCAGCAGGAGCAGAAATGGGAACGTACTGGAATTCAGATCCGTTTGCTTTAAATGCTTCTATGAATGTTAATTTGGCAGCTGGTAAATATTATATTGGAGTTGACGGAACAGGAGCAGGAAATGCCGGAAGCGGCGGTTATTCGGCTTACGGTTCTATCGGAAGTTATTCGATTACAGGAACGATTCCACCAGGAGGAAATATCGCTTCTTCTACTGATGTGATTACGGTTTATAAAGATTGTAATTACACCGGATTTTCAGGCGGATTAACTATTGGAGATTATAATCTGGCTCGTTTAAATTCGCTTGGAGTTTTAAATGATGATATTTCTTCGTTGAGAATCACACAGGGTTATCAGGCAATTTTATATCAGGATGATAATTTTACAGGAGCTTCAACGGTAATTAATTCTGATAATTCATGTTTAAACACAACCTGGAATGACAAAGTAAGTTCTATTAGAGTTATTGCAAACGGAACAACAACTTTAGGAAACCAGACTTTCTTCCTTCAAAACAGAAACAGCGGTTTGTATATGGATGTTTGGTCAGCAAGTATGTCAAACGGAGCCGGAATTAATCAGGGCGGTTTGACTTCAGGAAACAATCAGAAATTTACGTTTACACATTTAGGAGACGGAATGTATAAAATTATTGCCAACCACAGCGGTCAGTCAATGGACGTTAATGGATTCAATAAAGCAAATGGTACGCGCGTTGAACAATATCCGTATAACGGAACTACAAATCAGCAGTTTATCTTAGTTTCTACTGGAGACGGATTTTATAAAATTGTAGCACGTCATAGCGGCAGAATTGTTGAGGTTGCGGGCGCAAGTACAGCTTCCGGAGCGATTGTACAGCAATGGGACAATAACAACCAGACTTGCGGACAATGGAAACTGATTGCCACTACAACATCGCAGACATCAACTTTAATTCAGGCAGAAGATTACTCAGCAATGAGCGGTATTCAGGTAGAACCAACTACAGATACTGGCGGAGGTTCGAATGTAGGTTATACTGAAACAGGTGACTGGCTGGCTTATAATAATATTAATTTTCCAACTACAGGTTCGTATTTAATTGAATACAGAGTTGCAAGTGCTTCTGGCGGCAGATTATCATCTGATTTGAATGGCGGTACCATAATTTTAGGAAATGTTGATATTCCAAACACTGGCGGATGGCAGAACTGGCAGACGGTTACGCAGACTGTAAACGTAAATGCAGGAACATACAATTTCGGAATTTATATTCAGAATACCGGAATGAACATCAACTGGATTAGAATTACGAAAGTTGGAAATGCAGCGCCTTCTGCAGCGGTTTCAGCAATTTCTGCCGAAGAACAAACTGAAGAGAATATTCTAAATATTTATCCAAATCCGGTTTCAGATGTGTTGTCGTTTACAACAAATGTAACAGGAGGAAAAATCAATATTATAGATTCTCAGGGAGCCATTATTGGATCTCAAAAAGCTGAAGAAAACAGTTTGAATGTTTCGAATTTAAAACAAGGAATTTATTTTCTGGTTTTAGAAAAAGAAGGTAAAAGAACAATAAAGCGTTTTATAAAGAAATAAAAATTAACCCATTTGCCATAATGGTTTTAATGCATTAAATTTTTTGGTTTTTAATGTAATGAAAAGGCTGTCAGAGATGACGGCCTTTTTTAATGAATTATTTGAAAAAACGCAGCGTTTTTGTAGTTAAAAAACAATCATTCCATAACAATGGCATAAACTCCTTTTAGCTTTAAATCAATAAAATTGCTGCATATTAAAAGCTTTATGCCCAATGAATTCAAAATATACTCCACTCTATATATTATCTTTTTTTATTTTTTTCAACAATACAATTTATGCCCAAAAAAACAAGAATTTAGACGGTGTTCAGGTTGCTTTTTTATCAGATGTACACCTTCAGGATTTGTTTGGCACGTTATCTGATAATGATTTTAAAGGTGTTTTGAATACCAAAACCGGAAAATATGCGTTAATAAGAACGATGGCCTCGCAGTTGCATTCGACGAGAATTTTCAATGAAAATTATTTTGCCTTCATCGCAGCTCTGGAAGATATTGCTAAAAGAAAGATAAAATATGTGGCACTTCCGGGCGATTATACAGATGACGGACAGCCGATACACGTGCGCGGATTGAAGAAGATTTTAGATCAGTATCAGAAAAAATATGGTATTGAATTTTTTATAACTACCGGAAATCATGATCCGGTTGGACCATTTGCACAGGAATCGGGTAAAGAAGATTTTTTAGGTAAAGAAGGAAAAAGCCAACCCATTTTTAGCAAAGACGGCATGTATAAGCCTAACATGAATATCGAACAGCCAGTTGTAGTAACAGCCGATATTGCTAAAATGGGTTATTTAGGCATAACAAATGACCTTAAAGATTTTGGTTTTTATCCCAATAAAAATTACAAGTTCTGGGCAACTCCTTTCAGTACTTACAATTCACAAACTTACAACTACAAAAAAGCTGTCGAAGCTTCACAATTAACCAACAGGGTTTACAATGTTGCACCCGGTTTTGAAGTTCCGGACGTAAGTTATGTTGTAGAGCCAATCGACGGATTATGGCTTATGGCAATCGACGGGAATGTTTATATTCCGAAGAAAACTGACGGAGATCCAAAAGATTCTAAAAATTATTTTGAAGCCAGCACAGGATATAATAATGTACTTTCCAACAAAAAACATCTTATAAAATGGGTTCAGGATATTTCGGCGGAAGCAAAACTTAGAGGAAAAACTTTGGTTGCTTTCAGTCACTTTCCTATGATTGATTTTAATGACGATGCTTCTTCAGAAATAAAAGAACTTTTAGGACCAAACAAATGGCAGTTAAACCGTGTTCCTGTTGAAGAAGTTGCGCAGGCTTTTGCCGATGCAGGTTTGAAAATCCATTTTGGCGGTCACATGCACATTAACGATACAGGAGTTCGTACCACACAAAAAGGCAATACTTTAGTTAATATTCAAACGCCTTCGCTTGCGGCTTATATTCCTGCTTATAAATTATTAACGATTAAAAAAGATAATCTTATAGATATTCAAACCATAACTATCGATAATGTTCCGGGATTTGATGAGCTTTTTGATTTGTATAAAATGGAATATCAGTTTTTGGAAAGTCAGAACGATAAAGATATTTGGAATATCGATATTCTGAAAACCAAAAGTTATCATGATTTTACTGATTTCCATTTAAAAGAATTAGTTCGTCTTCGCTTTCTAAAAGACGACTGGCCATCTACTTTTAAAGATTTTATTCTGAATGTTTCTGCGAAAGATTTATTGGTTCTGGCAAATATAAAATCAGATAAGGATTTTGATTTTATTCTGAAAAATAAATCACAGTTTCAAAAAGAATGGAGTGATGCCGAAGTAAAATCGGAACAAGTTTTAACGCAGAACAATCTTAAAAAAGAAGATTTCAACTGGACAGGAAATGATCTTTTAATCGATTTTTACCGTTTTAGAAGTGCCGATGAACTGGCTCTTGCCGATGTTGGCATTCAAAGAGCAAAAGAATATAAAATCCTTTCAAATTTGTTTTTAGAAGGTTCTAAAACCGATTTTTCAAAAGATACACCACTGCAAAAACAAATGAAATTATTCCTGATAATCTTCAATAAATTCATGCACGAAGTTCCGGCAGATCATTTTACAGTTGATTTGAAGAATGGAGAAGTTAAGGATTTGAAATAAAGTTTTCAGGTTTAACCGCAAAGATCGCTAAGGTTTACGCAAGGAGCGCAAAGTTTTTTTAATCTCGCAAAGACGCGAAGGCGCAAAGTTTTTTAGTATTCTTTGCGTCTTCGCGTCTTTGCGAGCAATTTAAAAAATAAAAAAACTTTGCGTGCCTTGCGGTTAAAACTAAAAACCGTTAACCGGATTAACTCTCACATAAGTCCCGTCATCATATTTAATTTGATAAGGAGAATTAAAAAAAGTACTCGGCATATAATAGTCAGTTGTAATAATTTGAGCACCTGATTTTTTTGCGGCTTCAAAATGCGAATAATCATTGGCACGGGCTTCTTTGGTATCAGAATCGGCTCTGGTTCTTATGATGTAACCTTTTTTAACCAAATCTTCAATCTGTGGATCTTCAGAGTTATTTCTAAATAACCACGCTGCTTCCGGTTTTCCCGGTTCGGCATTTATAAAAGCGGCGCGTCCTTTTAAGGACGGATGATTTAATGCGTACAAATCTCTTTTTGCGCCGTTGTTATCTAACAAAAACAAGAACTTTCCTTTTGCATTTTTCAGCGTTGGCCAGTTATTATTTAAAACTGCTTCTTCAAGTGTTTTGTATTTTCCTCGAACCATGTCGGGCGTAATTAATTTATCCTTTCCAAGATTTTTGCGGATTACTTTATCCATTTCATCAAAAATGGCAGCAGTATAATCTTCTGGTTTAGTGCCAAAGAAATTCGCATCGCCGTCTTTTGGTTCCAGCGTAATAAAAACCGGAATGTGATCAGGATTTGCATCAGACCATTTTTTTAATTCCTGAAGACAGATTTCGAAAGTATAACACGAAGTTCTAAAATCAATATCAGGCATGTGGAAAACCTTAAAACCCGGTTTTTTCATTAAACCGTCAGGATCATACGCTTCTTCTGGTTTTACAACATCTAAACCTTTTGGATGAGCGTATTTTCCGCCTTTAGCGTCGGCAAAAATGTCAATTTCCAGATTTCGTAATCCTTTGTTTAATTGTTCTGTAATGCCAATATGGGTGTATTGTAAACCCTTTAGCGAACGAGTCGTATCTTTTGCCTGAATCAGATTGTATAAATCTTTTTCGATGGCATGACGGTAACTGTTGTGCGAACCAATAACTTGTATTTGGTTGATTTTTAGATTATCATTTTGTGCGTGGCCTAATTGTATCCCGGCAAAAAATAATGCAAACAAAATTTGTTTCATGATTTAATGAAATTTGAATGTGTGAATTAAGATTGCGCAGCAAAAGAGAATTGCTTTTTTAGAGTAATACTAAAGTAAAATTACGATTTATTTTTTGTGTTAGCTAAACGAAAAGAAATCGAAAATCTATTGTCATTTTCTGTTCAAAATAGTAGTATTTCTATATCAAAAACATTTATTATTTAATTTAAAGATAACTTTCAGGCAAAAAGCATTGGTTTAACATTTTATTATTTTACACTACTTAATGTTACCCAAATTACCAATGAAGAATCCTGAAATTTTTGAAAAAACGTATACTGATTACTGGCAGAAACTCAATGCCTTTTCCTATACGATGACTCAGGATAAAGATTTGGCACAGAACATCGTTCAGGATGTATTTATCGATTTATGGGAACGAAAAGACGATTTAAATATTAACGCTGTAGAACCTTATTTGTTCAGGGCAGTAAAAAATCAGATTTTTAAACATTACCAGAATAATCGTTTCGATAAGACGATTATGGAAGATAAATTCGAAGATTACATAATCGACAATTTTTCGACTATTGATCCAGAAGTAACGGATTTATTGTATTCGTTACTGGATAAACTTCCGGAGAAAAGAAAAGAGGTTTTACTAATGTATAAATTTCAGGATATGTCAATCGATCAGATTGCAGACGAACTTGGAATTTCAAAACAAACTGTAAAAAATCAAATTTCATCGGCATTAAAACAATTACGCGAAGGCTTGAAAGATCTGGCCTGGCTGGCACCGATTATCTTTTTTAAACAAAATTTTTAAGATAACTTTCTGTTGATGTTTTCATAATATTTACAGATAGTACGATTTTTCTTTTTGGGTACTTATAGGTAACAATAAGTATTATGATAAAAAAAATCAAACATAGTTTAGAATATTTAATTGATAAAAGTTCAAGAAATAAAACTTCGCAGGCAGAAGAAAATCTGCTGACTAATTTTGCTTTAAGCGAATACCAAAATGCAAAATGGAATGAAGCATTGATGGGAAATTCTGATGAGGTTTCTAAAAATCTATACGATGGAATTCAGCTTCGAATTGTAAAAAAGAAAACCATCAATCCTTATATAAAATATATGGCCGCTGCCAGTATTCTTTTTCTTGCAGGTTTGGCATTTTTTTACAAACCAATAACTGCAAACGAGAAGCAATTATCATTTAAAACGTCAGATATCCCCAAATCTATCAAATTAAGTGACGGCTCGAAAATTTATCTGGCAGCAAACTCATTATTTCAGTATCCTGAAAAATTTAACGGCGATCAAAGAAAAGTAGTGCTTTTAAAAGGAAATGCCTTTTTTGAAATCGCTAAAGACAAAAAGCATCCTTTTATTATTACTTCCGGCGAAATCAAAACGAGAGTTGTAGGAACTTCATTTCACATTCAAATGTCGAAAACAAAATGTGAAGTAATTGTCGTTACAGGAAAAGTAAATGTTACTTCAAAAGGTCAGAGCGTTGATTTAATTCCAAATGAAGAAGCTCTTTTTGAATCGCAAAAACTTACCAAACAGCTTGCAGATAAATCATTTTTAGTCAATTGGTACAATACAGATGTTACCTTAAACCAGACTACGCTTAAACAGGTTATTACCATTTTACAATATAAATATGGTGTTTCATTTCAGTACGATAATGAACAGGTATTAGCGGTGCCGTTAACGGTATTCATTAAAAAAGACGCAGCATTAGAGAATGTTTTAGAACAAATAAATTATATCACCAACCTAAAATTCAAAGTTTATGGCGAAACAGTAAAAGTGGATTAAAAACAAAAAAGCAGCTGCTGAGAACAACTGCCATTAATAATTAAGTATCGATAAAAAACCAATAACTTAAATCATGTATTTTAAACCTTCTTATTTAAATCTAAAGAGTTTTATCTTTTTAGTACTAGCGTTACTAACCATTGAGAGTGGTTTTAGTAAAACTATTTTAAAAAAATCAAAAATAGAAAATAAAATAGAAAAAGCAACTCTGGTTTCTATTTTTTCAAAATTAAGCCAGCAGACAGATTATAAATTCAGCTACGGACAAGCTGTAATTGCTGATAATACAGCATATACTGTAAATTTTACAGGAGAATCAGTTACAGAAATTTTAAGTGATCTTTCTAAAAAAGCCAGTTTTAACTACAACATTAATGGAAAATTAGTTTTAATTCAAAAAACTGCTGCTGCTAAAGTTATTCATGCAAAAGCAGCTGATAAAATTAGAATTAAAGGGAAAATTGTCGATGAAAACAAAGTACCAATACCTGGTGCAACAGTACTTGAAAGCGGTACTACAAACTCTGCAGTTACTGATTTTGACGGTGTTTTTGAACTTTCTGTCGGCGAAGGAAAAACGATCGAAATTTCATACGTAGGTTACAAAAGCAAAACACTTCCTGCACAGGCTGGTTTTATGACCATTCAGTTAGAGCCAAGTACATCAGAATTAAATGAGGTTTTGGTTGTAGGTTATGGGAAACAATCAAAGAAAGATGTTACCGGAGCAGTTACACAATTAGAAGCAGCAAATTTTAAACAAGGTGTAAACGTTTCTGTAGATAATTTAATGCAGGGAAAAGTAGCCGGTGTTCGTGTTGTGAGTACAAGTGGTGAACCCGGAGCAGGAGTAAACGTTACCATTCGTGGTGTAGGATCTATTAGAAGCGGAAGTACGCCATTATTTGTTGTTGACGGTATGCCATTGTCGAATGATGATGTAAGCCCAACGGGAAGTAATGTTGGATTTGGAGCTTCATCTGCAAAAAATCCATTGAACTTTTTAAATACAAGTGATATCGAATCAATTACAGTTCTTAAAGATGCATCTGCTGCTGCAATTTACGGAGCAAGAGGATCTAACGGAGTTGTTTTGGTTACAACCAAAAAAGGATCGAAAGGCGAGGGAACATTAACATTAGATTCTTATATGGGAGTTTCTACTGTCGCTCATAAATTAGATGTTTTAAACGCAGGCGAATATAGAAATGCTATTAAAGATAAATCATTTGATCACGGAGGAAATACTGACTGGCAGGATGTAATTTTCAGATCGGCTATTACAAAAAATAATGCTTTGTCTTTTGCAAAACAAACAGAATCAGGAAATTACTACGCATCTGTTGCTCAAATGGATCAGGAAGGTATTATTCGTAACAGTAATTTCAAACGTCTTTCAGGAAGACTTAATGCTTCTGAATCATTTTTAGACAACAAACGTTTAAAATTAAAATTAAACCTTACAGCCAGCCAGACTACAGATGACGGTGTTCCTACAAGTGACGACGGCGGTTCTAACGGACAATTAATTGTGCATACTTTAATGGCAAACCCAACTCGTTCTGTATTTGATGCTAATGGAAATTACACCAACTTTAATATGAACGCGCATTATAACCCTGCTTATTTATTAAGTATTTATGAAGATCAAACGCGTACATTGAGAGTTTTAGGAAACTTAGAAACTTCTTTTAGAATTGTTAACGGATTAGAATATAAATTAAATATTGGTATTGACCGTTCTACATCAGAAAGAAACACAACAATCTATCCAAACGTTACAGATATTAGTAAAATAGGTAAATATGTTCAAAATAATCTTGATTCAAAAAACTCATTAATCGAGCATTATTTAACATACAATTTAACATTAGACAAACACAAAATTGAGGCTTTGGGTGGTTTCTCGTATCAAAAATTTGAAAGATCAGGAACAAGTTTCAGTATTGAAGGTATTACAGAAAAAGGAGTTGGTGTAAAACCAGAAATCAATCCCGGATTTAAAGGTATTCTTCCTGTACTTTCTGGGTATGCTCAGGAAAACGAATTACAGTCTTATTTTGGAAGGTTAAATTATACTTTTAACGATAAATATTTATTGACTGCTTCGATGAGAGCTGACGGTTCTACTCGTTTTGGAGATAATAACAAATACGGTTATTTTCCTTCATTTGCTTTAGGTTGGAACATTTCTAAAGAAAGTTTCTTAGAAAACGTAACAGCTTTAAACAATTTAAAATTAAGAGCAAGCTGGGGACAAACCGGAAATCAGGAAGTTGAAAACAAGATTACAAAAGCAAGTTATTCTTTATCTGGTGCAGATGGATATTACCTGTACGATGATTTAAATTTAGTAAACGGGGTTTCTGTAGTTAGAACACCAAATCCTGATTTAAAATGGGAGGTTGTAACTCAGGCAAACCTTGGTTTAGACTTTAGTTTATGGAATGATAAATTGTACGGAACTCTTGATTATTTCAACAAAACGACTACAGATGCGATCTTAAATATTCCTTCGCCTCCGTTGAGCCCAACACCAACAGTATGGACAAATATTAATCAGGGAAAAATTATCAATAAAGGTTTTGAGTTTATGTTAGGTTCAAAATTAGTTGATACTAAAAATTTCAGCTGGAATGTTGATGTGAACGGAGCAACTTTAAACAATAAAATTGAAGACCTTCCGGTTTCAGAAATCTTAACAGGAACTATTTCTGGTCCCGGACAATCAGGAGTAAATGCTAATATTTATAGAAGCGGTTATTCTGCAGGATCTTTCTACTTATTACAACATATTGGTTTTGACCAAAATGGAGCAAACGTTTTTAAAGATCAAAACGGAGACGGTAAAATCGATAACAGCGACAGAGTTATTATTGAAGGCGCACTGCCAACTTTTTACTACGGTATTAATAGTGATATGAGATATAAAAACCTGAGTTTTTCATTCTCAATTATTGGGCAGACCGGCGGATATTTATTAAATAATACAGGTTTAAATGCTTTAAATATTAACAACTTAGCATCAGATCGTAACGTAGCAACAGGATATTATGAGTCTGGAGCAAACCCTGCAAACTCTCCAATTTTATCGACACTTTTCTTAGAAAAATCTGATTTCATCCGATTAAATACAGCTCGTATAGGTTATAATTTAGACTTAAAAGGATTAAACTGGTTAAACGGATTAACACTTTATGTAACAGGAAATAACCTAATTACAATTACACACTATTCAGGATTTGATCCATTAATTAACAGCCCGAAGCCAAACGGAGGAAACCAGTCTATTGGTATTGATTATGCTGCTTATCCAACTTCTAGAACATTCAGTTTTGGAGCAACTTTAAAATTATAAATCATGAAGAAAAAGACATTTTTAAGTATAAAAATTTTAACAATATTCTCTTTTATTTTTCTCCTAAACAGCTGTACTGATTTAGATGAAGTGGTGCTGGATGAAAAATCAGGAAATTCTGTATCAGATCCTGCGGGTTCTCTTGCAGCTGCTTACGACCGTTTAGGAGACGGAACTTTCGTAGATCACGGTGCTGTTTTTGCCATGCAGGAATATACTACAGATGAAGCCATTTTACCAACCCGCGGAAGTGACTGGGGAGACGGAGGAAAATGGAGAGACATGCACGAGTTTACATGGAGTTCCAGTAATGCCATTATTGTTTCAAACTGGGATTTATTAACTAATGGAATTACGCGTTCTTTAACTGCCATAAAATCAGCGCAAGAAACTTCTTTTCCTGAAAAGGCACTATTTTTAGCAGAATCTAAAGCGCTTTTGGCTTATTACACATATACAACACTAGACTTATACGGACAGGCTCCATATAGAGATCCAATGAATCCTAGTGCGCCTTTACAGATTTTAAAAGCAGATACACAGATTGATCAGTTAATTAAAGATGTTGAAGTTTTACTTCCTGATTTGGCTGATATTGGAACACAGCGCACGCACCACGGAAGATTTACAAAACAGGCTGGTTATGCTTTTTTAGCAACGATGTATTTAAATCGAGCCGTATTTAAAGACCGTTACAATGCTTCTTCAAACTTTAATTTTAACGAAGCTGCTGTAACGGGAACAGGAACAGATATGGATCGTGTTATTTACTACACATCATTATTGATCGATTCAGGAAAATACAGTTTAGAAAGCGATTATTTTAAAAACTTTGCAAGAGATAATGAAAATGGTAAAGAGCTTATTTTTGCGATTTCTCAAAAAATAGATTACATCCGCAACGGTTCTAACAGTTTTGCTTATGTATGTATGGAACGTAACCAAAGAACATCTGCAGCAAACAGAGGAACAAATGCAGCTTGTACAACGCCTGAATTTTATGCAACATGGGATGGAAATCATGATGATCCAAGATTTGAACAGCATTATCAATACTCAGACGGAACGTGGTTTATGAACGACGGTACAGATGTAAGTGTACCTGCAACTGACATTGTGCCAAAAAGCAGCCCAAGTCTGCCTTGGTTTCATTTTAACAGAGGAATTCAGGCTGGACTTCAGTACGGACCAATATTATTATCTTCTGGATCTCTTGAAATGGTAGGGAACCGTATTAAAGTTTCTCCGTTATATATGGAAAAAAGCACAACAACAAGAATGAATTTTACGCCTTCACTGACATTTGCTGATCCAACAAAATCTGTTTTTGCTCAAAATGAAATAAATCAGGGAGCACGTGTGTTTAAGTACGAATTTGATCCGGAAGGAGGAAACGGAAACAGTAATGTTGATATTCCATTATTCCGTTTAGGAGGAATGTATGTAATGAGAGCCGAAGCTAATTTTAGAAAAGGAAATGTTGGTCCGGCTATGGATGATTTAAATATGTTACGTACCAGCAGAAAAAGAGAATCCCTGTTTGGAAATGCTGCCGGAAAAGCACTTGCATCTTTAGACGCTCAGCAGTTATATAAAGAATTAGGTTTTGAATTATACTGGGAATTACAAAGAAGACCGCAAAGCATTCGTTTTGGAAAATTTGATTTAGCCGGAACAGCAAAAGCTGCATCACAGCCGTTTAAAAGATTATTTCCAATTCCGCAGACCGTTATTGATCAAAAAGTATTCCAGCAAAACCAGGGATACAATTAAGATTTTGTGTTAGTTTATTTTTTATTTTTTGTAAAAAGCCTGTTTTCGGAAGAAACAGGCTTTTTCTTTTAAAATTGCTAAGTTAATAAATGTATAAAACGCTTGATTACAGTATTTTGAATTATTTATTTTAGTAAATTTACTAGTATGATTTCTGATTTTAATTTATAAGAATCAGTAAAAAAGCATAGGTATTGTGTAAGAATCAGACGATAAAATGTAAGATATATCTGTTGTTCTATAATTAAATTTGAGCAGCCAGATTATACATTTTAAATGAATCTGGCAAAACTAAAATAATAACTCAAATTGTATAAAATCATGATACATCAAATTGACACTACCGATAATATTGTTGCCTTTAGAGCATTGGCAGAAGTAACAAAAGACGATTTTTTAACAGCAGTTGTTCCTGCAGTCGAACATTTGGTAAAACAAACAAATGAAATCAATTTTTTATTAGTATTGGATACCGATATTAAAAATTTTACTGCCGGTGCCTGGCTTCAGGATGCTCTTTTAGGATTAAAACATTTAGGAAAATGGAACAGAGCTGCAATTGTAACAGATTCTGAAGATATAATTTCTTTTACAAACGGATTTAGTTATGTTGTACCGGGCGAATTTCACGGTTTTAAAAAAGAAGCATTCAATAAAGCTTTAAACTGGGTAGAAGGAAACATTAACCTTCCGGCAAATTAAAAAATAATTCCACGAGTTTAAAAATACGCATAGTGCGTAAAAATTACCCGGCAAATTAAACATGACATTAATAGAAAATGCCCGTTAGGTATAAAACCTTAACGGGCATTTTCGCAACTAGCAAATGTTTCCCTTTTATTTATTTGCTATTTTTTTATAAACTGCAGCAGATAATAATGGCAGAGCAAGGCTTCCCACAATTGCAGCAGTTTTTGTATGTCCGGTTTTCTTTAAAACAGCTCCAACCAAAAGAGAGCCAAATCCGGCGCAAGCCAGCTGTTTTACTGAAAGATTTTTTGTATTATTTTCTAAAGGTTTGATTCCGTGCAATAGCGGGTCAATAAACTGTAAATTTTCCATGATTTTTACTTATTTAATTAAACGTATTTTTATTTTGTGTTTACATTTTTTTCGTTGTCAGTTTCAGTTTCGATTTTTTCAATTTCCACCTTTTCTTTTTTAATTGCCTGCCTAAGCAAAGCAAAAAGACTCATATAAACATTTGCCATAAATACCAGCGAAAATCCGGCCAAAATGTAACCGCGCCAATCGTTTAACAAAAGTTTATAATTACAGAGAATTAAAAAAGCAATCGTAACATAATGACTAAAACAATATTCGCAGGTAAGCAGATAAAAAAACTTTCTCGATAAAATATAGCGGTCATTCTGCGATCGTTTGACACACCATTCATGAGGTTCTCTAAAAATTTCTTCGTGCGTTACCGTCCAGCTTATACAGGCTATGGGAACTGCCAGTACAAAAAGCCAGACAATTTGAGCTGTTAAAGTCATAAACCAATTTTTTTCTAATTGTTATTCTCTTGGATGATTTTCAGGATAATGCTCTGCATCAAAATCATCTAAATTTTCCGGAGCATCCTTATCGTCATCAACGCTTCTTTCAATTTCATTTTCATCCTCTAAATCAGGATTGTATTCATCATTCAGATCACTTTCGGTATCATCATTCGTAATAGCATCATCTTCATTTACCACCCGTTCCTCATTCGGAATATTTTCAGCTCTTACATTATTGTTATTTTCAAAATCCTGTTCAGGATGATTTAAATCTCCAATAAATTCTTCCTGATATTGATACGGATCTTCGTCTCGTGCATAATTATCATTATCAACAAGAGTATTTTGGTCGATTACATCGGGATCACTTTCTCCAAATTCCTGAGGAGTATCATTCTTTAGAATCTGCTTGTATTGGTCCTCATTAGAATAAGTTCCGTCAACAAGTGTATTTTGATCGATATAGTCAGGATCAGTCTGACCATATTCGAAGTTATTTGGCTTTTCCATGACATTTGTATTTAAGTTGTTATTTTTTCACTTAGCATGTTTTACAAATTTAGTTATGAAGGCTTTGGAACTTCTTACAGGAAAATAAGTTATAGCTGCATAATTAACAGTTACTTATAATATAACTATTGTAAGAAATTGTGTAATTTTCATACAAGGGAACCATTTACATTTGAGTAGTAATTTGTTTAATTAAAACATTTAAAAATATGGCTTCTGATAAAGTAACTGCCTGTTGTCAGGCTCTCATAGAAAAAAATCTAACTATAACATTTGTTGAGAGCGCTTCGGCAGGAAAAATGAGTTATGAATTTTCGACAGTTTTTAATTCCGGACGAATATTGATAGGAGGAATGGTATGTTATCACACATCAATGAAAGAAGATTTACTTCATATTCCGTGGGGCACAATAGAAAAATACAGTGCAGAATCTGAAGAAGTTACCAAACTCATGGCACAAAATTTTTATCGATATATGAATTCAGATATTTGTGTTGCTTTAACCGGACTTACCACTCCAGGCGGAAGCGAAAGTGAAGATAAACCCGTTGGAACGATTTTTATTCATATTGTTTTTTCTCATACAGAAACAGCCCGCCGTTATGAATTTAAAGGTAATCCCGAAAGTATCATAAATCAGGCAATTGATGCCGTTGCTGATTTGATTTTGAAAGAAGTTTGAAATTTTAAAATACACTTTTTATAATAGTATAGCTTAAAATGATATTTAAAAGACTTTTAGGGGAGTTTATAAATATCTATTCTGAGGTAAATTTACACCCAATAAAATTTTCAGTAATTTATATAACACGAAACAATTCTTCATAATAATATCCAATGAAGACAATTTAGATTTCCTGATTGAAGTTCTGTATTTTTTTAAATGTTAGAACAAAGATGAATTGCTCATAGAAAAAATATTGACACTTTTACTAATTATAAAAAATACAAACAAAGAACAAAGATTATGGATTTTAATGCATACGAAATTGAACAAAAAGAAAAGCTTAATGATTTAGTAAATGATTATAAAAATTCAGATGATTCAATAGTAAAAACATCAATTATTAATTGTCTAGTCTCTATTGGTGATAAATGTGCAATAACGCACAGCTTTGAACTAGCTGGATTATTTTATGCAAAAGCAGCTGATTTTGGTCATCTGGCTGCTATGATAAATGCAGCTGAATGTTTAGAAGGCGCTGATAAAGAAAGATATTTTTTAATTGCAAAATCACACTATAATGATTTTGATGATGAAGGGAAAGAAATCATTGATGAATATTTTAATAAATAGCTGCTAATTGTTTATTAAAAATATGCTTTTCAAATTAAACAGAGATTTATTTATTTTGATTAGCTGATTTGCCACCTTCTTAATCATAAGAAAAAGATATTCATAATCCAGATGAAAAAACAAACAAACGGCCATTGGAACGTTTGTTTGTTTTTTTTCAAATAGTTATTTACCTTACATAGTAAAGACAGCCATTTTTTAGTTCCTTTTTGCCTAATTTCCCTTTATTAAATAATTCTTCTAAAATTATTTCTGCATCATAAACAGAAATGTTATGAATAACAGCATATTCTTTAGGTGCTAAAGTTGGATAAATTTCAAAAAGTGATAACGTATTCTTATTTTCAAACTTTTTCTTTTTTGCTTCAGGATACAATGCCAAAAGAGCATTTTCATAAGAAGCAAAAGGTTTAGATCCGTAAACCGTTAATTGATTACTGTTTCCGTCAGAAAAAAAGAAAGTTGGAAAACCTCTCACACCAAGTGTTCTTGCGAGACTTAGATCGTCCTGAAAAAGTTTTTTTGCATCGCCGTCATAATCTGCTTTTAATTTTTCCACATTAAGATTGGCTGTTTTGGCCGCATCGGCAATATTTTCCCACTTGGCAATATTTTTCTTTTCCAGATATAATTTTTCACGAAGAATGCGCATAAACTGAATCGCTTTTTCTTTACTCTGTATTTGTGCCGCTTTCATGGCAATGCAAGACGGATACGAAGAATCAAGCGGATCTTCAAGCCATACATTTCCATCAATTGGCATTTCATAATACAAACTCGCTTCATCCCAATGATGCGCCACATCAGACGGTTTGCTTATACCACCGCTGTTATAACTCCAATCTGGCAGTAAACCGCCCATACGATAATCAATTTCAAAATAATCGCCATATTCCAGCTTTAATTTTCTAAGCTGCGGTTCAATTCCCCAGCAGGACGAACAAATTGGATCAGTATAATAAATTATTTTAACAGGTTTGTTTTCAGATTTAATAGAAACTGTTTCATTTGATTTTTCAGTAACTGGCATTTCACACATTCCATTTTCAGGATCGCATAATAACGGATTTGTTGTATTCTCGTTCATTTTCGAATTAGTTTGCGATTGACAGCTCGCACTGCAAATCAAGATTAATAATAGCGGCAGTATTTTCATAAAAGTCTTTTAAAATGTACGCTCGGCTTTCTTATTTTTATAATTTTATCGCAAAGTTCGTTTGTATTTAATCACATGTCAATTAGTCAAAAAAACATGACTACAGAAAACAAATCCCAAAAAGAAAGTGAATGTCCGGCAGAAGGACTTCTAAAATTATTATCAGGAAAATGGAAACCGCAGATTTTTTTATTGGCTGTAAATGGTCCAATACGTTTTAACGGACTTTTGCGTGACATTAAAGGCGCCAACAAACAATCTATATCTACCGCATTGCGCGAACTGGAAGAATTTGGGCTTCTGGATAAAAATGTCATCAAACTAAAACCGCTTCACATCGAATATAATCTATCAGAAAAAGGAAAATCACTTATTCCGGTTTTTAAACAACTGGAATTTTTTTCTGAGAAATAATGCACTTCTTTTAAATATTAAAAAAAATATGGAAAATATCTTATTTGAACTCACAAATAAAGAGAGAAAGTATCTTGGGCTTTTGCCGGTAGAAAAAAACTGGGAACTTATAAAATTAAAAGATATGTATTTGTATTTCGACGGAGATATTATAAGAAAGAAAATTACAGTATCAGAAAATCAATATCTGGAACAGGAACTTTTAGAAAAAACAGCAGAGAACAGATCTGTACTTCTTCCTAAAACTGCAAAAGGAAAACCGAAGAAATTAAATTTTACAGCAACGCAGTCATTTAGCCCGTTTGGTGTATATTTTAGTTTTTCGGCCGGACATGTTTTAATTTCAAATTATACCACACAAACGAATTATTTTTCTGGAAAAACGAAGGAAGATAGAACTATAAATGGTTTAAAAATCTGGCTGAAAGATTGGATACAAGAAACGACCCAAGATGATTTAAAAGAAATTGAAAGTTTTAAACAGGCAAAACGCCAAAACTGTAAATTTAAAGAGGGAGATTTTTTTGCATTTAAAATTGGCAGAAAAAGATGGGGATTTGGGCGAATTTTATTAGACATTGCTAAACTAAGAAAGAATAAAGACTTTACAGAAAATAAAAACTACGGATTAAAGAATTTGATGGGAAAACCTCTTATCGTTAAGGTCTATCATAAAATTGCCAACACGCCAAATATTAATTTAGATGAATTAATTCATTGCGATGCACTGCCGTCGCAAGCGGTTATGGATAATCACTTTTTTTACGGAGAAAATAAAATTATAGGTAACAAAGACTTAGAATTTAGTGATTTAGAAATGCTTATTTCATACAGTAAAAGTATTAGTGCTATCGATAACGAAACTGTTTATTTGCAATACGGATTGATTTACAAAGAAACACAATCATCAAAGTTTAATAAGTATTTAATTTCTAAAGAAAAAAGCAGTAATGGCTGGCATGAACCAAATCCGTATAGAAATGAAGGAATTGGTTTTGGATTAGATACAAGCGATTTAGAAAAGTGCATTCAGGAAAAATCAAACAACGCCTATTGGAATAATGGTTATTATTCTAAAGACAGAGATCTTCGTAATCCTAAAAATATTGAAATTAAAAGAGAGATTTTTTCATTCTTCGGATTAGATGCCGATAAAAATTATGAAGAAAATTTTAAGTTTTTCAAACAAATTTAAAACCATCTCGCGAACCTAATTTTTTTTGTTTTCATAAAGTAATTGCAATCTTACAAAGAATTGTGTATTTTCACTTTAGTAAATATATAAGCCGTTGTTATGATTGAAATACTTAGAAAAGAAGATATTGTGATTCCGTTTAACCAAATTGGCGATGCGGACTGGAAAATAAACACTCAAAAAATTATTGAGCAAATTGCAGATAATTTTGGAGATGATTTAAAAAAGCCTGTTTCAAAAGAAGAAATTCTGGCTCTTGAAACAAAATTAGGAACTACACTGCCGGAAAACCTCAAACTTTTTTATCAGACATTTGGAATTGCAGATATTGGCGAACAGCTTCAGGATTTTACAGAAGTTGACTGGATTAAAGATATCTGGGCAGATGCACCGCAATACGGTCCTGATTTTACGGATGAAGATAAGGCACTTTTACCATATTTAATTTCTTTCAGCGACTATTTAGGCAACGGAAATATGTTTTGTTTTCACAGCGAAACCAAAGAAATCTATTATTACGATCACGACGATAAGCCGTATTTAACCAAAATGTTCGATACTGTCGATGATTATCTTAAAGGCTGTTTGATTTTTGCACAGGCAGATTTTGCAGAAAATAATGAAGCTGAAAATTGGGCAGAAGAAATTGTTATACAGTTTCTTGGAGAAAAAACAGTTAAAAAATGGAGATACTAAATCTCCAATAAATTATATAAAAGCCAAAATGAATTATATCAAGAAAATTAAACGTCTTTACAATCTTTCTGAAAATGACAACTACGGTTTCTCAGAAAATGAAATTGCCGCACTTGAGAAAAGACTCAATATACAACTTCCGGAAAAATTTAGAGAATATTATTTAGAATTAGGAAAAGAAGAAAATCTAAACTACAGCTTTAACAGACTTTTAAAACCAGACGAAATAGAGTTTACAGACGATAACTATTTGGTTTTTTATGAAGAAAATCAAAATGTGGCGATCTGGGGCATTAAAAAAGAAGATTTAATAGAAGATAATCCGCCAGTTTACGGCAATTACGATACAATCGAACAATCTGAATGGGAAGTTGAAACTCAGACAACCGAAAACTTTTTCCTGTTCATGGCTGTTTTTAGCGGCACGCTGGGCGGACTACAGTATAACGGAAATTATATGGGAGAAATTGAACCCGAAATTGTAAAATTTGTAGAAGAAAACTGGAAACTAGTTCCGGAAATAAGCAGAGATAATCAAAAAGTCTACAGCGATCAGTTTTATGATGTAATCAGCCTTTCTTTTGATCAAAATAATAAATGTTTAGCGGCATTTATAGGTTCAAGCAGTCAGGAACGTTTTGATGAAATTTTGGACTGTATAGAGATTGACTGGTCTTATCTTTCTTATGATGATGAGGAAGCGTATGAAGATGACGAAGAATAATCAAATTAAAAAAGAGGCAATAAATAAAGCATGAGACAATTAAATTATCTTGTAAAAACAGAAGGAAACGAAGCACTTTTAGAACGATTTATAGAAGCCGTAAATAACGGCACCATAAAACTGGATAAAGATTATCCAAATCCATATCTGCTGGATTCAGGCGAAAAATTCCTGAACAGCTCTGTAATTGAATACTTTTTTCAAACAAGACCATTTTCAAAAGAACTTTATGTAGACTTTTTTGAAAAACTAAGAAAACTAAATTGCTTTAATGAAATTAGCTACACGATTGGAGAATGGATTAAGAAACGTATAACAGAAAAGTTTTTTGACATAAAAAAACAAAATTGGACTGAAATCAGGACTAGAAAAACAAATCCGGAAATTTCGATATCTGAAGAAGAAAAAGAAATTTTATCTTTTTTATGTTATGTTGCTGTTTGTCATATCAAATACGGTCCAAGTTATGCCACAGTTACAGCCAATGAGTATTTTGATATTGTAACACAATTAGGCTCAGACGAAGTAGAACAGCTTAAGAAAAACGGAACTGGAAAACTTCCTAAAGATTTAACGCAGTATAAAGACACAGACTTTACAGGCAAAGCAAATGATGTTTTTGCTTCAATAAATATAAAGCTGGCAAATGATAATGAAGAAAGTTATAAAAAAGCTCTGCAGTTTATAAACAATCTCCTGAAATCTGATTTTCCTAAAAGTTACGAAATAAGTTTTTCATCAAAACAAAAAGAACTTCTGCCTATAAAAGGACTTCCAAAATGCGGACAGAATTATTTATTTGCCGGGGCTGTAAAATATCCAAATCTTCATAAAAATATTTTAGAATATGTAAATCTTGCGAAAAAAGAATATGAATGGTACAACAATTTAGAAGACGAAAATTGCGCTATGCCGTCGACTTTTGCTGTCTTTGCTTTAGGTTTACAAGACGAAAAATATTTTGATACTCTGATTGATTATTATAAAACTGTTGATGAAGAACATCAATCTATTCAAGCCAAGTTTACGCCTGTATTTTTAGAGAAATTCGGCATCAGCGAAAAGTCTATAAAAGTATACATCAATGCCATTTTATCGATGCAGGAACATCCGCATAATAAAAATTTCATTTCATATTTTACAAATGAAAAAAACCTGAAATTATTATTGGACAGTAAAGAGAATTTTGTTGATTACTATTTTACAAAAGAAGATTTAAAAGAATACTCAGACAGCGGTAACGACGCTCAGGAAATGGCGGATTATTGCTGGGAAAGTGTCATGTATACCACTTTTGGACAAAGCAAAAACTTTTCTAAAATAAGTAAAACGCTAACTGAGACAGAAAAGGAAATATTTGAAAAATTACAAGTGAACGGATAGAATATGTTTTTAATAACATCATGCGGGTAAAAAAATATCAATATGGCAAATACATATACACAATTACATATACAATTTGTTTTTGCTGTAAAATATAGAAAAGCATTAATTGCGAAAGAATGGAAAGAGAGACTGCATCAATATATAACTGGAATTATTCAGTCAAATAATCATAAGATGCTTTCTATAAATAGTATGCCGGATCACATTCACATATTTATAGGAATGCGTCCAACACAATCTATATCTTCCTTAATTCAAAATGTAAAAACTGAAACAAGTAAGTGGATTAAAGAGCAAAGATTGTCTTTAGATTTTGCATGGCAGGAAGGATATGGAGCTTTTTCTTATTCGAGAAGTCATGTTCCTAATGTGATTCGTTACATACAAAATCAGGAAGAACACCATAAAAAAGAAACATTTTTAGAGGAATATCTGAAAATATTAAAAGCATTTGAAGTTGAGTATGATGAACAATATGTTTTTATTGACCCAATGTAATTTCAAACGTCCCTACGGGACGATTTTGGATTGTAGATTATATTAGTTACCAAGGAAATGTTCCTCTGGAACAAGAACGAAATGGTGATGTCAATATGTTATCACTATGCAAAGCAAAAAAATGTTCCGTTAGGAACATCTCGTTGGTAGAAAATTGATTGTGGTGATTTCACGTTTCGTAGGAACGTTTGATTTTGATTATTATAATTCAAACGTCCCTACGGGACGATTTTGGGGTGTGAATTATTAGTTACCAACGAAATGTTCCTCTGGAACAACAACGAAATGTTGATGTCAATATGTTATCAATATGCAAAGCAAAAAAATGTTTCGTTAGGAACATCTAGTCGGTAGCAATTGTAAAAAAATGTTCCGTTAGGAATATCTCGTCGGTAGCAATTGCAAAAAAATGTTCCGTTAGGAACATCTCGTTGGTAGCACTTGTAAAAAAATGTTCCGTTAGGAATATCTCGTTGGTAGCAATTGCAAAAAATATTCCGTTAGGAACATCTCGTCGGTAGAAAAAAATGATTGTGGTGATTTTACGTTCCGGAGGAACGTTTGATAACCATGATGTGGAATTAAAAAAAATAAAAATATGTCAAACGCAGCAGCAATCATAAACGAAATAGATACTTTTTTAGATAAATTTTCTCTAAAGAAAAACAAGCTCACAAAAGAAGATTTAATTCATTTTATTGAAGAAAAATGGCACGAAGCCGATGATGAGAAATACAGTATTTATCAGGCTTATATTATTGCCGGCAGAATGACAAATGAATATATTTGGGCAAAAGATTTCCAAAATATGATGCGTTGGTTAGAAATAAGCGACCGTCATACAGCTTCGGGGCGCAATGAACCTTATATTAGAAATTATTATAAAGGCCAGTGCTGTCTGGAATGTGGTAATGAAGAAAAAGCATTAGAATATTTCTACTTATGTTATAATGAAAACCCGGATTACATATTTACCCGAGCGCCGTTTTGTTATGAATTTTTCAATAAACATTTGGAAAACCCACGCGAACTTCAAACACAGAAAGAAGACGATTACGATGATGATTTTTTAGATTCGGTTGAGTTAAAAGAATGGCAGTCGTTTTTTAACGAAGAAGATGCTTTTATAAGCTGTGAAATTTTATCTGAAGACGAAGACGAAGAACTTACACAAGAACATGAAAACGGAATTGAATATCTTCAAAACAACCAGACGAAAGTACTCGAAAGCATTTTAAAGGAACTATTAAAAATATATCCCGAACAACAGAAAATCTATGGTTACAGTGAAGAAGACAAACCAGATTTTATGCCGGATATTAAGGAAATAAAAGGTTTTGCCGATTTGATTTCGCCATTGACAATTTACATTACTTCTGTTTTTAAAGATGGTATTCCATACATTGGTTTTCTGTTTTCCTGCTCTTGGGACAGTGAACATGGTTTAGGATTTATGACACATAAAGACAGAATTGTGGAAATAGGAGGTGCCGATACTGCTTTTTTGACCTGGATTGCAGAAAACGATAACAGCAATATTTCATAACGGATTAACAAATAAACAAAATGGAAAATCAAATTTTTGATATTATAGAATTACGTCCGGCAACCAAACATTATTATGGAGACAGTTTAAAAATGCCGGAAATATTATTAGAAGACGGACTGCTTGTAAAAGCCGGTACGCTCGATATTCCGTTAGGACATTCTCGTTACGGCGGACCAATTGCTGATCTTCCTGAAAATTTCGATTATCCGGAAGACCTGCGTTTTGCCGCTCAGTTAGATTTAAAACAAATTGCACCGCACGACATGTACGGACTTTTGCCTAAAACGGGACATTTGTTCTTTTTTGCCGATATCATGGAAGACAAAGGTTTGGTTGTTTATGCAGATATTGATAACAGCGAATTAGTAAGAGTTGTAAAAGATCATGAAGATAATTTTTTTGAAGGTGTTTTAATAAAAGAAGCTTTTGCAACAACCGAAAAACTCTCTGACCGATACCGCGATCCTGAAGATGAATATGAAGAAGAAGATGCCAACGACGACGGTTTAATATGGGATTATTTTGAAGGAAGCGAAACCTCCAAAATCTTCGGAATCTTTACACATTGCCAGGCACAGGAACAGCAGATATTAGACGTGGTAAATTCTGATAAACTAGTCCTTTTGCAAATTGGCGAAAACGGATTTAATGACGAAGGTGTTTTCAGCGTTTTAATAGAGCTAGAGGATTTAAAAGCGCTAAATTTCAGTAACTGCGAATTTCATTGGGGACAATCCTAAAAATAAAAAATGAAAAAGAAATATTTATTTATAAGTGCTGTTTTGCTGCTTTTTTCAGCCATTCAAATATCTGCCCAACAAAAAATGAATAAAACAGAAAGCAGTCAAAATAGTAAAGGAATGTTATTTACTTTAAAGTATGAAAATCAGGACTGCTCTTACGAAATATTGGTTAATGATATACCTGTGATGGTTTATTTTGGGCTGGGCGGCGGTTTTTCGTTAGGAAAAGAAATTAATCAATATATTTTAAAACCCGGTAAACAGGAAATTGCAATTAGATTATATCCTCAAAAGAAAGATGAAACCTCTTTTGATGAAACGATAAGCAAAACAGCAAAAGTAAAAATAAGCATTAAGAAAACTACAGAACCGTTGTCTCTTTTAGATAAAGCAGAAGCGAGAGGAAAAGGAATAGAAACAGAATGGGAAATCCTGACTTTTGAAACGCCAAAAGTTGAAACCAATACGGCTTATCTTGAGTTTAAAACGTCTTTTAATGTAATTGATAAAGATATTTCATGGAAAATTAACGGCTGGAACAAAAGTAAAGATTTAAAAAGTGAACCTGATTTGAGAAAACAGGTTGATTCCTTTTATGAGAATTTTAAAAATATTCTGGCATCAAAAAAAACACAGGATTATCTTAATTTACTAAAGACAAGCATACACGAAGAAGCACTTTCTAAACCGTGGATGGGATTAGATTTTGAAAAAGATTTATCTAACGAAATATTGAAATACGCCAGTGAAGAACGCAACTTTATTTACCCATGCCAGAATGCCGAGCTTAAATTTTATGGAAATGGTAAAGTTGTGACATTAGTCTGCAAAGACATGTTGTCTTACGGTTATTCTCCTTTGATTTCAAAAACAGCTAAAAGTGCGATGCCCAAAGTGCATACCTTTTATTTATACAAACCTGAGAATTCTAATGAATTAGAAATAATCAGATAGAAAAACATATAAAATGATTAAAGAAATTGGACACGGATACAAAATCATAGATAATAAATTTATTCTTTTTTACGATAGTGAAGTTTTTAAGAAATTGTATAAAACTATTGATTTTGAAACTTTTCAAATTACAGCAACAAATGCCAAATCAGAAGATGATTTTGCTTCAACAATTTATTTTTCAGATAAAAATCATATTTATCTGCAAAGTGCCTTTTGTAGTTTTTGTATTTTAGAAGATGCATTTCCAAAGGATTTTAAAGTAATCGACGTTCAGAAAGGATATACTTTTTCAAACGGAAATTATTACCGTCACAGCGATAAAATGCCTTTTGATTACAGTAAAGCAAAATATCTTAATGATTATTATGCTGTCGCAGATGATAAATTGTATTTTGGAGACACGGTTTTGGTTGAAAATGTTGATTTAGCATCTTTCACAATACCGTATCCTGAATTAATAGGCAATCTTGGAAAAGATAAAAATCATGTATTTTTTAAAGGAAAAATAATTCCGGATGCCAATCCACAGACGTTTAAAATTCTCGAAACTTGTCTGGACGGCACCTATTATCTGGAATGCGATAATGCTTTTTATGCCAAAGATGATAAACAAGCCTATTTTGTACGCACGATAAGCGATGAAGTAAAGATTATCAAAACCAAAAATCTGGAAGATTTTCATTTTAAAGTAATTAACGAAAGAGGATACGCATTTGATAATCAATTTAGTTATTATATGGGTAAACGAACTAAACTATAAGCAATATGGCAATATATAAATTCAACGAAGTACTAAACGATCTTATGGATTATTTCATTCTTGGCGATGTAGATTGTTTAATGCAATATAAAATCGAAAATGATTTACCCGATGATCTTCTAACGGAATTTACAACAGAACAAACCGGAGATCAGGTTGTAGAACAAGGCGTAATTGTACCGATGATTGGAATAGAAAATTATCCGTATACCGTTTATTTTAATCTTTCAGATGACGTTCCCGAATTATTAAAACCCGGAAACGAACTGCAGCACAAACGCGATGGATATTGTCTTACGGTTGTAAACGGCAGAATTTATTTATATACGATTCCATATTTAAGAAATTTTACAAAAGAAAAAGTCGATTTGCTAAAAAAATACAAACATGCTACGATAGAACTTCCAAATGGTTTTTTCAGCGTTACGATTTTAGCAGGTTTAACAAAGCAGACTTTAGAAATTAAAACAGAATCAGGACAAGTAGAACAAGTGGAAGACATGGAACCTACTTTTGAATTTTTGATAAAACCTTCAGAAGAGAAACCTGATTTCACAGCAGATTTTACATATCCATTTAAAATAGAATTCTAAAATCAATTTAATTTTCTTAGAATAAAGCGATTACTATAGTATGAATAGACAAATACAAATAAAAGAATTAACTCAAAACACTTTTTTCTGGAAATACTATTTCTGCTGGTCAAGAGGTTATGACGAAAAAGAACAAATCAATATCGATGAGGTTCTGGAAGTTGTAGATACCAATGAAGAAGAAGCTTACGATTGGGAAAGAATATTTTTTAATCAGAACGATATCGAAGAAAATCCAAGATATGTTGCAGGAAAAATAAACGACGATTTAAATTTTGCCGTAGAATTTGCAGAATATGAAATCAACTTTTTCCTGAATGATATTTATATTGGAAATCTTGGCGGTCATTTTGAAGCCTGGTTTTTTACACTAGAAGAATTACTGGCTTTTGAAAAATATCCAAATCTTTTTCTTCTTTTCCTTCCAATGACAGCAATAATAGAAGATCAAAAAACGATTTTAAAACCTTTTATTATTAAACATTTAAATACGATTCCAAAATTTGAAAACCATTCAGAATATCTGGCAGATTGTATTTTAAATGGTTTAATTATAGAATCGCCATTTCAGCAGACAGAAGGAATTGGTTTAACCAACAATCAAAACCACAGTGTACGTAATATATCAGATTATCCACGTTATAAAGAAGAGGTAATAGAATTGAATAAAATTCTGACGACTCTGAAATAACTGATTTCAAAAATTATTATATAAGCCAAAATAGTCTTTTATGAACAATCAAAAATTTGAAACCGAAACATTTTCTCTTTTAATTCCTTCTGTTTACACCGATATGCAGGTAGTTTGGGAAAGCATTCGGGCAGCTCACGAACAGCCAGATAATGAGTATTTATCTTATGCGACGACAACACTTATTCCTGCAGTATTTTTTGATCAGTTTGCTGGAGAAAATATTGTTTTGCGTTTTTGGGAATCGTGTAAACCGAAAAATGAAGAGATCGAATTACTGGAAGAAAAGACAGTCTATTTAGGAAACCTCGCTGTGCCGGTTCAACTAATGAAATCAGAAGAGGATATTTTCTACTATTATAGTATTGTTCAGATAAGCGATACATTTTGTTATATTTTTAAAGGCGATTGCAAAATAGAGAATCGAAGTTTCTACGAACCATTATTTGATGAAATATGGCAGAGTCTTGAATATTTTGGAAATCCTCAGGAAGCGATTGATAAACTGCCTAAATTTTTACTTGATTTTTATTATCACAAAGAATCAGAAAATAATTTATTAAATGATGATGAACAATCAGAAGAAAACGATATTCTTCCCGCTATAGAAGAATTCTCTATCCCGGCAGACGGAAAAGAATATTGGATTATAGATGATATTGAATTGCAGTTTTTACCAGAATGCAGTGAATCTGTAGACAGAACTTTATATGTTAATCTGGAAGGAATTATTCCTCAATTTGATGAGAAAAAGCATGGTTATATAGTTGATTCGTATAATGGAGCCGTAGGGTTAAATTTTTCTCTCAGCCAGATATATAATCAGGGCATACCAACTGGTGTTGTTACGTTTGAAAAAGGAAGAGACGAAAGTTATAATCACTATTTATGGGATCGTGGTTTTAAATATTCGCTTGGTTTTACGGGGAACGTTACTTTAAAAGAAGGATGGATAGGATTAAACGGTTATCTGGAAGATAAATGGGAACCTAAAAGATTTAAAATAAGTTTAGCTAAAAAAATAGCGATACAAGATCTAGAATGGGAAAAATATGATTTTACGATGCTCAAAGAATTAGAAAAGACATCGCCTAAAATTGTACGTCAATTAAAATTGAAAGATCCAGATCCGACAGAATTAAGAGAAGAGCTTCATTCATTAGTTAATTTGGAATCACTTACAATTCAGTTTTCAAATAACAGTAAAGAAGCCGAAGCTTTTACTGAAATACCTTCATCAATCAAACATTTTAAGAATTTAAAAAGTCTGCATCTTTCAGGAATTTTGGCAGTTAGCAAGTTTCCGGAATGGATTGGAGACCTTCAGGAATTGGAATTTCTATTGCTGGCAGGAAGTAAAGCAGAAGGAATTCATCCGTATACAATTCAGTATCTTTCAAAGCTTAAATTTTGTTATCTTGAAAATAACAATTTGGAGTCGGCTCCTAAGTCAATACCTGATAATCTGGAAGTTTTACATTTAGAAGGAAATCAACTGACCGATATTCCAAATTCATATACTCAGTTAACAAATCTCCGAAAACTTCATATTAGAAATAATCCTTTTAAATCGCTTCCTTCGGGACTTGAAAATATTCCGGAACTTGATTTAGAACTGGAAAAGAAAATGACTTTTCTGGATTATACTTATAAAGGAGCAGATAATAGTGGTGTAATTCCATTTAACAATGAATTATTTTATGCCCGTAACGATGCAGAATTAAATTCAGATCTAGAAAAAGCAATTAACGAAACAGATTTTCAGAAATATGAAAAAGGACTCTCTAATATTGCTCGTCATTCAGTAAATTTTGTTACTACAATTCCTGATACTTATGATGAATTGGGAAATACAAGAATGGGAGGACTTCCGGATTTACCTGCAAATGTCGATTATCCTACGCTAACAATTGATGAAGAAAAAAAAGGTTATCAGTTTCTTGCTCAAATAAATTGTTCTTTTATAGCCGGTTTACAGGATTATTTGCCTCGCACCGGAATACTTTACTTTTTTATTAATGATCAGGAGGATTTCTCTCCAAAAGTCATTTATTATGATGGCGAAATCGAAAAATTAAAATCGGCAAAAGAATTAAATATTGATGAAGATTTTATATATGATGAAGCTGGTATTTTTCATCCATTTAAGGTTGATTCTGCAAAATGTGTAAGTCTTCCATCATTTTATAATGATGAGCAGTATTATGAAGAAACTGCACCTGAATTAAAGGAATTAGAAGAACTATATGATGAAACCGAAGCACTTCATGAATTGCTTTTGCCTTTTGATACAAAATCTTCTCACGGCATTAATAGTTACGTTTTTAAACAACATGATTCGCCTGAAATAGAAGCAGTAAATAAACTCAAAGGAAAACCGGAAGAATGGATGGTACTATTGCGTGTAAGCAGTGACAATAATCCAGGATTTTGTTTTTGGGATGCAGGTGAAATTTATTTTGTTATCCACAAAAGCGATCTTGCAAAAAAGGATTTTTCAAATGTGTATTGCGGACTAGAAAGCAGTTAAGTATTAGTATTTAGTAACAAAAATAAATTAGAAAAAATGGATAGTACACTTCAAAAACTAAATCAAAATTTATTGTCTTTAAGACCGGAATTCTATAAAAGTTTAAATGAACCTTTGAACGATAAAGATATAGAAGCACTTGAAAAGAAATACAATATAGTTTTACCGGAAGATGTAAAAGTACTTTATAAATGGAAAAATGGGCAGGCAGACACTAGTTTTGAATCTTTTGTAAATAATTCTATGTTTATTTCTCTGGAAAATGCGCTTGATACTGTTGCTGAAAACACTTCAATGATTGGATTTGATTTTGAAATTGAAAATTGGTGGAATGCAAAATGGATTCCATTATTTCATAATGGAGGAGGAGATTATATTTGTTATGATTGTGATGGAACTTTTACAGGACATGCAGGACAAATAATTGAATTCTGGCATGCAGATAATAACAGAAATGTCATAGCTCCAAATCTTGAAAGCTTTCTTTCTCAGTTAAATTCGTATTACGAAATAAATAAAAATAAAGATTTTGATGAGTATTTCGAAGTTGAAAAATCTACAGGATATCCAAAACAATTTATTGTTGGTTAAATAAAAAGAAACAAACGACTAAATTTCTTTTTTTCAATTCTTAAACATCAATTTAGACTCATTAAACTTTTATTAACAAAAAGTAAGACTTCATTGATTTATATTTGTAAGGCACAATTAATTCTAACATATTGTTTCTCATGAAAATAAAAACATTTTATTGTCTTTTTATTGTTGGTTTTTTCTCTGTATCGACTTACAGTCAGAATGTTAAGCTTTTAAAAATTGATCAGCTTAACGAAAGAATAAAAAACGGAAAAGACAGCACGTATGTAGTCAATTTTTGGGCAACGTGGTGTGCGCCTTGTATTAAAGAATTACCGCATTTTGAAAAACTTGGAGCCGATCATAAATCAGAGAAACTGGCCGTTTTGCTGGTAAGTCTTGATTTTAAATCAAAACTGGCTTCGAATGTAATTCCGTTTGTAAAACGAAAAAACCTTAAAAATGAAGTTTTTCTTTTAAACGAAAGCAGTCCGCAGGAATTTATTGATCGAATAGATCCAAGCTGGTCGGGCAGTATTCCCGCAACGCTTTTTATAAAAGGCAGCAATCGAAAATTTATTGAAAGCGAATTTACCTATGAACAATTATTAACTGAATATAAAAAACTGTAAATCCATAAACCATTATGAAAAAAATAATCTTATTACTGACATTAGCACTTTCTGCTTTTCTTTCTCAGGCGCAGACAGGAACAACTCTTAAAGCGGGAGATGCTGCACCGGATTTTAAACTGAAAAATGTTGACAATAAAGAAGTTTCTTTTGGAACTTTTAAAGATGCTAAAGGTTATATCGTAGTTTTTACTTGTAATACATGTCCTTACGCAGTTGGTTACGAACAGAGAATTATCGACTTAGATAAAAAATTTAAACCACAGGGATATCCGGTAATTGCTATTAATCCAAATGATCCGGAAGCTTCTACTGCCGATACATTTGCTAAAATGCAGGATTTGGCAAAAGAAAAAAAATATCCTTTTCCATATTTATTTGATGCGGGACAAAAAATTACAGACGAATACGGAGCAAAACGCACACCACACATTTTTATCGTTTCTAAAACTTCAAAAGGAAATGTTGTAGAATATGTTGGCGCAATCGACAACGATCCGGAAGGGAATAATCCTCAAAAAATAAAATATGCAGAAGATGTTATCGCATCTTTAAAAAGCGGACAAAAACCAGCTGTAACACAAACCAAAGAAATTGGTTGTACAGTAAAAAGAAAAGCGAAAGCTTAAATTACCAGAAATTTAATTTGTTAAAAGCGCCTCAGAAATGAGGCGTTTTTTTATAGAATAGTTTCGTTTATTTTTTGTTCTTTCAGCTCCAGTTCGGCAATAATCTGCCTTTTCATTGTCGTGTGTATATAATCTTTTGCTTCTGCGTAAGAGACAGCATATTTTCGTGGAATATCCTGTAAATGAACCGGAAAATGTGAAAGTAATTTGTCGTAATAAATATCCAGTTCTCTATTATTGGGCATTTCAAATTTTAGTTTAATTTGAAATCTTCTCAATAAAGCCGAATCGATACTATTGTAAAAATTCGTTGCACAAATCAATAAACTATCTGTTGGGAAATAATCAATAAGCTGAATGATGGTATTAACCAGACGTCGCATTTCGGCAACATCTTTATCATCGCTTTCACGGCTTTTTCCAATCTGATCAAATTCATCTAAAAATAAAACAGCTTTTTCGCGAATCGCTTTATCAAAAATGGTTTTTACATTTTTAGAGGTTTCGCCAATTTTAGCATTAATCAAAGTGCTGAGGTTTATAATGACAATGCTTTTATTTAAAGCCGTTGCAATTGCTTTTGCCGTTGTAGTTTTACCGCAGCCGGAATGTCCGTGAAGCAGTATTTTATTATCAACTTTAAGATTGTACTTTTTTAATTCCTCAATATATTTGTGCTCTTTAATCGTTTGATTTAAAGACAGTTTGTTTTCTTCACTAAAAAGAAGATCGTCCAGTGCAATTTTTTCAGTATCCGTTACAACAAGTTCGTGCAAATTCATTTTGAGATTGTATTTGGTGCAAAATTAGACTTTATTCTGCAATATTCTCGTTCCAGATTTCTTTTCCTAGAAAGCGGTTTCCAAAAATTGAAGTTCCCACTCGTACTATATTCGAACCTTCGGCAATGGCCAGTTCTAAATCCTGCGACATCCCCATAGAAAGTTTTAAATTAGTTAGACCTTCAATTTTAGCTTCGTAAATTTCATCCCGTATTTCGCGGAGTAATCGTAAAGAAGGTCTCATTTTTTCTTTTTCGACATCTAATAAGCCAATCGTCATTAAACCTTTAATTTTTAACGATTCATATTTTTTTATTTCTCTAATAAACGAAATAACATTGGCAGGAGCCAGTCCAAATTTACTTTCTTCAAAAGAAGTATTAACCTGAATAAAAACATCTAGAGTCCGGTTTTCTTTTAGAAGCTGTTTGTGTAATTCTTCTGCCAGACTTAACCGGTCAAGAGACTGAATACAAGTTACATATTTCAAAACATCTTTTACTTTATTAGTCTGTAAATGACCAATAAAATGACGTTCGATATTTAGATTTCTTAATACAGAATCCTTATCGCGCAATTCCTGCATTTTATTTTCACCCATTAAAGTTTCACCGGCTTCAACAGCAATTTGAATGCGTTCAGCAGGAACTGTTTTCGTAGCCAATAATAATTGAACATCTGCCGAATCTCTGCCTACAGTTTTACAGGCGTTTTCAATTCGCTCATGCACGTGTTTCAAATTCAAAATAATATCCTCTTTCATACATACAAAGGTATTGTAATGCTGGATTGTAAAAAAGATCCAGTTTTTTCTATCTCAACTAGTCCAGAGTATAGACCAGAAAATGCCAGAAAATGAAAAAACTGGATTATTTAATGGTTAGGTATCCTAACTAATTTTGTCATGGCAATAAAGTCAAATTAAAATCAAATTCAGATGAGTAAATCAATTTTTTATCATGCAGGTTGTCCAGTTTGCGTAAGCGCAGAACACGACATTTTAAATTTAGTTAAAGATGTTGAAGTTGTAAACATCGGAGAAGACAGATCTCGAATTGCTGAGGCTCAAAAAGCAGGAATACAATCTGTTCCGGCTCTTGTAACGCCAAACGGAAATGTACTGCACATTAATTTTGGTGCTTCTATCGAAGAAGTAATCGGGTAAATATAAATACCTCTTTGGAGTCATTTCCAAAGAGGTTTTATAAAGCATAAGCAAAACAACAAACAATAAATATAAAATAACAATGAAAGTAGCAGTATGGGATACTTATGTAACCCGAAAAGACGGCAAAATAATGCATTTTGATATTTTGGTTGATGAAAATACAGACGATGCAAATCAGGTTTTTGAATATGGAAAACAATACCTTAAATCAGTTTTACAGGAAGGCCAGCCTTTAAGTTCTAAAGAATGCACATTTTGTCATATCGACAAAGCGCCTGCAGATATCGAAGATCAAATTCTTAAAAACGGATTTTCGATTATAGAAATGGAAAACTGTTATTAATTTTTCGCTTAGAATTATTAATTTTTAGACTGAAAGTGTGGGGACTTTCAGTCTATTTTATTTAATGTTATTATGAAAAATATCTTCGATTTAGAAATTCAAAACAGCAGTTTAGACGGAAAAATTACAGCAGGTTTCGAACGTTTGTCTCAGGTTTTTAGAGTATTGTTGTGGGAAAAAGCAAAAAATCATGATTTGAGTCCAATACAAATTCAGGTTTTGATTTTTTTGAAACATCATTCAAAAAATAAGGCAACGGTAAGTTATCTGGCAAAAGAATTTAATTTAACAAAAGCTACAGTAAGCGATACGGTTAGAATTTTAGAACAAAAAAGTTATATAACAAAATCTGTAAATGAAAATGATTCCAGAAGTTACGCCATAGAGCTAACAGCAAATGGGCTGGAAATGGTTCTTTTAACAGAAGATTTTACAGATCCGTTTTTTGATTTAATACGAATGGTTCCTGAGAACGAAAAAAACGTTTTATGGAAAAACATTAGTTCAATTGTCGAACAGCTCCATACACTTCAAGTAATAAATGTTCAAAGTACCTGTCGTAACTGCGGTTATTTTCTACAGCAAAACGACGGTAATTATTGCCAGCTGATGAATATTGAATTGGAAACAAACGACATAAAACTAGATTGTATTGATCATAAACCAGTTCGTTTATAAATAACCGGCAAGTGCTTTTATACCTTCTTCCATTTGTTCTTCGGTAAGTGATCCGTAGCCTAATCTTAAACCGTTTGAAGGATTCTTAAAACTGAATTTTTCCGGATTCATTATTTTTATTCCTTTTAAAAGCAATGCCGTGCAGATTTTTTCTGCATCAATTTCTTTATTGGGCACAATCCAAAAAGCCAATCCGCCTTCAGGTTTGGTAAAAGTTACTTTATCTTTTAAATGAAGTTTACAAAGATTTTCAAAATAATCTCTTTTGGCTTTGTAAATAAGGTTTGTTTTTTTGAGATGCCTTTTGATTTTTCCTTCATTAATAAGACTTAAAACAGCTTCCTCCATAATATTATCACCCTGCACGTCAATTATTTTTCGATGATTGGCCGCCTTTTGAATATTTTCGGCAGAACTTGCTAAATAACCAATTCGCAGAGCCGGTGCAACAATTTTACTTAAAGTACCAATGTAAATAAAGTTTTTTGCATTGCTGTAACTCGAAATAGGCATAATAGGACGCTGACCAAAATGAAATTCATGATCATAATCGTCTTCAATTATCGTAAAACCATATTGGTTTGAAAGTTCAATGAGTTTTAATCTCTTTTTGAGACTCATTGTTACCGTAGTGGGAAATTGATGATGAGGCGTTACATATATTGCTTTTACAGCTGTATTATTTTTGAGGTAATTTTCGACTTCATCTAAATTTAAACCGTCATTTGAAACACTTACAGGCAGTAAACTCGCTCCGGCATTTTCAAAAGCCTGCCAGGCAGGTTTATAACCGGGATTTTCAATCATAACAAAATCACCTTTTGAAAACAGACAATGTGCAGCAAGATACATCGCCATCTGACTGCCTCGTGTTATACAAATTTGATCAAGAGAAACGTTCATTCCTCTTTTAAAATTGAGCATCTGTACAATGGCTTTTCTAAATTCGGTGTTGCCAAATTCGTTGCTGTAACCCATAATCTGCCAGCGTGATTTTCTGTTAAAAATTTCACGATAGGCACGTGCCAGATCATTCATAGGTGCGAGACGACTGTCAGGAAGTCCGTCATCAAAAACAAGATGTGCTTTAGGCTCTTCAACTGTGCTGTTGATTTTTTCTTCGGATTTTTTGCCGGTCATGATTTCAGGAAGAATATCAGCAACAAAAGTGCCTTTTCGGTCAATGCTTATCAGCCAGCCTTCTGCAGTTAAAACATCGATTGCTTCGATAACCGTGTTTCGGTTTACATTTAATAATCCTGCCATATTACGGCTTCCGGGTAATGCATTGCCGCTGGTAAGTTTACCGGATTTTATGGCATTAATCACAGCATCAGCAATTTGAAGGTATAATGCCTTATCTGATTTTTTGTCTAAATGGATTTCAAATTGCCAAGGTCGTAACATCTGGACTGTCTATTTGTGTTTAAATTGCAGTAAAGAAACAGACCAAATGTACAATATTTTGATTTATAAGTTGTGAATTGTAAAATGTGATGTAATTTAAATTTTATTTGCTAAAAGTTCTGTCAATAAGATTTTGATGTTAACAGAAGCGCACGCAATTCCTTCATCGGCAGCGCCATAATAAATATAAAGTTCATCATCATCGTCCAGAATGGTTCCCGTTGGAAAACAAACATAATTTACATAGCCTTTTAATTCCCACGGCTGATCCGGAATAAAGAGCGGATAAGGAAGTCGTGCAATTTCTTTTGTAGGATCATCAATATCCAAAAGTGCCGCACAGGCCACGTACATATAGCCGTTTATAGTGTCATGAACACCATGATAAATTAAAAGCCAGCCATATTCTGTTTCTATAGGAGGCGCTCCGTTTCCTAAATAACTTAATTCGTGGGTGAATTTTGGATCCAGTACAATATGATTTTTAAAATCGAGCATGTATTTTTTCCAGAATTCCTGATTTAACTCGTCAAGATTATCAACAGAAGCAATCTGGATTCCGGGACGGATTCGATGCAGGAAATGTAGTTTTCCGTTTATCTTTCTTGGAAAGAATACCACATTTTTATCCCATACATAACTGCTTCCCGTGCTGGGCTGAAAATATTTAATATTTAAATCCTGCTGATGTTTTATAAGTGAGCGCAGTTCGTCGCCGGATAATTGAGGAACAACAATGCCGTGTTTGGTAAAGTTTTTTAAATCAGAAGAAGTAGCTACACAACCAAAAGCATTTTCACCATCATAACCGCAATAGGAAAGATAAAAAAGATCATCAATTTTTACAATTCGTGGATCTTCGACACCATATTTTTCGTTTTCAGTTTCAGGAACTATAACAGGGTATGTATATCGTTCTTCAATAGTAAGCGGATCTGAAAGGCGGCAGTAACCAAGGGTAGAGTGGTTTCCTAATGCAACGGCTCTATAAAAAATATGTATTTTACCGTTGTCTGCAATAACTGCCGGATTTAGAACGCCTTCAAATTCAAAATCTAATTCGGTCTTAGTGATAATTAATCCATGTTTGTGTATCATAAAGCTTTCTTTTTTTAGATCATTTTAATAAAATTACATTAAATGTCAAAAACTTGATTTACATAACATCTTAAAATTCTTTCATAATTTGCTATAAAAAAAGCTTGCAGATAACTACAAGCTTTTTAATTTTTTCATGAAGAGAGGAAAAACTTCATTTAATTCATCAAATAAAGGATTATTACGATGTTTAAGTTTTATTTCAGTGAAAAGTTTTAATCCCAGAGCAAACTGTGTAGCTTCGTATGGATTATCAAATATGTTTTTATCTTTTATTCTCTGGATAATTCCAAAAATTTCGTCGTGATTATCAAATTCAATTCCGAGTTCCTTTGCAGGTTCGGTATCGCCATTTGCATATTCCTTTAAGCTTAATGTCAAATAATATTTGTTTGATCTTTTTTGCATGATACTAAAATTTCAATTTTACTTTAACCATTTGTCTACAATGGTTTTAAATGTTTCTTTATATTGTTCGCCAACAGTAATTTCTGTTTTATCAATAAAAATAGAATTTTTGCTTATGGCGTTTATTTTATCCAGCGATACAATAAATGAGCGGTGAACACGCATAAATTTTGACGATGGTAATTTTTCTTCTAAGGCTTTTAATGAAATCAGAGATAGTATCGCTTTTTGATTATCATCTAAATGAACTTTTACATAATCTTTTAGGCTTTCGATGTAGAGTATTTCTTTTAAAGAAATACGAACCCATTGGTATTCAACTTTTAAAAAGATGAATTCATCATCGGATGTAATAGGCTGAAAATTGTTTGAAGCTTCTTCTGTTATCTGCAGCACTTTATTTGCCGCCCGTAAAAATTCTTCGTAGCTAAAAGGTTTTAAAAGATAATCAACCGCATTTACCTTATAACCTTCAATTGCATAATGATTGTAAGCGGTTGTAAAAACAATTTTGGGTACTTGTCCCGGCTGTTCCTGCAAAAGTCTGGCAAGTTCCATTCCGGTTAAGTTGGGCATATTAATATCCAGAAAAACAAGATCCGGTTGTTTTTCTCTAATCAGGCTCATCGCTTCAACTGCATTATCGCAGCTTGCGGTTAATTGTAAAAAAGGAGTTTGATAGATAAAAGTTTCAACCAGTTTTAGTGCCAGAGGTTCATCATCTACTGCTATACATTTTAATACCGTCATTATTCTAAATTTATTTGCAGTTTTACATTGTACATTCCGTTTTTAGCCAAACCGGCAATCAGTGTGTGTTTGTTAGGATAAATCAAATGCAGTCTTCGTTTTGTATTGGTTAAACCAATGCCGCCTTCATCTGTAATAGACGTTTTTTCAAAATAAGTGTTTTCGACTTCAAACTCCAGATTGCTGCCCTTTTGCTTTAACGAAATATGAATTTCACTTTTATCTGTGGCATGAATTCCATGTTTAAAAGCATTTTCTACTAAAGGTAGTAATAACATTGGAACAATTGGATAATCATGAATTTTTTCTGGAATATCAGTTGTTATCGTTAGTTTTTTATTGGCACGAAGTTTCATGAGCGAAATAAAATCTCTCATAAATTCAGCTTCTTTAAGCAATGTTGTTCTTTCTTCTGTGCTGTATAATAAATAACGCATCATTCGGCTCAGCGTATGAAGTGCATTTCTGGAATCTTCGATATCAGTATAGGTTAATGAATAAATGCTGTTTAATGAATTAAAGAAGAAATGCGGATTGATCTGCGCTTTCAGCATGGCAAGTTCTGCTGCTGTTTTGTCCTGTTCTAATTTTTGTTTGTATTGTGCCGCTTTCTGCCAGTGCTGTAACATCGCCCAGCTCGTGCTTATTCCTAAAACCAAAAGTGTAAGCATGAAAACGTAGTTGTCAAAATACGGGTTTCTATATTTTTTAAAGCCAAGAATCGCGGTAATTTTATTGTGAAGATCGGTTTGAGAAGTATATAAATAAGCAATAATCTGAAAACCGAAAATAACCAGAATAGCCCAAAATAAAAACGGCGAAGTATTATCTTTAATAATCGTTTTAGGAACTATTATTTTTGCATTAGTATAAAAAATGAACATTAACAGAAACAGGATAATGATCTGCCAAAGCCAGAAAATTGCAGGAAGCACAACATTCCAGGTTAAGGGGATATAAAACAACATTATAAATCCCAATAATAACCAGCCAAGAATGTGTAATCCGGTAAATAAATAAGGTCTGTATAGGTTTGATGCCATTACGATTTTCTACTTTTTAGGCAATATTACATTTTATTTGCATGCGATTAAGAAGCAATCGCTCAACGCAGAATTACAGTCTCTAAAAACCATTTTAGAGCCGATGAGTTTTGAAATTAAACACTTGTTTAATTTTTAAAAATCTCCATCGTGTGAAAGGACATCTTTATCGATTGTCTTTCCGTTTTCGTCTATTTGAAAATTTTCGCGTGTTATATTTTATTTCTTTTGTTGTCATATAATCGATAATTACATATTATTTCAAATGAATAAGCAATCATTTTTAAGCATCCTTGCAGCATCACTTCTTATCGCATCATGCGGTAAAAATGATAAATCGGCTCAGGCCGGAGGTGCACCGCAGATTAAAGAATATAAAACTGTGACTTTACAGTTGGAATCAGCGACTTTAAACAGCGATTTTCCGGCTAGTATTCAGGGACAGCAAAACATAGAAATCCGACCAAGGGTTGAAGGATATATCGATAAAATTTTTGTAGATGAAGGTGCTGTTGTAAAAACAGGACAGCCTTTGTTTAAAATCAGCGCTCCAGAATATGAGCAGCAGGTTCGTACTGCGACAGCAGCGATTAAAAGTGCTCAGGCCGATTTAAGTTCTGCAAAACTGGCTGTAAACAAAGTAAAACCTTTGGTTGAAAAAGGAATCATTAGTAAATATGATTTAGAATCAGCACAATACACATACGAATCAGCTGTGGCCGCTTTAGCTCAGGCAAATGCTGCTTTGGTAAATGCTAAAGTTAATTTAGGATATACTACAGTTACAAGTCCGGTAAACGGAGTTGTAGGTTCGATTCCGTTTCGTTTAGGAAGTTTGGTAAGTTCAAATACTGCTGATCCTCTAACAACAGTTTCAAGCATTGGAAACGTTTATGCTTATTTCGCTATGAACGAAAAAGCGCTTTTAAATTTTACTAAAGATGCAGGAGCTTCATTAAATCAAAAAATTAAAAATTTACCAGCAGTTTCTTTAGTTCTTGCAGATGGAACAGCGTATGATGAAAAAGGTCATATCGAAACGGTAAACGGTTTAATTAATACAGAAACAGGTTCTGTAAACGTAAGAGCACGTTTTCCTAACTCTAAAGGAATTATTAGAAGTGGAAGCAGCACAACAGTAAGGATTCCTAATGAAGTAAAAAATGCAATAATCGTTCCTCAGAGTGCGACATTTGAACTTCAGGATAAAATTTTTGCTGTAGTAGTAGGTAAAGACGGAAAAACGAAAAATGCCAATATTACAGTGCTTGACAATTCAGCAGGAAACTATTATGTGGTAACCAGTGGTTTAAAAGCTGGCGATGAAATTGTATTAGAAGGTGTTGCCTCTTTAAAAGAAGGAACAGAAATCAAAGCTCAAAATCAAAAGCCTGAAACGGTTTATGCTGACTTAAAATAAAAAAAATGTTTAAAAAGTTTATACAAAGACCTGTACTATCGACGGTAATATCTGTTATTATTGTCATTCTGGGTGTTTTAGGATTAATTGAGCTTCCTATTTCTCAATATCCTGATATTGCACCGCCAACAGTAAACGTGTCTGCAAGTTATACAGGAGCCAATGCAGACGTAGTATTAAAAAGTATCGTAATTCCGCTTGAGGAACAGATTAATGGTGTAGAAAACATGACTTACATGACTTCTACAGCAACAAATGATGGTAATGCTTCGATTAAAATTTTCTTTAAAGTAGGAACAAATCCTGATTTAGCAGCGGTAAACGTGCAAAACAGGGTTTCCAGAGCTACGAGTTTATTACCGGTAGAGGTAACTCAGGCTGGGGTTACTGTAACCAAAAGTCAGAGTAGTAACTTATTGATTTTCTCTTTATATAGTGAAGACAAAGCTTACGATCAGACGTTTCTTCAAAATTATGCCAAAATTAACCTTGTACCACAAATTCAGCGTGTAGTTGGTGTGGGAGATGTTACCGTTTTTGGTGCCAAAGATTATTCTATGAGAATCTGGCTGAAACCAGACGTAATGCAGCAATACAAACTGATTCCAAGCGATATTTCGGCATCACTTGCAGAACAAAATATCGAAGCGGCACCTGGTAAATTTGGTGAAAACGGAAATCAGGCTTTTCAATATGTAATTAAATATAAAGGACGTTTAACAAGTGCTCAGGAATTTGAGAATATTGTTATAAAATCCGTTGGAAACGGACAGATGCTTCGTCTTAAAGATGTGGCTAAAGTAGAGCTTGGATCATTAAGTTATGCTTCGACTATTAAAACAAACGGTGTAGAATCTGCGGCGATGGCAGTAAGCCAGACTCCGGGATCTAATGCACGTGATGTAATTAATAATTCGAAAAAACTGATTGATGAAGCAGCAAAAAATTTCCCGAAAGGAGTTAAATATACTACGCTGGTTGACGTTAACGAGAATCTGGATGCTTCTATCGAAAAAGTAGTGCATACTTTAGTTGAAGCATTTATTTTGGTTTTTATCGTAGTATTTATTTTCCTTCAGGATTTTAGATCGACTTTAATTCCGGCAATTGCGGTTCCGGTTGCTATTGTGGGTACGTTTTTCTTCCTGAATTTATTTGGATTTACAATTAACTTATTAACGCTTTTTGCGATGGTACTCGCAATTGGTATTGTGGTCGATGATGCGATTGTGGTTGTAGAAGCGGTGCACGCCAAACTTGACCACGGTTACAAATCGGCTAAGAAAGCTACAATACATGCGATGGACGAGATATCGGGGGCGATTATTTCTATCACGCTTGTAATGGCTGCGGTTTTTATTCCGGTAACTTTTATTACCGGATCAACCGGAGTTTTCTACAAACAGTTTGGTATTACACTGGCAGTCGCGATTATTCTTTCGGCAGTAAATGCCTTGACATTAAGTCCGGCATTGTGTGCTTTGCTTTTAAAACCGCATGCTGACGATCATAAACACAAAAGCTATTTACAGCGTTTTTATACATCGTTTAACGTAGCATTCGATAATGTTACTCAAAGATACAAGCGTTCTGTAAGTTTCCTTTCAGCAAAAAAATGGATTCCAGTGGCTTCAATTGTTATCGCTGGTTTAGCATTATTTTATATGATGAAAACTACGCCTTCAGCTTTCGTACCTTCAGAAGATCAGGGAACTGTTTTTGCCAATATCAGCTTACCGCCATCAGCTTCGATGGAACGTTCTGATGTTATTGCTAAAAGAGTAGACAGTATTGCGAAAACTATTCCGGGAGTTAAAAATACCCTTCGTATTGTAGGGCAGAACTTTACAGCAGGAGCGGGTAGTGCTTACAGTATGGTTATTGTAAAATTAATGCCTTGGGATAAACGTGATTTAAGTGTAGACGATGTAATTGGACAGCTTTTTGCCAAAACAAGCGGTATTCGCGAAGCTAGTATTTTCTTCATTTCTCCGCCTACAATTCAGGGATTTGGACAAAGCGGTGGATTTGAGTTTCAATTGCAGGATAAAGGAGGTCATACAACGGCTGAATTTTACAAAGTAAACAACGAATTCTTAGCCAAACTGGCTGAACGTCCGGAGATACAATATGCAACGACGCCATTTAACCCTGGTTTCCCGCAGTACATGATGGATATTAATCTGGCAAAAGCCAAAGATGCAGGGGTTTCTGTAAACTCAATTTTATCGACCATGCAGGGATATTATGGAGGATTGTATGCTTCGAATTTCAACAAATTTGGGAAACAATATCGTGTTATGATTCAGGCTTCGCCGGAATTTAGAACTAATACACAAGGGTTAAATAAAATTTTTGTTCGTAACAGTGCCGGAAACATGGCACCAATTACTGAGTTTGTAAAAATGACTAGAGTTTTTGGTCCGGAATCAATTTCAAGATTTAACTTATTTACATCTATTGCGATTACGGGTGCGCCAAAACCAGGATTTAGTTCCGGAGATGCTATTAAAGCGATTCAGGAAGTTGCAGCAGAAAATCTTCCTGCTGGATATGGTTATGAGTTTTCTGGTTTAACACGTGAGGAATTAGCATCAGGAAGTGAAACGATTTTTATCTTTATTTTATGTTTGGTATTCGTTTATTTCCTTTTGAGTGCGCAGTACGAAAGTTATATTCTGCCGTTTGCAGTATTATTTTCAATTCCGTTTGGATTGGCAGGAGCATATTTATTCTCGATTATATTCAAACTAAACAGTAATATTTACCTTCAGATTTCCTTAATCATGCTTATTGGACTTCTCGCGAAGAATGGTATTTTGATTGTCGAATTTGCTTTAGACAGAAGGAAAAAAGGATTGCCTATTCTACAGGCTGCAGTTGAAGGAGCCGTTGCACGTTTGCGTCCAATTTTAATGACTTCATTTGCCTTTATCTTAGGACTTGTTCCGTTAATGTTCGCAACAGGAGCCGGTGCGGTAGGTAACAAATCGATTGGAACTGGAGCAGTAGGAGGTATGTTAATCGGAACTATTTTAGGGGTATTTGTTATTCCAGTTCTGTTTATCATTTTCCAAACTTTACAGGAAAGAGTGAGTGGTCCGCCAAAGGAAAATTATGACGACGACGACGATGAAGAAGAAATTCATTTACTAGAAGCTCACAAGGAGTAAAATTAAATTAAAAAAGAGATGACGAATAGTTCAAATAAATATATTCTTATGGTAATAACAGCCGCACTTTTGAGTGCGTGCTCTGTTACCAAGAAATACGAACGTCCCACTACTTTAAAAACAGATCAATTGTACCGCGATCAGGTTTCGGCAGATACGACTACAATTGCCGATATGCCGTGGCAGAGTGTTTTTAAAGATGAGAAACTAAATGCCTTGATTCAAAAAGGTTTAGATCAAAATCTTAACCTGAAAAATGCCATTGAAAATATCGTTCAGGCACGAGCTTCTTTGCGTCAGAGTAAGTTAGCTTATTACCCAACTTTACAACTGGATGCAAGTGCCACACACACAAAACAGTCTGAAGCAGGGCTTAACTTTCCGCCGGGAATTAATATTAATACGTTAACTACAACCTATAAACTGGGATTAAGTACTTCTTGGGAAGCTGATATCTGGGGAAAACTAAGCAGTTCTAAAAGAGCGGCTCTGGCTAGTTATTTAGCAACCGATGCAGCGAAACAAGCTGTTCAGACACAATTAATTTCTGATATTGCCAATAATTATTTTCTGCTTTTAGCGTATGATAAACAGCTGAAGATCACAGAAGAAACCTTAGAAAGCCGTATTAAAAATGTTGAAACGATTAAAGCTTTAAAAGAAGGTGCAATCGTAACCGGTGCAGCTGTCGTGCAGAGTGAGGCCAACCAGCATGCGGCAGAGGTTTTGATTCCGGATTTAAAACAAAGTATCCGTGAGACCGAAAACGCTATTAATATTTTATTAGGACAAGGTCCGGGACCTATTGACAGAGGTGAATTAGGAACGCAGACTATTCCTGAAAATATTGCTGTTGGAGTTCCTTCTCAGTTATTACAAAATCGTCCGGACGTTCGTCAGGCTGAGTTTAATTTCAGAGTGGCTTTTGAATCTACAAATCTGGCTAAAACCTATTTTTATCCAAGTTTAACGCTTACAGCGAGCGGAGGTTTCTCGAATTTAGAATTAAAAGATTTCTTTACTAATTCTATTTTTTATTCGATTATTGGAGGTTTAACACAGCCAATTTTTAATCAGGGTAAAAACAAAGTGAGATTAACAACAGCGCAGTCACAGCAATTACAGGCATACAATAATTTCCAGCTACGTCTTTTAACAGCAGGGCAGGAAGTTTCAAATGCTTTGTATGCTTATCAAATGGCAGTTGAAAAACAAGATTCAAGAGAAAAACAAATTGAAGCTCTGGTAAAAGCAGTTGATTTTACAGAACAATTATTAGAGTACAGTTCAGCTACGAATTATACAGATGTATTAACATCGCAGCAAAACCTTTTAGCAGCACAGTTAAGCGGTATTAACGATAACTTACAAAAGCTGCAGGCGCTGGTTAATTTATACAGAGCTTTAGGCGGAGGCTGGAAATAAGATGAAGTAAAACTCTTAAAAATATCCGTTTGTCGTTTAAATCGTGTTTTTTGTCTAAAAAATAGTACAATACCACAATATTGATTTACTTTTGTAACCGTTTAGATGAATTTCAATTTAGAGACAAACAATAAAACTCCACAAAAAGATCATATCAGTTCCAATGATCGCTATTAAATTAAAATAAACATGACTAAAAACGCTCCCGAAACGGAGCGTTTTTTTTATACTGTTTTATCAAATTTACATCGGCAAAAAACTCCTGCTCGTCGATTAATTCTTCGGTTCGGTATAATGAATGTCTTAAACTTGAATATTGGCATTAATTTCGATTATTCTTAAATGAAATTAATTCTAAAAACCTAGAAAGATGAAAAAGTTAGTATTCGCCGCAATGTTATTTATGAGCATATTTTTTGCTCAGGCACAAGTTTCGATTAACGTAAATATAGGAACGCCGCCAAGCTGGGGACCACAAGGCTATGATGATGACAGATATTACTATTTACCTGATATCGATGTATATTATGATGTAAATCAGAGTGTGTTTATTTACGATAATGGAGGGAAGTGGATTCGTGAAAAAAGACTTCCGTCAAGATACAGACAATATGATTTGTATTCAGGATATAAAGTAGTTTTAACAGATTACAGAGGAGATGCTCCTTATACATATCACACAAAACACAGAGCTAATTATCCAAAAGGTTACAAAGGTCAGCCTCAGAAAAACAGAGGAGAAAAACCAGTTAAAAGTGTCAAATCTCCAGGTAAATCAAAGTCTGATAACAAAGGAAAAGGAAACAATAACGGAAAAGGCCACGGGCATTCTGATAAAAGTAATGATCATCCACAAGGGAATCGTCGCTAGTTAAATTTAAAAATAACCAAATAAAAACGCCTCATTTCTGAGGCGTTTTTTTTATAGATATATCTAAAATATATTATTGAGCAGTTTTTACTTTGTGCCCGTATAAACCAAACGATAAAATAATTACAAAACATACAAGCGGAATAATATATCCAGCCTGAATATCATCGTGTTTAATATCAATTAAAGTTCCCATTCCGTAAGGCAAAATGGCACCGCCTACAATAGACATTACCAGCCATGAAGAACCTGTTTCTGTATTTGATTTTAAACCAACTAATCCTAAAGAGAAAATAGTAGGGAACATGATCGACATAAAGAAACCAATACCGCCTAATGCATAAATTACCATAATTCCGGTTCCGTAAATGGCTAATAAACAAAGCACAATACTGGCAATGCAATAAATAGAAAGTAATACATAATCTTTAACAAATCTCAGGAAGAAAGTTCCAATGAAACGTCCTGCCATAAATAAGAAGCCATAAATACCAAGGTAATATCCGGCTGTTTTTTCGTCTAAACCAGCACCTTGCTGTGCAATTCTAATAAAGAAACTTGTAATACAAACCTGAGCACCTACATAAAAGAACTGTGCAATAACAGCCCAGCTTAAATGACGGAATTTTAAAACAGAGAAAAATCCGGGTTTAATTTCAGCTTCTGTATGCTGTGGTTTCATAGAAGGCAAATGCATGAAGTAAAAGATTACCGCTACTAAAACCAAAACGCTTCCCAGAATAATATAAGGCATTTTTACAGCTGCAGCTTCGCCTAATAAATATGCAGTTTTTTCCGCTTCCGGCATTGCTGCCATTTGTTCTTTTGTATGGTTTGTTCCCGAAAGTATAAATAATGAACCCACAATTGGTGCCACCATTGCTGCTAATCCGTTAAAAGATGCCGCTAAATTTAATCGTTTAGAAGAAGATTCAGCAGGACCTAAAATCGCTGCGTAAGGATTCGCACTTGTTTCTAGTATTGTTAAACCGCAGCCAATTACGAATAAGGCAAATAAGAATAATTCGTAAGTTCTTGTGTTTGCTGCTGGAACAAATAAAAATGCTCCCGCCGCGAAAACCAATAATCCTGTAATGATACTGTTTTTATAACCAAATCTTTTAATCAGTATTCCGGCCGGAATCGCCATAATAAAATAGGCAAAAAACACCGAAGTGTCAATTAATGTCGATTGACGATTGTTTAATTCGCACGCCTTTTTCAGGTGTGGAATCAAAATAGAATCCAGATTGTGTGCCATTCCCCAAAGGAAAAACAAGCTGGTAATTAAAATAAATGGCAGAAGATAGTTGGTTTTTCCTCCCTCTGTAGGCACTTCGTGCTGATCGCCGGTTTGGTTTGTTACTTGCATTTGTTAGATAGTTTAGTTTTTTTGAATAGGTTCAAAGAGACAAAGTTGCATAGTGACAAAGTTTTTTGTAGAGACGCATTGTAATGCGTCTAAGTTTAGAGAAGAAATCTCTGTTACTCTGCAACTTTGTTTCTTTGTCTCTTTAAAAAGATTATTTCTTTTTGACCAGAAGTAAATGATCACACACCAAAACCACTTCACCTCTTTGGTTAATGATTTCAACATGTTCAGTTACAGTTCCCATTTCTGGATTTTTGGCTTCACCTTTTTCAGAAATTGTAATTTCAGAATGAATCGTATCGCCAATGTGTACCGGTTTTACGAATCGCATTTTATCGTATCCTCTCGAAAAAGCTTCTGGATTAATTTCAGATGCTGTTAAGCCAATTCCAATGGCAAAAACCATTGTTCCGTGTGCTATACGCTGTCCGAATGGCTGTGTTTTACACCATTCTTCATCCATGTGATGCGGGAAAAAATCTCCCGTATGTCCGGCGTGAACAACAAAATCCGTCTCGGTTATCGTTCTGCCAAGTGTAACTCTTTTATCATTAAGCTGATAATCTTCAAAAAAGGTTGATTTAAAATACATGTTTTTTGTTTTTTGGTTTTGAACCATATAAGTGATATAAGATAATTTAAGCAGTAAACTATGCACAAAAATTATATGAACTTATATGACTTATATGGTTTAAAATTTTATGTTTTTATAATTTTTCTAATGAAACACCACCGTTGTTACTGCTGATATAGCAGGCTTCTACTACTTTCATTGTGTCCAGAACGTCTTGTACGCTTGCTAATAATTTTGAATCTGAGCCTTCTTTAAATCGCATTAAATTTGACATAGTTCCAATGAAAGCTTCCGGAAACCAAGAACCTTCCAGTTCAACTTTTTTCCATTCGTACTTTCCGTTTTCATCTTCTAATGCATATTCAAAAATGTCTGGTAATCCGTCAGGATAATTCATTAATAATCCCATTTTTGCTTTAATGGCACCTTTTGTTCCTTCCCATTTAATGTAACTTTCTTCGTGGTTTGGACCAAAATGGTGATCGTGATTTGTATTGATTACCACATGTTTATCTTCGCCATAATCTAAAATAATTGTAGAACGGCTCGATGATAATTTTTTAAGCGGATGTTTAGCTGTTTTTGCGTAAACCCCTTTTGGATTTCCTAAAAATGACCTGATGCAATCGATATAGTGAACACTATGAAAAAGAATTTCCAATCTGGGATGTTCCTTAATCAACGGAAACAATTCCCAAGGTGTGTTTACGGTTACTTTAAATTCTAGATCGTATAAATCGCCAATTAAACCTTCGTTAATCAGATATCTTGCTGCGCTTACAAATGGCGAAAAACGAAGCTGAAAATTGATTGCTGCCACAAGATTTTTTCTTTCGCATACTTCCACGATTTCTTTGGCTTGTGCCAAATCATTTCCCATTGGTTTTTGAATCAAAACTGCTGAACCGTCAGGCAGTTGTTCTAAAATTTCGATATATTGATCAGGAAGTACTGTAATATCATAAACAGTATTTGATGGCGCATTTTTAACCGCTTCGGCAACATTCTCAAAAACATGTTTGATACCAAATTCTTTCGCTAAATCGTGAGCTTTTGAAATCGTTCTGTTGGTAATGCCAAAAACGGTAAATCCGGCCATTTTGTAAGCTGGCAGATGCGCGTCTTTTACAATACCGCTCGCGCCGATAATAACAATAGGCTGATCTGTTTGAGGCAGTAAAGGTTTATATGGAATATTCATATCTAAATAATTTTTTCAATAGCATTTTGAGTTTCTTCTAAAAGTGTTTTCGACGGAATATCCGTTTCAATTGCCTTTAAAACCATCTGATCGATAAGTTCTGTAACTTTTGGCCAGATTGGGGTTTGCGGTAATGTCAGCGCATTTTCATGCAGCATTTCCAGTTTATGGTAATACGGAATCACATGATTAATTTCTGCATCTTTCCATGTCGATTTTCGGCATCCGATACCGCCTTCGTTTGTCAATAATTTATCGCTTTCCGCAGTTGTGGCAAATCGCAGGAAATCATACGCTAACTGCTGATTTTTACTTCCGGTTCCAATGGTGTAAAGCCAATAGACATTTAACGAAGCTGTTTTATGATTTGGATCATGAGGAAGTTGAGCAATATCTACTTTTCCTTTAACTCTCGATTCGCCAATAACTTCACACATCGAAGCAAATCCAAACCAGTTGATAGACATTGCAGCCTGTCCTTCGGCGAAAGCCATTCCGGCTTCTACAGACCCAAAATTCTTAGAACCCGGATGAACCGCAATTGCTGTGTTTACAATAGTTCGGTAATAATCTAAAGCTTTTTCGGCAGCAGTATGATTTATATTAATTTGATTTTGAGTATCTAAAAGAGATCCGCCTCGTGTCCATAACTGTAAGCAGAAATCAAAAACCATGTTATGACCGTCTGGATAATTGGCAAAAACACAGCCGTACAAATTATCTGCCGGACGGTTAAAATATGTGGCAATCTGGGTGAACTGCTCCCAGTTTTTTGGAGGGAACAATTCGTAACCAAATTGTTTCTTAAAATTTTCTTTTTCGGTTTGATTTTCGAATAAATCTTTTCTGTAAATCAAACATTCCGGACCGTCATGAAAAGGAAGCCCGTACGTACCGCCATTTATCTGCTGTAAATGTAATAATGACTTATGCCAGCCTTGTGGATAATCCTGAGGGGCATTTTTATTGATAAATGAAGTTAAATCCAAAACCGCTTTTTCATTGGCAGCATCAAAAATCCAATCAGTATTTAAATGTGCAATGTCCCAGTCTCCGTTTTTTAAACCTTCTTTTGTAATGGTTTCTTCGTAAAGGTCGTGCAGTTCAAGCGGTATCATTTCAACTTCAATCTGAATGTTATTTTTCAGACAGAAGGCATCCCACAGCTTTTGCAGCGTACTTTCGAAAGGAGAAAATTTTCTAACGGCGATTCTGAATTTTTCCATAATTTATGCTATAAATTCTTTTATAATTCGCTCATTGTCCTGTCCTAATTTTGGAGAACCTTTACCAGATGTAAAATATTCACCGTCAATTTTTATAGGACATCTTGTGGTTTTATACGAGTAACCGTCGAGCATTTCAACCTTTTGTGTAAATTCTAAAACCTTGAAACCGTCTTCTTTAAAAAGCTGTTCGTAGTTTAAAACTCCGGCGCACCAAATATCTGCCGGTTCTAAAATATCAAGCCAAAACTGAGTTTCCTGAGTCAGCAGGTGAGTAGCCAGAATATTTTTAATTTCGTCTCTAAGACCAAATTTATTTTCAGGAAACTGTAATAATGCATCACATTTTAAAAGCGAAGCCAAAACCGGAATAGAACCCATTGCAAGTGCTAAATAGCCGTTTTTGGTTTGATAAATTCCGTATGGTGCGCCTAAATATGCGTGAGCATTATTGGTTTTTGTTCGAACCGGAAGTTCACCGCCATCATTAAAAAACGTGGTAATGGTTTCAAACTGAAAATCAAAAGCCGATTCGAGCATACTTACCTGAACGGTTCCGCCCATATTATGAGTGGCTTTACGATATAAAGCGGCTAAAATCCCCTGTGCTAAATGTGCTCCGGCAAGCATATCGACAATCGATAAGCCCATTGGTACCGGACCATCTTCCTGATTACCGCTCAGCCATGTTAAAGCCGTTAAGGACTGCAGTAACAAATCCTGTCCCGGTAAATTTTTAAGTTCAGGATGGTTTCCAAAACCCGAAATTGAAGCATAAACCACATTTGGATTTATCGCTTTCACATCATCATAACTTAAACCAATGCGTTCTATAACTCCGGGTCTGAAATTATGCATGACAACATCTGCTTTGGCTAATAATTTTTTTAATTTTTGAAGCTCTTCAGGTTGTTTAAAATCAATGGCAAATGATTCTTTATTTCTGTTTATAGTATGAAAAACAGACGATTCGCCATTCATAATTAAATCCGAAGTATATAAAGTACGGCAGATATCTCCGGTTCCCGGTTTTTCAATTTTTATAACGCGTGCGCCCAGATCGGCCAATCGTAAACTGGCTGACGGACCCGACAGAAACTGGCTGAAATCTACTATCAAATAATCTTCTAATGGTTTCATTTAATCGTTTAAAAATTGTTGGTGTATTGCTAAATTATCCTGACCTACTTTTGGCGCTGCTTTTTCGCTTAATAAAACCGCACCGTCAAGCTGAATTGGACTTCGTGTCGTAACCAAAGTTTCGCCTTCTGCATTTTTTACGGTTTGTTTAAGTTGTAAATCTTCTACAAAAGCCTGCTGGTCTAAAGTTTCATAATCGAATACTTTTCCGCACCAAATACCTTGTTTTTGAAGTAATTCAAGCCAGAAATCTGCTTTTTGAGTGCGAATTTTTTTAGCGAGAATTTCTCTGATTTCGTCTCTTTTTTCAAACCAGAGATGTTTATCAGCATATTGCGAAAGATCTAAGCCAAGTGTGTTTCCTATAAAAAGTAAATCACCCATGGCAAGCGAAATATAATCGTCTTGTGTTTGGTAAACGCCGTATGGAGCGCTCAAAAAAGCATGTGCACTTCCTTTTACATCCCCACGTTCAGGTTGTTGTCCGCCGTCGTTTAAGAATGAAGTAATCGCTTCAAACTGAACATCTAAAACAGATTCCAGCAGACTTACTTCAACCAAAACACCTTTTCCGGTTTTGGCTCTTTTAAGCAATGCCGCTAAAATTCCCTGTACAAAATGATTGCCACACATTAAATCGGCTACAGCCAGACCAAACGGAACCGGCCCTTGACTTTTGCGTCCGCTTAACCAGCTTAAACCCGAAAGCGACTGCAAAAGCAAATCTTGTCCCGGCTTTTTTGCCCACGGACCTTTGTCGCCGTAACCTGTTATGGTTCCGTATATTATTTTGGGATTAATTGTAAGTGTCGTTTCAAAGTCTAAACCAATTTTTTCCATAACACCCGGTCTGAAATTATGGGTCATAATATCAGCCTTTTCGATAAGCTTTTTGATTAAAACTAAATCGTCAGGATTTTTTAAATCGGCGGCAAAAGATTCTTTATTTCTGTTAATGGTATGAAACAAAAGACTGCTGTCGTCTACAAAAAGGTCTTTTATGCTTAATTGACGGCAGGCTTCGCCTTTTACCGGACGCTCGATTTTAATAACACGTGCGCCTAAATCAGCCAGTTTTAAACCCGCAGACGGACCCGCCAGAAACTGGCAGAATTCTAATACAATTAATCCTTCTAATGGTTTCATGAATGCTGTAATTTTAAAGATTCGGCATAAAGCGCGTTCATTTCTTCTAAAACCTGTTCTTCGTTACCGCCGTTCATTAAATAATTACGAACAACATCGCCCGCATGATCCTGAAAATGCATGTGTCCTGAATATCTGGGTCTTAAAAAAGCTCTTTCTAAAGCCGGAAGTGTATTTTTGAAATAATTATTTGTGACTGAATTGATTCTGTCATTTTTCCAGGCCTGTAAATGTCCCGGCTGACCTCCGTTATCGGCAAAAATATTCTGTTGCGTGTGCGATGAACCTGTAAATTCGGCATAACGAATCGCTTCCGGAATATTTTGGCTGAAAGATGAAACAGCCAAACCAGTTCCTCCAAGAGACGAAATCATCGATGCATTATTTAATTTCACCAAATCATAAAAATGAAGTAGATTTTTACTGTAACCTGCTCTTGAATAATTTGAATATCCATAAGCAAAAGGGCAGTAGGCAATTTCATCAGAATTTACCATCGCTTCATAAACCTGAATTGGATTTCGGTTAAAGTTTGCAGGATCAATTAATTGTGCCAGTTCACGGAACATTTGTAATGCTTCTTTTCCTTTTTGAAGAGAAATAACTTTTTCTTCTGTTTGAAAAGGAGCTTCGCCTAAACTGCAGCAAAACATATAAAAACTCATTAAAACATCAACCGGAATTCCGGCAAAGGCAACTAATCCTTTTTTGGCTAAAGCCAATAAATCATCGTATGTCTGAGGAACTTCAATTCCTTTTTTCTCTAAAATATCTAAACGTGCCGCAGCAACCGGAGTTGCGGCATCAATTGGTAAAGCCCATAATTTATTGCTGAAAACATAACTGCCGTATGATTTTCCTACGGTATTAATTTCCTGATCTTTAATATAATCCGCAGGCAGATAATCAGACAAAGGAAGAATCGCTTTGGTATGCGCTCCAAAACCTGTCCACGGATGATCGATTACCAATAAATCAAATCTTTTAGCCAGATCTTCAATAGAAGCATCGGCAAATTCTTGTAAACTTCTCTTCTCCCAGGTAATTTCGATATCCGGATTCAGTTCGGTAAAACGCTGAGAAGTTGCAACCATTGGTAATAAACCTCTTGTGTGATTCCAGGTTATGCCTTTTAATTTTATCATTTTATAGGAATTATATAGTCGTAAAAAAGGTGTGAAATAATAAATGTAAAAATTACAATTACAAAATTAGGAATTAGATTGAAATGACCAAGAAAATGTAACTTTTTACATTACTTTTTTTGAAAAAAGTTTTAAAGTAGATGTCTTTTTTTACAAAGCGAATAAAAAATGTTATAATTTATTAAAGAATGATCATTTTATTATATTAGTAGAAAAATAAAATGCAAATATTGTTTTAATCGATTACATTTGTAATTGTGGTTTTTACATTTATCTTTTAAAAGATGATTTCCATAGAATTTTGATTTCAATAAATATTAAATAATTACAAATGTTTTCATTACAGAATAAAAAAGCGGTGATAACCGGAGGAGGAAGCGGCATTGGAAGAGCGATTGCAGCGTTGTTTGCAAAGCAGGGTGCTGAAGTTCATATTATTGATTTAACTATTGAAAGTGCACAGGATGCAGTCGATGAAATAAAAAGTGCAGGCGGTACTGTGTTTTCGTATGCGTGTAACGTGTCGAGCCAGTCTGAAGTAAAAGCGGCTTTTGAGAAAATCGGCAATATCAATATTTTGATCAATAATGCCGGAATTGCTAATGTGGGTAAAGTAGATACCACTTCTGAAGCTGATTTTGACCGTGTAATGGATGTCAATGTAAAAGGAGTTTACAATTGCTTGTACGCGGCGATTCCACAATTCAGACTTTCAAACGGCGGTGTTATTTTAAACATGGCTTCGATTGCTGCGTGGGTAGGTATTTCTGACCGATTTGCTTATTCAACTGCAAAAGGTGCAGTTATGGCCATGACTTTATCTGTTGCGAGAGATTATTTAAATGAAAACATCAGATGTAATTCTATTTCGCCTGCAAGGGTTCACACGCCTTTTGTAGATGGTTTTATTTCTAAAAACTATGCAGGAAAAGAAGAAGAAATGTTCGATAAACTTTCTAAATCACAGCCAATTGGCCGTATGGGAAAACCAGATGAAATTGCAGCTTTAGCTCTTTATTTATGCAGTGAAGAAGCTGGATTTATCACTGGATGTGATTACCCGATTGACGGAGGGTTTATTAAGCTAAATAATTAAAGGTTCTGAGGAGTTAAGATTCTAAGGTACTGAGGTTTTTCTTTTATCCTTAGATTTTTACTTCTTTTAAAACCTAAAAAATATTCAGCTAAAGCTTAAAACTAATTTTCAAAGAAAAAACCTTAGAACATTAGTTTCTCAGCACCTTAACACCAAAAAAAATAAAATAAATTAGAAAGTTACTAGAACAATAAGGTACAAGATAAAAAACTTAAAACCTCAGAACCTTAGTAACTTAGAACCTTAAAAAAATAAATACAATGAAATTAATACGTTTTGGAGAAATTGGAAAAGAAAAACCAGGAGTTATAATTGGTGAAAAAAGATATGATGTTTCTTCTATAGTTTCAGACTTTAACGAAAGCTTTTTTGAAGAAAATGGCTTAGAAAAATTACAAAAAGCATTAGAGAGCAATCCTTCATTGCCAGAAGTCAGCGCAGATGTGCGTTTGGGTTCTCCGGTTGCAAGACCTTCAAAAATAATCTGTATTGGATTAAATTATGTAGATCACTGTAAAGAAACCAATGCACCAATCCCAACAGAACCTATTATCTTTTTTAAATCTACAACGTCTTTATGCGGACCTGATGATGATTTGATTATTCCTAAAAACAGTGAAAAAACCGACTGGGAAGTGGAATTAGCATTTGTAGTAGGTAAAAAAGCAAGTTATGTTGAAGAAGCAGAAGCTTTAGACTATGTTGCGGGATACGCTTTATTGAATGATTACAGTGAAAGAGCATTTCAGTTAGAGCGCGGCGGACAATGGGCTAAAGGTAAAGGAAGCGATACGTTTGCACCTCTTGGACCATTCTTAGCAACTAAAGATGAAGTAGCTGACGTTGATAATCTTAAAATGTGGCTGACTGTAAATGGTAAAAAATATCAGGATAGTAACACCTTAAATTTAGTTTTTAAAATTCCTTATTTAGTACACTATTTAAGCCAGTTTATGTCTTTGCTTCCTGGCGATATTATCAGCACAGGAACGCCTCCGGGAGTTGGTTTAGGAATTAAACCAGAACCGGTTTACATTAAAGCAGGCGACGTTATCGAACTAGGAATTGAAGGTTTAGGAACGAGTAAGCAGACAGCTGTAGCTTATAAAAAGTAATCTAAAAGTATTTAAAGATGAAATTTATTGTTTGCGAAAAACCGCAGGAATTTCTGTTAAAAGAAAAAGAAATTCCGGAACCAAAAGAAGGCGAAGTCCTGCTTAAAATTAAAAGAATTGGAATCTGCGGAACTGATATTCACGCTTTTGGCGGAACACAGCCGTATTTTGAATACCCTAGAATTTTAGGTCATGAACTTGCTGCCGAATATGTAAAAGGAAATGCAGCAGGTTTTAAACCGGGAGATAAAGTCACTTTTATTCCGTATTTCAACTGCGGAAAATGTGTTGCATGCCGAAACGGACTAACGAACTGCTGCGTAAATATTAAAGTTTTTGGAGTTCACATTGATGGCGGAATGGCTGAATATGTTTCAATTCCTGAACAATATTTATTACACGGACAAGGTTTAGATTACGATGAACTGGCTTTGGTTGAACCGCTTGCAATCGCAGCACACGGAGTTAGAAGAGCAGCTGTAAAACCAACAGATACTGTTTTGGTAATGGGAGCCGGACCAATTGGTATTGGGCTTATTCAGTTTGCTAAAATTGCCGGAGCAAAAGTTATCGTAATGGATATCAATGATTATCGCTTAAACTTCTGTAAAACAGAATTAAATGCCGATGAAACGATTAATCCGTTAAACGATGATGTAGCGGCTAAACTGGCAGAATTGACAAACGGGGATATGGCCAATGTGGTAATTGACGCTACAGGAAACCAAAAAGTAATGAACAGCGCTTTCAATTATATTTCGCATGGCGGAAGATTTGTTTTGGTAGGACTTCAAAAAGGAGAATTGAGTTTCAGTCATCCGGATTTCCACAAAAGAGAATCGACTTTAATGAGCAGCCGAAACGCTACGATTGAAGATTTCGAATATGTTATGAAATGCCTGAAAGAAGGAAAAATCGATCCGAAAAAATACATTACGCACAGAACAAGTTTTGATGAAATGATTACAGATTTTACGAGCCTTACAGATCCTAAAAATAATGTAATCAAAGCGTTAATTGAAATAGAATAAATTTTAGAAACCTGACATGTTTTCAAAACGTGTCGGGTTTAACTAGATAACTTTTAAATAACCACAAAATGGATTTAAATTTAAAAAATAAGATTGTTGTCGTTTCCGGTTCGGCTGGTAAAGAAGGCAGTATTGGGGAAACAATGATTAATAGACTGGCAGATGAAGGTGCAATTCCGGTTCTGGTAGACAGAAATGCAAGAGGTTTCGCTTACGCGGAAAATCTTCAAAAAAGAGGAATTGATTCTATATTCGTTCAAACCGATGTAACAGATCCTGTTGAAATTGAAAAAGCAGTTAAAACCATTACAGCAAAATACGGAAGAATCGACGCTGTAATTAACAACGTTGGCGTTAATGACGGAGCAGGTTTAGATGCCACATACGAGGAATTCATGGATTCTTTAAAACTGAATGTTGTTAGCTACTTTTTATTGGTAAAATATGCACTTCCGTACTTAAAAGAATCAAAAGGAAATATCCTGAATATTGGTTCAAAAGTAGCTTTAACAGGGCAGGGAGGAACTTCTGGTTATGCTGCTGCAAAAGGAGGCGTTTTAGGACTTACGAGAGAATGGGCTGTTGATTTGATTCAGTTTGGAATTCGTTCAAACGCTATTATCATTGCAGAAAGTTATACTCCGGCATACGAAGACTGGATTAAAACACTTGCCGATGGTGAAACTGTTTTAAAGAAAATCAACAAAAGTATTCCGTTTGAAAACCGAATGACTAAAACAGAAGAAATTGCAGATACAGCACTTTTTATCATTTCAGAAAAATCATCGCACACAACAGGACAATTTGTTTTTGTTGACGGCGGATATGTGCATTTAGATCGTGCTTTAATCAGCGATGTAAACTAAAAAGTATGAGTAACCGAATCGATTCGCATCAGCATTTTTGGAAATTTGATCCCGTAAGAGACAGCTGGATTGATGAAACTATGGCGGTGATTCAGAGAGATTTTATTCCCGAAGATTTACAGCCGTTATTAAAAGAAAATCAATTTGAAGGCTGTGTAGCTGTACAGGCAAGCCAGTCTGAAGAAGAAACTCATTTTCTTATTGATTTAGCTTCTAAAAATGATTTTATAAAAGGAATTGTAGGCTGGGTTGATCTTCGAAATGCAAATATTGAAGAACGTTTACGCCATTTTTCGGCTTACAAAAAAGTAAAAGGATTTCGTCATGTTGTTCAGGGCGAAGCCGATGATTTTATGTTTGGAGCTGCATTTCGTAACGGAATCAAAGCTTTAAAAGAATTTGATTTCACCTACGATATTTTGATTTTCCATCGTCAGTTACCTGCTGCGATAAGTCTGGTAAATGATTTTCCGGAGCAGAAATTCGTAATCGATCATATTGCAAAACCCGATATTAAATCGGGAGATATTGATTCATGGAAAAAAAATATCGAAGAAATCGCAAAATACGACAACGTTTGGTGTAAAATCTCAGGAATGGTCACAGAAGCCGACTGGAAAAACTGGAAACCAGCAGATTTAAAACCATATCTGGACGTTATTTTTGATAACTTTTCGGCAGATAAATTGATGTACGGTTCAGACTGGCCGGTTTTGAATGTTGCTTCAGATTACAACGAGGTTGTAAAAACTTTAGAAGAACATATTTCGAAATTTTCGACAGAAGATCAAAATAAAATTTGGTTTGAGAATGCGAATTTATTCTACAATTTAAATGATTAATATTCAATTTTTGTAAGCTTCGGAGAAGCGAAATATTTATAGCAAAATATTTATAGCAAGAAAATATAGATTTAAACATAAAGCTCCAGCGGAGCGACATATAATTGTAAAAATATGCCGCTCCGCTGGAGCTTTTTTATTTGTTTTATTGATATTCTATAAATATTCTGCTCCGCTGGAGCAATATACAGCGTAACAAAAACTTATGTTGAAATATTATTGTTTTAAAACATCTGCATTTGGCGCCCATTTCTTCTGCCATGCCGGATATTTTTTTAAAGCTTTTTCAGGTTTATCTGTATACCACGCATAACCAGTTCGACGTTCACGGCTTACTTCTGCTAATGAATATAAAAGTTCACTGTCGCGGTCAGAAAATAAAGGTCTGTGTGTTTTTAATTCATAATAACGCGTCCAGATTGGCGGTGCAGTAGTATCAGTTACCACACGCACATCATTTGTGATCTTTTTGTATTTCGAATCCATTTCCGGAGCTTTAAAACTTTCAACTCTGGTATTGTAAATTTTAGAATCCTGAAACCATTTTACAGCGCCCTGAATAGAATTTATAATCTTCTCATCCGGTTTGTCAATTGCCATTAAAAACAAGACAATATCAACACTTTCGGCGTTACAAATGCTAGGCGGTTCAAACTTACGTGCCCATGCAGGTAATAAAGTAATTTCGTCATGCTGCTGGCACCACGCAGTCAGTTTTCCATTGTCTTTGATCTGCATTTCCAAAATACACTCCAATCCTTTTTGATAAGACTTCTCAACTTTTTTTCTGGTTTGGGTGTCAATAAAAGCATAATCCGGATCATTGTTTACGATCTTTTTGAGAAGATTCATGATGCCCATATATGCTCCGTCGTTAAACGTAATATGACGGCTGTATCCTTTTTCAAGCGGATAATACTGTGGCCAGCCTCCGTTTGGATATTGCGCTTTTAAAGTAAAATTAATACCACGCAGACAGCCATCTTTATATTTAGGATCTTTAGTAAGTGTATAAACCTGCGCTAAATAATGAATATGTGTGTAAGTCGTTTCATTATCAAATGTCGTATGTTCAATATATTTCGTTTTAACGACGCTGTCAATCTGCTGCGGCGTTAAAATCGCTTTCATATCGTAATTTTTCGGCCAGCCGCCATTATCACGCTGGAAGTACAAAATATTATCCGCAATCTTCGTATAATCTGTTTCAGCATATTGCGGCTGATTTGGAACCGGATTTATAATATTGGTTTTATCTTTAATATGATACCAATGATTGGTGCCATCTGTAAAAACCTTAGTGCTTATTGCTGCTTTATCATCTTTATCAGTTTGTGCATTTACCTGAAATAAAGTAAATACACAAACAGTGAAAACAAATAACGAACTGTTTTTAGACATTGTTTTAAACATAAAAACTAATTTGTTTTAGAATTTTACAGCTCCCTTTGGAACATCGCTTCCAAGTGTAGTTGTTTTAGAAAAATCAAGATTTTTAGAAGAAACCAATTCAATATCAGCATTTCCTTCGCCATTGATGTTTACCGCTTTTGGAGATGTAGAATTGAATTCAATGTTTTTTACAGACATATTTTTTACATTATAAATCTCAAATACATTGCTGTTTTCGATATCCAGTTTGGCATTGTCAATTTTAATTCCTTTGGCATCAATAATAGAGAATCCTTTTTCTGCTGTAACCGTTAAATTCGAGATTTCGATATTTTCTAAGTTCATTTCAGGAAGACCTTGTAAAAATACAGCCTGTTGAGCACCTTTAATCGTAACGTTTTTAATTGAAATGTTTTTAAACTGCGGTGTTTCAACCGTTACCGGCATGGCTTTGTTTACTATTTTGTCTCCGCCTTCTTCTAAAGTTTCAGCAATAGATTTTCCTCCGTAATATAAATTAAAAGATATCGCCTGCGATGGAATATCGGTCATAAAAACATCTGAAATAAAGATATTTTCTACAACACCGCCTCGTCCGCGTGCGCTTTTAAAACGTAAACCTACATCAGTACCCATAAAAGTACAGTTTGAAACGTGAAGATTTTTTACACCGCCAGACATTTCGCTTCCAACCGTAACACCGCCGTGACCATGATATACGATATTGTTTCTCACAATAATATTTTCGCAGGGAACACCTCTTTCGCGTCCGTCTTTATCTTTTCCTGATTTAATACAAATCGCATCATCTCCCACATCAAAACTTGAATTTTCAACCAATACATTTTTACAGCATTCTACATCAAGACCGTCGCCATTTTGAGAATACCACGGATTGCGAACCGTTACGTTTCTCACAATTAAATCTTCAACCATAAACGGGTGAATATTCCAAGCCGGAGAATTTTGAAAAACTGGTCCGTCAAATAAAACTCTTTTACTGTTTTGAATGCTAACCATTACCGGACGAAGGAAATCGTGTATTTTTTCAAACTCTTCTTTCGTTTTTAAATCAGGACGTACATTTTGGTCAGCACCTTTAGAAGCATTCATAAAAGTTTCTGATGGATACCAGCTTGTTTTATCTTTATTTAAAACACCGCCCTGCGAAATCACCTTTTTCCACTGGCTTTCCGTTAATTTATTCTTTTTAACCTGTCTCCAAACTTCGCCAGAACCGTCCCAGACACCATTTCCAGTAAAAGCAACATTTTCAAGGTTTTTTCCATAAATAGGAGAAATACATCTCCAGGTATTTAATCCTTCAAAATTGGTTTCGATTATTGGATATAAAGATTTATCTGTAGAAAATTTTATCAAAGCTCCTCTTTCAGCATGCAGTTCGATATTGCTTTTTAAAATAATTGGGCCCGTAAGCCAGATTCCCGCAGGAATAACGACTTTTCCGCCTCCTTTTTTTGAAACAGCATCTATGGCATCGGCGAAAGCCTTAGTAATTAAAACGTAACCGCCGTTTACAGCGCCAAAATCTTTAATGTTTACACTGTTTTTAGGAATAACAGGTTCTTTGATTTTAGACATTTTAAATTCTACCTTATATGGATCATTTGTTTTTTGAGCCATTAAAGCAGATGAACCCGCCAGTAAAAATGCAGCAGCGAGAAAGAATTGTACAATTGGTTTGGTTTTCATGTTAGTAGTTTTTTGTAAGTTTTTTTATTGATGCAGAAATTATCTTTCAGTATAAATAAAGAAAATCTAATGTAATCGATTACACAAATCTATTAAAAAAAGTTTACAAAAGAAATTTCATTCGATTAAAATTGTTTTAGCCACAGATTAAATGGATTAAAATGATTTTGGTTTTTGTATATAAAGTTGCCACGAATTACACGAATTGCACTAATTTTTTCTCAGCATGTCTTTAATATTAAATGATAATTTGAAAGAAAAAAATCTGTGAAAATCTTTTTAATCAGTGGCAAAATAAAATTAGTGCAATTCGTGAATTCGTGGCGAAAAAAAACTTCAAACAGGAGTGTACAGGATGCATATAACTTTATGTTCAAGTAAATTGGACGAATTATTTGGTAAAAGTGTTAAAAATACATTTATTTGTAAATTATATCTACTTAAAATTAATTGCCTAATAATTTTTCATCCAGAAAAAAATCAAAATATTAAATAATGCGTTTGAATACATTTACTAAAATCCTTAGCTTCTTTTTAATCCTCTGCGTTTCGTTTTCGATAAATGCTGCCGAAATATGGGTTTCCCCGAAAGGCAACGATAAAAATTCGGGAACAAAAGAAAGTCCGCTGGCGAGCGTTCACATGGCGATGCGAAAAGCCAGAGAACTCCGCCGTTTAAAAGATCCATCCATAAAAGAGGGAATCAGAATTGTAGTTATGGACGGAACGTATTACCTAAACGAACCTTTATTTGTAAGACCGGAAGATTCTGGAACTGCTGATAGTCCAACAACAATTGTGGCTGATGCAAATGCAAGACCTATTATTAGTGGAGGCGTAGAAATCAAAAACTGGACAAAATCGACAACCGTTATTAACGGACTTAAAAAAGGCGCTGTCTGGGTTGCTGATGCTCCTAAAAAAGCAGGAACTCTAATTGATTACAGACAATTATGGGTAAATGGTAAAAAAGCAGTTAGAGCCAAAAATACAGCCGGAACTTCAATGGAACGTATTCTATCTTGGAATCACGAAGAGCAAACCTGCTGGATTCCGTTTAAAGATAAATCGGTGAAGTTCGAACCGGGAATGGAAATGTTTATTGTGCAATGGTGGTCGAACGCGAATCTTAGAATTAAAAATATTGAAGTTCAAAAAGATAGTGCAAAATTGTCATTTGAAGAACCAGAAAGCCGTATTCAGAGCGAGCATCCGTGGCCGGCTCCGTGGATTTCTAAAAACAACGGAAATTCGGCTTATTTCTTAAACAATGCTTTTTCGCTTTTAAACGAACCTGGAGAATGGTTTTTAGACAAGAAAAATGCTAAAATCTATTATATTCCGAGAACTGGAGAAGATATCAATTCAGTAAAAGTTACTGCTCCGGTTTTGGAAAGTCTGGTTGAAGTAAAAGGAACGATTGATTCGCCTGTTCATCATTTTAATTTTAAGGGAATTTCGTTTCAGTACAGCAACTGGCTTCGTCCTTCGCAACAAGGACATGTCCCTTTGCAGGCGGGATTGTATCTTTTAGATGCCTATAAATTGAAACAGCCGGGAACGCCAAATCAGGCGAATTTAGAGAATCAGGCTTGGGTGGGAAGACCTCGAGCAGCTGTAGAAGTCAATTATTCTAATAACATTCAGTTTGAGTCGTGCCGTTTTGAACATTTGGCTTCGACTGGTTTGGATTTAAATAAAGGAACAAATCATAATACCGTAAAAGGAAATTTATTCAAAGACATTGGCGGAAGCGCGATCAATGTCGGCATTTTCTCTGAAGAGCCTTTTGAGGCGCATTTGCCTTTAATCATAAAAGATGAAAGAGAAATGTGTTCGGATGAAGTAATTGCTGATAATTTAATTACCAATGTAACCAATGAAGATTGGGGAACTCTCGGAATTGCGGCAGGTTTTGTGCGAAACCTTACGATTGAACACAATGAGATTTCGGACGTTTCGTATTCTGGAATTTCTATGGGTTGGGGCTGGACGCACACACCAAACGTGATGCAGAACAATAAAATTCTGGCGAATAAAATTCATCATTATGCCAAACATCTTCATGATGTAGCGGGAATTTACACGCTTTCGGCTCAGCCAAACAGCAGAATCGAAGAAAATTATATCGACAAGGTTTACAACAGTCCGTATGCGCACGATCCGTTTTTATGGCTGTATTTGTATACCGATGAAGGTTCGGAAGGTTTTACAATTAAAAACAACTGGATTGCCGAAAAGAAAATCCTTAAAAATCATAACGGTCCAAAAGGAAATATTTGGGAACACAACGATCCGTATGTCAGCAATCAAATTAAAAATGCTGCCGGAATCAGAGCGCCTTATAAGGATTTGGAAAAAGAAATCGTAATCGACGAAAAATGGGGTTTGCAGGAAATGCCTAAACCGTATGCGATTGAATTAATCGGAAATGATTTCGACATCGAAAAAATCAAATCGACTTTGGTTGGATTTAGAATTGTAGGTCAGGAATTGTACCAATGGAAAAATCATTTGGTGATTTACGGAAAAATGAATCAGCCAGAAAGAACGAAGCGAAAACTGGCTTTGGCTTTTCCTTCTTTAGAAATAAAAATCTATGAAGATCTGGTTTACGATTTCCAAAACTTCGAAAGATGTAAAGAATCAAAACCAGCATCAGATTGGGAAAATGTTGTTTTAACAGCGAATCTTCCTACCGATGAAAAACTGCAAAAAGAATATGTAGATTATCATAAAACGCAATTCGAAAAATGGCCGGAAGTTGCCAAAGGTTTCTGTAATGCCGATTTTCAGCAGTTGCAGGTTTTCAAAAAAGACAGACAATTAATCTTAGTTATCAGTATTCCGAAAGGTGAAAATCTGGATAAACTAAATCCGAAAACAACACAAAACAATCCGCGTGTAGACGACTGGAACGCTTTAATGAAAAAATACCAAACCGGAATCGAAGGCGCAAAACCAGACGAAACCTGGATTTTCTTAAACAAAGTAGAAACGAAATAATTTTAGCCACAGATTAAAAAGATTAACACAGATAAAAAATCCTTTCTAATCCTTTTAATCTGTGGCTAAAAAAAAATCTAAAATCTAAAATCAACAATCTAAAATAACCAAAAAACCAATGTTAAAAATAGCCATTCTGGGACTTGGAGAAGGACGAAGCACAATGTCAGCCGCTATCGAAAGTTCGAAACTAGAACTTGTAAAAGTATGCGACCGAAACGAAGATTTGTGCAAACAGAGAGCAAAAGAATTCGATTTTCATTCGTACACCACCAATTACGACGATTTATTAAATGATGCGTCGATTGATATTATCGCCATTTATACACCCGATCACTTGCACGCACAGCACGTAAAACAAGCTTTGTTGAGCGGAAAACACGTCGTTTGCACCAAACCGTTTATCGATGATCTTTCGGATGCTAAAGAGTTGTTAGAATTAAGCAAATCAACAGGAAAGAAAGTTTTCATCGGACAAAGCTCCCGTTTCTTCGAACCAGCCAAAAGACAAAGAGCCGATTACGAAGCAGGATTAATTGGCGATTTAATTACAATTGAAGCCCAATATCACGCCGATCACAGATGGTTTTTAAAGAAAGAATGGTCTTTATTACAGTCGTTTAAATGGCTTTACGGAGGTTTGAGTCATCCTGTAGATTTCATCAGATGGTATTTGCCGAACATTCAGGAAGTAATGGGTTACGGAATGATCAGCGCTAATGGACAATCGGCGGGATTGAAAAATGAAGATACGATGCACTTTATTTTCAAAGCAACCGACGGCAGAATTGCGCGTGTGAGCGGTGTGTATACATCACCAACTCAGCCTGCACAACGCGACAGCGGAATGAGTACAATTCTAAGAGCGACAGAAGGAGCAAGTCAGGCCGATTATCACGAATTGCGTTATGCGGTTACGGATAAAACGGGCGAAGAAAAAGTAATTACATGGGGCGACAGCACTTTAAAATATTATTTCCGTTTTGAAGGGCAGAGCCATCACGGCGGAGAATATCAGAATTATTTAGAATATTTCGTAGACAGTATCGAGCAGGGTTTTACGGCTTATCCGGATATGGAAGAAGGAATCGGAACCGTGGCTTTACTGCAGGCAATGGACAAAACGTTACAAACTGGAATGCCGGTTAAAATTGCCGATATTCTTAACGAATACGGGCTATGAACAGTATCTACGATAAATTAACCATGCTCGATTTTATCATCGTAGCGGTTTATCTGGTGACTTTATTGGTTATTGGATACATAGTAAGCGTAAAACAAAGCAAGAAAAACGAAACGCTTTTTCTGGCTGGAAATTCCCTAAACTGGTACAATATCGGGTTTAACATGTGGGGAACCAACGTTGGACCCTCGTCATTGTTGGCTTTTGCGAGTATTGGTTACGCAACGGGAATCGTGGCAGGAAATTTCGAATGGTACGCTTTTGTGTTTTTATTGCTTTTGGCGATGGTTTTTGCACCGCGATATATTGCGAGTAAAGTCAGCACGATGCCGGAGTATATGGGAAAACGGTACGGCGACAGCACACAGAACATTCTGGCTTGGTACGCTTTGGTAAAAATCTTGGTAAGCTGGCTTTCTTTGGGATTGTTCAGCGGAGGTGTTTTGGTGCGTCAGATTCTCGGGATTCCGATGTGGCAGAGCGTTACCGTTTTAGTGATTTTCTCTGGGATTTTCACTTTTGCAGGCGGATTAAAAGCGATTGCAAAAGTCAACGTTTTTCAAATGATTTTATTGATTGTCGTTTCGCTGACGCTTTCGTATCTAGGATTACAGAAAGTAGGCGGAATCGACGTTTTATTATCCAAAACACCTTCTAATTTTTGGAATTTAGTCCGTCCGGCAGATGATGCGAGTTATCCGTGGCCAGCCATTCTGCTTGGATATCCTGTAGCTGCTGTTGCATTTTTCTGTACCGATCAATCGATGGTGCAGAGTGTTTTGGGAGCTAAAAACTTAGAACAGGGACAATTGGGCGTAAACTTTATCGGATGGCTGAAAGTAATGGCGCTTCCGTTGTTTATTCTGCCTGGTATTTTGTGTTTTGTTTTATATCCCGAATTGGGCAAAAACTCCGATTTAGCTTATATGACGATGGTTACCAATCTTTTTCCAAGCGGAATGAACGGTTTGGTTATCTGCGTTATGATTGCCGTTTTGGTGGGAACGATTGGTTCTTCGCTAAATGCATTGAGCGCCGTTTTTACGAATGATATTTATGTAAAGAAAATCAATCCAACGGCGACGATACAAGACCAGATTAAAATTGGCCGAATTACGATTGCAGCCGGATGTTTGTTTGCGATTTTAATGGCGGTTGCAATTGATAATATTAAAGGGCAGAATTTATTCAATATTTTTCAGGCCGTTTTGGGCTTTTTGGCGCCTTCATTGTCTGTGGTGTTTTTATTGAGTGTTTTCTGGAAACGCACGACGAAAAAAGCCGTAAACTTTACCTTGTCTTGGGGCTCGGCGTTTAGTTTGTTTGTGGGCGTTTTATACCTGTGGATTTTCCCTGCCGATGAATATCCGGTTTGGCCTCACTTTTTATTGATTTCGTTTTACATTTTTGCTGTTTTAACTGTAACGGCAATCGCTATTTCGTTATTAGATAAAAATCCTGAAACCAACTTTTCTGATGAAACTGATATTCCAAAAACAAGTAAAAAAGTGAAGTTGTTGTTCGGTTTATTGGGACTGACGATTTTGGTTTTGTATTTGGTTTTTAATGGGAATTAGGAGACTTTTCTTATATTTTAATTATTTTTGCATTTGTAATTTACCAATTATGAACGCAGGAAAACTGAAGACAATTGAATTTATAAATGAATTAGAATTATTATCTGAAACTATAAATTCAGATAGTATTGTTAAAGATGTTTTTAACTCTTATAATGAACTAAAATATATTGAAAGATTAATTAAAGAAGCGAGAGAATTAATTCAGTATAATGAATGGATAATTGCTTTAGAAAATACTATTTCTAATTTATTTGAAATTGATTATAAGTTGAATATAAACTTGATAAACCTAGCAATTGATGCATTTAAATCTTGTAAAGCTGTAGATGAATCTATTTTAAAGTGTTTGCGAGAAATGAAAAATAATATTTAAAAATCTACAGCAAATTTTTTTAACTTATATAATTATAAAAACTAAAAAAAAAGATTTAGAAATTGATACTATTGGTGGATTAAATCCTCTAACTGTAGCTGAAGAAAAAGCTTTAAGTGATTATTTTGAAAAGAAAAAAGCATCAAAACAGAAAATAGAAAAGAAGAAGTTAAATGCCAATAAGGGAAAAAATATTGTTCCGGATTTGCATTGCGTTCCAACGATTGAAATCGTGAGCTATGTTCTAAAATAAAAAACACATAACATTCGACAGAACGTTATGTGTTTTTATTATTTATGTAGAGAAATTATTCTCAAGGAAAAATTAAATCACTTTTGCTATTTGTGTATTTACACGAATATTATTAGGAGCGTCTAAGCCATCTGTTTCATAAGGAATGAATGCTAATTCTACACCTGGTCTAAAAATCAGACAATGTGTTGAACCTCCAAAATGAAACATTCCAAGTTCGTCGCCTTTTTTTACAATATCGCCGGCTTTTACTTTTATTTCACAGCTCGAAACTTCTGCCATACCCACAGGAATTACGCACATAAGTCCAATGTCAGGATTATCTGCTTCAATAAATATTAGAGCTCTGGTTGCAACTGCTGTTAAAAAAGGCTGAGAATTGTTTGGTGCGCTTGAATCAGGTCCTTCTGGATTGTAAAATCCCTGATACAGATTTTCTAAATAATAAGTACCGTTTACAATAGCCGTTTTTACGATTCGACCATTTACAGGACTATGCCAGCGGTGGTAGCTCAAAGCACTCAAAAAGGCCTGATAAACAGTTCCTCCATCAAATTGAGGCGCGAATTCATCAAAATTCATCATATTTTCTAATGAATACGGCTGTCCTTTCAACCAAAATTGATCTGACAAAGCCACATTTTTTGCCACTTGCAATGGTGCCGACTCACAAGCATTTACAATAATCGAATCATCATTGGGTGCAGAAACAGGGCGTACATTTGGGCAAAATAATCTAGTAAAAAAATCATCCCAGCTTTTGAATCCATAATACGGATCGGAAGGATCAGACTGAAAAACATCAGAAAATGTAGCGTCAGCCGGAATAGGATTTGGTTCTAAACCTAAAGCTCCTTTGGCAACTTCCATCATTTCAGATTGTGCCAATTCGCTCAGCCATGCAATTACGTTTTCCGTAGGATCATTTTCGATTAAAACATATCTGGAATCTTCCGTAATTAAAAACTTAGACCAATAGTTTAATATTTTTTTCAACTGCTGATTAACCAATGTATTTGAAAAAACATCATATCCAAAATTAGTTGCCATTGGCCAGGCTAAAAGCGCATTAATAGGAAAACCGATCATACCCGCAGGTGATTGACTTCCGGGAGCGCCTGTCTGGTAAGCTTCGGGAGCAGTTTGCATGATTCCGTTGAGTAAAACAAGGAAATCTTCAAAAGTCACAGGTTCTGGTTCCCAAGGTAAGGGAGTTCTTTGTTTTAAAAAATGAGCTTCGGCAAACATTCCCTGCACATTAGCATACAAAACAGGGTCTGAATATACCAGATTTTGAAATTCGGCAATTTCAGGAATAAGCGGTGATGGATTCTTTTTGGTAAACTCTTTTATTTTCAGTGTCCAATTTTCAATAATCTGCGGGTCTTGGGGTAACCAGCTACCCAATAATTGCTTTGCTTTGTTGAATGTAGTTGCTTCCATAATTTTTTTGGGTTAAATTAATAGCTAAGGTATTTTAGAAAATAATCCAAAAATTTTAATTTGTTACAAGAGCTTATTTTTTTGTTGTGAAGAGTTTAAAGTTTGCCACAAAGGCACTAAGACACAAAGTTTTTTATGAATTGCTTCCAGTTTTACCTGAAGGGATATTGCAAGATAAAAAAGGCTTTAGCCAAACTTTTTACAGTTTGGCTGAAGCCTTTGACTTTACAATTATTTTCTCATCCAACTAAAGCTGGACGCAATTCAACTTTAAAAAAAACTTTGTGTCTTAGCGCCTTCGTAGCAAAATAAAAATTAGCTTTTCTTGCGACCTTCAATATTAGGCAAGAAACCTGTAATTATCCCAATCAAAGGCAGAAATGCACAGATTTTAAATACATATTCGATACTCGTCGCATCGGCGATTTTTCCCAGAACGGCAGAACCTAATCCGCCCATTCCGAAGGCAAATCCGAAGAAAAGACCGGCTACTAAACCAACTTTTCCTGGCATTAATTCGGTCGCATAAACCAGAATCGCAGAGAAAGCCGAAGAAAGAATCAATCCGATGATTACAGATAAAGTTCCAACCCAAAATAAAGAAACGTAAGGCAACATCAATGTAAACGGCGCAACTCCTAAAATAGAAACCCAGATTACATATTTTCTTCCAAAACGATCACCAATTGGACCTCCAATTAAAGTTCCAGCAGCAACAGCTCCAGAAAATAAGAATAAATACACTTGCGACTGCTGAATCGAGATATGGAATTTATCAATCAAAAAGAAAGTATAATAACTCGTAATGCTGCTCATGTAGAAGTATTTAGAGAAAATTAAAACCAATAAAATGATTAATGAAACAATAACACGGTTTTTAGATAAATGATGTGTTTCAATTTTCATTGCTTACTTGTTCGCATTTCTTTCAGATAGATGAGCAGTGTACCAAAGAGCAATTTTGTACAAAGCAAAAACTCCTACCAAAGCAATAATACAAAACCAAGCCACATACGATTGACCATGTGGAATAATGATAAAAGCAGCTAATAAAGGTCCGATAGCGCTTCCTGCATTTCCTCCTAATTGAAAAATAGACTGCGCCAATCCTCTTTTTCCGCCCGACGCTAAATGCGCCACACGCGAAGATTCAGGATGAAAAATAGAAGATCCGATTCCGATTAAACTTACTGATAGTAATAGGAATATAAAATTTGATGCGATCGAAACCAAAAACAATCCGACCATTGTAAAACACATTCCGATAATTAGAGAATAGGGTTTAGAATTTTTATCGGTATACATTCCCACAAACGGCTGAAGTATAGAAGCAACCATTTGATAAGTAAGCGTGATAATTCCGATCTGAGTAAAATTCAACCCAAAATTATCTTTAATGAGCGGATAAATTGATGGAACTACAGCTTGTAAAAGATCATTAATTAAATGCGAAAAGCTAATTATAAATAAGATTGAGTACGTGGTTTTTTTAATGACTTCTGGTTGTACTTTAACGGTTTCCATGAGTTATTTTTAGGTTTGTAAATGGTTTTAAAATAACAGCTGTATTATTTTTTACAAAATTGAAACAAATAACAATGTCAAAATTGCTATATTTGGACAATGAATAGTCAATATCGGACATATAGAATGGCAACGGATTTTGGATATCAGGTTGATTCCAAAATCCCAGTTATTGGTTATACCGAAATGGTAACCAACGAAATGTGTATCTCGCACTCGCATCCGCGCGGTCAGCTTATCTATGCGACACGTGGTGTTATGAATGTTGTGGTAGGAAATCATATCTGGGTCGTGAATCCGTTGCAGGGTTTGTGGCTTCCGGGCGGGATAGAGCATCAGGTTACTTTTCAGAAAGACGTTAATTATTACAGCGTTTTCATCGATCCGTCGGTGATGAAAGGACTGCCAGAAATGAGTTTTTCATTTGATATTCCGATGTTTTTAAAACAGTTGGTTTTCAAAATTATTTCATTCGGAACAAGCGGAAACTTAACCGAATCGCAATTAAGAGTCATTGGCGTTTTCTTAGACGAATTGGCTTTAATTGAGCCAAGCGCCACATTTTTACCCACAACCAACAACGAAAGATTGCAAAAAGTAGTTGAACTTTTAATGAACGATGTTGCCAGTAAACATACCATCGATCATTACGCCGAACTTTCTTTTATGAGCAGTCGAACTTTATCGCGTTTGTTTATAAAAGAATTAGGAATGAATTTCAGCGACTGGCGTACGCGTTTGAAATTATTGGAAGCAATTAAAAGATTAGGCGAAAAACAATCTATAAAAGAAATAGCCCTTGACTTAGGCTATGAAACTGCAAGTGCCTTTATATATATGTTTAAAAAGCATTTAGGGAAAACACCTTCTAATTATATTTTGGAAGATGAAAATGAAGATAAAATTTCTGCTTAATATTGGTACGCGGATGTAACGGATTTACTTCGTAAAGACGCGGATTTATACAGATTTTTTATTTTTAAACACATAGAAACATAGATTTTTATTTACTTGACGAAATAGAGAATGTTGAAAATAACTAGTCATTAGCACATAGCTATGTCTATGTGCATTAATGCAAGTGAAACGCCTTACTTACACATAGATAAGACGATGATTCTATGTGTTTAAAAGAAATAAAAAAAATCCGTTTTATCCGCGTCTTCGCGATAGCGAATCTGTTTCATCTGTGTCCCATAAAAATCATAACATCATTTTTTTTAATACTAAAAAAGTGATAACTGATAATTTTTCCCTTAAAAAATTATCAATGATTCGTATTTTTTTACGAAATAACAGGATAGTGCAGGTTGTGAAATGTAAAAATAACACTTATCTTTAGTCCCAAAATAAACTTACTATGCTAAACCGCCCTTCCATTTTTAAGATTTTATTGCTTTTTGTTGCTCTTTTTTTCTGTTCGCTAGTATCGGCGCAGGAAAAACCAAAAAAAGCGACATGGATCTGGTATCCAGGAGATTTTGAAGTTTGGTTAAGTAATAAAATGCAGGTAAGACGTACAGAACGCGAAGCCGTATTTCCTCCGCTTTGGCAATATTACAGTTCGTATCCTTTAGTAACTTTTCAAACAGAAGTAGATATTCCGAAACCAGATGAAGTAAAGATTTATTCTGAAGGACCTTTTCAATTACTTTTAGATGGCGTTCAAATTTACGGACAGCCAAAATCGTTGGCAATTCCAGCTGGAAAACATAAAATTTCTTTTAAAGTTTACAATCAGGAAGTGTTGCCAGCAATTTATATTGAAGGTAATTACGTTAAATCAGACGCTTCTTGGAAAGTAACCAACGAAGACAAACTTTGGATTGACGAAGCCGGAAAAGCACAACAATCTGGTACGCCGTGGGTTCCTGTTGGTTCATGGAATTTTGATTCGCCGGAAACTAAACCTTCAGAATTTAAATTGACAACGAAACCTTTATTCGCTAAAAAATCAGAGAAAACTGGAGCAGGTGAATTGGTAGATTTCGGAAAAGAAACTTTTGGTTATGTTAAAATTCACGGTTTAAAAGGCAAAGGAAAAGTAGCACTTTATTACGGAGAATCTCGAGAAGAAGCTTTGGATACTGCAAAATGCGAAACCTTAGATCATTTATCTTTCGATGGAAAACAGTTAGAAACTTACACACATAATGGATCAAAAGCTTTCCGCTATGTTCAGGTAAAAGCAGATGCAGGCGTAAAATACGATTCGATTTCGATGCTTTACGAATATCTGCCTTTAGATTATCGCGGTTCATTTAAATCTTCTGATCAATTACTGAATAAAATTTGGGATGTGTCGGCATACACGATGCATTTAACGTCACGTGAATTTTTTATAGATGGAATCAAACGCGATCGCTGGGTTTGGTCTGGCGACGCATATCAGAGTTATTTGATGAATTATTATTTGTTCTTCGATTCAGCTTCGGTTGAAAGAACATTATTAGCGCTTCGCGGAAAAGATCCTGTAACGGCTCATATTAATATCATTATGGATTATTCGCTGTATTGGTTTGTGGGCGTTTACGATTACTATTTGCACACAGGCGATACAAAATTCATCAAAACTTTTTACCCAAGAATGAAATCACTGATGGAATTCTGTTTAGAAAGAAGAAACAAAAACGGATTTCTGGAACCATTAGAAGGCGACTGGGTTTTTATTGATTGGGCAGACGGATTACCAAAAACTGGCGAAGTGAGTTTTGAGCAGATGCTTTTGGCAAGAAGTTTAGAAGCGATGGCTGTCAGCGCTAAAATTGCAGGTCAAAATGAAGATCAAAAACAATATGAAAAATTAGCTTCAGACTTAAAAGCTTCATTATTTGATGTGTTTTGGGATAAAAAAGAAAACGTTATGAAACACCAGCGTATCGATGGAAAAATGCAAAACATCGTAACTCGATATGCTAATATGTTCGGTATTTTCTTCAATTATTTTAATGAAGAACAAAAACAAAGTGTAAAAAATAAAGTCTTATTGAACAAAGATGTTCTTCAAATCACAACGCCTTACATGCGTTTTTACGAGTTAGAAGCTTTATGCGCGATGGACGAACAAAAATTTGTTTTAGACGAAATCCGTGATTATTGGGGAGGAATGTTAAATAATGATGCTACTTCATTTTGGGAAAAATACGATCCAAAACAAAGTGGAAAAGAACATTTAGAAATGTACGGTCGTCCTTACGGGAAAAGCCTTTGTCACGCATGGGGAGCAAGTCCGATTTATTTATTAGGGAAATATTATTTAGGCGTAAAACCAACCGCTCCTGGATATTCAGAATATGAAATCAAACCAAATTTAGGCGGTTTAAAATGGATGGAAGGAAAAGTGCCAACACCAAACGGAGAAGTTGCAGTCTATTGCAGTACGAAAGAAATTAAAGTAAAAGCAGGTGAAGGAGAAGGAAAATTAATTTTTAAAAGTGTCAGCAAACCCAAAACAAACTCAGGAACAATTACAGAATTAGAAAAGAATAAATATCAGTTGATTATAAAACCGAATGTGGAGTATGTAGTGATTTATAAGGCGTTATAGTCCTTAGTTCTTAATTTCAACGTTTAGTTTGTCATTTCGAGGAACGAGAAATCACACTAGAAATTCCGCAATAATAATCGACAATCTTTGTGATTACGAGTGTGATTCCTCCTCCGTCGGAATGACAAAAAATGCTCAAAAAAATAAAAAACCAATGTTTTCAAAAAATAACCAATACAATTTCAAATTAAAAACCGCTTTTCTAGCGTTGTTTCTCCTATGCTTACAAGCCAACTCCCAAACAGCATGGAAACCAGCGTCATTCGAAATTGTAAAATCCAATTACAAAACGTTTAAAACAGCTCAATATGCGCATGTATTCTCAGGAAGTAAACACAATATTGTTCGTTTAGCTCCGGAATTACAGGGTTTAACAGGAATTGAACTTCCCTTAAGTACTACGGGAAAGAATGCTCCATTACAATTAAAATTCAAAGAACCAGTTCAGGTCTTGGTTGGTATTTACGAGCGTATAGATACAGCTGAATTTACGCCTAGAAACGCCGTCAAATTAGTACTTGAAAATGGTCTAACTATAACAGGTTTATCGCCTGTAAATGTTTATGCAGTTTCTTATCCTAAAGGAACGCATACAATCACTCCAATATACCAGCCATTCGTCATTTTAGGAGTAATAAAACAGAATCAAAATTTAGTTTCTCGAAATGCAGAAATGCCAGACGGAAAACTTTGGAATCCAACTTTTATCGTAGAAGGATTTTCAGATGAAAAACCACTTTTCGAAGTTATCGGTGGCGAAAATAAACCTGTAATCGACGAAGGAATGTCTGGAACAGAAGATATTCAAGGAGGTTTTGAAGGAGGACGCGTGGTAAAAGTTGGCGATACGTATCATATGTTTCCAACGGAAAGAGCAGGAGAAAAAGGCGTTGATTATTATTACGATCGTGTAAAAACCAAAATCGGACATTGGACAAGTAAAGACGCCATTCATTGGAAAAGAGAATCAACAATTTACCAGGCAAGCGGAGTTTATGCCGTAACCGAAGACGATAATCCGATGAATGATCGTCGTGCTGCAATTTGGTCCTATATGCCGGTTTTTAATGAAAAAGCAAACAAATGGTACGGCTATTATTTAGCGTATACTGTAAGTAAAGAAATAGAACCGAATCACTCTTTCGGAAGAATCTGGCGTTGCGAATCGACTGTAGAAGGGATCAACGGAATCGGCGGGCCTTATAAAGATAAGGGAATTATCATGGAACCGGGATTGGATTCTCAACCTTGGGAAGGACGTCAAGGCGTAGCTTCTTTTTTTCCGTATCAGGTAGGAGACAAATTCTTCGGATTTTACAGCGGTGCATACCCATTTAATTCATGGGCAGATTATCCGAAGAAATCAGGAAAAGGCTGGTTTGTGGCTTTAGCTGAATCTAAAAGTTTAGAAGGGCCTTGGTTACGAATGAACAAGGGTTTGGAACCAATTAAAACGATGCATCCGCTTTTTGTTGAAAATCCAATCGTAAGTCAATTACCAAACGGTTTATACATCGCGATTTTCGACGGAGGTCCAGACGGCTGGGGGCATCATTTACCGAATATGATTGCGTATTCGTTATCAGCAGACGGTGTTAATTGGTCAGAAGCACATTATTTGCCAATCGAAACCAAAGTTGATAAATGGTGGGATATTATGAGAACGCCACTTTGTTTAATCCCCGAAGGAAATGATGTTTACACAATAGTATACAACGCCATCGACCTAAAAAGAAGATTTCACCCAACGGGAATGGTAAAAGTAAAATTGAATAGAGACGTAATGGAAGCTCGTTTAAAAGAATTGAAGAAGTAAGACGGAGTAGAAGCAAGATGCAAGAAACAAGATTTTTGAGAATAGAAAACTTTGCGACTCTTCGAGATTAATTTGTTCAAAAAATAAAAAACTTAGAGACTTAGTGCCTTTGTGGCAAACAAAATATAACTGAAACCAATGAAAATTAAATACCTAATTATCGCCTTTTCCGCACTTGCCATAAGCAGTTGCGCCACCAAATACAAGAAAAGAGAAATTACCGACAGCGTAATGCAGGAAATTTACGAGGAAATAAAAACACCTTATAAATACGGATTGGTAATGGTGCCAACAGACAATTCTTATAAAATGGATTGCCCAAGCGTTTTCAGAAAAGACGGCAAATGGTACATGACGTATTTAATTTATGACGGAAGAGGATATGAAACATGGTTAGCAGAAAGCGACAATCTTCTAGATTGGAAACATCTAGGAAAAGTAATGTCATTCTCAGAAAACGAAAAACATTGGGATGTCAACCAAAAAGCAGGATATATTTCATTGCAAGATATGACTTGGGGCGGAAGTTACGAATGGGAAAAATACGATGACAAATACTGGATGAGTTATTTTGGCGGAGATAGCAAAGGCTATGAAGCAGGCGTTTTATCCATAGGAATGGCGTATACAAAAGAAGCTCCGACAAAACCGCATGAATTTCAAAGATTAGAAAATCCTGTTTTAACGCCAAAAGACAAAGACGCCAAATGGTGGGATAACAGCACAATGTACAAAAACAGCGTGATTCGTGATAAAGATAAACTGACAGGACACAATTTCATCATGTACTACAATGCACGTGGTGATAGTATCAATCCTGCAAAAGGAGCTGAGCGTATCGCAATGGCAGTGTCAAACGATATGAAAAATTGGAAGCGTTATGGCGATAAACCTTTAATCAACCATCATAAAGGAATTTCGGGAGATGCTTATATTCAGCGTATTAATGATACTTGGGTGATGTTTTATTTTGGCGCTTTTTGGACAGGCTGGAATCAAGGTGCATTTAACCGTTTCGCCGTTTCAAATGATTTAGTAAACTGGACGGATTGGAAAGGCGATGATTTAGTGAAATCATCTGAACCTTATGACGATTTGTTTGCGCATAAATCTTTTGTGGTAAAACATGATGGAGTGGTTTATCATTTTTACTGCGCGGTTAACAAAGCAGAACAAAGAGGAATTGCGATTGCAACTTCTAAAGATTTAGGGAAAAGCAAATTGAGTTTTGTGGCTCCGCCGGAGAAAAAGGAGAAGAAGAAGTAAGTATTTAAAATTAAAGTATTAAGACAAAGTTTTGTCATTTCGAGGAACGAGAAATCGCACTAGAAATTCCACACAGTACGTAGCCAATCTTTGTCGATATACGAGTGCGATTTCTCCTTTCAGTCGAAATGACAAAAAATAAAAATAAATAGAATTAATGTTCAAGTCAACTCAAAATAATCACTTTTCAAGGTTTCGATTTTCGATACCAAAATCAGTATTCACATTTTTCATTTTACTTCTAACTTTTTACGCAAACGCCCAATCCGTAACAGGAGAGCCAGCAGGAGTTCCAGAATTGCATAAAAAATACCAATATGCACCGTGGGAAGATCCAACAATTACAAGCATCAACAGACAGCCGTCTAGAGCAACATCCTATTCGTACACAAGTGTTGAAGATGCTTTAAAAGGTGACAGAACCAAAAGCCGAATGCAAATGCTGACAGGCGATTGGGATTTTAAATACGCTGTAAATTTAAAAGAAGCATCAAAAGATTTTTATAAAAACAAAGTTTCAGGCTGGGATAAAATCGAAGTGCCTTCCAATTGGGAAATGAAAGGATATGACAATCCGATTTATAAAAGTGCTGTTTATCCGTTTCGACCAATAAATCCGCCTTATATTCCGAAAGATTATAATGGGGTTGGTTCTTATCAAAGAAGTTTCACCGTTCCAGAAAACTGGAAAGATATGACTGTAACGTTACATTTCGGTGCTGTAAGTTCAGGTTTTGAAGTTTGGTTAAACGGAGAATTTTTAGGTTACGGAGAAGATAGTTTTCTGCCATCCGAATTTGATATTACGCCGTATTTAAAAGCGGGAGAAAATGTAGTTTCAGTCCGCGTAATTCGTTGGACAGATGGTTCTTATTTAGAAGATCAGGATCATTGGCGTATGAGTGGAATTCAGCGTGAAGTTTTCATTATGGCTGAGCCGAAACTGCGTATTCAGGATTTCTTCGTTCAAACTAAATTAGACAAAGAATACAAAGACGCGATTTTCAAACTGCGTCCGAAAGTAGAGAATTTGACTGGACAAAGAGTTCAGGTTAAAGATTATACAATGAATGTTCAGTTGTACGATGCCAATAATACGGCGATGTTCAAAGAACCGCTTCAAAGACCTGTAATCGATTTGATCAACGAAAGTTATCCTCGTCTGGATAATGTTCGTTTTGGATTCTTTCAGGAAAACATCAAAAATCCGAAGAAATGGAGTTCAGAAGAACCGAATTTATACACGATGGTCATTTCCATAAAAGATAAAAACGGAAATGTTACTGATGCCAAAAGCTGTAAAGTAGGTTTCCGTTCTATCGAATTCTCGAAAGAAAACGGAAAAATGCTCATTAACGGAAAAGAAACTTATGTCTATGGAGTAAACCGTCACGATCATCATCCGACAAGAGGAAAAGCCGTTACGAGAGAAGATATTAAACAAGATATTACTACGATTAAAAAGTTCAATTTTAATTTTATACGTACAAGCCATTATCCAAACGATCCTTATTTCTATGAATTATGTGATCAATACGGAATTATGGTTATGGACGAAGCCAATCAGGAAACACACGGAATTGGCGGTAAATTAAGCAATGATCCGCTATGGACAAATGCTTATATGGAAAGAATGATTCGAATGGTGGAAAGAGATAAAAACCATCCATCGGTCGTAATGTGGAGTTTAGGAAACGAAGGCGGAAAAGGACCAAATCACTCTGCAATGTCGGGCTGGGTTCACGATTTTGACATCACGCGTCCAGTTCATTATGAACCAGCACAGGGAAATGCAAAATTAGATGGTTATATCGATCCGCTTGATCCAAGATATCCAAAAACAATTGATCATGCGTACCGATTTGAAAACCCGCAGGATGATTCGTATGTCGATATGGTCAGCCGTTTTTATCCGGGCGTTTTCACACCGAAATTTTTGGTAGATCAAAAGAAAGATACACGTCCGATTATTTTTGTTGAATATTCTCATGCCATGGGAAATTCAGTTGGAAATTTAAAAGAATTATGGGATGAATTCCGTTCGCTTCCTAGAGTTATCGGAGGCTGTATTTGGGAATTTAAAGATCAGGGAATCGTGAAATTTGATTCAAGATCAGGTCAGAATTATTTTGCGCACGGAGGAGATTTTGGCGAAAAATACCACGATGGAAATTTCAATACAAAAGGAATTGTAGATTCTTACGGAAAACCAAAAGGTTCTCTTTTTGAAAATAAATGGGTCTATCAGCCAGCTATTTCGACTTTAAACGGAAATCAATTAGAAATAAAAAATCGTCAGGCGGTTAAATCTTTAGAAAGTTATATTCCGGTTTTAAAAGTTTTGGAAAACGGAAACGTGATTAAAACTCAGATTCTAAAACCTTTAAAAGTAGAAGCAGGACAATCGACAACATTAGATGTCAGTCAATATCTTCCAAAAATGAAAACGGATGCAGAATATATTTTAAATATTGAATTTCAGCTTTCAAAGGATGAACTTTGGGCTACAAAAGGTTACGCTGTCGCGGAAGATCAGTTTGTGTTGAAAAAGAAAGAAGCCGTTTCACCTGAATGGAAAAAAGAGAATGCAAACATTTCTGAATCAGATTCAGATTTCAAAATCAAAGGAAAAGCGTTTGATATTACAATTAATAAAACAAATGGAGCTTTGAGTTCTTATGTTTTCAATGGAGAAGAACAAGTTTTTGCTCCTTTACTTCCAAATTTTGTCAGACCTTTAACTGATAATGATAAAAGAGGATGGAAGTCTCAAAAGTTATTAAAACAATGGTATAAAGCAAAACCGAAATTGGTAAATATTGCGATCGATAAATCGGCTTCAACAATTAAAATTACTAGTAATTACGAAGTCATAAAAGACAGCGCAAGCGTAAATGTAGTTTACAATATTTTACCAAATGGATTAATAAAAGTAGATTACAGTTTAAAAGCCTCAGACAAACTGCCAAACATTCCAAAAATCGGAATGCAGATGGGTGTTAAGAGAAGTTTCGACCAGATTTCGTGGTACGGAAAAGGTGAACTAGAAAATTACAGCGATAGAAGTTTCGGTTCGTTTGTTGGTAAATATTCGCTTCCAATAAATGATTTTATCGAGCATTATCCAAAACCACAGGAAAACGGAAACCGTTGCGATGTAAGATGGATGGCATTGACAACTCCGCAGAAAAATCAAGGTTTTGTAGTGGTAAAAGACAATAAGCTTTTGAGTATGAGTGCATGGCCGTATACTCAGGAAAACTTAAGTGCATCGGGTCATACCTACGATTTAAAAGATCCTGGATTTTTGACACTAAACATTGATTTAATCCAAATGGGAGTAGGAGGAAATGACAGCTGGACGATTGTCGCTCAGCCAATTGAACAGTATCAGATTAAATCAGGAAATTATGAGTACAGTTTTTATTTGATGCCTTTCAGCGGTTCGAAGAATGAATTGGAAAGTAGTTTGAAAAAGTTTAAGTATTAAATTAATTAATAATTAAAAATTGAGAATTAAAAAATAAAGATACAGTTTGTCATTTCGAGGAACGAGAAATCACACGCGCGATTCGCCACAGATTGAAGACAAGCTTTGAGGAGCTTCTAGTGTGATTTCTCGTTCCTCGAAATGACAAAAATGCGTGCATCGATATTAAACCCGACAGGTTTTTAAAACCTGTCGGGTTTAATAGGAGAAAAAAAATCTTTTAAATCTGCCAAATTTGCGAGAGTAAATTTTTCCCGCAGATTTGGCAGATTAAGCAGATTATAATAATTTATAAAAGATTAAAATTGAATTAAAACATAAAAATGTTCAACAAAAAACACCTCTTTTTTATCCTTCTATTCGCAAGTCTCGTCTCTGCGCAGGAAGTCCATAAAAAAGAAACTAATTTTCAGCCAACATTAGAATCCTCCAAAACCTGGGTGTATTGGTATTGGATGAAATCGGCCTATTCTAAAGCCGGAATTACAGCCGACTTAGAAGCCATGAAACAAAACGGAATTGCGGGCGCCTATTTAATGACCATCAAAGGCCCTGCGAACCCACCTTTGATTGACCCGCCGGTTTTGCAGTTGAGTCCTGAATTTTGGGATATGATTCATTGGGCATTTAAAGAAGCCGATCGTTTAGGTTTGAAACTCGCTTTTCATGGCGCAGACGGATTTGCAGTTGCTGGCGGTCCGTGGATTACTCCAGAAATGTCGATGCAGAAAGTGGTTTGGTCAACGACTGAAATTTTAGGCGGAAAAAAAGTTACTTCAAAATTACCAGTTCCAGAGCATTACAAAGACTATTATAAAGATATTGCGGTTTTTGCTCTTCCGATAAAAGAATACAAAAATACTTCGCAGAATCCATTACCAAAAGTAACGACATCAAACAATACAGACGCTTCGTTTTTGGCAGATCCTAAAAAAGACGAAAACTTCAAATTTGCCGATGCAGGATGGATTCAATATGAATTTGAAAAGCCTTTTAACTGCAAATCGATTGTAATAGAAACAAAAGGAAGAGATTATCAGGCACAGCGTTTAATTGTAGAAGTAAGCGATGAAGGTGTTCATTTTAGATTCCACGAAAGACTGATCGCACCCCGCCACGGCTGGCAGGATATGGATTTTCCAAATACGCATACAATTATGCCAGTTACCGCAAAATATTTCCGATTTGTTTATGATCCAAAAGGGACAGAACCAGGAGCGGAAGATTTGGATTTTGCGAAGTGGAAACAGAATTTAAAAGTGAGTAAAATTACACTCTCAAATCAATCTTTAATTAATAACTACGAAGGTAAATCAGGTGCAATTTGGCGTTTGACTCCGCAGACTACCGAAAAAGAAATTCCGAATTCTGATGCATTCAAAAGATCAGAAATTATTAATATTTCCAGCTTTGTGGATGCTAACGGAAATCTGAATTGGAAAGTACCAAAAGGAAAATGGAAAATTCTCCGAATGGGACATACTTCTACAGGACATGAAAATGCAACTGGTGGAGCAGGAAAAGGTTTGGAAGTCGATAAATTTAATCCCGAATTAATCCGTTTTCAATTAGATCATTGGTTTGGAGAAGCTGTTCGTTCTGCTGGCCCAGAATTGGCTTCAAAAGTATTGGAAATCCTTCATTTTGACAGTTGGGAATGCGGAAGCCAAAACTGGTCTTCGGTTTTTCAGGCTGAATTTAAAAAGAGACGTGGTTACGATCTTTTTGAATATTTGCCAGTTATGGCGGGAATTCCATTAGAAAGTGCCGATTTCTCCGAGAAAGTTTTATACGATGTTCGCAAAACTATTGGAGATTTAGTTGCCGATAATTTCTACGGAACCGTTGCTCAAATTGCTAAAGAATACAAGGTTAAATTAAGTTCAGAAAACGTTGCGCCAACCATGATGAGCGACGCTTTATTGCATTACAAATATGTCGATTATCCAGGTGGTGAATTTTGGTTGAAAAGCCCAACACACGACAAACCTTTTGATATGGTCGATGCTATTTCGGGCGGACATATTTATGGGAAAGATATCATTCAGGCAGAATCTTTTACAGCTTTGCGAATGGATTGGGACGAACATCCCGGAAATTTAAAAACAACGGCAGATCGCAATTACGCTTTAGGAATCAACCGTTTGTTTTACCACGTTTTTGTCCATAATCCTTGGACGGACAGAAAACCGGGAATGACTTTAGACGATATCGGGACTTTTTTCCAAAGAGATCAAACTTGGTGGAAACCTGGACAAGCTTGGTTTGATTATTGTCAAAGAGTTCAGTTTCAATTGCAAAAAGGAAAACCTGTGATTGATTTGGCGGTTTTTATTGGTGAAGATTTTCCATCGCGTTCTTTTGTGCCGGATCGTTTGGTGCCTTTCATTCCGAATGTTTTTGGAAAAGAAAGATTAGAAAGCGAGAAAATCCGTTTAGAAAATACAGGTCAGCCAACGGCGAAAATGCCAAAAGAAGTGACGTATTCTAAAAATATCACTGATTTATCACAATGGATTAATCCGCTAAATGGGTATCAATACGATTCTTTCAATGCCGATGTTTTAATCAATCGTGCGAAAGTGGTAAACGGAAAAATTTCGTTTGAGGGCGGAATCGAATATGGTGCTTTATTCTTTCCGGGAAGTCATAAAATGGCACCGAACAAAATTTTGTCTTTGGCTACCGCCGAAAAAATCCTGCAACTGCTAAAAGAGGGTGCAACGATTTTCGTGGATGAAAAACCAACGATTCAGCCAGGAATTCAATCCGAAGAAAATCAAAAGAAATGGCAAAATGTAGTTGATGAAATTTGGAATAATGCCAATTCGTCTTCATGGAAAATAGGAAAAGGAACAGTTGTCAAATTACCCTATTTAGGAAACGATTTTGCTTCAATCGGAATTACTCAAGATGTTTATTTTCCAAATTTAAACCGAACTGAAGCCGAAACGTTAGCGTGGGCGCACAGAAAAGCAGAAAACGAAGAAGTATATTTCCTTTCGAATCAAAAATCAGAAAAAAGAACATTTGATGCTTCTTTCAGAATTGCAGGGAAAGTTCCGCAATGGTATAATCCAGTAACCGATAAAACTTCGGCTTTAGCCAATTGGAAAATAGAAAACGGACGAACAATTGTTTCAATAACTTTAAACGCTAACGAATCTGGTTTTGTGATTTTTAAAGAAGAAACGAAAGAAGTTTTAGCTCATAAAGAAGAGACTGAATTTGAGAAAGTTCAGGTTTTAGATGAAAACTGGAAATTGCAGTTTGATCCAGAATTTAAAGGTCCGAAAGAAGTTTTAAAAACTAACAAACTTTTTGACTGGAGTACTTCTGAAAATGATCAGATTAAATATTATTCTGGAACTGTGGTTTATAGAAAAGAGTTTGTCTGGAAAGGAAAAGACACCAATAAAATCTGGTTGGATTTAGGTGAAATTGCCAATATCGCTGAAGTTTCCATTAACGGAAAAGATTGCGGAACACTTTGGACTTTCCCATTCAAAACAGATATTTCAAACGTATTACAAAAAGGAAAAAATACAATTGTAATAAAAGTAACGAATACATGGGCAAACCGATTAATGGGAGATCAAAAATTACCAAAAGAGTTTAGATTGACATGGACAACGGCGCCGTATAGATTGGAAGGAAATCCGTTGTTGAAAGCGGGATTGTTGGGACCGGTAATGATTTTAAAAGAAAAACAATAGATATGTCGCTCCTCTGGAGCTTTTGTATGATGTTGATGTTTGTTCTATAAATATTTCGTCCCTTTGGGACTGGCTCAAGAGAATAAAACACAAACTTAAAGGTATAGTGGTGTAGGCAAGAAAAAATAGCTCTGGAAGAGCGAAATATTTATAGAAATATTGGTATTAAGAGGAATTAAGCTCCAGAGGAGCGACATATTTAACGCAAGTAAAAATAAATATTAGCAACAGGCTAATAGAATTATTTAGATTTATGAATTGTATTGTCTCCCTGAGGGAAGTCGAAGGGCGCTCCAATTGGAATCGGGCTTCGACTTCGCTCAGCCTGACATATTAGAACTAAAAATCTTTTAATCTGTGGCAATAAAAACAAATAAAAAATGAAAAAATCAATCATTGCAATTTTAACGGTTTTTCTAAGCCTTCAAATCAATGCCAAAATCAAATTGCCAGCATTGTTTACGGATAACATGATGTTGCAGCAAAAGTCAAACGCACCAATTTGGGGCTGGGCAGAAAAAAACGCCAATGTCTTAATCAAAACTTCATGGGATGCTAAAATCTACAAAGTAAAAGCAGATGGTTCGGGGAAATGGAAAACTGAATTACAAACTTCTTCTTTCGGAGGACCTTACACCATTGAAGTTTCAGAAGGAAACGAAAAAGTAACGATTAAAAATGTTTTGTTGGGAGAAGTTTGGCTTTGTTCGGGACAATCGAATATGGAAATGCCTTTAAAAGGTTTTCAGGGACAACCTGTTAAAAACGGAAACGAAATCATTGTAAGATCAACCAATAAAAACATTCGATTGATTACGATTCCGCGTGCGACGGTTTTAGAACCAAAAGACGATTTTGAAGGAAAATGGGAGGAAGCTTCTCCAAAATCGACTTCTAATTTTAGTGCTACGGCTTGGTATTTTGGATCGCTTTTGCAGGAAGTTTTGAATGTTCCTGTGGGATTGATTCACGTTTCGTACGGCGGTTCAAGTATGGAAGCTTGGATGAACAAGGAAATGTTGAAAGATTTCGCTAGCGCTAAAATTCCGACTACAAAAGAAGAATTGGCAAAAGACCCAAATCGTGTTCCAACGACTTTGTTTAACGGAATGCTTTCGCCTGTAATTGGTTACGGAATTAAAGGCTGTATTTGGTATCAGGGTGAATCGAATTACGAGCGAGCAAACGAATATACCGCTTTGATGAAGAAAATGGTAAGCAGTTGGAGAACGCTTTGGAATCAGGGAGAATTTCCGTTTTATTTCGCTCAGATTGCGCCGTTTAATTATGCTTCCTTTCATCCAAAAGATTATTTGGAGAAATACAATTCGGCTTATTTGAGAGAAGCGCAGTTTAAGGCTTCAAAAGAGATTCCGAATTCGGCAATGGCAGTTTTAATGGATGTTGGAGAAGTAAATAATATTCATCCAATGGACAAGGAAAAGGGAGGAAACCGATTGGCTTTTCAGGCTTTGGCAAGAACTTACAGAATTGAAGGTTTTGAATTCGAAAGTCCGAAATATAAATCAATGGAGATAAAAGACGGCGCTGTAACGGTTTCTTTTGATGATGTAGCGAACGGAATCACATCTTACGACAAAGAAGTTGTAGGTTTTGAAATCGCAGGTGAAGACAAAGTTTTTTATCCTGCAAAAACGGTTGTAAGAAGGAAATCTGTGGTTTTGACTTCTGATAAAGTTAGCAAACCAGTTGCCGTTAGATATTTATGGAAAGATTTCGCAAAAGCGGAATTATTCAGCGCGGGCGGTTTACCGGTTTCTTCGTTTAGAACGGACGAATGGTAGACGAGTGTTCCTGCAAGGTTTCCAAAACCTTGTAGGTTTTTAGTTGATTTTAGAACTTAAAAATTATACCTACAAGGTTTTGGAAACCTTGCAGGAAACGTAAAAATGAAAAATTTAATACTTCTATTTTCTTTCTTCACCACGCTTTGCCTAAAAGCGCAAATCCCTGTACTTGATAATTACAATCAGGTTTGGACAACGCAAAGCAATAATTCATCAGAATCTATGCCTTTGGGAGGCGGTGATATTGGTATGAATGTCTGGGTAGAGAAAGGTGATTTGTATTTCTATTTTTCGCGAAGCGGGACTTTTGATGAACATAATACGTTGTTGAAATTAGGACGTGTAAAAATCACTTTAAGTCCAAATCCGTTTGAGGGAAAAGAAGGTTTTCGTCAGGAATTGAAACTGAAAGATGGTTATGTTTTAGTTGGGCAGAACGATACGAAAATCAAACTTTGGGTAGATGTTTTTAAACCGATTATTCATGTTGATTTAGAAAGTAAAAATCCGTTGAAAATGACGGCTTCTTATGAAAGCTGGCGTTATCAGAGCCATCATTCGAAAGGAAAAGAAAATAATGCGAATTCTTATAAATGGGCAACTCAGGGAGATTTATTTATTTTTAAAGACTCGATTGCTTTTGAAAATAACGGACTTAAATTCTATCACAAAAATCGTGAGCAAACCGTTTTTGATGTTGCTGTCAAACAACAGAAAATGGAATCGGTAAAAGCTGAAATGATGAATCCGATTGCAAATCTGACTTTCGGCGGATTCATAAAAGGCGATAATCTAAAACCAGACGGAACGTATCTTGGAAAATATCAGGATACCGATTTTAAAGGTTTTAATTTAACGAGTGTAAAACCTTCGAAAAAACATTCATTAGAAATTTATTTAAATACCAGCCAATCTGATTTTTCGACTTGGAATAACGGATTGAAAAATTTGGTTACTGAAAATAAAAACACAGCTAAACAAGCCGAGAAAAACACGATAAAATGGTGGAATACTTTCTGGAACCGCAGTTTTATTTTTACACAGAAAAATCAATCGATTGAGAAAGATTCGGTTTATCAAATCGGACAGAATTATCAGTTGTTCCGATACATGTTGGGATGCAATGCTTACGGAAAATATCCAACGAAATTCAACGGTGGACTTTTTACGGTTGATCCCGTTTACACCAATAAAGAACTGAATTTTACGCCAGATTTCAGAAATTGGGGGGGAGGAACGATGACGGCTCAAAATCAGCGATTGGTTTATTTTCCGATGGTAAAAAGTGGTGATTTTGATATGATGAAATCACAATTGGATTATTACTTAACGATTCAGAAAAATGCCGAATTACGCAGTAAAGTCTACTGGAAACATAACGGCGCTTCTTTCACAGAACAAATAGAAAACTTTGGGCTTCCAAATCCTGCTGAATATGAATGGAAACGCCCTGTAGATTACGATCCGGGAATGGAATACAATGCGTGGCTGGAATACGAATGGGATACGGTTTTGGAGTTCTGCCAAATGATGCTTCAGCAGAAAGAATATGCTAAAGAAGACATTCAAAAATACAATCAATTTATTATTAGCTGTCTTCGATTTTTTGATGAACATTATCAATATTTAGCCAAACAAAGAGGCAGAAAAACATTGGACGGAAATGGAAAATTAATTCTTTATCCAGGTTCGGGCGCGGAAACTTATAAAATGGCGAATAACTCGAACAGTACGATTTCGGCTTTACAAGTCATTACAGAACAGCTTTTAAACCTTTCGCAGAAAGAATTATCAAAAGAAGATATTGATTATTTGAAGGCTTTTCAAACCAGAATTCCACCTTTAAATTTTGGACAGATTGACAATCATAAAGTTTTAGTTCCTGCAAAATCATGGGAACGAGTGAATAATTCAGAAGTTCCACAATTGTATCCTGTTTATCCGTGGGGAATTTACGGCGTTGGAAAACCAGATTTAGAAACGGCTTTAAACACATGGAAATACGATTCAGATGCTTTGAAATTTAGAAGTCATGTGGGATGGAAACAGGATAATATTTTTTCTGCGAGATTAGGTTTGACCGAAGAAGCAAAAAAATACAATCTGCTAAAAATGGCGGATTCAGAAAGACGTTTTCCAGCATTTTGGGGACCTGGATTTGACTGGGTTCCAGATCATAACTGGGGCGGATCAGGAATGATCGGTATGCAGGAAATGTTGTTGCAGGAAACAGAAGGTAAAATCTATCTTTTTCCGGCTTGGCCAAAAGATTGGAACGTTCATTTTAAATTACACGCCACACAAAATACAACTATTGAAGCCGAACTCGCAAACGGAGAATTGAAGGCTTTAAAAGTAATTCCAGAAGAAAGAAAAAAAGACATTATAAACCTGATTGGAAAATCAGAAACAGAAAAAACTAACTTGAAATGATTAAAAAATTAGTTAGCTCATTTGCTTTAACCACGCTTTTAGCAGTAAATGGGCAGGCACAGAATGCTGATAAGCAAATTGTAAAAGTCGATTTTGACTTTTTTCAGAGAAGATTAGAAGAAGTTCACGATCCGAGCTATGAAGCTTGGGTAATTAATGAAGGAAAAGAAGACCAAAAGGCTTTTAACGGAGTGACTTTTAAATTGAAAGGAAACTTTACTTCTAAGTGGTACAAAGTCGGAATGAGCGCTCCATTTTACAATAGATTGGGAAGCGACGGTTTGGTTACGGCTGAAAATTTAGAATTAAAAATCAGCGGATTAACAGCTGGAAAACATACACTTCTGACGTTTCACAATGCGTTTGATGTGATTAACGGAAAAACTTTTTCTCCGATAAAAATCTTCGTAAATGGGAAACTTCAGGAAACCGTAAATGCGAGTCAGAGAGCTAATGCAAAGGTTGATGCTTCGATGGCTTATATTACTTTCAATGCAGAAAAAGGAAAAGATGTAATTGTTCGTTTTGAAATTGATCCGATAAACAATCCAGATATCGTAAAACAAATTGTGATTAATGGTTTTGAATTGGATACGCCGAATTTAATGAATCAGGCTCGAACTCCACAACCAGCAAACCGAGATGAACATGTTGAAGTAACCAAAAATGTGATTTTAAAATGGGATGCTTCAAAAAACGGTACAGCTCATAAATTGTATTTTGGTTTGGATAAAAATGCAGTAGCCAATGCAACAGAATCTTCAAAAGAATTTAAAGGAAAATTAGTCGATAAAAGTTATACTGTTTCTGATTTATACAGCGGTTCAACGTATTATTGGAGAGTAGATGAAGTTGATAACAACGGACAGGAAACGTTAGGAAATGTTTGGTCGTTTAAACCGGCTCAACTGGCTTTTCCGGGTGCTGAAGGTTACGGACGTTATGCTGTAGGAGGACGTGGCGGAAAAGTTATTGAAGTAACGAATTTAAATGATGACGGTCCGGGAAGTTTACGCGACGCTGTGAATCAGGAAATCGGTCCAAGAACGATTGTTTTTAATGTTTCGGGAAATATTAAACTAGCTTCGAGATTGGTTGTAAATCAGCCGTATATCACGATTGCAGGACAAACGTCTCCAGGCGAAGGAATCACAGTTACCAGAGCACCAATTGGTTTGACAGGAAACGACGGTGTTATCCGCTTTTTGAAAGTGAGAATCGGAGGTGGAAAAACCTTTGACGGAATGGGATTAACGGGCGCAGATTATAGTATTATCGATCATTGTTCCATCAGCTGGACGATTGATGAATCGTTTAGTTCTCGCGGTGCGCATCATATTACGTTGCAACGCACTTTAATTTCTGAGGCTTTAAATGTAGCAGGACATGACAAATACGAAGCAGGAAAAATGCACGGTTATGCGGCTACAATTGGCGGTGATATCGGAAGTTTTCACCACAATTTATTGGCTCATAATGAAGGCCGTAACTGGAGTATTGGCGGTGGTTTAAGCGGTGACGGATTTTATACAGGAAGATTAGATATTAGAAACAACGTCGTTTACAACTGGGGGAAAAGAGCGACAGACGGTGGTGCAAACGAAGTAAATTTTGTAAATAACTATTACAAGCCAGGCGCTTCAACCAAAATTTTTGTGGCTTTGAATGCACAGCACGAAGGTGTTGGAAAAGGAATGCAACGCTATTTCTTTGACGGAAATGTAATGCCAGGCTATTTTGATGAAAAAACGCAGGATAAAGGACGAAAAATGACGATTACAAATAAAGAAATGGTAGAATACGAAACATTCGTAAACAAACCGTTTTTTGATTCTTTCGTTGCTACACAATCAGCAAATGGAGCGTATAAAAATGTACTTTCTGATGTTGGAGCAAATCAGCCGTTTTTTGATAAACACGATAACCGAATTATTGAAGAAACTAAAAAAGGAACTTTTACTTTTAAAGGAAGCAAAAGTGGTTACGGCGGTATGATTGATAACGAAGAGGATGCTGGAGGATGGCCGAACTTTCCGTCAGAAACTCGCCCAGCAGATTGGGACACAGATCATGACGGTTTACCAAACTGGTGGGAAAAAGCTTTTGGTTTAAATGAAAATTCACCAGCAGGAGATTTCTCAGATGCGAATTCGGATACGGATAAAGACGGATTTACACAATTGGATAATTATTTAGACTGGCTGGCTCAGCCTCATTTTTTTATCAATTTAAAAGATAAAAAATCGTTCGCTGTTGCAGATTTTTTCAAAGGTTATGACAACAAACCAGTTTATACTTTTTCTGAAGTTAAAAACGGAAAAGCGAGTTTAAAAGGAAAAGAAATTCAGTTCACTGCTTCAGATAAAGATTTTGCCTCTTTTGTTATCACAGTAAAAGATGCAGACGGAGATTCAATGAGTAGAACGATCAATTTCTTTGTTAAGTAAAAAATATATTAAACCATATAAGTTATATAAGAAATTATAAGCTTGGCTTAATAGAAGTCAAAAAAATCATATAAGATTGATTAAGCCAATTTTCAAATTAGGAAAAATTAAGTTTAAATGAACTTACTTATATAGTTTAAAGAACGTTTAGTTTAAATGAACTTATATGACTTATATGGTTCAAAACAATTATAAAATGAAAAATTTATTAAATGTTTCCCTGAGTTTGTTTTTAGTTAGCGCTGGAGTTGTGGCTCAGAACAAAGGTTTGGTAGCGAATTCACAAAGTCCGTATTCGAAATTACAGAGCGTTGGATTGCAAGACGTAAAATGGACGAACGGATTCTGGAAAGAACAATTTGATGTTGAGACTAAAAATACGCTTCCGTATATGTGGGATTTGTATCATAGTGAAACTTCGCATGCGTATCAAAACTTCGAAATTGCAGCAGGATTAAGCAAAGGAACTTTCAAAGGACCTTCGTTTCATGATGGTGATTTCTATAAGATTTTTGAAGGAATGGCAGCCACTTATGCCATTACAAAAGATAAAAAACTCGATGCCGAAATGGATAAAGCCATTGCGCTTTTCGCGAAAGTACAGCGCAAAGACGGTTATATTCACACACCAGTTTTAATTGACGAACGCTGGGGAACTTTAGGTCCTGAAGAAGTAAAAAAACAATTGGGTTTCGAGAAATACAATATGGGACATTTAATGACTGCAGCTTGTATTCATTATCGCGCGACTGGAAAAACTAATTTCCTGAATATTGCCAAAGGAGTTGCCGATTTCTTATATGATTTCTACAAAAAAGCTTCGCCAGAATTAGCAAGAAATGCCATTTGTCCATCGCATTATATGGGAATTGTCGAAATGTACAGAACGGTAAAAGACCCAAAATACTTGGAATTAGCGAATAATCTAATCGATATTAAAGGAACGACAAGCGACGGTACCGATGACAATCAGGATAGAGTTCCGTTTAGACAACAGACTACCGCAATGGGACATGCTGTAAGAGCGAATTACCTGTACGCAGGAATTGCCGATTTGTATGCTGAAACCGGAGAAAAGAAATTGTTAGATAATTTAGAATCGATTTGGGATGATGTAACGTATCGTAAAATGTATATTACGGGAGGTTGTGGTTCTTTGTATGATGGGGTTTCGCCAGATGGAACTTCTTATGATCCAACTGTAGTGCAGAAAATTCATCAGGCGTACGGAAGACCTTTCCAGTTGCCAAACGCAACAGCTCATACCGAAACCTGCGCTAATATAGGAAACGTGTTGTGGAACTGGAGAATGCTTCAGATTACAGGAGATGCTAAATATGCTGATATTGTGGAGTTAGCGCTTTACAATAGCGTACTTTCGGGAATGGATTTGGAAGGAGAAAAATTCTTGTATAACAATCCGCTGAACGTTTCGAATGATCTGCCGTTTCACCAAAGATGGGGAAATGTGCGTGAAGGTTATATTGCGTTATCAAATTGCTGTGCGCCAAACGTAACGAGAACAATTGCGGAAGTTGGAAATTACGCTTACAATCTTTCAAAAGAAGGTTTGTATGTGAATTTATACGGAAGCAACACTTTGAATACAAAAACAGAAAACGGAGAAGCTTTAGAAATCGAACAACAAACCAATTATCCTTGGGACGGAAAAATCACTTTAAAAATCGTAAAAGCGCCAAAAGATTTACAGGCTTTCTTTTTAAGAATTCCGGGTTGGAGTCAGAATGCTGAAGTTTCGGTTAATAATTTAAAAATTACAGATCAGATTGTTTCAGGAACTTATTTGAAATTAAACCAGAAATGGAAAAAAGGAGATGTTATCGAATTGAATATGCCAATGCCCGTTGAATTGATGGAAGCCAATCCGTTGGTTGAAGAAGTTAAAAATCAGGTAGCTGTAAAAAGAGGACCTTTAGTTTATTGTTTAGAATCGGATCAGCTTCCTGCGAAGACAAGTGTAAATGATGTGGCTTTAAAATTAAATTCTAAATTTACCACTAACAGTTTTACATTAAATAATAGAAATTTGGTGAGCATTGAGGCTGAGGCTGTCATTAATCCTAATAATTCTTGGAATAAGGCTTTGTATAAACCTCTTTCATCGAAAGATGCAATATCAGTTCCTGTAAAATTGGTTCCGTATTTCGCATGGGGAAATAAAGGACAGGGAGAAATGACGGTTTGGTTGTCGCGTTAAAATTATATGGACATTGTTTTTTTGTAGAGACGCACAGCAGTGCGTCTAACGCAACGTAACCACAATGTTTGATACACATGGCGTAGACGCACTGGTGTGTCTCTACAGATAAACTTTGTCTAAAAACTTAAACTATTAAGAACTATGAGATATATTTTGGCTTTATTTTTAATAACTTTCTCGTTATCAGCCCAAACGTTTGATAATAAATTAGCCTTAACCGTTGCACAAGACGGTTCAGGAGATTTTAAAACTATTCAGGATGCGGTTAACAATGTAAAAGACAATTCAGAAAAACGAGTTGTCATTACGATAAAACCTGGCGTTTATAAAGAAAAGTTAGAAATTCCCGTTTCTAAAACCTTCATCACTTTAAAAGGAACGGACAGAAATAAAACGATTATTTCATTTGATGATTATTCTGGAAAACCACTTCGTGAGCCTGATCCGTCAGGAAAAACGGCTTTTGGAACAGGAACTTCGTATTCGTTCTTAATTAAAGGAAATGATTGTACGCTTGAAAATCTTACTGTTGAAAATACAGCGGGAAGAGTAGGGCAGGCGGTGGCGCTTCATATTAAAGGTGATCGTGCTATTGTAAAAAACTGCAATCTTCTGGGAAATCAAGACACGCTTTATTTATCAGAAGAAAAAACTCGAATCTATTTCGAAAACTGTTTCATTAACGGGACGACCGATTTTATTTTCGGTGCAGCAACGGCTTATTTTTATAAATGCACTATCGAAAGTTTGATAAACTCTTATATCACGGCAGCATCTACTCCACAAGGACAGGCTTACGGATATGTTTTTGTGGATTGTAAACTTACTGCCAAAGATAAATCGGTCAATAAAGTATTTTTGGGAAGACCGTGGCGACCTTATGCGCAGACAGTTTTTATCAACACAGATCTAGGTTCGCATATCATTCCGGAAGGCTGGAACGCTTGGATCGATACTCGTTTTCCTGATAAAGATAAAACGGCTTATTATGCAGAATTTGGAAGTAAAGGTTCGAGTGCGAAAAATATATCTCAACGAGTTTCATGGTCGCATCAGTTAAAGAAAGAAGAAATTAAAAAATACGATAGAGATTTAGTTTTAAACGGATGGAATCCAAATAAATAAACTTATGAAAAAGTTTAAAATTTTTATAATAGGAATGTGCTCGGTTTTATTACTGGGCGCTTTTAGTTTTAAGTCAAAAGTAACGACGATTTATTTAATTGGAGATTCGACGGTTGCTGATTATTCGTTAGAAGAAAATTATCAAACCAAGAAATTTCCGCAAGTTGGTTGGGGACAGGTTTTTCAGCCTTTCTTTCAAAAAGACAGTTTAAAACTGGTTAAGAACATTTTAGGTAATGCTAAAGAAGTAAAAATTGATGACCGCGCAAAAGGAGGAAGAAGTACCCGAACATTTTTTCAGGAAGGACGCTGGGCTTCTGTTTATAAATCGCTTCAAAAAGGAGATGTAGTCATGATGCAGTTTGGGCACAATGATGCTTCTGTGGAAAAAACAGAACGATATGTCAATATTGAGGGTTATAAAGAGTTTCTTCGACTTTTCATTAATCAAACCAAAGAAAAAGGTGCGATTCCGATTGTGCTTACTCCTGTTGCTAGAAACTATCCGTGGAAAGATGGTAAATTAAGTAATGTTCACGGCGATTATCCACAAGCTGCGATCGAAGTAGCTAAAGAATTAAATGTGAAATATATTGATTTGAATGAATTGTCGATGAATTTCTTCTCATCAAAAGGGCAAGATTATGTTACGACAAATTATTTTATGAATTTTGAAAGTGGTAAGTATCCTGCTTTTCCAGAAGGACAAAAAGACAATACACATTTTCAAACAGAAGGAGGTATTGAAGTGGCAAGATTAGTTTTTGAGGCTATGAAAAAGCTCTAGTTTTTCAATACATGAACGAAGAAAATAAAAGAAACCGTCGAAATTTATTCTGACGGTTTTTTTTTTGAATTAAGGTTTTTGGTATAAAAAATATAACTCAATTTTATTTGGTCAGAAATTACTTTTAAAAAATGTTTTTCTCTTAAAAAATGTTTTAATTTTTTTTAAATGCTTAACTAGGTGTTTTTGTAAGTTTTTTTAATAGGAAATAAATGTGTTTTAGACAATTATTACTTCAATTTTGATAACGTTTTCGTACTTATAAGCTATTCTGTATCAGTAGTAACGAAAGAGTGTTTTACAGAATGTTTAGAAGAAGAAGAGTTTTGATGAAAATCCTGCGAAATTTTAATTCGAACGCGTTTGTATATTTTGTTTTATTCAAACTTTTGTTTTAAATATTCGATTACGCATATTTTTTTTCTTCATTTTTTATTAATATTGTTTTTTTTGAGTCTTTTTTTTTGAGATTACATGATTAAAACAGGATAGAGCAGGACGGTTGTAATGTAGCATCGTTATATTTTTGGGATATGAATAATAAATGTATTTTTAACATTTAATTACAACGATTTAGTTTCTTTAAATATATAAAGGTACATTTAAAACATGACTAACTAACAATAATAAACTAACCAAAACAAAAAAGCATTTATGAAACAAGCACTTTTAAAGAGATGTAGTTTTCTTTTGTTTACACTGATGACGGTGATGAGTTATGCTCAGAACTCAAATCAAGTTACGGTAACAGGAACTGTGACTGATAATGTATCAGGTCTGCTTCCGGGAGTTAACGTAACAGAGAAATCTACAAAGAATACAGTTACGACTGATTTTAATGGTCAATTTCAAATTAAAGTAAAACCAAATGCTACTTTAGTTTTTTCATTTATAGGAATGAGAAAACAAGAAGTGCCAATTGGAACAAGAACAACAGTAAATGTTAAACTAACGGAAGACTCAAACGAATTACAAAATATAGTAGTAGTAGGGTACGGTAGTCAAAAGAAAGAAAAACTTACTGGAGCTATTGCTACAATCAGTGCATCAGATATTCAGGAACTTCCTGTTTCAAATTTATCTGAAGCTTTGAGAGGACAGGTGCCTGGTTTAAGTGTAATTGATGGCGGGGGTCGTCCTGGTGATGGTGCTTCTCTTGAAATTCGTCAAACTTATGGATTCTCAAAAGATGGTAGTTCAAAAACACCTTTAATTATTATTGACGATATGATCCAGGTGGATCCAATTAATGGTAGACCATCTCTAGATGCATTTAACAGATTAGATCCTTCGGAGATTGAAAGTATGACAGTTTTAAAAGATGCGTCTGCAGCTATTTATGGTTCTCGTGCATCTCAGGGAGCTATCGTTGTTAAAACTAAAAGAGGAAAAAGTGGTGTGCCAACGTTCTCATATTTTACCCAATTTGCAGTAAATGATGCAGTTAGTCATAGTAAAACGATGAGCGCATATGAATTTGGTGTTTTCTCTAATAGATTTTTTAGAGGAAATAATAATCTGGGTAATAATTCATCGAATCTTTTTACAGATAGAGAGTTAGAAGAGATGAAAGGCTTAGATTATGACTGGCTTAAAGAAGCTTGGAAGCCTGCAATTCAGCAAAAGCACACTTTAAGCGTAAGTGGTGGTACTGAAAAGGCAACTTATTTTGCAGGTATTAATTACTTTACACAAGATGCAAATTTAGGAAAACAAGATTATCAGAAATGGAACTTCCGTACGGGTATGACAGCAAAAATCACAAGTTCTTTAGATTTTTCTGCAGCAGTTTCTGGTAATTCTGGAGATATTGAAAAATCATTTACAAAAGCGTCATCAAGTATTAATGATAGTTATGCTTCTTCATCAGGAGGAGAACAAGCAGATTATGGACTTTTATTGCACATGCCTAAGTATATTCCTTGGGAAACTACAGTAAACGATAAACAATATTTTATGTCTCCGTTTGCACGTACAGATCGTACTATTGGTTCTCCAAATTCAAACAGCACAATTGCAGGTTGGAATTATTTTGCAGGATTAAACAATGGTTCTAAACAAATTTCAAGTGATTTTTCATACAATGTAAATATGTCACTTAACTGGAAAGTTCCATTTATAAAAGGATTATCTTTAAAAGGAACTTATGCAAGAACTCAGACTTCTGAAAGTTCAGAGCAAATTCAATTACCATATGATTTAGCAAGAATTATGGGATATGAAAAATTAGACAGTCACTTAGCTAGTTCTGCTTTACCTACAACTGTAAATGATGGGGTTCATAATTACTATCAAATCGAAACTAATACTCGTGGATCTAGAGTTTATTACAATAGTTCACGTTCTAAATCTGTTCAGGCTAACTTTTTTATAGATTATAACAGAACTTTTGATAATCATGAAGTAGGAGCAATGTTCTCTGTAGAACGTTCTGAATCAGAATTTAACAGTTCACGTCTAGCATTTGAAAATACCGGAAAAGATTACGCTGGTTCTTATCAAACAGCAGGTACTTTAACTACTAACTCAACTGCATTAAAAGGTGAGCAGGGAACTTTGTCATATTTAGGTCGTTTAAACTACAGTTACAAAGGACGTTATATGCTTCAATTCCTTTTTAGAAGTGATGCTTCTACAAAATTTGCGCCAGAAAACTATTGGGGATTCTTCCCTTCAGTTCAGGTAGGATGGATTGTTTCTAAAGAAAAATGGTTTACTGATAATGTAGGATGGATGGATTTCCTTAAAATTCGTTACTCTATTGGTAAAACAGGAAATGACAATATTAATGCTTGGAGATGGATGAAACTTTATGATGTTGTAGCAGATAAAGGTTTCCAGTTTGGATCTAATGGAGGTGTTCTTGGAGGTGCTGTTACACCTAGAGTTGAGCCAAATAGAAATGTAGGATGGGATACAACTATCAAAAATAACGTGGGTATTGACTTAGCTGTATTAAAAAACAGATTGTCTTTAACAACAGATTTCTATTATGACAGATCAAAAGAAATGTTAACAGGTATGGCAGGACAAGTTGGAGTGCCAATCTCTGTTGGAGGAGGATTTGCAGAAGAAAACTATGCTGCGGTTGATTCTTGGGGAGCAGAGTTTGCGTTAAACTGGAAAGATAATGTTAATAAAAACTTTAGTTATAATGTTGGAGTAAACTTTGGATTATCAGACAATATGGTTAAAAAATATCCAGATCCAGCTATATTACATCCATCAAACAACTTAACTCAGGCAGGGCAATCTACATTTTTCCCATCTTGGGGTTTCAAAACTTGGAAAGGAACTTCTACTGGAGACGGAATTTTACGTACTGATCAGGATGTTGCAAATTACTGGTCTTACTTAACTCAAAATGCAGCAGCTGTAGGCGGACAGCCAAATTATTTAGGAATTTCTAATGTTGCTGATATGAGAAAAGGAATGTTGGCTTATCAAGATGCAGCAGGACAATTTAATAGTACAGATGGAACTCAGGCTGGACCAAATGGACAAATCCAAAAGAATGAAGATTACGTTAAATTAGTGAATAAAAACAGATCGTATGGTTTTACTACTAACTTAGGAGGTAGATATAAATCATTTTTCTTTAAAACTCAAATAGCAACTTCTTGGGGTGGATTCCGCGCAATAGATGTTGTAAAACAAGGTACTGGTTCTACTCACAATATGTGGGCGCGTGAAACTTTCTGGAATGATATGTATTCAGATGATAACGTAAATGGAAGATATCCTAATTTGAACTCTACAGGACAAGATTATCTTACAGTGCCTTCAGATTTCTGGCAATTAGATACTTTTAGATGTACAGTAAGAAACTTAACATTAGGATTTGATTTGCCTAAAGATCTTTTAGATAAAATTAAAATTTCGAAATGGTCAATTGGTGTAACAGGTAATAATCTTTGGGATTTATACAACCCATATCCTGATCATTACCGCAATATGTATGATACTTCTTCAGAGAATTATCCTACACTTAGAACTTGGGCTGTTACTTTTAACATTACATTCTAATTCAATTAAAGATGAAACTAAAAATTAATAAATATGTAACCTTAGCACTTTTAGTAGTGCTAAGTGCTTCTTGCAGCGATAATTTTTTGGAAGAAAAGAAAAATTATGGAAGTGTTGACGATTCATTTTACGAAAGTCAAGAACGTGCTAATTGGTATATTAATAATGTTTATTTCGATTATTACTCTGCTTTTAAATCTCCTGGACAAAGTCTTGTAGGTTCATTTACAGATACATATTCTAAAATGACTGAAGAAATAGGAGGAATTCAGCCTCTTATTAATCCAAACCTTACTTATGTAAACGCTGCAGATGCATCAGGTTATTACGGAGGTAAGCTTGAAGATAAAATTAATAACGTTCCTTATAACAGAATTAGAGATTGTAACTCTTTTATTAGAGATATTGATGTAAAAGGAGCAAATTTGGATAAAACATTTCGCGATCAGGCAAAAGGACAATTATACTATTTACGTGCAGTTCAATATTTTGATTTAATGCGTGTTTATGGAGGTGTTCCTATTGTAACCGAAGTTCAGACTCCAAGTACAGAGGATGAAGCTATAAAATTACCTAGAGCTACAGTTGCCGAGGTTGTAGAACAAATTGTAAAAGATTTGGATATGGCAGCAAGCTTATTGCCTCCAAACTGGATTGCAGCAGAATATGGGCGTGTTACAAAAGGTGCCGCTTTAGCAGTAAAATCAAGAGTATTATTAACCTATGCAAGTCCATTATTTAATAAAAACTGGGATGGTTCTAACGAACGTTGGGATGCGGCATTAAAAGCTGGTTTAGAAGCTGAAACTGCTTTAACAGCTGCTGGATACGGTCTATACGGAAATTCAGCAAAAGACTGGCAGAATATGTTTGCACTAGGAAGCAATGCATTTTGTTCTGAAGCAATTACAACACAGCTTTTATCTGCACTTAATACAAATCTTGGAGTTAATAACTCTTGGGAAAAAGCTATCCGTTTAGTTAGTCAAGGTGGTACAGGTGCTATGGAAGCTCCAAAAGAGATGATTGATTTATTTCCTACAGATAAAGGAGAAAGACCTACAGCAGCAAATGGTTATGATCCGTTCCTTTTCTTTCTTAAACGTGATCCAAGATTCTACAGAACGTTTGCTTTCTCTGGTGTAAAATGGGATTATAAAGAAAATGCTAAACCAGTTGTATGGGCTTACAGATGGGAAGATAAAGACAAAAAACTTTATTTTAGTGATTCAAATAATGAGCCAAGCCCTGCAATTGTTAGAAAAATGACAGATGTTACTGCTTCTAACACAAGTAATTTCCAATATTCTGGAAATGATATTTTAGAATACCGTTATGCAGAATTATTATTAAATATAGCAGAATGTTATGCGGCATTAGGTCAGACAAATAACACGATTGCTTATTTAAGCAGAATTAGAAAACGTGTTGGTATCGATGCAGCAAATAATTATGGTATTGGTACTTTAGTTGACAAATATGCGGCTATAGAAGCTGTATTGTATGAGCGTAGAGTAGAATTAGCTTATGAAGGTAAACGTTACTGGGATGTACAGCGCTGGATGCTTTATGACAATACTGGACTTCCAGGTACAACAGCCGGAACTGTTGCAAAATTAGGTTTAACACCTATCAATGGTACACAGCGTACTGGAAATTATTTACAGTTTAAAAACATCACACAAACAGCAGCAGATCCTTTAACAACTGCCAGAGCAAGTATTTCTGTAGACATAGATGCTGCAAAAGCAACATTTGAAGCACAATTAAATACATTGGCGACTTTTTACACCAATAATTTTGTATTAGCTGCGCCGCCAACTCCAATGGATCAGGTAAATAACGTTGCAGTTAAAATCAAATTTAATCCAAATTATTATATTCAAGGATTACAAAATACAGTGTTAGCACAAAATCCATGGTTAAAACAAACAATTGGATGGAAAGACGCTTCTGGTGGAGAAGGAGATTACAATTACCAACAATAAAATGCTAGTGAACTTTTTTAAATTCACTAAAGAACAATAGACATTAAATAGAACTTTTCACCTGTATTCGTCAAAAGATACAGGTGATTTGTTTAAAAAGAATTACCACAATTAGAAATTAACATGAAAAATTCCGCATTATTTATCGCATCATCGCTGCTTTTTTTAGGAAGTGCAAAATGTTTTGCCCAATATCCTAAAATAAGCCCGGAAGTTCAGGCACAAGAAAAAGCAATTAAAGAAGAAGCACAAAGACTTTCAGACGAAGCCTGGACAAAAGCTTTAGTTGTTATTGAAGAAGAAGCAAAACATGGAAAACCATACATTCCGTGGGCATCAAGACCAACCGATTTACCACAGGCAGAAATTCCTGCTTTTCCAGGTGCTGAAGGAGGAGGAATGTACACTTTCGGAGGTCGCGGCGGAAAAGTGTATACCGTAACAAGCCTTGAAGACCGCGGACCTGGAACGCTTCGTGAAGCTTGCGAACAAGGAGGAGCGAGAATAATCGTATTTAATGTTGCTGGAATTATCAGATTAAAAAGTCCGTTGATTATCCGTGCGCCTTACATCACAATTGCGGGGCAAACTGCGCCGGGAGATGGAATCTGTATCGCAGGAGAATCAACTTGGATTGATACACACGATGTAATTATTAGACACGTACGTTTCCGTCGTGGAGAAACTTTTGTAGGAAGAAGAGATGATGCTATCGGAGGAAATCCGGTTGGAAATATCATGATTGACCACGTTTCTGCAACTTGGGGATTAGACGAGAACATGTCAATCTACAGACACATGTACAATCCGGGGCCAGGTTATCCAGATATTAAAGTTGGAACGGTAAATATTACCATCCAAAATAGTTTATTCGGAGAAGCTTTAGATACTTATAATCACGCTTTCGGAAGTACGCTTGGTGGAGAAAACTGCTCTTTCATGAGAAATATGTGGGCAAATAATGCAGGTAGAAACCCTTCTATCGGGTGGAACGGAATTTTCAACTTTGTTAATAATGTGGTTTTCAACTGGTACAACAGATCTACCGATGGTGGCGATTACACTGCTAATTATAACATCATCAACAATTTCTATAAACCAGGACCAGTTACCGATTTAACACAGCCAATCAGCTACAGAATCTTAAAACCAGAATCAGGAAGAAGTAAATTGCCTTATATGGTTTTCGGGAGAGCTTACGTAAACGGAAACGTTGTGAACGGTAACGAAAAAGTGACCAAAGACAACTGGGATGGCGGAATTCAAATCGAAAACAAAAAAGGCGAATTAATGTCTTACGATGAAGCAAAAGATTATTTCGCTAAAATGAAAAGCGAAAAACCTTTCCCTATGCCATGGTTCAATAAATTTATGACAGCAGAAGAGTCTTATGAATTTGTTTTGAAAAATGTTGGAGCGACTTTGCCAATCAGAGATAAAGTAGACGAAAGAATCGTAAGAACTGTAAAAACTGGAGTTCCAGAATATGCAAAAGGATTAGAGAAAAAGACTTTCTACCAATTCGAACACAGAAGACTTCCAATGGATTCTTATAAAAAAGGTATTATCACTGATATTTCTCAAGTTGGAGGATATCCTGAATACAAAGGAAAACCTTATGTAGATACTGACAAAGATGGTATGCCAGACGCTTGGGAGAAAAAATACGGTTTAAACCCTAACGATCCATCTGATGCACAAGGAGACTTAAACGGTGACGGATATTCTAATATCGAAGATTATATCAACGGTGTAAACCCAGCGATAAAAGTAAACTGGAAAGATTTAGCGAATAACAAAGAAACTTTGCTAAGACCTTTGTTAGATTTAAAATAAAAACCGATAGGTTAAAGAAATAGAAAAATTTCTCGCAAAGTCGCTAAGACGCAAAGTTTTATTATAAAACTTAAGAAATAGCTTTGCGTCTTAGCGACTTTGCGAGATTAAAAAAAATAAAGATGATGTTAATAAAAAAAATAAATATCGGCTTATTATCGGTTCTTTTCACATTTTCTACTTTAAATGCACAACAGCATTTAGATCCAGAATACGTAAAAGTTACGAATGAAAGAGCCGCTAAAATCGTCGCAAAATTAGATTTGAAAAACGAAGCAAAAGAAAAAGCCGTTTCAAATACTATTGCACAACAATTTAGAGATTTAACAGAGATTCAGGACGGAAGAGACGCTGAAATCAAAAAAGTTAAAGAAGACACTTCTTTAGCGAAAGAAAAACAAAACGAAAAAATTGACAAGCTGAAATCAAAAGCAGACGAATCAATTGCAAAACTGCATAAATCTTACCTTAAAAAACTAGGTAAAGAATTATCTGAAGATAAAATCACAGAAGTAAAAGACGGAATGACTTACGGCGTGCTACCAATTACAGTTGCAGGTTACAACGATATGCTTCCAAACTTAACCGCTGAACAAAAAGATTACATCTACAAAGCTTTAGTTGAAGCCAGAGAACATGCAATGGACGCAGGTTCATCTAAAGAAAAACACGGATGGTTTGGTAAATACAAAGGAAGAATCAACAACTATTTATCAAAACAGGGTTATGATTTAAATAAAGAAAGTAAAGACTGGCACGAACGTGTTGAAGCAAGAGAAAAAGCGAAAGCAGCAAATTCTGCTCCAAAGTAATAATTCCTTAAAACTTTACAGAAAAAACTATTAACTACACCACACAACATGCAAAATATTTCTCCAAACCGAACTTTCAAAAGAGCAATAATGGCATTTTCATTTTGTTCGCTTGTTTCTTCGGCGTATGCCCAATATCCGGTAATTCCAAAAGATGTCCAGGCAAAAGCTGATGCTGTTTTAGCTGACGAAGAAAAAAGACTGGCTGAAATCTGGAATGCCAATTATCATATTATCAAAGAAGAAGCAAAACAAGGGAAACCCTATTTACCTTGGGCTTCATGTCCAAAAGATTTTGTACAGGCTGATATTCCTGCTTTTCCTGGAGCTGAAGGTGGAGGAGCTTATACGCAAGGTGGACGTGGCGGAAAAATATTTGTAGTAACAAGTTTAGCAGACAGCGGAAAAGGAACTTTTCGTGAAGCCTGTGAAGCTGTTGGAGCGAGAACAATCGTTTTTAACGTTTCAGGAATTATTAAACTTGAAAAAAGAATCAGCATGCGTGCGCCTTATGTGACGATTGCAGGACAGACTGCTCCAGGTGACGGAATCTGTATTGCAGGAGAAACATTAGAAATCGACACACATGATGTAATCATAAGGCATATGCGTTTCAGACGCGGTGCGACAGAAGTTACAAGAAGAGACGATGCTTTAGGCGGAAATCCAATGGGAAATATCATCGTAGACCATTGTTCTGTAAGCTGGGGATTAGACGAAAATATTTCGTTGTACAGACATCAGTTTGCCGCTAACGAAAAATCAAAACTAGAGAAATTACCAGCTTGTAATATCACGATTCAAAACACTATTTCAGCAGAAGGTTTAGATACTTATAATCACGCGTTTGGAAGTACAATCGGCGGATTAAATAGTACTTTTATGCGCAATTTATGGGCCGACAACATTTCAAGAAATGCTTCTATCGGAATGTATGGCGACTTTAATTTTGTGAATAACGTAGTATTTAATTGGTGGAACCGTACGCTTGACGGAGGCGATTATCGCTCGATGTTAAATATCATCAACAACTATTTTAAACCGGGACCAATTACGCCGGTAAACGAACCTATTTCACATAGAATCGTAAAACCGGAATCAGGATATATTCAACCAAAACAATACGGAAGAGCTTATGTTTCAGGTAACTTTATCGTAGGATCTCCTGAAGTGACGGCAGATAACTGGAATGGAGGAGTGCAGTTGGAAAATCTTCCAGAAGCAGAAACCAAAGAATTTTTAGCAGCTATCAAACAGCCAAAACCATTTTCAATGCCTTCATTTAAAATTATGAGTGCAGAAGAAACTTATGATTTTGTTCTAACGAATGTTGGAGCTACAATTCCGAAAAGAGATGCTGTAGATGAAAGAGTCATTAAACAAGTAAGAACAGGAAAAATCGAAGTAAAAGACGGTTTAGAAAATGCAATAGGAAAAGAATTCATCAAAAGAAGATTACCTGCCGATTCATACAAAAAAGGAATTATAACGCATCCAGACCAAGTTGGCGGTTATCCAACTTATAAAGGAAAAGCTTATAAAGATTCGGATAATGACGGAATTCCAGATGCATGGGAAAAAAAATACGGTTTGAATCCAAATGATGCTTCAGATGCCATTAAAGATTCAAACGGAGACGGTTACACGAATATTGAAAAGTATTTCAACAACATTGATCCAAATCAAAAAGTAGACTGGACGAAATTGGAGAATAACACAGATACATTGGCAAAGTTGAAAACTTTGTTGCAATAGTTTAACTCACAGTTTGTCATTCCGAGGAACGAGGAATCGCACTCGTAACCACAAAGATATTCGATTATTATTGCGGAGTTTCTAGCGGAGATTTCTCCTCCGTCGAAATGACAAAACTGAGGAAATACTTAACTTTAGAAAATCTAAAACAAATTAAAAGTGAACTTCATTCATTTTAAAAATATAATTTCCTTCAAAAACACATTAGTCATAATGTGTTTTGCTATGTCTGTAACTATCACAGCCCAAACCGCTTTCCCAGACATTGTAAAAACCAAAGAAGGAAAACTAACTTTCACAACAGACAATCAAGGAAATGAGATTCCGGATTTTTCTTTTGCGGGTTATATGGCATCAGAAAAAGCAATTCCGAATCTGGAAAACAAGATTTTTGTTTCGAAGCAGGAAGAAGATGCAACACAGAAAATCCAAAGTGCGATTGATTATGTAAGCGCTTTAAAACCAGATAAAAATGGTTTTCGCGGAGCTGTTCTTTTAGACAAAGGAACTTTTAAAGTAAGCGGCACTTTATACATCAGAAAATCGGGAGTTGTCCTTCGCGGAAGCGGAAATTCTGAAAACGGAACTGTACTTTTAGGAACAGGTTTAGAAAGAGAAGCTTTAATTAGAATTTTAGGTGTAAATGATAAAGTCTACAAAGATACTTTCGAATTCAGCAATGCCTACACAGCGCTTGGAACTCAGAAAATCCATTTAAAAAATACTGCAAAATTAAAAGTTGGAGACGAAATCGAAATCAGCAAACCTTTAACTGATAATTTCATTAAAGAAGTAAATATGCAGGATTTCGGTGGAGAGACTTCATGGATTGGCTGGAAAAAAGGAGACTGGATTACGACTTGGAATCGTGTGGTAACTAAAATCAACGGAAACGAAATTACATTGAATGCACCAATAACCATGTCTTTAGATGATGTTTTCGGAACTTCAAAAGTAACTGTTTATTCATGGGCTGGAAGAATTGAGCATATCGGTGTTGAAAACATGCTGATAAAATCGACTTTCAATCCTTCAAATGCAAAAGATGAAGAACACAGATGGCAGGCAGTAAGCATTGAGAACACTAGGAATGCGTGGGTAAAACAAGTTAATTTCAAACACTTTGCAGGTGGAGCCGTTACGGTTTTAAAAACAAGTCAGCAAGTTACGGTTGAAGATTGTATTGCAACAGAACCGGTTTCTGAAATCGCTTCATTCAGAAGACATACCTTTTATACAGAAGGTCAGCAGACGCTTTTCCAACGTTGTTATTCTGAATTTGGCTATCATGATTTTGCTGTGGGCGGATTTGGTACAACGGGTCCAAATGTATTTGTGCAATGCGAATCGCATCTGCCATTTGAAAATAGCGGTGCAATCGGAAGCTGGGCAACCGGAGTTTTATTCGACATTGCAAATATTGACGGAAAAGCGTTAAGCTACAACAACAGAGAGCAGGCAGGAAGAGGTGCAGGATGGACAGCAGCTAATTCGGTTATTTGGGAATCATCAGCTTCAAAAGTAGAATGTTATAATCCGCCGACAGCACAAAACTGGGCTTTTGGAGTTTGGGGACAATTTGGAGGAAACGGACATTGGAAAGACGTAAACGGACACATTAGTCCAAGAAGTTTATTCTACACACAATTAGAAAACAGATTAGGAAAATTGCCTTCTCCAGCTTTTATTTATGATTTAGGATCAGAACCTTCTTCAAGTCCAACAATCGAAGTGGCACAGGAATTGACTAAAAACTCGGCAACAACGGCAAAAAGTTTACCGGAATGGATTGCAGAAGTTTCGAAACAAAACCCGATTAATATTAATAATTCAGGTTTAAAAAATGCCAACGATTTAAAAGTTGTTTCAGAAAATAAAGCGAAAACATCAACTTCAAAAGTTATCGTAGAAAATGGTTTATTAACTTTTGAAGGAAAATTAATTGCAGGAAAAGAAACCAATGTAGCATGGTGGAGAGGTGATCTTACAGATGATTTCGTAAACAAATCGACACCGCATTTAACCCGTTTTGTACCGGGAAGAACTGGAAATGGACTAACAGATAAAGTTCAGGAAACGGTAGATTATTTGACAAAAAATAACATCGTTGCCCTAGAACACAATTACGGATTATGGTACGAGCGCCGTATGGACGATCACGAACGTGTACGCCGATTCGATGCCGATGTATGGCCTCCGTTTTACGAACAACCTTTCGCGAGAAGCGGACAGGACCTGGCTTGGGATCATTTAAGTAAATACGATTTAACGAAATTCAACGATTGGTATTGGAATCGTCTATCGCAATTTGCAACGTTAGCAGAACCAAACGGACAATTGTTAATTAATCAGCAATATTTTCAGCATAACATTTTAGAAGCTGGAGCGCATTGGGCAAGTTCGCCTTGGCGTTCGGCAAATAATATCAACAGCTCAGGATTTCCAGAGCCACCGCCGTACGCAGGAGACAAACGTATTTTCATGGCGGAACAGTTTTATGATATTACGAATGAACAAAGAAGAAAATTACACGAAGGCTTTATTAGAAAATCTTTCGAAAACTTTCAAGAAAACAGCAACGTAATTCAGTTAACAAGTGCCGAATATACAGGTCCGCTTCACTTCATGGAATTCTGGATTGACCAGGCCCAAAAATGGAAAGACGAAACAGGCAAAAAAGGTTTAATCGGATTAAGTGCAACGAAAGATGTTCAGGATGCGATTCTTAACGATGCTAAAAGAAATAAAACGGTTGACGTAATCGACATCAGATATTGGTACTATAAAGAAGACGGTTCGGCTTATGCTCCACAAGGAGGCGTAAATTTAGCGCCAAGACAGCACGCCAGAAAACTAAAGACAGGAAAAGAAACTGATAATCAAGTGTATCGTGCCGTTAGAGAATACCGCGAAAAATATCCTGAAAAAGTAGTTTTATATTCAACAGACGGTTCTTCAAGATTTGGATGGCCGGCATTAATGGCAGGAGCTTCATTGCCAAACATTCCAAAAATTGAATTACCTCAGTTTTATTCCGCTTTAAGCGAAATGAAATTAGTTGAAAGAAACACGTTCTCAGACAATCTTTGGAAATTAGAAAACAAAGGCAAAAGCTATCTGTTTTACCTGAAAAATGATCAGGATATTACAATTGATTTATCAAACGAAAAAGGAACATTTGAAGTATTCGGAATCAATGCCTCAACAGGAAATATAACCAAAAAAGCAAACATCAGCGGAGGAAAACAAATCACAATTCCACAAGCCGAAATAAAAGAAAAAGTGCTTTTCGTAGTGAAGAAAAGTTAGCCACAGATTTTAGAGATTAAAAGGATTATGAAATTATAATTAAAATAATCTGCCCAATCTGCAAAATCTGCGAGCGAAAAAAGATTAAGACAAAGCCTGGGAAAATCCATTAAATCAGTGAAATCTGTGGCTAAAAAATAAAAACACAATTCAAAAACAACCCAAAATGAATCTGAAAATAAAATCTTTATACGCTCTTAGTATACCCTTTTTGTTGACAGCACAAAGCGGATTTTCGCAATCTGCAAAAACAAAAGCTCTGCCTCAAATCAAAGTATCTAAAAATCAGCATTATTTTGTTACCGAAAACGAAAAACCATTTTTCTGGTTGGGTGACACAGGTTGGCTGGCATTCGGAAAACTGGATAGAGCAGGCGTAGAAAAATACTTCAAAGACAGAAAAGATAAAGGATTCAATGTCGTTCAGATCATGGTTTTGCACAACATAAATGCTGTGAATGTTTACGGTGATGCAGCTTTAATCAACGAAGACGTTTCAAAACCGTTGATTACTGCGGGAAATGACTTCAAAAAGCCACAAGAATACGATTACTGGGATCACGTAGATTACACTTTAGACGTGGCTCAGAAAAACGGAATTTACGTAGCAATGGTTCCGGTTTGGGGAACCAATGTTTCAAAAGGAAATAAAGTAAGCAAAGAACAGGCAACTGAATACGCTCAGTTCTTGGCTAATAGATATAAAAACAGAACCAACGTTATCTGGTTAAATGGCGGAGACACACACGGAAACGAATTTCAGGATATCTGGAACGCTATCGGAAACACTTTAAAAACAAACAATCCAGAACAATTAGTGACTTTCCACCCGTTTGGGAGAACCGATTCTTCAGAGAATTTTCATAATGCAAAATGGCTGGATTTCAATATGTTTCAGTCAGGACACAGAAGATACGATCAGGATTCTAGTAAAACCAATTTCAAAGAGGACAATTACAAATTCGTTCTTAGAGATTTCGAATTAAAACCAACAAAACCGACATTGGACGGAGAACCCTCTTACGAAGGAATTCCACACGGTTTGCACGATACTTTACAGCCAAAATGGACTGCAAGCGACGTACGTCGTTATGGATATTGGTCGGTTTTATCAGGCGGTGCAGGTTACACGTACGGACACAATGCCGTAATGCAAATGTTCAGAAAAGGCGACAAACCTGCGTACGGAAATAAAGAATTATGGACATCTGCCATCAATGCGCCTGGAGCCAAACAAATGGTTTACATCAAAAAGTTAATGGAAGAATTTCCATTTTTAGAAGGAACACCAGATGTTTCTTTAGTTGTTAACCAAGGAGAAAAATATGATTATATTCCGGCAATTAGAGGAGAAAAATATGCTTTGTTTTATACTTATAATGGAAGAATTATAGAAGCAAAACTAGGTAAAATCGTTGGAGATAAATTTGAAGCAACTTGGTACAATCCAAGAAACGGAAAGAAAACCAAAATCGGAACATTTGATAATAAAGGAACTCAAAACTTCCAGCCAGCAGGAAACAAAGAAGATGGCAATGACTGGGTTTTGATTTTGAAATCGAAGTAACCATATAGATTGGTCATTGCGAGGAACGAAGCAACCTCACTACCATAAGACACAAAGCTTGATTTTGTAAATGTGGTTGCTTCGTTCCTCGCAATGACAAAAAATGAGAATAAAAAATCTCTCGCAGATTTTGCAGATCAAGCAGATAAAAAAATCCTTTTAATCTGTGTAATCAGTGGCAAAAAATAAATCTGCACAATCTGCGAGAGTAAATAAAAACAACACAACCATGAAAATCAAAAATATACTATTCATATTCTGCTTCATCACCAGTTTAACAGCATTCGCAAACGACGGCTGGTACAACATTCTAAACGAAGGCGGAAACAACAAAGGCCAGAAATGCACCCAAGCCATTCAGAATGCAATCGAAAAAGCATCAAAAAATGGCGGAGGAACGATTTATTTCCCAGCTGGAGAATACTTAACAGGAGCATTAACGCTAAGAAACAACATCACGATTCATTTAGATTCAGGAGCACTTTTGAAGTTCTCAGAAAACTTCGATGATTTTTTGCCTTATGTAGAAATGCGTTACGAAGGTATTGTAATGAAGAGTTTCCAGCCTTTATTTTATGCAAAAAACGTTGAAAACATCACCATCACAGGAAGAGGTGTAATCGACGGACAAGGAAAAGCATGGTGGAATGAAGTGTACCGAATCGAAACTGCCAAAGAACCATTGCCTCCAACCAAATACCAAACCATGTGGGAAGAGCAAAACAAAGGCCTTTACACAGAACCGTATTATAAAAGAACGGTTGACAAGAAATTCTTCAGACCTTCTTTTTTTCAGGCTTACAACTGCAAAAACATTTTGATAGAAGGCGTTACGTTTCAAAATTCACCTTTCTGGACAATTAATCCAGAATTCTGCGATAACGTAACCGTAACCGGAATCTCGATTTTTAATCCGCATTCGCCAAATACAGACGGAATTAATCCTTCTTCTTGTACCAATGTTCGCATTTCAAACTGCCATATCAGCGTTGGAGACGACTGTATTACAATCAAATCGGGCAGAGACGGCGACGGACGTAAATACGGAAAAGCAACCGAAAATGTTACCATTACAAATTGCACGATGTTAAGCGGTCACGGCGGTGTCGTAATCGGAAGCGAAATGTCAGGCGGTATCAAAAAAATCACGATTTCAAACTGCGTTTTTGACGGTACCGACAGAGGAATCCGTATCAAATCGGCTCGTGGAAGAGGCGGTGTTGTAGAAGATATTCGCGTCGACAATATCGTCATGAAAAACATCAAAGAAGAAGCCATCGTATTGAGTCTTTTCTACGACAAAGGCACTACAGTTGAGCCTGTAACAGAGAAAACGCCGATTTTCAGAAACATTCACATGAGCAATATCACGGCTTCAAATGTAAACAAAGCTGGACAGATTTTAGGAATTACCGAAATGCCAATTCAAAATATCACGTTCTCCAACATCAACATGGACGGAAAAGAAGGTTTTACGGTAAACACCGCTACAGACGTTGAATTTCACGATGTAAAAGTAAACGCGACAATTGGTTCATCTTTCAAAATTTCTGATTCAAAAAATGTTATTTTAGACAATGTTGGTTCGTCAACAGCCATAAAAGGAGTTCCGGTTATCAAACTAGATAATGTTTCAAATACGTTAATCAACAATAATTTTCCATTCAATGAAACCGATATTTTTATCGAAGCCGATGGAAAAGAAACCAAAAATATTTTCCTAAAAAACAATGTTTTTAATAATGCAAAAACAGCGATTAAAAAAGGAGCTTCTTTAGATAAAAAAGCTATTACGGAATAGCACGTCCGAGCTCCTGCAAGGTTTTCAAAACCTTGTAGGTTTAGTTTATAAGTTTAAAAAACACCTACAAGGTTTTGAAAACCTTGCAGGAGAACAGAATAAAAAATGAAAAAAATATTCATCCTATTAACCTTTTCACTTTTTGCGATATCTTACGCGCAGAAAAAGAAAGAACTCTATCTTTTTACGTCGTTTAGAGAACCTGCGACAGAAGGTTTATATTTGGCATACAGCGAAGATGGTTACAATTGGAAAGGCTTAGAAGGATCATTCTTAAAACCAGAAATCGGAGCCAGTAAAATCATGCGCGATCCGTCAATCACAAAAGGCGCAGATGGAACGTATCACATGGTTTGGACAACCGATTGGAAAGGCGGAAATGGTTTCGGATATGCGAGTTCAAAAGACTTGATTCACTGGTCAGAACAGCAATATATCCCTGTAATGAAAAACGAACCGGAAGTTGTAAACGTTTGGGCACCCGAAATTTTTTATGATGATGTAAAAAAAGAATATATCGTGATTTGGGCATCGACCATTCCATTCCGATTTCCAAAAGGAGTAGAAGACGAGAAAAACAACCACAGAATGTATTATGTAACAACAAAAGATTTCAAAACGTTTTCAGATACGAAATTGTACTATGATCCAGGATTTAGTGTAATTGATTGCGTGATCGTTAAAAAAGGAAAAAAAGATTACGTTTTGGTTTTAAAGGACAATACAAGACCGATGCGAAATATAAAAGTAGCTTTCGGAAAATCGCCTTTAGGTCCGTTTGAGAAAAGTTCAGAACCTTTAACCGAATATTTATCAGAAGGCCCGACAGTGGTAAAAGTCGGCAAAAACTGGCTGTTGTATTATGACAATTACGGTTCAAAAAATTATAAAGCATTAAGTACTTCAGATTTTGTTCATTTTAAAGATGTTTCATCCAAAATAAGTCTTCCGGAAGGACACAAACACGGAACGATTACAACAATTTCTAGCGAAGTTTTAAAAGGATTAATTGATAGGAAATAAGTTAAAGCCACAGATTATACGGATTAAAATGATTTTTTTCAAATCTGTGCGAATCTGTTTAATCTGTGGCAAAAAATAAAAAAACAATGATTGCTTTCCAAAACATAAAAACCAACATCATCACCGCTTCTGCAATTCTTATGACTTGCACAGCGGTCAATGCACAAAACGATACCGTGCGTTATGTTGGCAAAACACTTTCAAACATCGATTACCATCACGGACAACTAAGTCCCGCTGTTGGAGTTCATGCAACTCAGATTATGCGCGCCAGCCGTGAACATCCAGAGAAAGCAGACGGATTCGGATGGACATACAATCACCAGCCGATGATGGCGTATTGGAACAATACTTTTTATCTCCATTATTTAAGCGATCCTTCAGGAGAGCATATTCCGCCGAGCCAGACTTTATTAATGACTTCAAAAGATGGCGTAACTTGGACAAAACCAGAAGTGATTTTTCCAATTTACAGAATTCCTGACGGATGGAAAAAAGAAGGCGTAGAAGGAGTTGCTAAAAATCTGGATGCGATTATGCATCAGAGAATGGGATTTTATACATCAAAAGACAAACGACTTTTCGCCTTGGCATATTACGGAATCGCAATGGATGAAAAAGACGATCCGAACGACGGAAAAGGAATTGGACGTGTGATTCGTGAAATCAAAAAAGACGGAAGTTTTGGCGAAATTTATTTCATCAGATACAATAAAACATGGGACAAATCAAAATCGAAATTCCCTTTTTATACCAAATCAAAAGACAAAGGTTTGATCAAAGCTTGTGAAGAAATTTTATCAGAACCTTTAGTTTTACAGCAATGGGTTGAAGAAGCCGATCGTGACGATGAATTGATTCCGCTTCAAAAACCTTACAAAGCTTTTAGTTATTACCATTTGCCAAACGGAAATGTGGTTGGTTTATGGAAACACGCTTTAACCTCAATCAGCCGTGACGGTGGAAAATCTTGGGATTATATGCCGTTGCGCGCACCAGGATTTGTAAACAGCAATGCTAAAATCTGGGGGCAAAAAACGTCTGATAATCGTTATGCAACGCTTTATAATCCGTCAGAATATCGCTGGCCTTTGGCAATTTCAACCAGTGATGACGGATTAAATTATAAAGATTTATTGCTGGTTCATGGAGAAGTAAGCCCAATGCGTTATGGCGGAAACTACAAATCTGCTGGACCGCAATACGTTCGCGGAATTACAGAAAAAAACGAAACTCCGCCAGACGGAAAAATCTGGGTTGGTTACAGCATGAACAAAGAAGATATTTGGGTGGCTTCGATTCCTGTTCCCGTGACTTCTGTAGTGACAAAAGATGTAAATGATGTTTTTAATAATCTTCCTGACGGAGAAGAATTGAAGTTTTGGAATACGTACGATCTTTCTTGGGCTTCAACCAAAATCGAAAAGAAAGACGACGGAAAAAAATGGCTGACTTTAAGAGATCAGGATTATTTTGATTATTCACGCGCGGAAAGAGTAATTCCGTTTGCTTCTAAAATGGAAGCTGTTTTTACAGTGAAGCCAGAGCAGAATAATCATGGTTTATTGCAGGTTGAATTCCAAAACAAACAAGGCTTGCCTTCAGTAAGATTGACTTTTGATTCAGACGGTCAGATTAAAGTGAAAACCGGAGCTCGTTTTAATGGAATTGGAAAATACGAAGCCAACAAAACGTATAAAATAACGGTTAAATTAGATGCTAAAAACCGTTCATACACGATAAAAGTAAACGACGAAAAAGAATCAACAAAGATATTCTACGCGCCAACCGACGGATTTGAAAGAATCATGTTCCGAACAGGAGAACAGAGATTTACTCCAAATCCGGACACAGCGCCAGATACAGACGATTACGACGACCTGCCTCAAACCGGAAAATTAATCCCGGAAGCAGTTTTCAATATCGAATTTTTGGTTACGAAAAAGTTATAGAACGCGGATGACACGGATTCGCTATCGCGAAAACGCTGATTGACACGGATTTTTTTATTTTAGTTGTTAAAAAAAATCCGTTTTTATCCGTGTCTTTACGAAGTAAATCCGCGTCATCAGCGTTCAAAAATCTCAACAATAAGAAATGAAGAATTTCAAAAACATATTAATTACCTTTTGTCTTTTAGTAACCCTAGTTTCTAAAGGACAAATTCTGCCTGTACATCTCACAACAGAAATGGCTGAAAATCCTTTAGCAGTCGTTCAGAATCAGCCGAAATTAGGTTGGAAGTTGGTTTCAAAAGAATCCAATGCCTCGCAAATCGCCTATTTGATTTTAGTCGCTTCTTCAGAAGAAAAACTAAACAATGACGACGGAGATATCTGGAATACAGGAAGAATGAATTCCGATAAAAATCTGCATATTGTTTATAACGGAAAACCATTAAAAAATGAAACCAAATACTTCTGGAAAGTCAAAGTTTGGAATCAGGATGGAAAACTTTCTAAATGGAGTCGAACCGCTTCTTTTAGAACCGCACCTTTAGAATCAGAACTAAATCCCGTTTGGATTGGAGCGATTACCAAAGCCGACAGTCATTTGCCGGAAGGTCGAAACTTTCACAGTGCGACTTATAAAAGAGAAAAGAAAGATGCAATTATAAATGCTTCAGACTCACTTTCAAGAAGAAGTATTATGCTTCGTAAACCTTTCGAAGTAAAAAAAGAGATCAAAGAAGCTGTTGTTTATATTTCGGGTTTAGGACATTACGAATTGACTATCAACGGTAGAAAAGTGGGAAACAGTCAGTTTGCGCCTTTGTGGACAGATTACGATAAAACGGTTAATTACAATATTTACGAATTAAGTGCAAAAGATTTTCAAAAGGGCGATAACGTAATTGGAGTTCTGTTAGGAAACGGAATGTACAATACACTGGCTGAACGATATACGAAATTCTTCGTGAGTTTTGGTCCGCCGACTTTATTCTTCAAAATGAAAATCAAGTACAATGACGGTTCAGAAGAAATTGTGAAATCAGACAGAACTTGGAAATACAGCAAAAGTCCGATTACGTATAACAGTATTTTTGGTGGAGAAGATTATAATGCCAATTTGGAACAAAAGGACTGGAATAAAAAAGGTTTTAAAGATAGAGATTGGAAAAAAGTAGTCGTTCAGGAAGCGCCAAAAGGCGTTTTAAGACCGCAGACGGCAACACCAATTACGATTCAGAAACAATACGAAGTTAAAACGGCAAAAGAGCTGAAACCGAATTTCTTTGTTTTTGACATGGGACAAAATCTTTCCGGATTTCCAACCATCAAAGTAAAAGGTAAAAAAGGACAAACGGTTCGTGTTTGGGTTGGAGAAAGCTTAAACGAAGACGGAACAGTTGGTCAAGGAAAATCGGGAAAACCGTATTATTACGACTACACTTTAAAAGGAAAAGATATTGAAGAATGGACACCGAAATTCAGCTTTTACGGATTTCAGTTTGTTCAGATAGAAAACATTAATTACAAAGAAACAAAAGATAAAAGTCTGCCGACTCTTGTTGATTTAAAATCGAATTTCATTTACAATTCCGCAGGAGAATCGGGAAATTTTGCGTGTTCGAATGAGTTGTTTAATAAAACGCATGAGATTATAAATTATGCTATAAAAAGTAATTTCCAAAGTGTTTTTACCGATTGTCCGCAACGTGAAAAATTAGGCTGGTTGGAAGAAATTCACTTAAACGGCCCAGGTTTGATGTTTAATTATAATCTGGAAAATTTCATTCCGGCAACCATGCAGAATATTTCTGATTCACAGAGAGAAGATGGTCTGATTCCGACAATAGTTCCAGAATATGTAATTTTTGGAGGAGATTTTACCGATTCACCGGAATGGGGCGTAACGGGCGTAATTCTGCCTTGGATGTATTACGAATATTACGGAGACGCATCTTTAATCGAAAAATATTATTCGGTTATGAAAAACTATGTTGATTATTTAGAATCAAAATCTAAAAACCACATTGTTTCGCACGGTTTGGGCGATTGGTACGATTACGGAACACATCCTGCGGGATATTCGAAAAACAGTCCGATTGCGCTTTCGGCAACTTCGCATTTTTATTACGGAGCAAGTTTGGTTGCAAAAGCAGCTAAATTATTAGGTAAAACTGAAGATATTGAGAAATACGAAACATTAACTGCTGAGATTAAAAAGGCATTTAATGATGAGTTTTTTAATGTTGAAACTAAGCAATACGGAACGGGAAGTCAGTTTAGTAATGCTGTTCCGATTTTTATGAATATTGTAGAGCCTCAATATAAAGAATCAGTAATGCAGAATTTATTAGCAGACATCAAAGAAAAAGGGGATCGTTTAACAACCGGAGATGTTGGAAATCGTTATTTATTTCAGGCTTTAGCACGAAATGGGGAAAACGAAACGATGTTCAAAATGAACAATCATTACGATGCGCCGGGTTATGGTTTTCAGATTAAATACGGTGTTACGACTTTGACGGAACAATGGGATCCGAGAAAAGGAAACTCGTATAACCATTTTATGATGGGACAAATTGAAGAATGGTTTTACCAAAGTTTAGCAGGAATAGTTGCTGATCCTGAAAAACCGGGATTCAAACATTTCTTCATTCAGCCAGAAATGGTCGGCGATATGACTTTCGCGAAAGCGGATTATCAATCGGTTTATGGAAAAATTGCTTCGTCTTGGGAAAAGAAAGACGGAAAGTTTATTCTGAATGTTCAGATTCCGGTAAATACCACAGCAACAATAAAACTGCCGGTTTCTAAAAGCTCTGAAATAAAAATTGATGATAGAAAGGTTCGAGCTGGTAATGATGGAATAAAACCAGTTTTAGAATTAGGTTCTGGAAAATATGTAATAGAATGCAAATTATAGAACGCGGATGACACGGATTTGCTATCGCGAAAACGCAGATTGACGCGGATTTTTTTATAATTTAAATCAATTGCCTCCAGTTTTAACTGGAGGTTATAAATAAGACAAGTCACAAGGCTTTAGCCAAATTTTGAAGTTCGGCTAAAGCCAATTTAAATGCAAATACATTTTCCTCCAGCTAAACCAAGAGGCAATTGAAATAATAGAATATAAAATTAAAAATCCGTTTTTATCCGCGTCTTTACGAAGTAAATCCGTTAAATCCGCGTACAAATTCACAACAATGAAAAAAATAAAATACATCTTCTTAGTTTCCATTTTTGCTTTGACAATTGCCAAGGCACAGACTTCTGATACCAATTTTAGAAAACCGGTTTCAGAAACTTTAAAGAAAATCGAGACTGTTTTTAACGTTACCATTAACGATGACAGAGGTTTATTAAAAGGAAAAGAACTAGACTATGCCGACTGGAGAATTGAACCTGGAAACCTGCCGTTGTCTCTGACCAATATTTTGGCACCGTTTGAATTGATGTATTTTAAACAACCCGATGGAACCTACATTATACGCAAGTATGAAAACCATAAAGTCTCAGTTGATAAAGGAAAAGAGCGTTTGTTTTATTTAGAAAGCCTTTATTCGACGAAAGGACAATGGGAAAAACGCAAAACGGAGTTAAAAGCTTGTATGATAACCTCATTTGGATTAGAAAAGGCGCCCCCAACACCAAAATCTAAACCACTTTTAACTCCAAAGAGAATCTATAAAGATTACAGCGTCGAGAATATCGCTTTGGAAATTCTGCCAGGTGTTTATGCAACGGGGTCGATTTATAAACCGTATCCGTTAAACAAAAAAGCAGCAGTTATTATAACTCCAGATGGACATTTTGGCGATGGAAGATATAGAAAAGACGAACAATACAGATGCGCAATGATGGCTAAAATGGGTGCTATTGTTGTTGGTTACGATTTATTTGCGTGGGGAGAATCGTTATTGCAATTTCCAGAAGAAACGCATAGAAACAGCATTGCATCGACAGTTCAGCTGCTGACAGGAATTCGTTTGCTGGATTATTTAGCAACGGTTAAAAATGCTGATATGTCAAGAGTCGGAGTTACAGGTGGTTCTGGCGGAGGATCTCACACGATGTTTTTAGCAGCGATTGATGATCGTGTAAAAGTTTCGGCGCCTGTTGTAATGGTTTCGTCTCACTTTTCTGGCGGTTGTCCATGCGAAAGCGGACGCGGAATACATTTATGCGGAAACGGAACTAACAATGCCGAAATCTCAGCTATGATGGCTCCAAAACCACAATTGATTGTTTCGGATGGAAAAGACTGGACATTGGCAGTTCCAGAATTGGAGTTTCCGTTTATTCAAAGAACTTATGAATTATACGGCAAAAAAGATTTGGTCGAAAACGCTCATTTTGCAAAAGAAGGACATGATTTCGGAATCTCAAAACGTATGGCTTTGTATCCGTTTATGGCGAAATATTTGAATTTAGATTTGAATAAAGTAAAGAACGATAAAGGCGAAATCGACGAATCGACTTGTGTGATTGAACCCAAAGAAAAGCTATTTGTTTTTGGAGATAAAGGCGAAAAACTGCCTGCGAATGCGCTAAAAGACATCAACAAATTATATGAAATGTTCGGAGAAAAAAATCTGAAAATTTACGAGGTTAAGAAATAAAGTTAGTTGCCACGAATTTCACTAATTGGCACGAATTATTTTTTTGCCACAGATTAAAGGATTTCCATTGATTAAGAATCTGCTCGATCTGCTAAATCTGCGGGAACAAATTTACTCTCGCAGATTTAGCAGATTGAGGAGATAAAAAATCCTTCTAATCATTTTAATCTGTGGCTGAAATAAATTAGAGAAATTGAATAAAAAATAAAAAAGAAATTAGTGCAATTCGTGTAATTCGTGGCAAAAAAATATTCGTGGCGAAAAAAAATATATTTATGAAGTTAAGAAATAAAATAACCGCAATCTGTTTAGGGATTTTTTCCTTTGCATCAGCGCAAAGCGATTTAAAACTTTGGTACGATAAACCAGCGTCAATCTGGAACGAAGCTTTGCCATTAGGAAACGGACGTTTGGGTGCGATGGTTTTTGGCGACCCAGCGGTTGAGCGACTGCAATTGAATGAAGAAACCATCTGGGCAGGTTCTCCAAACAGCAATGCACATTCCAAATCGATAAAAGCGTTGCCGATTGTTCGTCAGTTAATTTTTGATGGAAAATTTGATGAAGCACAGGATTTGGCAACACAGGATATAATGTCGCAGACCAATGACGGAATGCCTTATCAGACTTTTGGAAGCGTTTATATTTCGTTTCCGGGACATCAAAAATATTCCAATTATTATCGGGATTTAGATATTAGTAACGCTTCCGCGAAAGTGAAGTATACCGTTAATGGAGTGGAATTTACACGCGAAATCATAACTGCATTTTCAGATCAGGTAATTGCGGTGAAGCTTTCTGCAAGCAAACCAGGACAGATTACATGTAATGTTTTCATGAACAGTCCGATTGATAAAACAATTCCGTCGACAGAAGGAAACCAGATAATACTTTCAGGAGTTGGGACTAATTTTGAAGGCGTAAAAGGAAAAGTTAAGTTTCAGGGAAGATTAACGGCTAAAAACAAAGGCGGAGAAGTCGATGCCAGTAACGGAGTTTTAAGCATCAACAAAGCCGATGAAGTGACTTTGTACATTTCGATTGCGACTAATTTTAAAAACTATCAGGATATTTCGGAAGATGAAGTTGCAAAAAGCAAATCGTTTCTGGATCAGGCTTTGCCAAAAAGTTTCGACGAAATCAAAAAGTCGCATGTAGAATATTATCAAAAATTCTTTAACAGAGTTGCTTTAGATTTAGGTTCTAATGAAAACGTGAAGAAACCAACAAACGAAAGAATTAGAGATTTCTCTAAACAATTTGATCCGCAATTGGCTTCGTTATATTTTCAATTCGGGCGTTATTTATTGATTTCAAGTTCACAGCCGGGCGGACAACCAGCGAATTTACAGGGAATTTGGAACGATATGGTGACTCCGCCTTGGGACAGTAAATATACAACCAACATTAACGCTGAAATGAATTACTGGCCGGCGCAGGTAACGAATTTGCAGGAAATGCACGAACCGTTTTTACAGATGGCAAAAGAGTTAAGCGTTACGGGTGCAGAAACTGCTAAAATGATGTACAATGCAAGCGGATGGGTTTTACATCACAATACTGATATCTGGCGCGTAACCGCTCCGGTAGATTCAGCAGCTTCGGGAATGTGGCCGACTGGCGGTGCGTGGGTTTGTCAGGATTTATGGGAAAGATATTTGTACACGGGAGATAAAAAATATTTAGCAGAAATTTATCCGATTATGAAAGGTGCTGCCGATTTCTTTTTGGATTTCATGATTATAGATCCAAACACGGGATATTTGGTTGTTGTGCCTTCAAGTTCGCCCGAAAATACACATGCGGGAGGAACGGGAAAATCGACCATTGCTTCGGGAACAACAATGGATAATCAGTTGATTTTTGATTTGTTTACGCATGTAATTGAAGCTTCGGTTTTGGTTTTGCCAGATGCGGTTTACGCGAAAAAAGTAAGCGATGCTTTGGCAAAAATGCCCCCAATGAAAGTGGGAAAACACAGTCAGTTGCAGGAATGGCAGGACGATTGGGATAATCCGAAAGACAATCACAGACACGTTTCGCATTTGTATGGATTGTATCCGAGTAACCAGATTTCGCCAATCAAAACACCTGAATTATTTGAGGCAGCGAAACAATCTTTAATTTACAGAACTGATGAATCGACCGGTTGGTCAATGGGATGGAAGGTAAATTTATGGGCGAGACTTTTAGACGGAAATCATGCTTATAAACTGATTCAGGATCAATTGCATTTGGTTACAGCCGATCAGAGAAAAGGCGGAGGAACGTATCCGAATATGTTAGATGCGCATCAGCCATTTCAAATTGACGGGAATTTTGGATGTACTGCAGGAATCGCAGAAATGCTGATGCAGAGTCAGGAAGATGCGATTCAATTATTGCCAGCGTTGCCAACCATTTGGAAAGATGGAAGTATAAAAGGTTTAGTGGCAAGAGGCGGTTTTGTAATCGACATGACTTGGAAAAACAACAAAGTTTCGACTTTAAAAATCTATTCGAAAATTGGTGGAAACTGCCGTTTGAAAGTGGAAAATATGTTGAAAGGTTCGTCAATTAAAAAAGCAAAAGGTAAAAACTCAAATGCTTTGTTTTATGATGTGGAAGTGAAGAAACCGATTATTTCGAATGAAGCGAAATTGGAAAAAGTGAAACTGCCAAATTATAATATTTACGATGTGAATATGAAAGCGGGGCAGACGTATACTTTTACGGGGAATTGATTTTTTTTTTTGACCATATAAGTGATATAAGAAAATATAAAGTCAGGTTTTCTTTCCTGCAAGGTTTTCAAAACCTTGTAGGTATAAATTTCAGGTTAAAGTTTGTCATTTCGACCGAAGGGATACCGAGCAATAGCGAACAGGAGAAGCAAATCGCACGTGTAACCACAAAGATTGTCGACAATTATTGCGGAGTTTCTAGTGTGATTTCTCGTTCCTCGAAATGACAAACTGAGCGATTAATTATAAAAAGTCAGACACCTACAAGGTTTTGGAAACCTTGCAGGAGAATAAAGGTGTTGAAAAAACGTAAACGTCTCTCGCGTGAGTGATGGAAGTGGAGCTCTTTTTTGTGAGGCTTTTTAGCCGAATAAAAAAAGCGGGAACGGACAGCACGACCCGGAGGGACACGCCCAAAATATTAAATTAATAGAATTAAAATGTTACGAGATTTTAAATACAAAATAATAGCACTTACGGTTTTAGTAGCTTTAAACACAAGCTGTAAATCGGGTGCGAATCATTCTCATAAAGGGAAATTGGCTGTTTTAAATTCGGCGGATTACAAACATTATGTTGATTATTTCAACACGATGGAAGATGAGAATTTAAAATTTGCGATTCCGAATGACAGTGCTTGGGCTTGGATGGAAAAGAATATTCCATTGTTTGAATGTCCACAGCAGAATTTTGAGGAGATTTATTATTTCAGATGGTGGAGTGTTCGCAAGCATATAAAAAATACGCCTCAGGGATTTGCCATTACAGAGTTTTTGGTCGATCGTTCATATGCTGATAAATACAATATGATCAGCTGTGCTTTGGGACATCATATTAATGAATTCCGTTGGGTTCATGACCCAAAATATATTGAGCAGGATGTGAAACTTTGGTACCGAGGAAATGAAGGAAAACCGATGAATAAATTGTATAAATTCAGCAGTTGGACGGCCGATGCTTTATACAATCGTTATTTGGTGAATAAGGATGAAAAATTCTTATTGGATTTATACCCTGATATGGTTACGGATTATGCTGTTTGGGAAAAAGACCGTCAGCGTAAAGATGGTTTATTTTGGCAGCATGATGTAAAAGACGGGATGGAAGAATCTTTAAGTGGCGGACGTAAAGTGCAAAACGCAAGACCTACGATTAACAGTTATATGTATGGAAATGCTATAGCAATTTCTAAAATGGCTGAAATGAAAGGCGATAAGGAAGCGGAAGCAAAATTTAAAGCCAAAGCCGAGGTTTTACAACAATTAGTAGAAACCAAATTGTGGAATCAAAAGAGTGAATTCTTTGAGACTTTGACACAAAAAGATACTTTGGCGCAGGTTAGAGAAGCGATCGGATTTATTCCATGGTATTTTAATCTTCCCGAAAAAGGAAAAGGTTTTGAAAAAGCCTGGGAGCAAGTGAAAGATGAAAAAGGATTTTCTGCACCGTTTGGATTAACAACAGCAGAAAGAAGAAGTCCGCGTTTTAGAACTCACGGAACCGGAACCTGTGAATGGGATGGGGCTATATGGCCTTTCGCAAGTTCGCAGACTTTGACGGCAATGGCAAATGTTTTGAACGGTTACGAGCAGAATTTTGTTGGAAAACCAGATTATTTCAAACAAATGGAATTATATGTTCAGTCACAATATTACAGAGGAAAACCTTATCTTGGCGAGTATTTAGACGAAACTACGGGGTATTGGTTAATGGGCGACAGAGAGAGAAGCCGTTATTACAATCATTCGACTTTTAACGATTTGATGATTACGGGAATGGTTGGTTTACGTCCGAGAGCAGATGAAAAGATTGAAGTGAATCCGTTGATTCCACAGGAAAAATGGGATTGGTTTTGTTTGGATAATGTTTTGTATCACGGCAATATTATTACTATTCTTTGGGATAAAACCGGAGAAAAATATAAAAAAGGAAAAGGATTTAGAATTTATAAAAACGGAAAAGAGATTGCGTTTTCTCAGAAATTGGAAAGGGTGATTTCGGAGTAGCTTTTAAATAAAAAGAAAATTTGGAGAAAACTGTACTAAATTATTCAATCAAAGGCGGATTATTAAATATTGTGTGGAATCTGGTGTTTGTGGCATTGGGTTTTTATCTTTTGTCATTGATAAATTTCGAAAAGATTACATTTAAGTTTGCTGATTTAGCTTTGCCAGTTGTTGCGGTTGTCTTTATTATCGCTTACGGTAAAAAAGCGGTCATGACACTTTTCAATTTTGATAAAAGAATAATATTTTCACAAGAAGGAATAGAACTCAACAAGACATTTTTTGAATGGAAAGATATTATTTTTCCAAGAGTTATTGCTAAAACAGAACATACGGCAAAGTACAATCTGTCATATAAGGAGTTTTATTTGTGTTTTGTTTATAAGCAGAAAACGATCGAAATAAAAATAGACGATTATAATGTAACTGAAAATGAAATAAAAGAACTCATAAAAAAGTATACTCCAAAATTTTCTCCAGAACCAATAATTGAAAACACAATGACTTATAATCCAATACACAATTTTGACCAGATTATAACTCTCGATCATTATTATGATCTTGAATACGAAGATTCTGAAGAAGCAATAAAAGACGTTCAGAAATTAGCGGTAAAAGATCTTGAATCGGTAAAGCGTTTTTGTGAAAATAATCTTTATGCACAGCCTGATAAAGTTAAGTTTGTCTACTACGCCTTGAGTGAGGATGAAGATCTTGATAAATGGGCCGATTTTCTTTCGGATGAATTTAGCAGAGTTTATCAAATAGGATTGAACCAGAACAAAATTGAAGAACTTTCTTCTGTTATCAATGAAATTTTAGTCGAAACTCTGGATACCTATCCTGCAGAAAGAGTTAGAGAAACATTATTGAAAGGTTTGGATCATAAAGATGCTGCCACTCGTTTAAATGCGTTGGAGTTTCTTCAGGATTGGATCGACGAATCTGTTTTAAAGAATAATCCATCGATTGTATCAAAACTGAGACAAAAATTAAAAGACCCTGAATGGAAAATGCGTTGGAAAACAAGTAAATTATTAGAATACAATAAGATTGCATTTGAAAGTTTGAGTACAATGGATAAATTGAGAAGGTTTATTAATCCTTAAACTGAGAATTAGCTTCGGAGAAGCAAAATATTTATAGCTAAATGACCTCCAACTATTGAAAGCTCCAGCGGAGCGACACATTTAATCTATAAATATATCGCCCCGTTGGGACTTATGAAACGTACTATATAATATTCTACAAATATGTCGTCCCTCTGGGACTGAGCGAACTTACGATTACAATATTCTATAAATATATCATCCCTCTGGGATTAAGTATAATACCATGAAAAAGTTTTTTTTACATCTTACATTAATCATTTCACTTTTCACCATTTCGGCGAAAGCCCAGAACAAAATTATTGTAAGTGATTTGAAATGTGAAATGCTTACTAATCCGGAAGGAATTGACGTTTTACAGCCAAGACTAAGCTGGAAAATAAAAGCAGATGTAAACGATGTAAAACAAACAGCGTATCAGATTATTGCGTCTTCAAGTTTAGAAAAACTAAATGCCGGAAATGGCGATTTATGGAACAGCGGAAAAGTACAAAGCGATGTTTCTGTTAATGTGATTTATAACGGAAAAAAACTAAAAGATAGACAAGACGTTTACTGGAAAGTAACGGTTTTCACCAATAAAGGAGAAATTCAATCCAAAGAAAATCCACATTTCAGTATCGGAATTTTGACCTACGCCGATTGGAAATCAACACGATGGATTGGGTATGAAAAAACTTCGCCAGGTGATAGCATCTCGCAGTATTCAAGATTATCAGCGCGTTATCTTCGAAAAGAAATCAACCTTAAAAAGAAAGTTAAAAATGCCAAAGTTTACATTATGGGAATGGGCTTGTATGAATTGTACATTAACGGAAATAAAATTGGCGATCAGGTTTTAGCGCCAGTTCCAACAGATTATACGAAGAATGTAAAATACAATGTTTTTGATGTGACTTCGCAATTGCAGGAAGGCAAAAATATGTTGGGAACGATTTTAGGAAACGGACGTTTTTTTACCATGCGTCAGGATTATAAACCGTATAAAATTAAAACTTTTGGTTACCCTAAAATGGCTTTGCAGTTATTTGTTGAATATACCGATGGAAGCAAAGACGTAATCAGAACGGATGATACTTGGAAAATCACAACTGATGGACCAATTTTATCGAACAACGAATACGACGGAGAAGAATACGACGCGCGCAAAGAAATGAAAGGCTGGAACACCATTAATTTTGATGATAAAAAATGGCTTTCGGCAGAATATGTGCAAGAACCAGGTGGATTTTACGAAGGTCAGATGTCGGCGAATATGAAAGTGAAACGCGAAGTAAAACCGATTTCAATTAAACAGACACCAAAAGGAACTTATATCTTAGATATGGGGCAGAATATGGTAGGCTGGTTACAATTGAAAGTAAAAGGAAAAAGCGGTAATAAAATCACGATGAAATTTGCAGAATCGCTTCAGCCAGATGGTTCATTATATATTGCGAATTTACGTGATGCAAAAACGACTGATATTTACACGTTAAAAGGCGAAGGCGAAGAAGTTTGGGAACCTCGTTTTATTTTTCACGGGTTTCGATTTGTTGAAATTTCGGGTTTTACAACTAAGCCAACTTTAGAAAATTTTGTTGGAAAAGTCGTTTATGATGACATTCAAACAACAGGAACTTTCGATTCTTCGAACCCAATCATGAATCAGATTTTTAAAAATGCGTGGTGGGGAATCAGCGGAAATTATAAAGGAATGCCAATTGATTGTCCGCAGAGAAATGAGCGTCAGCCTTGGTTAGGAGACAGAACAACGGGCGCTTATGGCGAAAGTTTCTTGTTTGATAACCAGACTTTATATGCAAAATGGTTAGACGATATTAAATATTCGCAAACTATAGACGGCGGACTTCCGGATGTTGCGCCTGCTTTTTGGCGTTATTACGGAGACAATGTAACGTGGCCGGGAACGTATATCACGGTTGCCGATATGTTGTATCAGCAATTTGGAGATGCAAAAGTGGTCGAAAAACAATATCCAAACATGAAAAAATGGATGGATTATATGGAAGAAAATTATTTGGTTGATAACATCATGACCAAAGATAAATACGGAGATTGGTGTGTTCCGCCAGAATCGTTGGAATTAATTCGTTCGAAAGATCCGGCTCGTTTAACAGATGGTGAATTGATTTCGAGTGCGTTTTATTATCAGTTGTTGCATATCATGAAGAAATTTGCGGTTATTGCTCATCAGGAAAAAGATATTCAGCATTATGAGGAACTGGCTTCCAAAATTAAAAAAGCATTCAATGCTAAATATTTGAATGCAGATAAAAACAGTTATGCGAACAATACCGTAACCGCCAATTTACTGCCTTTAACTTTCGGAATAGTTCCAGACGATCTTCAAACCAAAATATTCGAAAATTTGGTACACCAGGTTGAAGTGGTTAAAAATGGCCACATAAGCACAGGCGTTATCGGAACGCAGTTTTTAATGCGAACGTTAACCAATTTCGGAAGAGGGGATTTAGCTTTCAAATTAGCTTCCAATAAAACGTATCCAAGCTGGGGATATATGGTCGAAAACGGAGCTACTACAATCTGGGAACTTTGGAACGGAAACACCGCAGATCCAGCGATGAATTCTCAAAACCACGTTATGCTTTTGGGTGATTTACTGATTTGGTATTACGAAAATATGGCGGGAATTAAAAGCAATCCTGAAACTCCGGGATTCAAACAAATCATTATGAAACCTGATTTTAACGCGGGATTGACGTATGTAAACGCTTCTTATGAATCTATTTACGGAACGATTAAAAGCGATTGGAAAAAAGATAAAAAAGGATTGGTTTGGAATATTGCAATTCCGGTAAATACTTCTGCGGTTGTTTATTTACCAACATCAAATGCTTCGTCTGTAACTATAAATAATAAAAAACTTGCGCAAACTTCTTCCTTAAAGACAGAAAACAATAATATCGTGCTAACTTTACCATCTGGTTCATACGTTTTGAATACGAAATAATAAATTAAGAAGATTTTTCGTATCATTGCGTCGGTAAGTTTAAAACTGGTTATTATGGATGCTGTAAAAATTTTTGAAGATAAAAAAGTTCGAAGCCATTATGATAGAGAAAATGAAATATGGTATTTTTCGATAGTAGATATTGTTGAGGCTTTAACTGATTCTAAGAATCCTACAGATTATTTGAAAAAAATTAGAAAAAGAGATGTAGAATTAGGAATCTACATAGGGACAAATTGTCCCCAGGTAACGATGCTTACTAATGGGAAAAAGCGTAAGATATTGGCAGGTAATGTCGAAGATATATTTAGAATAATTCAATCCATTCCATCTCCCAAAGCCGAACCCTTTAAGCTTTGGCTGGCAAAAGTAGGATATGAACGTATACAGGAAATTCAGGATCCGTCAGAAAGTGTAGATCGTGCCAGAGAAAACTGGAAACAACACGGACGAAGCGAAAAGTGGATTCAGCAACGAATGATGGGACAGGAAACCCGCAATAAACTTACAGATTACTGGAAAGAGACGGGAATTGAAGAGAAACAAGATTTTGCTTTTCTAACCAACATTATACATAAAGAATGGACGGGCTTATCAGTAAAAAAACACAAAGAAATAAAAGGATTACAATCACAAAATCTGCGTGATCATATGAGCGAAGCTGAATTGATTTTTACAGCATTAGCCGAACTTTCTACAAGACAAATAGCTGAAAACGATGAAGCAAAAGGACTGCTGGAAAATGCCGTAGCCAGTAAAAAAGGTGGATCAGTAGCAAAAAACGCAAGAATCGAACTAGAACAACAAACAGGCAAAAAAGTAGTAACAGAAGAAAATTTTTTACCTCCAAAACAAAAGGATCTGCCAGAATAAATAAAAATTCGGATCAAGAATTTTGTTCTGACTAAACTTTCGTCAGGAAATTTTGCGATAAACGTTAAATAACTTGCATTTTTAGTATTTCGGGACAGTACAGGATAGATTGTTAATTTTTTAGTGTTATTTTTACACTTAATAAATATTTTTACCTAAAAAAATGTTAGGTATATATTTATAGTCAGAAAAAATAATTCATAATTTAATTAATAATGAAGATTACAAAATTAGCATTTGTCTTGTTTGGACTTTTCCTTTTAGGAAGTTGTAAGTCGGCTTTAGAAAAAAAGACTTGGAAAGAAGGAATTTTAGTAGATCAGTTTATTTACGATAAAGCGCCTTATCCGTCTTGCCACGCCGTTACAATTGTCGAAGCAACAAATGGTGATTTAGTAGCTTCCTGGTTTGGAGGAACGCACGAGAGACATCCAGATGTTTGTATTTATGTAGCGATTAAACCCAAAGGAAGCGATACTTGGAATGAAGGTATAAAAGTTGCAGACGGTGTAATGAAAGAAGGCCCAAGATTACCAACTTGGAATCCGGTTTTATATCAAATTCCGAATGGCGATTTAATGCTTTTCTACAAAATAGGACCAAAACCATCTGAATGGTGGGGCGTAATCAGAACTTCATCTGATGGCGGAAAAACATGGTCTGAAGCGCAAAAAATGCCAGACGGTTTCTTAGGGCCAATCAAAAATAAACCGGTTTTATTAAGTAACGGAACTTTATTATGTCCGTCAAGTATTGAAGGCGACGGCTGGAGACTTCGTATGGAATCGACTCCTGATTTCGGAAAAACCTGGGTTATGGGTGATACGCTTTCGAGAGGAAAACAAAAAATCAATGCCATTCAGCCAAGTATTTTATTCCATAAAGACGGAAGCATTCAAGCCATCGGAAGAACCAGAAACAGAGCTATTTTCAGTACTTTCTCAAAAGACAACGGAAAAACTTGGTCGGATGTTGAGCTAATCGGACTTCCAAATAACAACTCAGGAACGGATGCTGTAACTCTTAAAGACGGAAGACATTTGTTGGTTTACAATCACGTTCTGCCTCCGGGAACAGAAGCCAAAGGGCCAAGAACACCTTTGAATGTTTCGGTTTCTAAAGACGGAATCAACTGGAACGCTGCTTTGGTTTTAGAAGATTCAAAAATCAGCCAATATTCGTATCCATCGATGATTCAGAGTTCAGACGGAATGGTGCATATTGTGTACACTTGGAGAAGAGAAAAACTGAAATATGTAAAAGTAGATCCAAGTAAATTAAAAGCACTTCCAATCAAAAACGGAGTTTGGCCAGGCGAAGAAGGAAAAGTAGTGACAGCGGTAAAAGCAGAAGAAGAGTAAAATTAATTTAAACCATTAAGGCATTAAGGGAATTAAGTTGCAGTGGTTAATCAACTTAAAATTAAGAACATTAAGCTTAATTCTCTTAATTTTCTATTCGCAAAGATTTAAATACAGTAAAGCTTAATTACCTTAATATCTTAATGGTAGAAAAAAAATAACATGAAGCTAAATAAAAACTTAATTGTTGCAATACTATTTGTTGCTTCAACAACATTCAACAGCTGTGCAACGGCTCAGGCGTCAAAAAACAAACAGCAATATAAAGTAGCAGTTTGCGATTGGATGATTTTAAAAAGACAAAAATTAGGATCTTTTGCATTAGCGTCCGAAATAAAAGCAGACGGAATCGAAATGGACATGGGAGGATTAGGAAACCGCCCGACTTTTGACAGTAAACTAGGTGATCCCGTAGAAAGACAAAAATTCTTAGATAAATCGAAAGAATTAAATGTCGGAATCAGCTCAATTGCCATGTCAGGTTTTTATGCGCAGTCTTTCGCGAAAAGAGAAACCATCGAACCGATGATCAACGATTGTGTAGCTGCAATGAAAAACATGAAAGTAAAAGTGGCTTTTTTACCATTGGGAACCGAAAGTAACTTAACTAAAAATCCAGAACTGCGTCCGATTATTATCGAAAGATTAAAATGGGCAGGAAAACAAGTCGGAAAAATTGGCGGAGTCATTGCTGTTGAAACGTCGTTAAGCGCAACAGACGAGAAAAAACTATTAGAAGAAGTCGATTCAAAATACATTAAAAGTTCTTTCAATTTTGCGAATGCCGTTGATAACGGAAGAGATATTGTATCAGAATTAAAAATTTTAGGAAAGAAACATTTAGCGCAGATTCACGCTTCGAACACCGATAAATTTTGGTTAGAAAACGATCCTGCGATCGACATGCCGAAAATCAAACAAACGCTAGACGAGATGAAATGGAGCGGTTGGCTGATTGTAGAGCGTTCAAGAGACGTAAATCAGGTGCATAATGTAAAAGCCAATTACGGAGCAAATGTTGCTTATTTGAAGAAAGTTTTTCAGAATTAAGTTTACGTTTCCTGCAAGGTTTTCAAAACCTTGTAGGTATTTTAATTAATCGATGAGTATAAGTAAACCTACAAGATTTTGAAAACCTTGCAGGATGTCGCCGAATACAAAAACAAAACACAATGAAATATTTACAATTACTTCTTTTATTTTTTTACGTAGCTTTCGCGCAAGCGCAAAACATCACCATTGTTAGTGATGCCAACGCGCCGAGAGCTAAATACGGTGCAGAAAAATTAGCCGAAACTTTAACTTCAAAAGGTTTTCAGGTTACTGCTTCAGATAAACTAAAAAAATCAAAAGACAAAGTAATTATTATTGGCGAAAAAGGAACTGATTTCTGGAAGAAAAACGCCAAAAGCGCTAAAATCGACGATAGTAAACTAACTAAAAAAGAAGGTTTTCAGATTCGTACTCAAAACAATATCACTTATATCGAGGGAACAGATGCGACTGGAGCATTGTACGGCACTTTAGAATTAGTAGACAGAATTAAAGATTCTGGTAAATTGCCATCAGAACTAAATATCGACGACAGCCCAGAAATGGTTTTACGTGGTGCTTGTATCGGAATGCAGAAGCCTGTTTATCTCCCGGGACGTGACGTTTACGAATATCCGTATACACCAGAAACTTTTCCGTGGTTTTACGATCAAAAATTATGGATTAAGTATTTGGATATGATGGTGGATAACCGCATGAACTCATTGTATTTATGGAACGGACATCCGTTTGCTTCTTTGGTAAAATTGAAAGATTATCCGTTTGCAGTAGAAGTAAGCGACGAAGATTTCAAAAAGAACGAAGAAATCTATAAATTCTTAACAGTTGAAGCCAACAAAAGAGGAATCTGGGTCATTCAGATGTTCTATAATATTATTGTTTCTAAGCCATTTGCAGAGCATTATAACATTAAAACTCAGGATCGTTCACGCCCAATTACGCCTTTGTTGTCAGATTATACTAGAAAATCTATTGCTGCTTTTATCGAAAAATATCCAAACGTTGGTTTAATGGTTTGCTTGGGAGAAGCGATCAATACGGTTGATGATGACGTAGAATGGTTTACCAAAACAATTATTCCGGGGGTTCGCGATGGTTTGCAGGCATTAGGAAAAACAGAAGAACCGCCGATTATCCTTCGTTCTCATGATACGGACGGACCTTTGGTAATGGAAAAATCGCTTCCGTTATACAAAAACTTATACACAGAAAGTAAATATACTGGAGAATCGTTAACAACTTACACACCGGGTGGACCTTGGGGCGAAACGCACAAACAGTTAAGTTCTCTAAAATCGATTCATATTGAAAACGTACATATTTTGGCGAATTTGGAACCTTTCAGATACGGTTCACCAGATTTTATCCAGAAAACGGTAAAAGCAATGCACAACATTCACGGAGCAAATGCTTTACATTTGTATCCGCAGGCTTCGTATTGGGATTGGCCGTATTCTGCCGATAAAACCAAAACTGGCGAACGTTTATTAGAAATGGATCGCGACTGGATTTGGTACAAAGCGTGGGCAAGATACGCTTGGGACAGTAAAAGAGACCGAAACGAAGAAATTAAATATTGGGATAACGACTTAGCTTCAAAATACGGAACGAGTCAGGAAGCAGCAAACAATATTCTAAAAGCCTACGAAGAAACAGGAGAAATCGCTCCAAAAACCTTAAGACGTTTCGGAATTACTGAAGGAAACCGTCAAACCTTATTGTTAGGAATGTTCGAAAGTCAGTTGGTCAATCCGTCAAAATGGAGAGTATATCCAGGATTCCACGAATCTTGTGGGCCTCCGGGCGAATTGTTATTGGAATACGCTAAAAAAGAATGGAACAAAGAACCACATTCTGGCGAACTTCCAACGCAGATTATCGCTGAAATCACAGAACACGGGAGACTCGCAGTTGAAGCCATCGACAAAGCCGAAGCCAGCGTAACCAAAGACAAAGAAGAATTTTTACGTCTTAAAAACGATGTACATTGTTATAAAGCTTTCGCCGATTTCTTTTCAGAAAAAGTAAAAGCTGCGATTTTGGTTTTACGTTACAGCTATTCAAATGATATTGCCGATTTAGACAAAGCGTTGCCACATTTAGAAAAAAGCATCGAATATTACGAACTTTTGGTAAACTTGACGAAAGATCATTATTGGTATGCCAACAGTATGCAGACTGCACAACGCCGAATCCCGATTGGTGGAGACGACGGAAACAACAAAACATGGGCAGAATTATTACCGCATTACGAGCGTGAATTGGCGAATTTCAAAAGAAATTTAGAAAAGCTAAAATCGTCTAAAGATGGTAAAATCGAAACCAAAGAAGGCAAACCTTGGAAACCAGCCGAAGTAACTTTTATTGACGAAAAACCGGGAAGTTATTTGGTAAAAACAGGAACAAAAGTATACGGAACAGATATTTCTGAATTAACGAAAATCGCTCCTGAACTTCAAAACCTAAAAGGATTCTCATTCGTAGAAAATGATCAGAACGAAAAAGGAACACATTTGAAGTTTAGAAACACAAAAGCGGTTAAATTAGTTGTCGGTTATTTCAACTCCGATCAGAAAAGATTTTTGTTACCGCCAAGTTTAGAAACCGATGCTGCAGGAAATGCGCACGGTCAGGCCGAAGTAATTTTGGCAAGCGCCATGAATTTGAAAGACTTACCACGTGTAAACATTCATACGTACACTTTCCAACCGGGCGAAAACAAACTCGATTTAGGCAAAGGAAAAGTATTGATTTTAGGTTTCATCGATGCAGATCAAAATATTACACCGCGTGATGTCGGGTATATCGACGCAGGAGAAAAAGCAGCAATCGACTGGTTATTTTATTAATAATTTGGGCGTGTCCCTCCGGGTCGGGCTTTCGGCTATATCTTTTATTCCGCTCCGCTGCATAAAAGGATACCGCCTCAATCCCTCACGCAAATGTGATCACAAGAACGTTTGGTCTCCTGCAAGGTTTTCAAAACCTTGTAGGTATATAAGTTAAACATCACAAAATTTAGACCTACAAGGTTTTGGAAACCTTGCAGGACGTCATAAAAGAATAACTTATATAGCCTTATATAACTTATATGGTTTAAAAATATGAACAGAATAGTTTTTTTTATTTTTTGTTTTTTCTCAAGTTTTTGCACTGTTTGGAGTCAGGGCAAAAGTTCGGTGCGTAAAGAAATTTCGCTGAATTCATCTTGGGAGACCGTAATGCTGGATAATCTTCCGCTGAAAGAAGAAGATTTTGTAGAAAATCCAAAAACTGATTCCAATTGGCAAAAGGTAAGTGTGCCTCACAATTGGGATCAGTATTATGGTTTCAGGAGAACAAAACATGGAAATTTACACGGAACAGCCTGGTACAAAAGAACTTTAAAACTGGATAAAATTACATCCGGACAAAAGTTCTTTTTGTTTTTTGAAGGCGTAAGTTCGTATGCCACAGTTTGGGTAAACGGTAAAAAAGCCGGCGAACACAAAGGCGGAAGAACAACTTTTACATTAGATATTTCCAAATTAATTAGTCCGAACAAAGAAAACCAGATTCTTGTAAAAGCATCTCATCCATCATTTATAGCCGATCTTCCGTGGGTTTGCGGAGGTTGTTCAGGTGAATGGGGATTCTCAGAAGGTTCTCAGCCTATGGGGATTTTCAGACCTGTTTCTTTGGTCATTACAAACGATGTCAGAATCGAACCTTTTGGCGTTCATATATGGAATGACAAATCAGTTTCTAAACAAAAAGCGATTCTGCATACCACAACCGAAATCAAGAATTACGGAACTTCAAGCCGAAATTTAACTATAGAAAATACTCTTTTTGATGCTTCAGGAAAGAAAGTTTCAAGCATTAAAAATCAAATCAAATACAATTCAGGAAAGAAAAAAGAAGTAGCGTTGACGTTGCCGGAAATTCAAAATCCGAAATTATGGTCGCCTTCCAATCCGTATTTGTATAAACTGGTTACGACCATTTCTGAAAACGGAAAAATCATCGATCAGTTAACAACGCCATACGGAATCCGTTGGGTGAGCTGGCCGGTAAGCCGTGACGGAAAAGATAATCGTTTTTTCATTAATGATGAACCTGTTTTTATCAATGGAGTTTGTGAATACGAACATCAGATTGGAAACAGTCATGCTTTTTCAAACGAGCAGATTCATGCCAGAATTGAGCAAATTAAAGCTGCCGGATTTAACGCTTTCCGCGAAGCGCATCAGCCTCATAATTTGTTATACCAAAAGGAATTAGACGAAAACGGAATCTTATTCTGGAGTCAGTTTTCGGCACATATTTGGTACGATACGCCAGAATTCAAAGAAAATTTTAAAACACTTTTACGCGAATGGATTAAAGAACGCAGAAACAGTCCGTCAGTCGTGATGTGGGGATTGCAGAACGAAAGCACGATTCCAAAAGAATTTGCCGAAGAATGCACACAGATTATCCGTGAAATGGATCCGTTATCTGAGAAACAAAGAATTGTAACGACTTGTAACGGCGGAGAAGGAACAGATTGGAATGTAGTCCAAAACTGGTCTGGAACGTATGGAGGAGATCCGTTAAAATACCATCTCGAAATGACGACTCAGTTGCTAAACGGAGAATACGGCGCATGGCGTTCAGCAGATTTACATACCGACGGCGAATTCGATCAAAAAGGAACTTTAAGTGAAAACCGTTTTTCACAATTAATGGAAATCAAAGTCCGCGAAGCTGAATCGGTTCGTGATAAAATTGCGGGACAATTCAACTGGCTCTTTGCTTCGCACGAAAATCCGGGACGCGTTCAAAATGGCGAAGGATTTAGAGATATTGACAAAGTCGGACCCGTTAATTACAAAGGACTTTTTACGATTTGGGGCGAACCTTTAGATGCGTATTATATGTACCGCGCGAATTACGTTTCGAACAAAACCAATCCGATGGTGTATATCGTTTCACACACTTGGCCAAGTCGCTGGGAAAGTGCCGGAATCAAAAATGGAATCGATATTTATTCGAATTGTGACGAAGTAGAATTGTTTAATGATGTCAATAAAATGTCATTAGGAAAACTAAAAAATCCGGGAATCGGAAAACATTTTCAGTTTAATAATGTCAACATTCAATACAACGTTTTATATGCCGTTGGATATGTAAACGGAAAAGCGGTTGCAAGAGATTATATTGTTTTAAATAATCTTCCAAAAGCACCAAATTTAGAAACTTTAACGCCAAATAAAACGGATATTTTAAAAGCAAAAAGCGGTTTAAATTATATTTACAGAGTAAATTGTGGCGGTTCTGAATTTACAGACAGCAACGGAAATACGTGGCTAACCGACACACACAAAAACGGAAAAAATACTTGGGGTTCTTTATCATGGACAGATAATTTCGAGAAACTTCCTGATTTTTACGCAAGCCAAAGAAGTACTTTTGACCCAATCGACGGTACAAAAGACCAGACTTTATTTCAAACATTCAGATACGGAGTAGATAAGTTAAGTTATGAATTTCCTGCGTCAGACGGAGAATATGTAATCGAATTGTATTTCACAGAACCTTGGTACGGAACCGGAGGCGGAATGGACTGCAAAGGCTGGCGATTATTTGATGTTGCCATAAACGATAATGTAGTTTTAAAAGATTTCGATATTTGGGCAGAAGCGGGGCATGATAAAGCTTTGAAGAAAACATTAAAAGTAAAAAGCATTGGCGGAAAAATTAAAATTTCGTTTCCAAACGTAAAAGCGGGACAAGCCATTATTTCGGCAATTGCAATCGCGACAAAAGATTATCAAGCAAGACCAGCTGAAGAATCGGCTAGAAATATTCAGAATGTAAGTTTAGATTTCAAAGATTTCAAAATTGGGTCGTGGTTTGATATTAATTCAAAGCAATATGTAAATTCGGAAGTGATTTTTACAGAACTTCCATCAGAAGTTTTTGGAGCAGATTATGTACAGTTTTCTGCTGATTCGAAAGTTTCAGGTTCTTTTATCGCTAAAGAAGAATCGAATATTTATGTTTTAGTTGATAATAAAATAAACACCTTAAATTGGCTTTCAGATTATAAAAAAATAGAAGAAAAAGCGAAAAACAACAATGGAATTTCTTTCGATGTTTTCACTAAAAAAGTGAAAAAAGGAGAAAAAGTCTCTTTTGATAATTCAGAAACAATTTCCACAATTGTCGTAGTTCCAACGTATGATATGGGCGAAAAAGACGATTCAAGACCAGTCGTAATCATCGAAGCCGAAAAAACAAAAACAACCGGAAGCGGAATCGAAAAAGGGAATTTCAAAAAAGCGGATTACGTTGAATTCACTCAAAAGACAAATAACAGCATTGAGTTTGAAGTAAAACCAGGAGTCGCAGGGATTTATTTAATGCGTTTCCGTTTTATGAATCGAAACGAAGCGCCAATGAAAGTGAAATTCAAAATGGAAGATGCGTACGGAATTTTAATGCGAAATGACACGATTGAATTTTTCCCTTCACCAGAAAAATGGAAAATATTAAACACAACATCAGGAGGTTATATCAATGCGGGAACGTATAAAATTACTCTGGAAGGAGATGATTTGAAAGGGTTGTTGATTGATAATTTTGAGTTTCAATAGATTTTGTAAGGTACAAAGTTGCAGAGAGACAAAGAGACAAAGGTTTGATTGTAGAGACGCACCGCAGTGCGTCTACGCTCCAAATATCCATACTGTGTGTTAGACGCACTGCAGTGCGTCTCTACGGAAATTTTGCGGAATTACTTTGTGAAAGAATTTAGATTAAAATAAAAAATAATCTCGCAAAGACGCAGAGTCGCAAAGAAAATTAAACCATATAAGTTATTTAAGTTCATTTTAAACAAAGCTTAAATTCTCTTATATAACTTATATGGTTAAGAAAAAAACTTTGCGTTTTTGCGACTTTGCGAGAGAAAAAAAATAAATATGGTTAAGAAAATTACACTTGCATTTGCAATCTTGTTTTCAACAGCAATAATGGCGCAAAAACAAGCCAGAATTGTAGAAGACTTCAATAAAAACTGGAACTTTAAATTAGGAGATTATCCAGAAGCGGTAAACACAAATTATAATTCAGCTGATTGGAGAGCACTTCAATTACCGCACGATTGGAGTATTGAATTGCCTTTTGATAAAGATGCCAAAACCAAACAAGCCCAAGGATTTTTACCTGCTGGAAAAGGCTGGTATCGCAAAGTTTTTACTATTCCTGCGAATTGGAAAAACAAAACGATTTCAATTGAATTTGACGGTATTTTTAAGAACAGTGAAGTTTTTATTAATGGAAAATCATTAGGAATGCGACCAAACGGATATATTTCTTTTGGTTATGATTTAACGCAGTATTTGAACTTTGGAAAACAGAATATTATTGCAGTCAAAGTCGATAATGATGCGCAGCCAAACTCTCGCTGGTATACAGGTTCTGGAATTTACAGAAATGTGAGATTGGTTGCTTCAGAAAAATTACATGTTGGAAAATGGGGAACTTTTGTTACGACTCCAGAAGTTTCTACAGAGAAATCAAAAGTAAATATTGAAGTTACGATTGATAATGATAATGCATCTTCGAAAGAATTTAAATTGGTTACTTCCATTGTAAATGCAGAGAATAAAGAAGTCGCAAATTTTACTTCAACAGAAAAAATCGGAGCTAAAACTTCTGAGAAAAAAGTTCACAATCTGGAATTGAAACAGCCAAAATTATGGAATACCGAAAATCCGTATTTGTATAAAGTGATTACAAAAGTGTACGAGAAATCGAAATTAGTTGATAATTATGATACACCACTTGGATTTAGATATTTCAATTTTGATGCTGAAAAAGGGTTTTCTTTGAACGGTGTTCCAACTAAAATTTACGGAGTTTGTCTGCATCACGATAATGGTGCTTTGGGCGCTGTAGAAAACATTCACGCGGTTAGAAGAAAACTGACGTTAATGAAAGAAATGGGAGCAAACGCGATCAGAATGTCTCATAATCCGCATTCTTTGGAAATGATGCAATTGTGCGACGAAATGGGATTCATCGTTCAGGATGAAGCTTTTGACGTTTGGAAAAAGAAAAAAGTAACCAACGATTACCACAAAGATTGGGATGCGTGGCACAAACAGGATTTGGAAGATTTCATCAAAAGAGACCGCAATCATCCGTCAGTTATGATGTGGAGTATTGGTAACGAAATCCGCGAACAATTTGATTCAACGGGAATTGCGATTACTAGAGAATTAGCTAAAATCGTAAAATCTTTAGATACCACTCGTCCCGTAACTTCTGCTTTGACAGAAAATGTAATTGAGAAAAACTTTATTTATCAATCGGGAGCTTTAGATCTTTTAGGATTCAATTACAAACACGAAGATTATAAAGATTTCCCAACTAAATTTAAAGGACAGAAAATTTTAGCATCAGAAAGTGTTTCTGCTTTGGAAACTCGCGGACATTACGATCAATCGGAAGTTATTAAAGCCTGGCCAACTAAACATGGCGCTCCTTTTGACGGAAATGCAGATTGGACGGTTTCGGCTTATGATCAGGTAAAATCTTATTGGGGTGCCACGCATGAAGAAAACTGGAAAACAATCAAAAGTCAGGATTTCATGGCGGGAACTTTTATCTGGACAGGATTTGATTATATCGGAGAGCCAGATCCGTATCCGTATCCGGCAAGAAGTTCATATTTCGGAATTGTGGATTTAGCCGGACTTCCAAAAGATGTGTATTACATGTACCAAAGTGAATGGTCGAAGAAAGATGTTCTGCATATTTTACCACATTGGAACTGGAAAAAAGATCAGGAAATCAACGTTTGGGCATATTACAATAATGCAGATGAAGTGGAACTTTTCTTAAACGGAAAATCGCTTGGAACAAAAGCCAAACAAAATGATGATTTACATATTTCATGGAAAGTAAAGTTTGAACCTGGAATATTAAAAGCGGTTTCCAGAAAGAATGGAAAAGTAGTTTTAGAAAAGGAAATTCACACAGCTGGAGAAGCGTCAAAAATTGATTTGAAAGCCGATAAAACCACAATTAAAAACGATACATACGATTTGATTTATGTAACGGTTTCTATGAAAGATAAAGACGGAAGTTTAGTTCCAAACGCTATGGATTTAATTAATTTTGAGGTTTCAGGCGGAGGAAAATTAGTTGGAGTTGATAATGGTTATCAAGCGAATTTGGATTCGTTTAAAGCGAATTCTTGTAAATTGTTTAATGGAAAATGCATTGCGATTATTCAATCGAATGGAAAGAAGGAGAATATTGTGTTGAAAGCGACAACGGGAAATGGGATTCCAGTTTCATCAATTCAAATAAACGTCAATTAATATCTCGCCCCGCTGGGGCTTTGATACTATACATTGGATGTTTTTTCTATAAATATTTAGCTTCTCCGAAGCTTTCTTTTAAAACATAATATGTACGATTTTAGGTTTTTCGAAGCTTTGCATAGAACATTAAAATAAAAGGATTTTCAGCTCTGGAAGAGCTTAATATTTATAGAAAATATAATTTCGGCCGTATAAAAAAGCTCCAGAGGAGCGAAATATAAAAGTTTTTAAACCATATAAATAATGTAAGTAATTTTAAGTTTTGGCTTAATTAAACTTATATGGTATTTAACTAATGACACAAATGACTATTCTCTTCATTTTATAAATTTTGAATTAATAATGTTTCTATAAGAAATTTTTATCCCGCAATTGCGAGTCTAATAAATTTGAGTTTGTTGTTTTTAAATTCAAATTGCCAGTTGTACATGTATTCATCTTCAGAATGATAATCGTTAAATTCATCAAAACCTTCAATTATTTTAGAATGGCTCATGTAATTGTAATAGAGGTTTATTTCTCTTTTTTGTATAGCTAGTTCATAAACAATTTTTACAAAACCATTGTCTGTCATTACACTATTTAAGCCGTTGCTTTTGTAGTAATTAATATCATCCAGATTTATTTTATTGAATACTTTTTTTAGTAGTTCAGCATTTTCGTTTCCATACTGCTGTTCGTACACAAAACCAAATTTTGATTTAAGCTCATCTGTTTGGTTTGTCAAAACTAATTTTTTTAAGGTTTTGAGCTGATTGATAAGTTCTTCCTGTTCGGCTTTCAGCAGCTTAGTCTGGTCTTGTAAGATTTTAATGTTTTGTTTTTCTATTTCTTTTAAAACGATACTTTTATTATTTGCGATGGATTTATACCACGATTTAGTTTCAAAATAGTTTTGAAATCTTGAATTTTCAAACTGATAGCCGTTTCTAGCAAAAATTTCATTCGATAATAACCGAATTTCATCTATGCTTAAATCTTTTATCTGTTCTGTTTTGATGATTTTTGCATCACAAGAAGAACAGTCTTTAAGTGTTTGTGCATTAGATGTAAAATTGAATAGTATAAATAATAAAGCAATTCGGTTCATTTTTTTTGATGTTAATAATTTAGAATATAATTCAGTATTTAGATTTCCAAAATGCAATTTTTAAGAAGCAATTGGTATCTGCGAATATAATTAATAGAATTTATTTTACATTTTTATTATTAGTCAAAAAAAAACATTCCGCCTCAATTAAGAAGCGGAATGTTTCACCATTAAAAAAAAATCAAGAATTATCGCTATAATTCAAGTTATCGTTTATTAGAAAACACCTATGTAGTGGTTTCCTGGTTTATTAACCAGTTTTGCACCTTTAGTTACAGCACCAGTTACAGAGTCAATAATGTAAATATTTCCATCTTTTCCTACTGGTGTAACGGCAATATAAATTTCGTTCCCGTCAACTACAAATCCTTGGTATTGACCAAAATCTAAATCGGCATCATACGCAATACCGTCTACTAATTTTGCTGTTTTTGCATTTAAATCAAGTCTTGCAACAAAACCCTGATCGCTTCCTTCGTGGTGATAAACAGCATATGCAATTCCGTTTCCAACATATCTCCAAGCATCAACATAAGAGCCTTTAACCCCTAGAGCAGTATCTAAACTAAAAACATATGAGTTGTCATATTCATTACTTTGGTTAATTTTTAAAATATAAGAACCGTTTTTAGTATCTCTTTGTGTTGCCTGATAGATATTTCCATCATTTGCCACAAAGCTGTTGAAACTTCTGTAACCGCTTGTATCACCAAAACCAACAGTAGAAGTAATAATTTTTGGATTTTGTAGAGAAGGATAATCTACTACAACTGATTTTGATCCAATGCGTTCAAATGAAGCTTCATTTGTTCCTGTTGAAGGATTTGTTTTACGCATCCATGTTCCAATAATTAATTTGTTTCCTGCTTTGTTAAGTGTTGGAGCATCTAAACGGAAAATATGATGTCCTAAAGCTTCTTCTTCTGCTGATAAAGGAAGAGGATATTGCTCATAAGTTGCAATTTTAATTCCCAGAAAATCTAAACTCAATACGGTTGCAGTACCTCTTGTATGTTTATATGTTACTCCATCGGCTTCAGTTGTTACAACTGGAGCGGTTACGTTTACGGCAACACCTGTTTTGTCACCATCAAAAAGTTTAACCCATCTTGGTGAAGCTCCAGCATATTGTGCAATACTTACAGTTTGTCCTGACTGAGAGAAGTTTTTACCTCCGTTTACATTGTAAGTCATAAACTGACCGCCATTTGCACCAGTGTAAGTAATATTAAAAAGTGTTTTTCCGTCTACAGACGATTGTAAACGCGCTGTTCTGCTTGACTGAACAGGTTCTCCGTTATCATAAACATTAATAGAAACATTTGGATTTTTTGCATCTTCTTTGCTTACAGAATATACTTTTGTTCCTCCGTCGCCATCGCCCGGATTAGTCTGCATTATAGCTCCCGCTACTGTTATCCATCTGTCTTCAGTTGGAGCTACCGGAGTTTCTTCATTTTTATTATCATCACTGCTGCAGCTTGTCAGCGCAAATGTGGTAAAAGCCAATCCACATGCCAGTAGTTTAAATGTACTTTTTTTCATATTGATTACATTAAAGATTAATTATTAGTTACTAAAATTTATTAAGTGTATAGTTTAGTTTTATATAAAATGCTCTTCCTGGTTTTTGAACAGCAAAATTGTCATAAACCTGCTCGTTTGTTATGTTTTTAGCATCAAAGCTTACAATATATCTTCTGCTTGGAAATGTGTAACTTAAACCCAGATCATGTGGAAGTTGAGATGGTGTCTTATCCATTTCTGTCTCAAGCCATGTCGTGTAAAATTCACCTACATAAGTAAAATTGTAATAGAGATTTAATTCTGATTTTTCCTGTAATACATTTTTAAAATTATATTGAGCATTCGCATTAATTATAAAATATGGTTCGTTAGGATATTGTTTATTATAATTGTCGTAGATTTTGCCGCTTGGATCATATTTAAGTTTGAAAAGAGAATTAAACCTTGACATATTCATGGATAAAAACAGCCTGTTTTTATTTGAATATTCTAATGAAGCTTCATAACCAAGAGATTGGGCTGTTCCCATATTTACAGATGGTGTTGCCTGAAGCGCCTCATTAACTCTGGTGCTGAATTGACGAACAATTTTATCTTTTGAGTTTCTCCAGAAACCAGAACCGCCAAAACTGAATTTATGATCATTAACAGCAAACGGACCAAAACGCACACCCGCATTTAAATTGTTACTTCGCTCTGGTTTTAAAGCGCTGTTCTGAATTTGATTTTCACCGGGATTACCAAATATTTCATTTTCAGAAGGAAGTCTGACTGCTTTTTCTGCAGATGTTGATAACATTACTTTGGGCAGCACAAAATATGAAGCGGCGAAACCATAACCATAATTAGTAGTAGTACTGCTTTCATAATTTTCAGTTAGTTTTGACTGCCCGTTAACCGTTGTTATTAACGGTGTTCTTTGTTCAACTTTCTGCTGGTATCTTTTACCAAATAAATTTGTTCTTAAACGTGAGCCAAACCCTTGAAATTCATAAGCAAATGAAAGTATGTTTTTTTCCAGATCGCGCATTTGCTGAAAACTTCTTTCGAGTTCTGATTTCATTTCATCACGATCATCTCTCATAAATGAATACAGCATAGTACTGAATACCAATCTGTGATTTTCATTTATAGAATAATTTAAACCGCCTCTCGTGCTGAAAATTTTATTATTAATATGAAGGATTGTCGGCGCTCCCTGCTGTGCGCCATACGGCGTTAAAACAGGAAGACCTTTAAGTCCAATTGCTTTTTGGTTAAACCAGTTATAATTCCACTTTACAGTATCATTTAAAACCTCATTTCTCTGGCTGAAAACAGAATTGATATTAAATTCCAGACCTTTTACTATAAAGTCTTTTTTAGCATAATTAATGCTGATTACCCTTGCATCTGCTTCTGTAAACCTTCCTTTATACGGTGTTGACATTGCCTGACCGTGCTGAATTTCATTGTAATCATCAGACATATTAATACCAATTAAAAAAGTGTCAGCCCACTCAACATCAGTAAAACCAAGTTCAAAACGGCCTCCGTAAGAACGATAAGCATCATTAAAACGTTTAGCTCTTATTTCCTTCATTACGCCATCTGCCTGAACATCGCGTGCAAATTTTCCCCATATTTCATAATTATTGTCAGAGTAATTATAAAATCCGGAACCTTTTAAGGTAAAACCTGATTTATCGCGATAAGTAGTATTAAAATTGGACTGAATAGTATTAAACGAACCGTAAGAAACAGAAGCATTCAAAGTATTTTTAGCTCCTTTTTTTAGAATAACGTTTATTGCGCCGCCCAAAGCATCATCGGCCAAATGCGCCGGAATTACACCTTTGTAAACTTCAATACGCTCTATTAATGCTGGCGGAATACTATTTAAGTTGAAAGAAGATCCATAAGTAGCAATCGGAATTCCGTCAATAAATATTCGGATTGCGTTGCCTGACATTCCGTTTAAATTGTAATTTACACTAGAGCCTAAACCTCCGTTTTGTCTGATTCTAACTCCTGCAGATTGTCCTAATAAATCATTAGTCTGAATGTTTCTTTTTGCTGCTTCCTGCGTTTCTATAACATTTACAGAGAAACCTTTCTGTATGATTTCTTTTTTTGCAGTGGTTTTTTGAATGAATACTTCTTTTAAAACTTTTGGATCAGTTATTTTTTCTAAAGAAATTGTAATCTCTTGTAATGGACGGTTTAAAACAATAGTAACGGTTTTCTTTTTGGCTTCTATCGATGAAATTTCCAAAGTATAATTTCCGTAAGGCAGACCTTTAAATTCAAACTTCCCGTCATTATCAATCACCGCAAATTTCGCAGTGCCGGTAATTTGTACAGAAGCTCCAAAGGCAATTTCATTATTTGTAAAAGTTACTTTTCCAGTAATTTTTCCGTTTTGAGACCATCCGGAAAAGGTTATCATGAAAAGGAGAAAGTAAAGAATTCTCATATTATAAGTGTACTGATTTTGATATGGCAGCAAACTTATGTTATTATTTAAATTTGATCTAAATAAACCCGTTAGAAGATTATTAGATTTACATTAGAGATTTTAATCTTAAATAATTAGGTGTATTCATTACTGTTTTTGTAAAAAAAAAAGCCTGCAGAATGCAAGCCTTGATATTTTGTAGTTAACTCATAACTTATAATTAAAATTCTTCGATTTAATCACTTTCCCTTTATCAGTAATCATAACACAGCTGTAATCAGAGAATTTTTGAAGTAAAAGAAGTCCTTCTTTTTGTCCTAATACCATCATCGAAGTACTTAATCCGTTTGCTGTTTCGGCATTTGGACCAAAAACAGTTACACTGCATAAACCCGTTGCAGGATATCCGGTTGCAGGATTTATAATGTGTGAATATCGTTTTCCGTTAAAAACAACAAATTTTTCATAACTGCCGGAAGTGGTTACAGCACCGTCTTTTATTGGAACTGCTGCCAAAAGTTTTTCAGGATGAAACGGATTTGTAATTCCAATTTTCCAGTCTTTTCCGTTAGGTTGTTTTCCCCAGGTGCTCATATCTCCGGAGCCGTTTATTATTCCGGCCTGAATGCCTTTTTCGATCATCATGGCACGGCATTTATCGGTTGCGTAACCTTCGCCCAAAGCACCAAAGCCAATTTTCATTCCTTTTAGTTTCAAGAAAATAGTCGACTCGACACTGTCTAAAATAATATTTTTATAACCTACTTTTTCTACCGATTTTTTTATGGCTTCCGCCGAAGGCATTTCGGTCATAGAACCGTCAAATTTCCAGATTCTGTCCATTGCGGCGAAACTTACGTCGAATCCTCCCTTGGTAATTTCAGAAAGTTTTATAGCTCTCTGTGTTAATTGAAAAACTTCGCGATCTACTTTTATGGGTTTAATTCCTGCGTTTTGATTTACCTGAGAAACCTGCGAATCGGGTTTCCAGTCCGAAATCAGATTTTCAATTCGGGTGATTTCTGCAATAACAATATCAATGTTTTTTTCTGCCGAAAGCGAATCTTTATCCACAATGCTGATATCGAAACGTCCGCCCATGAGCAGTGTTGTTCTTTTTCGCAAAACCTGAGCATTTGCAGAAAAACAAATAATAGTAAACAGAAACAAGAATTTATATGATAAAAATCGATTCATTAAAAATCTTTAAAAATTATAATTTAGCTCCAGAGGAGTGAATTTTTCTATTATTTCGCCCCTCCGGGGCTTCCTTTATGGGGATTAATTAATTTTCTATAAATATGTAATCCCTCTGGGATTTTTAAGTTGATAAATCAATAATCCAAAATCTACAATCTAAAATCTACAATCTACAATCTAAAATCTGCAATCTAAAATCTGCAATCTAAAATCTGCAATCTAAAATCTGCAATCTAAAATCTACAATCTACAATCTAAAATATACAATCTACAATCTGCAATCTAAAATCTAAAATTCTAAATTTTAATAGCAGTCCGTTAAAACCTGTCCGTTATTTTTGTATTCTGCGATAGTTTTAATTCCGTTTTCTCTGCACAAATCATCAAGAATCGTTTCAACATCTTTTTGCATGGCAAGCGAACCGCAAATCATAATAACTCCGTTTTCTTTTAGCAGATTTATAAAAAATGCACTGTCTCGGCGAATTAAATCCATTACATAAATTTGTTTGGCTTCGCGCGATAAAGCAACATGAAAATGTTCAAGATGCTGTTTTTCTTTCATTACTTTGGCGAACTTTTTATAAGCCAAAAGAGTAGGCGTTACCATTCTGAATCCGCTGTAAAGATGTATTTCTTTTTTAGCTTTATTTTGCTCGATCATTCCTAAAAACGGAGCGATTCCCGTTCCGTTTGAAATAAAAGCTGTTTTTGATGCTTTTTTAGGAAAATGAAATGCTTTGTTATTAATAATTCTGGCTTTGATTGTATCGCCCGGTTCCAAATTATTTAAATATCCTGAACCTAAACCGTTTGGATGTAATTTGACAACTAATTGTATATTTCCGGAATGATTTCCAATAGAATACAAACGTTCTCTTGAATCATTTGCCGGATAAACGGCAAGTAAATCACCCGAAGCAAATTTTGTTCGGCTTGAGGCGCGTAAGGTTAATATAAAAGTATGTTCAGTATCAGAAATTGGTGTTTTGTCTAAAACCATTAATTTATCAAGACCTTTTGGAACATGATTGTATAAAGATGGAGTAGTGGCAAGCGGAATTTGTGTTTTGGCGCTCCAGAGTTTAATCCATTCTGTAAATTCTACTGCTGATTTATCATTAACGGTCTGCAATTCTAAAAAGCGTTCTGCCCAGTTTTGTTTTTCTAACAACTGATCGATTTCAACAGCAAATCCGCAGAAATCCGGATACGATTTTGAACCAAAACCAACTACCGAAAATTGAATTTTCTGATCCTGATTTTGTTTCTGTAAAAGTGTTTTAAATTTCCGTGCGTTTGAAGGCGGATCTCCTAAACCGTGTGTTGACGAAAAAACAATAATATGTTCCGCCTTTGGGTAAACCGAAAAATTATTCATTTCGGTTATAAAAGCTTTATGTCCCTGATCTGTTAATTGTTTTAAAATGGCATTGGCAAAACGAAAAGTGCTTCCATTTTCTGAACCTGCGAGAAGTATAAAAGTACTTTCGTGAGCTTTAAATTTGTTTTTAATTCGGCTTGATCTTCTTTTTAAAGTAATTGCAAAACCAGAATAAATAAAGAAAAGAATATTAACACAGGCAATTGCCAGAATAACAGCCCAAATTCCGTTTATTCTTCCTGTATGAAGATCTAGGCTTAAAGCTGATAATTGAACGGTAAACGGTGAACGTTTTTCTGAAATTACAGTTCCGTCAACCTGATTTACTTCAATTTCGCGGTCTTTAAGTTCTATGATGTAATATTCTTCGGGATCGTCTGTAAAGGGAAACTCAATTTTTTTGACTTCCGATAAAAGTGTTGTTTTAAATACAGAAGTTTTTTTGGCTTCTGCCGAAAGTTCTGTTTTTACAGGTTTCGCTTTTTCTTCACCCATAAAAAAGTTGAATCTTTCCAGCGATAAATAGGTTCCGGTAAGTGCAATAATCAAAATTGGAATTAAAGCCAGACGCCCTAAAACAACATGGTAATATTGGGCGAAATATTCTTTTATAACTTTCGAAAAGAAATTACGAATTCCTCTTTGTCTTTTTAAAACCAAAACAAAACCGGAAATCGAAATCAAAAGCAGGCAGAATGATATTACACCGACAAAAAAACGTCCGGTTTCATGAAGAAAAAGTGAACGGTGAAAACCAGTTATCCATTTAATAAATTCACTTTTTTTCGCGGGAATACCTAATGTTTTTCCTGTTTTTGGATCAATGTACGCATTTACGTCGTTTCCGTCTTTATCCATCGCCTGTAAAGTCACAAACTGATTATAATCAACAGAAAGTTCGGTAATTTCAGAATACTCTTTTTTTAATACAGGCAGTGTCTGCGCTAACGTAATTTTGTCAAAATCTGCAGTTTTGTACGGAAGTGTTTTTTCCTGTACCGCATCAACCGCCAGAATAATTCCGGTAACGGAAGCCAAAAGCAGAAATATCGAAGAAAACAAGGCCAGAGCCAAATGTGCATAACGCCAGAAAGAAAGAGTCATTGAATGTATTCTAGAAATGTAATAAATGTTTAAAGCTTTGTCAAAATTAAAAACTTTGACAAAGCCCGGATTCAATTTTAAGCAGAAAAATAGAATTCATGCTTATAATTAGGTTAAGAAATAATGTACAAAAAATTATATTTTGTTAAGTCTAACATATTTAATGTATCCTTTTCCTTCTGTTTTATCTGCGAGACCTTCTGTAGAAAGCGGGATTTCAAGATCGCTTACATAATATTTCTGGTCTTCAACCGCTGATTCAAAACGAAGTTTGTAACCTTTGTTTATTTTAGAATCTTCGATTTCTATTGTTGTTACGCTGCGATCGCCTCCTGTTACAGATGCTCCTGTTTTTGCGCTGATGTCTTCACTTTTTTGAGCATGGAATTTATTCCACTCTTTTAGCGATTTGTACCATTTTTTGTCATCGCCCATAACATAAAGCGTTTTTTCGTATGCACCATTTGGGTTAATAAGCGATACTACGATATAAGCACCTTCTCCCATATAATTGGTCATTTGAAGCATGCATTTGTATTTGCTTGATTGCGCGTTTACCTGTATAGCAGCAAAAAATAAAAGAGCTCCGCAAAGTGCAGTTTTAAATATAGATTTCATTTTGTATTAGAATTTTAATGGAATTTAAAGTTTAGATTTTCGAATTTGAATTTTAAAAAAGCATTATTTTAAAAACTCAACCGAAATGTTGTTTTTAGTCAGAAGTTCGTTTTCTTTTGCCAATGCATAAGCGGTTTCGTCAAATTCTGTATTGATATCTTTTTTAGCACCGGCTTCAATAAGATATTTTAAAACAGCATCATCTTTAGAAGTCATTGCGGCTCTGTGTAAAGCTGTTAAACCATCTTTGTTTTTGGCATTTATGTCTGCTTTTAGTGCTGTGATTTTTTTAAGAAGTGCAACATCATTTTTAGTAATCGCTAAATGATATAATGTATTTCCGTCTTTTTGAGCTGCTGCTAAATCTAATCCTTTATCCTGAAGCAGTTTTGCTTTTGCATCAAAAGGATCTGCCGAAGCGTCTTTTCCGGCTGGTCTGTATGATTGTACTAAATAAACGCCTAAATTGTTTCCGTCTTTATCTTTAATATTAATATCAGCGCCTTTATTTAAAAGTAAAGATACCGCATTTGGAGTTCCGTATCTTACTGCATTTGTCAAAGCCGATTCTCCTTTTAAGTTTTGTGCATTAACGTTTTTAGCTAAAGGAAGTAAAAGTTCTAAAACCGAAGTTTCTCTTGCCGATGCTGCAGCCATTAAAGGCGTATTACCTTCTTTATCTGCTTTGTTTGCATCAGTTCCTTTGCTTAAAAAGTATTTTACAATTTCAGTCTGGTTTGGTTTTCCAGCTAAAATATGAAGTACATTTTGTCCGGCTTTATTCTGCGCCGTTGGTTTTAGTTTTACTTCTTCAACTAAATATTTATAAGTTTCAATTGTATTTGTTTCTCTGCGGCTTCCCTGAGCAGCAGTAAAAAGAGCGTTATCATTTGGTTTTACTCCTTTAGCCAAAAGTTTTTTCAAAAGATCAATATTTCCAGATCTTGCGGCATAAGTAAAGGCTGTGTTTCCATCGTTATCTACATCTTTAAGCGACATTCCTTTCGTTGCAAAATAATCAGCTGCCTTTAAATCTTTATCAGATGAAATGGCTAAAAGCAATAAGTTTGCACCGTTTGCATATTTTTTCTTTGGGTCGATTCCGGCTTTAAAAAAAGTATCATACAATGCCGGATTAGATTGTCCGTTTGCAGCAGCAAAATCTACAGGAGTTGTACCGTGGCTGTCTTCAAATTTAATATCAGAACCTTTTGCAATTAAATAATCTACTAATTCAGTATTTCCTTTGTAGGCCGCCCAGTGCAGATAAATACGATTATCGTGGGTTAATTTTGTAATTGAATTTCCCGGCTGATCGATTAAAAACTTAATAGTTGCAATTGGCGCATCGTTGTTTATAGCCAGCGTTGCAACATCAAAAGCATTTACATTAGCTTCTGCAGGATTGTTTCCTTTTGCAATTTCAGCTTTTACAGTATTTACATCTGGAGAAGTTTTCCAGAATGATTGTTCTAATAATGTATTTTTTTGCTGCGCATTAACGAAGAATGCCGATGCTAATGCTAAAGAAATAAAAAGATTCTTTTTCATATTATATTATGTGTTTATTGGTATTTGATTACCAAAAATGATAGATGAGATAAAAGTCTATTTAGAATAAATCAAAATAATGGCAAATGTAGAAATTAATATTTTGAAATCAAGTTTTATTGGCTTCAAAAGTTGAATTCTAATGATATTTTAATTTATTTTTTGTATTTTATAGTTTGCGATCAGCTGCTCTAAATAATTTTAAAATTGTAAGACAAGGATTTTATGTTTTAGTTTAAAATTGTTTAATATTTTTCACTTCAATTTTAATTTAACTTGTTGGTATTTAATTTTTTAGCTTTTGTTTTGCTATAACATTCTGCTGTGCAGCTATTTACTTTCTTACCATTAAAATGTGTTTTTGAAGACGAAAATTTTGTTTGAAAAAAATCATTTCCTGAAAGAAAAAACTTAAAAATTGAAAAAACTCTGTTGATAACTGTTTTTTTATCTCATGTAATATTTCAGATTTTTTTGTTGACAACTCTATTTAGATTTAGTATAAATAACTGATAATTCGGCAACTACGGAAAATTATGCGGCTGTTAATAAATACTTTTTTTAATGGTTTTTAACATCACTTTTACCTGTTGATAATTGCTCGGATTTTTAACATCAAAATTTAGACAAAAGAAGATTCGAAGGTTAATTTTGTATGTATAGAAAACGCAGTTATCCTTCCCCAAATCCTGTTATTTTCTATTCTAAAATTAGTCACCGATAAATACTATATATATGTCTATATTTGATAAAAGAGTCAATTATAAACCTTTTGAATACCCGGAGGTTTTACAATTTACAGAAGCGATAAATAAAGCGTATTGGGTACATACTGAAGTTGATTTTACTGCAGATACTCAGGATTTTCATGCTCATTTAACATTAGCAGAAAAAACCGCAGTAAAAAACAGTCTGCTGGCAATTGCCCAGATTGAGGTAGCCGTAAAAAGTTTTTGGGGAAACATTTACGAGCATTTTCCAAAACCGGAGTTTAATGGTTTAGGAACTACTTTTGCAGAGTGCGAATTCAGACATTCTGAAGCATATTCGCGACTTTTGGAAGTATTAGGTTATAATGATGAGTTTGAAAAACTGCTTGATGTTCCGGTTATCCGCCGTCGTGTAGATTATCTTTCAAATGTTTTAAAAGATACTCGCTCTCAGGATAACAGAAAATATATGGTTTCGCTGATTTTATTCAGTATCCTTATAGAAAATGTTTCGCTTTTCAGCCAGTTTGCTATTCTGCTTTCTTTTACAAGATTTAAAGGTTACATGAAAAATGTAAGCAATATTATTGCGTGGACTTCTATCGATGAGCAGATTCATGCCAACGGTGGTATTTACATCATTAATAAAATCAGAGAAGAATTTCCAGATTATTTTGATGCCGATACTCTTGAATTAGTTAGAGAAACGGTAAAAGATTCTATTGCCGTAGAATCAGATATTTTAGACTGGATATTTGAAGAAGGTGAAATCGAAAGCATTAAAAAAGGCGATTTAGTCAATTTTATGAAGTTTAGAATTGATGAGAGCTTAAAACAAATAGGTATTCCAACCATATTTAATGTAAATATCGAAGATTATAAAGCTCTTGCCTGGTTTGAAGAAGAAGTTTTTGCAAACAGCCTGGATGATTTCTTTGCAAAACGTCCGGTAGAATATACAAAACACGATAAAAGCATCACGGCAAACGACCTTTTCTAAACAGCAGCAATTATGAATACAATAGATACAAATGAAGTAAATAGTCTTCCGCAGAATGAAGCAGGAACTAAAATGTGGTGGAAGAACTCAGAGAGTGAACAAATTTTAAATCGTGGTTATCTTCTAAAAGGTGAAACGGTTGAAGGTGCAATTGACAGAATTTGTACTGCAGCCGCAAGAAGATTATACAAACCGGAATTAAAAGAGTCTTTTGTAGAAATGATTGAGCGCGGCTGGATGAGTATCAGTTCTCCGGTTTGGGCTAATATGGGAACCGAAAGAGGTTTGCCAATTTCTTGCTTTAACGTACACGTTCCGGATAAAATTGAAGGAATTACTCATAAATTAGGCGAAGTTATTATGCAGACTAAAATAGGCGGCGGAACGTCTGGTTATTTTGGTGAACTGCGCGAGCGCGGAAGTGCTGTAACTGATAATGGGAAAAGCAGCGGAGCAGTAAGTTTCATGAAACTTTTTGATACTGCTATGGATACAATTTCTCAAGGTGGTGTACGCCGAGGTGCTTTTGCTGCTTATCTTGATGTTGACCATCCGGATATCGAGGAGTTTTTGAAAATTAAAAGTATTGGAAATCCAATTCAAAACTTGTTTACAGGAATCTGTGTGCCGGATTACTGGATGCAGGAAATGATTGATGGTGATGTAGAAAAAAGACAAGTTTGGGCAAAAGTATTAGAAAGCCGTCAGCAAAAAGGTCTGCCTTATATTTTCTTTAGTGACAACGTAAATAAAAACAAACCGCAGATATATAAAGATCAAAATCTTAGAATCAACGCCAGCAATTTATGCAGTGAAATTATGCTTCCGTCAACTCATGACGAATCATTCATCTGCTGTCTTTCTTCTATGAACTTAGAATTGTATGAAGAATGGAAAGATACTGAAGCGGTTAAACTGGCAATCTTTTTCTTAGATGCTGTTTTACAGGAATTCATTGAAAAAACAGAAGGTAACTATTATCTTTCTGCAGCAAATAAGTTTGCAAAAAGACACCGTGCATTAGGTTTAGGTGTTTTAGGATGGCATTCTTACCTGCAGAAAAACATGATTCCGTTTGAAGGAATGGAAGCTAAAATGAAAACGACTGAGATTTTCAAACATATTAGCGACAAAGCTGATAAAGCAAGTCAGGAATTGGCCAGAATTTACGGTGAACCAGAATTGTTAAAAGGTTATGGAAGACGTAATACAACAACAATGGCAATTGCGCCTACCACTTCATCTTCTGCTATTTTAGGACAGACTTCACCGGGAATTGAACCTTTCAGCAGTAATTATTACAAAGCCGGATTAAGTAAAGGTAATTTTATGCGTAAAAATAAATACCTTAAAAAACTATTAGAAGAAAAAGGTTTAGATAATGAAGAAGTCTGGAGAGGAATTATGCTAAACGGAGGAAGTGTTCAGCATATGGAACAATTGACTCAGGAAGAAAAAGATGTTTTTAAAACATTTAAAGAAATCAGCCAGTTAGAAATTGTACAACAAGCAGGAATTCGCCAGAAATTTGTAGATCAGGGACAAAGTTTAAATCTTAATATTCCGGCAGAACTGGCTATTAAAGATGTAAACCGTTTAATGATCGAAGCGTGGCAGCAGGGAGTTAAAAGTCTGTATTACCAAAGAAGCCAGAGTGTTTCTAAAGAATTGGTTACAAGTCTTGTTTCTTGCAGCAGTTGTGAATCATAAAAATTATAAAGCCGAGTCGTTTAGATTCGGCTTTTTTTATTGCTACGAATTCTATGAATAATTTCACGAATTTCTTTTTATTAAGCCACAGATTAAAAGAATTAAAAAGATTAAAATCTGTGAAAATCATTTTAATCTGTGGCAAAAATAATTCGTGAATTCGTGGCAAATAAAACTTTAAATCTTTGACTTTAATCTGCTTAATGTTTCCTGTGAAATATTAATATAAGAAGCTACAATTTTATTGGGAAGCCGTTTTACAATAGCTGGATTTATTTTTAAAAGCTGATTGTATCTTTCTAAAGCATCCATAGTAGTAAACGACATTAATCTATTGGCATTATTGACATATGCTTTTTCGAGATAATTACTGTAAAACTCACGCCACTGCGGAATTATTTTCATTAAATAATTAAAATCTTCATGGGCAATGGCAAGCAGTTCTGATTTTTCGATAACCTGAATATTTTCTACAGCGGGCTTTTTGGTAATAAAACTGACTAATGCTGTAGCGAATTGATTTTCAAAGCCAATATATCGGGTTACATCTTTTCCTTCTTCATTAATAAAAAAGATCCTTACACAGCCTTTTCCAATAAAAAAAGTGTGCTGGCTGGTTTGTCCTTGTTCCAGCAGCAGTTCGTTTTTGTTTTTCTTTAAAGGTTTAAAATAGGAGAGAATCGTATTTAAATCTTCTTTAGAAACGTCAATGTTTTTTTTGATGTAATTGCCAAGCTGTTCGTATATCATTTTTTAATTGTAATCTCTCACGAATTTACGGTAGTAGATAATATCTTCGATCGATAATACTACCAAATCATGTTGTTGTGCAAAGCTAACGATTTTGTCCAGTTTAGCCATAGTTCCGTCTTCGTTCATTAATTCGCAAAGAACAGCTTCAGGCTGTAAACCTGCTAATTTCATTAAATCGACACTGCCTTCTGTGTGTCCGTTTCGTTCTAAAACACCATTATTTTTTGCACGAAGAGGGAAAATATGTCCCGGTCTGGCAAGATCTTCTGGTTTTGCATTTTGTGCAATGGCGGTTTTTATGGTTGTAATTCTATCGGATGCAGAAACTCCGGTTGTCACGCCTTTTTTTGCTTCAATTGTTACTGTAAAAGGTGTTTGAAAACTGCTTGTATTTTCTTTTACCATGTAAGGAAGATCCAGCTGATCTGCTTTTTCATTTGGCAGACAAAGGCACACAATACCGCTGCATTCGCGAATCATAAGCGCCATATCCTGAACATTTATATGCTGTGCAGAAAAAATAAGATCGCCTTCGTTTTCGCGGTTTTCATCATCTGTAACTATAATTCCTCTTCCGTTTTTAAGCTGTTCAAGAGCATTTTCTACACGTTCTTTACTGGTAATTCCAAATTGCACTAACGGACTTAGTTCTGTACTTATCATTGTATTATATTGAAGTTGTTTTTTTGAAATAAATAGAAAACAAATCTAAACTTGTCAGCGCTTAAAAAGTTTGATGTAAGTCAATAAATTGACTATTCTTTTTTTAGTGATATTCTAATTTAATTATCATAAAATCTTAATTTAGCACCTCAAATTATCATCCCAAATAAATAATACTTGCAGTAAAAAATGGAAAATATTACAGTAATTATCATGCTGCTTTTTGGCGTAGCTTTTCTTAGTTTAGTAAGTAAAAGATATAATTTTCCAATTCCTATTGTGCTCGTTATGTGCGGTGTAATTATTAGCGTAATTCCGGGACTTCCGGTTATAGCGCTGAGTCCGGAAATTGTTTTTATTATATTTTTACCGCCTCTTTTATACCACGCAGCGTGGCATACAAGCTGGTCTGAATTTAAACAGACAATCCGTCCCATAACATTAGCGGCTGTTGGTTTGGTATTTTTTACTACCGGTTTAGTTGCCGTTGTGGCACACTGGCTTATAGATGATATCTCTTGGCCGTTAGCTTTTTTATTAGGTGCCATTGTTTCGCCTCCAGATGCTGTTTCGGCTACTGCGATTACTAAAGGATTAGGTTTGCATCCAAGATTAATTGCCATTCTTGAAGGAGAAAGTCTTGTAAACGATGCAAGTGGTCTGGTTGCTTACAAATACGCACTTACGGCTATTACAGCGGGGAATTTCGTTTTATGGCAGGCTGGATTAAACTTTGTTTTGATGTCAGTTCTTGGAATAGCAGTTGGTCTCGCGGTTGGTTTTATAATGTATTATATTCATAAAAGATTTGTGTGTGATGATATTATCGAGGTAACGCTGACATTATTAACGCCTTTTGCATCGTATTTAATTGCTGAACATTTTCATGGCTCAGGTGTTTTGGCGGTTGTAGCTACGGGTCTTTTTTTAGCAGCAAGATCGGGTACTATTTTTTCTCATGAAAGCCGAATCATGACTAATACAATATGGGATGTTTTGAATAATATTCTTAACGGATTGATTTTTATTTTGATTGGTCTTCAATTGCGTCAAATTATAGAGGGAATCAGTAATTACTCCGGTAATTCTTTATTTGTATGGGGATCTGTAATAAGTATCGTTGTTATTTTGGTTCGTTTTTTATGGGTAATTCCGGCCACGATAATTCCGCGAATATTGAGTAAAAAAATCCGCGAAAAAGAAGAATTCGATTATCGCAACATGATTATTTTTGGATGGTCTGGAATGAGGGGAGTGGTGTCTATGGCCGCAGCTTTGGCACTTCCGTTAATGCTTAATAAAACTGAAGAGTTTCCGTTAAGAAACTTAATTATCTACCTCGTTTTTTGTGTTATATTATCTACTTTGGTAATTCAAGGACTTACGCTTCCGTGGCTGATTAAAAAACTTAAAATACAACGTTATTCTATTCTTGCAGAAGAATATGATGTAAGAAATAAAATTGTTTCTGAAACCATTTCACATATTGAAGATAATTTTTCTCTGCTGGATGGTGAATTGCTTCATAATATTAAAAGTAAATATGAAGTTAAGTTTAATCGCTTGCAGAAAACAGAACTTCCTGCAAACTTTTTTGGAAATGGAAAAGTATTAGACGGCCAGATTTTTAATGAATTTACTAAAGTTCAAATCGACCTTTTAAATGTAGAGCGAGCTAATCTTGAAAGTATGCATAAAAAAGGTTCTGTAAACGAAGAGATTTTTAGAAAAATTGAAAAAGAACTTGATCTGGAAGAAACCAGATTATGGATGGAAATGTATGAAGAATAGAATTTCCTGAATCTTATAAATGATTGTCATAATTATGTAAATGTATTGACGGCCAGTTTTTTAAATTTGGAATATTAAGTTGAATACAAACAGTAAAAAATATAATTATGAAAACGATATTAAAAACCAAAATCGCATTGCTGATTCTGTTAACGGGACTTGCATTTTCTTGTAAGAAGAATGAAACTACTATAGAATCTACTTCTGTAGATTCAACAGAAACTATGATCGATACCGTAGGTCCTGAGGTAGATACAACTTCTACAGATACAATGAGAACAGTTCCTGCAGATTCTGTTAAGAAATAGGAATTTTAAATTTTAAATTTAACCCGCAATGTTTATTCATTGCGGGTTTTTTTATTGTTTTAGATTTTGTTTTTAATAAATACAGAATATTATTATTTAGAATTAAAATAGAATACAGTTTGAAAGAAGTATTTGAGATTTTAAAAGCGTTCTGGTTCATTTAAACGCGTATTTTTGATTCAAAAAAATAATTAAACAATGAAAACTGATTTTATTAAATTTTTATCTCTTGCTTTTATGGCAGTGTGTATTGCTGGTTGCAGCGTTCACAGTTCGTCACCTTCAACTGGTTCAGGAAAAATTCCGCCGGGACAGGCTAAGAAAATGTCTGGAAGCAAAAGTGCAAAAGAATATGCACCGGGACAGCAAAAAAAGAGAAATTAGTATCTTATTTAAAACCGTAATTTTTTACGGTTTTTTTTATATCCCTCCGTATCTTAATGTTGATCCTAAAATAAGCATAATAATGCCTATTGAAGTAACGGTAATGATTAAAACGGCCATCTTTTTTATATTGTATTCATTAAGATTGGGAATAATTTTAAACTGAGCAATTAAGGCACATAGAATGGTAAGAAATAACAAGAGTAATTTGGTGGAAACTACTTTTTCAAAACTTCCTGAAAAATGAAACCAGGAATCGATTGTAACACCAAAATCATAAGCCATCCAGATTCCGGTAATAACAAGTGTTATTAAAGAAGACATTCCGAGAGTTTCAAATTTCCTTTCAAAATTTAAAATAATATTTGGGTCTTTTTTTCGTAAAGCCGACGGCAGAAAAACAATGCTCAATGTAAGATGTCCGCCTACCCAAATTGTGGCTGCCAAAAGATGAATTATTAAAATAAAATGATGAAGTGTCATAATACTGTTTTTTAGAGTTAAGTATTCAAAAAATCAGTGAGTTATTATTCTCTAAAAATAACTTTTATTTTTGAGGTTGAGAAATTTTCAATGTTTAGTAATTTATCTGAATGTCCTAACTGACCAATAGTGGGAACGTTATTCATAAAGTATTGTACATAATAATTTCCTTCATATTTTTTATTTTCAAGGTACTGGATCATTTTTAAAAAACGACTTTCAGAAATAAGTGCTGAATGAAGCGTAGTCCTGACTTCAAACGGAATGGAGGAATTCATTAAAAGTTTCAGACTTTCTTCAAATTCAGCAAATACATTAGATTGTGTAATAGATTTAAAACTTGTTGGCAGCGATTTAAAATCTAAAGCGACATAATCCATTAAATTTTTCTCAATTAATTGTTTTAAAACCTTTGGTTTTGAGCCATTGGTATCTATTTTTACCAAAAATCCCAAGGCTTTTATTTTTTCGATAAAAGGAATAATACTTTTATGAATGGTGCATTCGCCTCCGCTAAGGACTACGCCGTCTAATAATCCTGTTCTTGTTTTCAGAAAATCGAGTACACTTTTAAAATCCTGTCGGCCTTTTCCTAAAACTATATCTGGATTATAACAATACAAACACCGCATATTACAGCCCGCAAACCACACTATGCAGGCTGCTCTATCCGGGTAGTCTAATAAAGTAAAAGGTGTTATGCTGTAAACAGCTTTATTAGACTGAAATTTCTTTAAAATGTGTTCGCTGCTGGTGTTCGCCTTTTTTTCCAATGTTAAAACTTTCTACAGGCCTGTGATAGCCCATTACTCTTGTATATACTAAACATTTGCTTCTTTTAGCATTTTGCTTTTCGGGAATTTCATGAGACTGTGTTTTCATATAGTAGCGTTTGTTGGTTATTTTCATTTAAAATTATTTCATCGCATTTTGGGCAGTATTCATGCTCACCGTTTAGGTAACCATGAATAGGGCAGATGCTGAAAACCGGTGTTACGGTTATATAAGGCAGTTTAAAATTGGTCAGTACTTTTTTAACGAAGTTTTTACAGGCTGCAGGACTGCTTATTTTTTCTCTCATATAAAGATGCAGAACCGTACCGCCGGTATATTTACACTGTAATGCATCCTGAAGCAGCAACGCTTCAAAAGGATCATCAGTATGGTCAACCGGAATTTGAGAACTGTTTGTGTAATAAATATTTTCACCACAGCCGGCCTGTAATATATCAGGAAAACGCTTTTTATCTTCTTTTGCAAAACGATATGTTGTTCCTTCTGCCGGAGTAGCTTCCAGATTGTATAAGTTTCCGGTTTCAGACTGAAATTCTTTCATTCGGTCGCGGATATAATCTAAAATTTCTGAGGCAAAATGAATTCCTGAACTGGTTGTAATATCTTGTTTTCCATCAGTAAAATTAAGTACCATTTCATTCATTCCGTTTACGCCAATTGTAGAAAAGTGATTTCTAAAATGTGATAGATAGCGTTGTGTATATGGATACAAACCTCGGTCATACATTTTTTGAATAAACATTCTTTTTTTCTCCAAAGTCGATTTGGCAATTTTAAGAAGATCATCTAAATGATGGAACAGATTAATAATGTTTCCTTTATACAGATATCCTAAACGTGCCATATTTATGGTCACAACGCCAATGCTTCCGGTCATTTCTGCACTTCCAAAAAGACCGTTTCCTCGTTTTAATAATTCGCGGAGATCAAGCTGTAAACGGCAGCACATACTGCGCACAGCATTTGGTTTATAAGCGTCTGGATTTTCAATTCTTTTTCCGTTATCGTCCAGAATATACTGACTTCCCATAAAATTCTGGAAGTAAGATGAACCAACTTTGGCCGTATTTTCAAACAATAAATCGACGTTTTCTCCTTCCCAGTCAAAATCTTCTGTAATATTTACTGTTGGAATAGGAAAGGTAAAAGGCTGACCGTTTGTATCGCCTTCTGTCATGATGGTGTAATAAGCCTTGTTTATGAGGTTCATTTCATTTTGAAAATCACCATATTTCAAATCCGTTAATTTGTTAACACCTCTTTTTTGGGCTTTATAAACTAACTCTGGATCGTTTGAATAAAGAAATAAATGTTCGTCATTTCTTGTTGGAATCTGTTCTTTTAGATCGGCAGGAGCAACCCAGTCCAGCGTTATATTGGTAAAAGGCGATTGTCCCCATCTGGCTGGAACATTTAAATTGTATACAAAACTGCGAATGCCTTTTAAAACCTCATCATATGAAAGCTGATCTTTAAACACATAAGGAGCTAAATAGGTATCAAAAGAGCTGAATGCCTGAGCGCCGGCCCATTCGCTTTGTAAAATTCCCAGAAAGTTTGCCATTTGTCCCAATGCTTCTCTAAAATGTGATGGCGGACGGCTTTCAACACGGCCGCGAACGCCGTTAAAACCTTCATTTAAAAGCACACGCAGACTCCATCCGGCGCAATATCCGGTAAGACAGTCAAGATCATGAATATGAATGTCACCGTTTCTGTGTGCTGCGCCTTCTTCTTTAGTATAAATTTTATCGAGCCAGTAATTGGCAATAATTTTTCCGGCTGTATTGCTTACTAAACCAGCGTTGGAATACGAAGTATTGGCATTTGCATTAATTCGCCAGTCAGACTGGTTAATGTATTCTTCGACTGTTTGTGTGCTGTCTACATAAGTAGTATCGTCGTTAAGGCCGTTAATATGTTCTCTCTGAAGTTTACGGGTATGGCGATAGATAATAAACGAGCGCATGGTTTTGAAATAACCATTTTCAAAAAGCACCCGTTCTATTATATCCTGAATTTCTTCTACAGGCCACGAATATTTAGATTCGAGTCCGGTAAGAACAATTTTTAGGACTTTTTTATCCATCGGCAGATTAACACTTTTAAAAGCTTTTTGAATGGCATCCTGAATTTTATAGGCTTCAAAAGGTTTGTATTCTCCGTTTCGTTTGATCACATATTTTTCCATGATAATATAATTTAAGGCACTTGCTCAAAGTTTTTTTCAAGCATAATTGCTTTTGGAAACAGTATGTTGTTTTCCATGTGTATATGTTTGTGCAGGTTTATTTCGAAATCTTCCAGCATTGCAAAAGCGGCTTTAAAAGTATTGCAGGCTTCTGTATGCGGAATATAATTATTGGTTAATGCGGCAATTTTTCTAAAACGCTGTCCTTCCAGATTATGTTCTTCTTTCATCATGATTACCTGATTTTCGATGCTTCCAAACGGAGTTGTTTCTAATGAAAAACCTTTGCTTTGTGCTCTTTTCATTTGTATGATGAAAGGAAAAAGTACACGTTCTTCTTTTTCCATGTGTTCTTCAAGATCTAATGAAGAAGCTTTGAAAATCTTAAATATTTCGAATAATTCAGGAAAATTTTCGCCGTGAACATTGCATAATTTGTGCAGGTATTCTAAAAGTACCGGTGTTTTTTCTTTTATGTAGCGATGATGCGTTTTTATAATATAATCTGTTAACAAATCCAAAGGCCATGATTTGTAATCAAATGATTGGTTGGCGGCCTGAGTTTTTGCTTCTTCCAGTTTTTCTATTAAAACGGATTCCTGAATATCTCTTTTTCTGCAGACTTCTTCAATAGTACGATGTCCTTTACAGCAAAAATCGATGTTGTATTTGGTAAAAATGGCCGCTGTTCTAAAATCATTTGCTGCGATCTCGCCAATTGTGGTTTTACTGGTTATTTTCATAATGATAGTGTTGGTTATGTTTAATTTAAAGACAAAATATATGGGGACTTTCTTTTTTTGCAGTGTTTAATAATGATTAAAGCCACTGTAAGCATATTTGAAAATTCGATAAACGGAATCGTAATTTCCTGATTGTGTATGAGTGTTTCAGCAGCATTTTTTATCAATTTTATTTTATGAATGGCATAATCAGTATTGCGTTCTTCACTGGAATAAAAGTTCGTAATAAGGGCTTGTATCTCTTTTTTTAAAATTAAAAAGGCAACATAATCTGTTTTGATTTCTTTGTTTGGGAATTTTGGAATCAGCACTTTTGAGGAGAACTGATATAATTCGATTGTTTTATCGATATTCTCAGATGCCTGATGGGCAAATACCAAAGCCTCGAGAAGCGAATTAGAAGCCAGACGGTTTTTTCCGTGCAGTCCGGTTCTGGCACATTCGCCTACAGCATATAAGTTTGGAATTGCCGTGGCGCTGTTTCTATCTACTTTAATGCCTCCGCATTGATAATGTGCTGCGGGTACAACAGGAATCAGATCTTTTTCAGGAAATAAGCCCAGTTCGTTACAATGTGAGGTAATAGCGGGGAATTTTTTATAGAAAGCTTTCATGTCTAAATGCCTGCAGTCGAGATATACATGTTTTTTTTGAGTTTCATGCATTTCTTTGTGAATGGCGTGTGAAACAATATCGCGTGTAGCCAGTTCACCTCTTGAATCGTATTTAAATAAAAACCTTTTTTGATCTTCGTTTACTACATAAGCTCCAAAACCCCTAACGGCTTCTGAAATTAAAAACAACTGACTTTTTTTTCCTGTGTATAAAGCCGTTGGATGAAATTGAATGTACTGCATATCTTCAATTTCTACTCCGGCGCGGGCTGCAATAGCGATTCCATCTCCGGTTGCAATTTCAGGATTTGTAGTATTTTCAAAAAGATTGCCACATCCGCCGGTGCTAAGAATTATAGATCTGCAGCGGATATACTTTATTTTATTTTCGTTTTTATCATAAAAAAATGCACCTGTACAATGGGTTTCATTTTCTTTCTTTTCGGTATTAAGATCTATAACCTGATAATTTTCAAATAATCGTATATTAGGTAATTCGGTTATTATATTCAGGAGTTTTTTTTCTATTTCCAGCCCGGAACGATCTTTATGATGCAGAATTCGATGTTGCGAATGTCCGCCTTCTAAACCCAAATCCCATTGTCCGTTTTGGTTTTTATCAAACGAAGTTCCAATTTCCAGTAATTCCTTAAGTCTTTCCGGAGCCTGCTCTACAACCATTTTTACGATTTCTTCATCACATTGTCCGCCGCCGGATTTTAAAGTATCTTGTATATGCTGTTCAAAACTATCCTGCAATAAATTGGTCACCACCGCAATACCACCTTGGGCAAGCTGTGTACTGGTATTTTTTGCCATTTTTTTTGTCATAATCACAATCGATAAATCTGGACGTTTTTTTGCTGTTTTCATGGCAAAAAATAATCCTGAAATACCAGAACCTACTATAAGGATGTCTGTTTTAAGCATGGTTTATTTATTTAGTTTATGACAATTCAAGCATTCTTTGAATGGGTTTAAGCGCTTCCATTCGCAAAGACTCATTTACTATAATTTCAGGACTTTCGTTTTTAAGGCACCAATACAATTTTTCGAGCGTATTTACTTTCATAAATGCACATTCGCTGCAGGCACAGCTGTTATCTTCTGTGGAAGGAGCCGGAATCAGCGTTTTATCAGGTACCGCTTTTGAAAGCTCATGCAGGATACCGGCTTCTGTAGCCACAATGTAAACGGCAGCAGGATCCGTTTTAATAAAGTTAATAATGCCGGAAGTCGAGCCAATGTAATGTGCTGCTTTTAAAATATGGCTTTCAGATTCCGGGTGTGCCGCGATTTTAGCGGTTGGATTTTTATTGTAAATTTCGATTAGCTTTTCCATCGAAAAAGCTTCGTGAACCACGCAGGAACCATCCCAAAGGACCAATTCGCGCTGGGTTTCTTTTTGAAGATAGTTACCTAAATTTTTATCGGGAGCAAAAATGATTTCTTTATCAGAAGGAATCGAATTAATAATTTTTTTTGCATTTGATGAAGTGCAGACTAAATCGCTCATGGCTTTTATTTCGGCAGAGCAGTTAATGTAGGTAACGACTACATGGTCTGGATATTTTTCTTTGAAAATTTTAAAATCTTTGGGATCACAGCCGTCTGCAAGCGAGCATCCGGCATTTAAATCCGGAAGAATTACCTTTTTATCCGGATTAAGTATTTTGGCTGTTTCTGCCATAAAATGAACTCCGGCAAAAACAATAATATCGGCATTTGTATTTTGTGCTTTTTTTGATAATTCAAGACTGTCTCCAATGAAATCTGCAATTTCCTGAATTTCCTCATTTTGATAATAATGAGCCAGAATTACAGCATTTTTTTCTTGTTTTAAGCGGATGATTTCGGGTATCAAAAATGATTTGTCCATTTTTTTGAGTCTTGTTTTTCCTAACCGTTAAGTATTAATTACTTTGTTGAGGAAGTTTGTGGTTTTATTAAAATTTGTTTTTGAAATGTATTAATACATTCATTTGATAGGGTAAATATAGTATCATCAAATTTTTCAAATTATGATTCCAGTCATACTATTTTATGTTTATTTTTTTATTGTTTAATTAAAAGTCTTTAAATCAATGTTTTCTAATTGAAGCTGAAAGTTAGATTAACAAAAACATTTCTTCCCATTCTTGGAATTTTGTTCCAGTCTGAAAATGTCGTGTAATATTTATCGAAAATATTCTCGACTCCGGTTTGTATTTGCGCAGTATTTTGGTTCCATTTAAAATTATATCCGGCATTGATATTAAAAATTAAATAATTTGGTGTTTTGGTTTGTCCGTAAGTTTTAGCAAAATCGTTTTGAGCCAGATTGCCAAGTACCAGAATTCCGGCATTGAATTTTTCTTTTTTAAAATCGATTCCGGCATTGTAACGAAACGGACTTATAAATGGGAGGTTATTTCCTTCGTTATCTTCGCCGAGACTGTAAACGAGCTGGCTTTTTAACTGCCAGTTTTCTGCAATGGAATAATCAAAATTAAAATCAGTATTAAATATAACGGCATGCGGCAGTGCGTCGTAAACTTTTATTCCAGAAGCGCCAATTGTCATAGGCAGAGCATCAGGATCAATTTTACCAATGATATAATCTGAAATATGGAAGTAGGAAGCACTTATTTTAGTATGCAGTCGATTTGTTTTAAAACCTAAGAAAGCATTACCTTCCAGAGCTTTTTCGTTCTTTAAATTTGGATTTCCTATGTAATCGTAAAAGTCGCTGCTGTTGTACAAATAAAATCCGTATCCTTCTGAAACCGACGGAGCTCTTTCGGCGTAAGCCAAACCAAAACCATATTCCAGTTTTCCATTGTTTTTACTGTAATTTCCTGAAAAACTTTTTAAGAATCGGTTTTTTGAAGATTCCATTTCGGGATAAAAAATGCGGAGACTCTGTAATCCAAAATCATTAGCGACGGTGTTAGAATGAAATCCCAGATTTGTACTTATTCGTATAATGCTTTCGCGTGTAATTTTGATATTATCTTCAAGCGATAATCCGTTGTAAAAAGTTCTTACATCAGGCCAGGTGTACATGAACATCAAATTTTCTGCGGAATTTTTGGGATACATCGTCATTTCGGCAATTGATTTATTGTAAAAAGAGTTTAAATCAGCCAGTAATTCATGGTTTTCATATTTTCCTTTCATTTTAGAAAAAAAACCGTATGTATCAGACCAGCCGGGCATATCCATGTGTATAGGAACAGAAGGTCTTTTGGTATCATCCATTTTATGCGTAATGGTGTTGAAATATGCTTTTGTTTCCCAATTAGAAATCCAGCCGGAATCTGGCATGTATTTATAACTCAGCGACAAGATTTTGGCTTCTGCCAATGAAACATCCATAGGAAGTGCCGGATAACCCACATTCGTCGCTTTATCATAAATTACTGCTGCTTCGAGCAGATTTTTGATATTGATAAAGTAACCCGCAGCGCCTGAAATATTGTACTTTGTAAATTGAGAAAAACTGATTTCTTTTCCATCGCCGGCTTTATAATTTTCGGCATCACGATGCATAAAATCAATATGGCTGTAGAATTTATGATCATTATAACCCAATGATCCGCCTATGATTTTCTGCTGGTTATTAGTTTCATATCCAGAACTCAAACCACCGTTCCAGCCGTTTTGTTTCTGGCTGTATACATTTCGCTTTAAATCGACAGAACCGCCAATTGCTGCGCCGTGACAGCTTGCCTGCTGACCCGAGGAAACATTAACTTCAGATAAGTTTGAAACTTCTACATAAGATGTTACAGGATCCATTTTATCTGTACAGGCACCAAAAATCCGCATTCCGTCAATTGTAATTACAGTGCGTTCTGTCGACATATTATTAATCATTGGTTCCCAGGCATAGGCGCCACGTTTTATCATGTTTATTTTAGATGATTTTTGAAGATAATCTTCTACAGATGTAAGCGATTTTGACTGTTTTTGGTTTAAAGCTGCTTTTTTACCAATGACAATTATTTCATTTAGTTTTACTGTTTCTATACTATCCGTTTGTTTTTCCTGTGCCCAGCATATTGTTGAAATTGCAGTTAAGATAACTGCGATTGTATTTTTCATTTTAAGATACTTTAAAAGAAAGAGACAATTGTTTTTGCCTCTTTCTTGTTATTAGAAGTCTTTAGAATTCGATTTCAAAATAGAGACTGCTTGCCGGATTTTCTGTTGTTACTGCTTCTCCTTTTAGAACTTCATTTTCAGGATTTAAAAGCTGAAGATTAATTTTCCAATAACCCGTCATGGTTAAAGAAAGTCTGCCTTTGTAAAAACCGTTTGTTTCAGACTGAACTAAATCGACATTATTTGGTGATCCGTGATTTCCCATACTTGGCATTCTTGGATCTATTTTTACTTTAAAATTATTTACAACCGGAAATGTCATCATATCCTGCATTTTGTAAATCCCAATTATCATATCGTTTTGAGCCACTTTTGGAGTTTCTGGTTCTATGTACGCCATTACATAACGAACACCGTCTGATCCTGTAAATGAGTTTACAGTTTGTTTTTTTGAAGCCGAAACTTTGATTTTGTCTTTTGCTGTATACAAAATATTGTTAATGGTATAGTTTACAGTTAGTTCCCAATATTCAGTTTCGTTTTGTGCCATTTGAAAAATTATATCACCGGTATATAAAGTCTGCTTATCTAAAACTTTAGTTATATCAGATTTTGGACATGAGTGCTGCATCATGGTCATGTGCATAATAGGTGTCCAGTCTATTTGAGCATCTTTAATGTAAGTGCCGTCTTTTTTGTCTTTAATTCTTAACGTAATATGATTATAGCCCTGAATGAGACTGTCTTTTTTAGCATACACTTCGATTGTATGGCTGTCATTTGATATTTCCTGGATTTTTTTGAGTCCTATTGTTTCATCTGCCGGAATTTGGGGAGTGTAATCATCATCAGATGAGCAGGAAAAAGTGATAATTGCAAATAATAATAATGCTGTGTATTTTAAGATTTTCATGTGATAGTAATTTAAGTATGGGTAATATTGTATCTGCCAAATTGCTTTGGAAGAAATAAAACGTATTAAAAACTAACAGTTGAAAGTAGGCGGACGAAACACAAAAACAGTATCTAAATGAGAATATAGATTTTGATATACTGATTGTATTTTTTGAAAGTGTTTATTGTCTTTATCAAAACTAAAAACCGGAAGATTTACAATAAATAATATAACCGTTTCTGTCGTTTCAGTTTTCTTTTCGTTTGAGGACGGAATATCATTTTTATAAGCTTTTGCCAATTCTTTTTTTAAATGACACTTTCCATTGCACTCTAATTCTGGTTTGTTTTTGTTTTCACATAATTCTGTTGCTATATAATGGTAATTCAGCACATAATCCAGCAATGGAAAAGCGGGTCTGAACATTACAGCAAAAAAGAATATGTAAACACAAAATTTCATACCTGAATTTGAGTGTACGAAGGTATTATGAACATTTTTCGAATAGTATGATTATAGTCATATTTTAAGAAAAACAGGTTTTAGAATTTTGATGAAGTTTACTGAATTGAAAAACGGTAAAGAAAAAATTATTTTAAGCAGGGCTTTAATTTTGGTACTGTTTATTATTGCTTAAAAAATTAATATTTAAAAAGTACATGAAAACCGACATTAGAAATAAGGAGGATATTAAAATATTGGTAGATGCTTTTTATCAAAAAATTAGAACGGATGAGATTATAGGCTATTTGTTTAATGAGGTGGCTCTTGTAAATTGGGAAAAACATCTCCCGATTATGTATGACTTTTGGGATAATATTCTTTTTCATACTGGAAATTTTGACGGAAATCCAATGATGAAACACCGAATGCTGGATGAAAAAAGTACTTTAACCGAAGCACATTTTTTGCATTGGACTAAGTTGTGGAAAAAAACGGTAGATGATTTTTTTGAAGGGGAAAAAGCAGATGAGGTAAAAATCAGAGCAAAAAACATTGCCAAAGCTATGATGAATAAAGTAATTAACTAAAAGAAAACGGGAACCATAGAAGTTCCCGTTTTTCGTTTGAATGTTATTAAGTTTGAATTAATAATTTTCTTTTAACCTTTGCAAAGAAATAAAAAGCTTTTTTTTAGAAATATGATTTGAATCATAGTTTGTTATCTTTTAAAATTGTCAAGATTGATATTAGTAAAATAACTTGTGATCGATAATTTCAATTTTTTTATTCTTATTCATGAGTGAAATGGTTCTGATAACGGTTTCTACACGTAAACCCGTAAAATCTGCAATTTCCTGTCTTGTATACGGAATTTTCATTTTTTGTGACGGTTTGCTGTTGTGCTGTCGTTTTAGGTTATCGAGAAAATACTGAATTCGATATTCTGGTTTATGGTTGATTATATTTTTTGAGAAGACAATCTTGTTATAAATTTTCCATGCAAATAATTTTAAAACTTTTGACTGGATTTCTGGATTCTCTTCCAGAAATGAAAAGAAATTTACTTTAGAGAGTTTTAAAATAACACAATCTGTTTGTGCAATAGCCGAAGCAGGGTAGGGCTGACCAATAAATAATGGGGGTTCTCCGAAACTGTTTCCTTCGTTAAAGACGCCAATTGTGAGATCCTTGCCATCTTCATTTGTGTAACTCATTTTTACAGTGCCTTCTAAAATTTGAAAAAAAGAAAGAGGCGGATCATTTTCATAAAAGATAATAGCATTTTTAGGCACTTTTTTAGCTACAGCACCCCAAGTATAAAGTAAATCAGTATCAATATGCATTTTGTCAACAATTACTTCAAATGCGTTGGATTATAAAATGGTAAACCCAATGCTTTATTCTTTTAACTTGAACAAAGAAATGAAATCATAAAAAATAAAAATATGATAAATGTTAGGTTTTAGGATAAACAAAAAAAGCTATTCATAAAGTTTGAATAGCTTTTTGGTATAGATAGTAAGAAGTACTAACGTATTGCGAATCTTAGTTTTATACCATAAGATACTAATCTCATGTTTCTTGCAAAACCAGAATCGAAAGCGCTGTTGTATTGTAATTCTACAGGAACATCAGCATTGTACTGAACCAGATTTTTGTTCTCTTTTTTATCGTAGATATCATTAAGACCATAATCTAAATAGGCACCAATATAAATAGAATTTCTGTTTCCTAATTCTTGTTTTAAACCGGTTTCAAAAGTTGCAGAATATGAAACTTTTGTATCAAGGTCTTTTTCTGGTGTTTTTAGATCATTAACATTGGCGAAACCAGCAAAAGCGGGACTAAATAATTCTACATTATATTGTGGGTAATAACCGCTTGTAGTACTGTTTCCAATTGTTGACTGATACGTGCCGCTTGAAGCAAAACCTATTTTAGCTCCGGCAGAAACATATAGTTTTGATGTGCCCGGAGTTTCAAATTGAATGTTGATAGGAACATTAATGTAAGTCAGTTTTTGTTCTTCTCTTAAATTAGTAAGTCGGTATCTAAATTGAAAAGCTTCATTTTCCGGATCAACAGTATTGTACTGCCCGAATATGTAACTAAATTTAGAGTCAGAAGTATAGGTTTGGTATTCAACACCAACACCTAAACTCAAGCCTTCATTTAAATAGTATGCATAGCGAAGTCCTGCGTTGATACCATTTCCGGGAACATATTCTCCTCCTGTAGATTTTATAAACGAAAACGGACCGCCCAATGAAATAGAAAACTCTTGTTTTTTATCCTGACCATAACTATTTGATGCTGCAAAAAATGCGGCAATAATGGCGAGTGATTTTATATATTTTTTCATCTTATATTTTATTATGCCGGCACTATTTTTAGACAGCGCCGGCAGGTTTATCTATTTTACAATTACTTTGAAAGATTTTTTTGCATTTGGAGTTTCAAGAACTACCATAAGTATATTACTTTCAATTGTTTGAGGTAATTGTATCTCAGTTATTACTGATGATGATTGAACAGTTTTAATCAATTGACCTGAAACAGAGTAAACATTGATCTGCATTTTCTCTAATTCTTCCTGAGGGAAATCAGCTTCAACAGTGATCGCTTTTCCAGTTTGTACCGGGTTTGGATAAAGTTTAGCCTGGAATGAGTTACTAAGCGTGATTTTAGATGCACATGTTTGAAGTACTTTACCATCTTTAGTAGTCATTTTTACACTGTAATCTGCGGTTGGGTCTAAAGTTGTGCTTAAACTTTCGCTTACAGAATAGTATTGACCAGTTCCAATTAATTGACCATTTTTAAACCATTGGTAAGCCACAAATTCATAACCTCCGTTTGTAGCAGGATTGTTGTTTACAAGAAGTACGTTGTTAAATTTCTGACGAACGATATCAAAGAATCCAAAAGGTTTTTCTACTGTGATTGAGTAAACCGCAGATAAACTTCCATCTTCTGACGTAACTGTTACATTTTGATTATAAATTCCAGGTTTTGGAGTTTGAATCGTAAAGTTTGCCGATGGAGTAATAACAGCGTTTGATTCATTTACTAAAGAAACATTCGGGTTATTCTCTGAACATGTCATTACATAATTGATTGTTTTTCCAGGATTTTCAAAAACTTGTGTTCCTAAAATAATTCTCTTAATATCAATATTGTTGTTTAAGATTATTAACAATTGTGAAACATCTGGAGCAGGAAGGTAGTTAGCATCTCCGGCTTGATGTGCCGTGATTGTTACTTCTCCTGATCTTAGCATAGTTACTACACCAGCAGCTGTAACATTAGCAGGAGCCAAAGCTGAAATGTAACTAAATGTGTAACTTACTGGTAAGTTTGAACTTGATGTTGCAGTTAAATTGAAAGTATTGTTTGCTCCAAGTGTTTTAATTGGAAGCGTATTAAATGTAATTAACTGAGGTGCTTTATTGATAACCAGATTTGCAGTAAGAACTACAGGAGCACAGTTTGAAGAACTCGCACTTGGAGTTATTGTTGCTGTTACGCTATAAGTTCCTGCATTTACAGATGTGTTATTAGCAGAGTAAGAAACCGTTGCTCCTGCCGGAAGATTTGCAACCTGTAATGGATGTGCATTTCCGTCGTAAGTAACCTGTGCATCGCTGAAAGTTACTGCATTAAGCGGAGAAGCTAATACTTCTACCGTTTGAGTTTGAGTAGAAATATTTCCGTTTCCATCATTATAGCTCCATGTAATAGTATATGATCCCGGAGTATTGTATGTTAAAGGATCTGTAGTTGTTCCATTAATTGTTCCTGTACAATTGTCTACAGCAGTTGGAACAGCAATTTCAGATGCTAAAACAGCACAATAGTTTGTAATTGTTGGAAGTACTGCCACAGTAGGAACCGGTGCAGTTACATCAGGAGTTGTAATAATAGTTACAACTTGTGTTGTAAAACATCCGTTTGCATCTGTAATAGTTGCTGTATAATTTCCAGAAACCAATCCTGTTGCTGTAGCAGCTGTTCCTCCAGATGGAGCCCAAGAATAGGTATAAGAACCCGCTCCGCCTGCAGCAGTTACAGTTGCAGTTCCGTCAGCAGCACCATTACATGAAACATCTGTTTTTGATGAAGTTGCTGTAAGAAGTAAAGGCTGTGTAATTGTTACAGTTTCTGTAGCTGTACATGCGTTTGCATCGGTTACGGTTACGGTATAAGTTCCCGCACTTAATCCAGAAGCTGTAGCGGCTGTTCCTCCAGAAGGAGCCCATGAGTAAGAATAAGCACCTGTTCCTCCAGTTACGGTTACAGTTGCACTTCCGTTGCTTCCTCCATTACAAGAAACATTAGTTTGAGATGCTGTTATTGCAATTGCATCTGGCTGCGTAATTGTAAAACTTTGTGTTTGTGTACACAAATTAGCATCAGTTACAGTTACAGTATAAGTTCCCGCAGCTAATCCAGTTGCTGTAGCAGCAGTTCCTCCAGACGGAGCCCATGAATAAGTATAATTACTTGTACCTCCTGTAACATTTACAGTTGCAGAACCATTTGCTCCTCCATTACAAGAAACATTCGTTTGTGAAGGTGCTAATGTTAGTTCAGTTGGTTCATTGATCGTGAAATTTTTCACAATAGAACATCCGTTTCCGGCAGTAATCGTTACAGAATAATTTCCTGCAGCTAAGCCAGTTGCTGTGTCAGCAGTTCCTCCAGACGGAGCCCAAACATATGTAAATGGCCCTACAGCACCAGAAGGTACAACAGAAGCAGAGCCTGTGCTTGTTCCATTACATAATACATCAGTTTGTGATGTTGCCGCAACTAATGTATTTGTAGTGGCAATAGTGAAATTTTTAGTTATGGTACATCCATTAGCGTCTGTTATAACTACAGAATAGTTTCCGGCAGTTAATCCCGTTGCAGTTTGTGCTGTCTGTCCGTTTGACCAAAGGTAAGAATATGGAGTTGTACCTCCTGCTGGAATAACTCCAGCATCTCCTGATGTACTACAAGTAGCGTTTGTTTGACTTGTAGTTGCTGTTAAAGCTGGCGGCTGAACAATAGTAAAAGTTTTAGTAATTGAACATGAGTTAGCATCAGTAATAGTTACAGTATAAGTTCCTACCGGAAGACCTGATGCAGTAGAAGCAGTCCCTCCAAATGGAGCCCATGAGTAAGTATAATTAGCAGTTCCTCCAGATGCAGTTACTGTAGCACTACCAGTTGAACCTCCATTACACAAAACATTGGTTTGTGATTGTGTCGCAGTAAGAGTTGTTGGCTGTGTAATAGTAAAACTTTGTGTAGTCATACATGCATTAGCATCTGTAACAGTTACTGTATAAGTTCCTGCAACTAATCCGCTGGCAGTAGCAGCGGTTCCTCCAGAAGGAGCCCAAGAATAAGTTTTTGTACCTGTTCCTCCTGTAACACTTACGGTTGCTGTACCATTTGCTCCTCCATTACAAGAAACGTTAGTTTGTGAACCAATACTTGCTACCAGAGCAGACGGTTGTGTAATAGTAAAATTTTGTGTAGTTGTACATGCGTTAGCATCAGTAACAGTTACTGTGTAAGTTCCTGCTGCTAATCCTGTTGCCGTAGCAGTAGTTTGTCCAGAAGGAGACCAAGAATAAGTTTTTGTACCTGTTCCTCCGGTTACATTTACTGTTGCTGTACCATTTGCTCCTCCATTACAACTAACATTAGTTACAGCTCCAGGAGTTGCAGTAAGTGCAGCAGCTGGCTGTGTTATAGTAAAGTTTTGAGTTTTTTGACATAAGTTTTCATCAGTAACTGTTACGGTATAGGTTCCGGCAGCAAGTCCGGTTGCTGTAGCAGCAGTTCCTCCAGATGGAGCCCATGAATATGTATAGTTTCCAACTCCTCCTGTTACGTTTACTGTAGCAGATCCTGTTGATTCTCCGAAACAAGCAATATTTGTTATTGCTCCTTGTGATAATGTTAATGCAGAAGCAGGCTCTGTGATTGTAAATGATTGTGTTGTTTGACAAGCATTAGCATCTGTAATAGTTACTGTATAAGTCCCTGCTGTAAGACCTGTTGCAGTAGCAGCGGTCCCTCCAGATGGTGCCCATGAGTAAGTATATGCACCTGTTCCTCCTGCAGCTGTAACACTTGCAGATCCGGTTGGACTGCCATAACAAAGAATATCGGTTTGAGATGATGATGCAACAGTTAATGGAGCAGTTGGTTGTCCAACAGTAGCTGTTGCAGTAGTCTGACAGGCATTAGCATCTGTAATTGTTACTGTATAAGTTCCTGGCGCAAGTCCTGTGGCAGTTGCCGCAGTTCCTCCACTCGGAGCCCATGAATATGTATATCCTGGAGTTCCTCCTGTTGGATTCGCAGTAGCAGTTCCATTACTTCCTCCAAAACAAGATACATCAGTTTTAGAAGCTGTTGCTGATAAAAGTGTAGGTTGTGCTATAGTAAAGCTTCTGGTTGCCTGACATGCATTGGCATCTGTAATTGTTACTGTATAAGTTCCAACACTTAGTCCGGTTGCAGTAGCACCAGTTCCTCCAGATGGTGCCCATGAATAAGTATAACCTCCAGCAGCTCCTGTTACAATTACAGTAGCTGTACCATTTGCTCCTCCGTTACAGCTCACATCCGTTTTTGATGTTGTAATATTAAATGCCGATGGTTGTGTAATGGTGGTACTTCTTGTTATTTGTGTTCCTTCACCATCAATAACTGTTACAGTATACACTCCAACAGAAAGTCCTGTTGCAGTTGCGTTTGTTCCTCCGGATGGTGACCATGAATATGTATATGGGATTGCCCCTCCAGTAGGAACCACAGTAGCTGTACCATTTCCTCCTCCATTACAGCTTACATCTGTTTTAGAAATCGTACCGCCTAATGCTGCCCCAGTAGTAAGAGTTAGTTCAGAACCATATGTAGTTGCAGTGGTATTTTTAGCGTATGCTCTGTAATATATTAAAGATGCGGGAGTAAGGCCTGTTACGGTACCGATGAAAGTACCAGAACCAGTTCCAATTTGAAATTTATTATTTGCAGTAGTTGGATTTGGCGTTAAAGCCCATACAATACCCCTTTCTACAGCTGTGTCGCCACCATCATCAGTCACAACACCGCCAATTGTAGCACTTACAGATTTAACGTTTGTTGCGGCAGTAGTAGTTACAACTGGAGGCGAACCTAAAAATGGAGCCGCAGATGGCATGCTAATAGTAGTTCCGGATTTAGTCCAGTTTGCAGAATTCATTATAGAAGCGCGGATATTGGCTATAGTATTAACCTGGGCACCGCTGGCAATATTAAATTTAGCGGCAACAGGTGTACCTGTACCTCCAGGGCCAGTAAAAAAAGCATTTGTTCCTCCTGTAAGTCCGGGAGGAAGTTTAGAGCCGTTTGTTCCATTGGCACATGCAGCTGAATCCCAGGCAGCAGTGGTTGTACCGTCAGGACAATTATAGTAATGAAGCCCTGCAATTAAAACAACACCGCCATCTGTAACTGATCCGGAGCCGCCCTGAAATGCAATAATTTGATCTCCTACAGTTGATAATGAAAGCCCTTGTGTCATAGCGGGATCGCTTACAGTAATACTTCCATTTGCTGTTGAGCTATTTGTAACAGGATTATAGACTGATGCAGTTAATCCGGTTATTATTATCTCTGCTCCGGGAGAAATGGCATTTGCCACAGTCCATGTAATGGTTCCCTCTGAGCCGCTTCCAGTACCAGCCTGCCATGTACCAGTAGAAAAATACCCCCTGTCTGTAAAACGGATAACAGTATTAGCAGGAATTGTAACAAGAGCTACAAACGAAAATGAATCACCAGTGGTGATTGTCGCATCATATCCGGTGAAGAGAATATCTCCAGCGTTTAAGTTCTGGGAGTTACCTACGTAACTCTGCAAAAATATCCCTAAAAACAAGGCGATATTTAAGGTTTTTTTAATTTGAGAGTAGAAATGTTTCATAATAAAATAGTTAAATTATAAAGTGGCAAATTGCTCGCCGTTTTTTATACCGAAAGCGAGCAATTTATGCCCACTCATAAATCCTTCTTCCGTATAAACAGTATTAATTCGGAGTTGTGTATTATTATAACATTGTATAATTAAGCCATTACTTTCGTTGATTTCCAAAATGGTTCCCGGAGGTTTTGTATAATCATTACTTGTGTTGGTTTGAGAAACTTCAAGAATGCGTATGTTTAATCCATTCCATTGAGTATAAGCTCCTTTATTCCATGGATTGCAGGCATTTACCAGAGCCTGAATAGATTTTGAATCCTGATGTTCCCATTGAATGGAGACATCTGTAATGGTAGGCTTTTTATAATAACTCGCCAGTTTCTCGTCCTGTACTGAGCCTTTATCATTATTATGTAATAGAGTGAAGAGCTCAGGTAAAATATAGGAAGCCAGATATGATAAATTAGTACACAGCATTCCGTATGTTAGATCTGAATGCAGAGGCAGTGTTTTTTTCAGAATCACTCTTCCTTTATCTATATCTTTTTCAACTGCGTGAACAGAAATTCCTGTTTCGCTTTTTTGTTTTCTAATAGATTCAAAAACAGGATCTGCACCACGCATTTCAGGCAGTAATCCATAATGAAAATTGTAAAACGTGTTAGGATTTTCTTCAATAATTTCTTCAGGAATTTTCCATGGAAAAGTCATTGTGAAAATATTTTTAAGATTTGATGTTTTAACAATTTCCTCTAATTGGATTTTGAGTTTTGCTTTCTCAATCCATATTAAACGAATACCAGTTTTAGCTGCAAAAACAGAACAAAAAGCTTTAACATCTTCATTGTCTGATGGAACACCTATTGTATGAAGTCGGCCAAGGCTGTGCAAAGTTTGAATAGCTGGGAAAGCCAGTCGGTTATTGCATAAAACCACTATGTCACGTATCGGATTCATGATTCTAAGCAGGCGTAAGAGTTAAACCAGGAATTTGTAGTTTCATTTTGAATCGCAAGAATATGATAATGCAGCCGTTCGCGTTCTTCTTTAATGTTATCAGCAACAACAATATTTTCTAATTGACAGTTTCCTGTTTCTTCATTTTTTGTTACGGTTGCATAATAAACAGGAGCTTCAGATGATCTTGTATTCGGATTCATATACACTTCTCCTCTTGGAGAATTAATTGCAATACCATCTAATGATAGACCGTTTAATGCCTCAATAAATAAAGCAGCCTCCCATCCTAATAAAGAAAAAATATTGGCTTTTTGTTCTTTAATGTTTTTCATTGTTGAGACAAAATCTTCATTCTCTTTATTCGAAGTATTAGCTGACCATGGAATTGCACAGCTCCAGTTATAACCGGGATAAGGTATTTTATTCATCCAGAATTCTTCGGCAGTAAAACCGCTACCGTAAGTTTTACGAGAAGCAATATTTTTTAGTTTCGCCGATTCTCTAAAGAAATCCTCTGCCATATCGCCGCAAAATGAAGTAACAATAGAAACATCTTCATTTTGTTCAAGAAATTCTTCTAATGGCTGAAGGCTGAAGTCTGCACGTTGTAAAGGAGTAACATGATTATAGCTGATCATTCCTCCATTATCTGCAATTGCTGTAGAAATAGAATAAGGAGATTTGTATCCTGCATCATAAAATGAACAGGTAAATGCAAAATTATTTTGCCCTTCTTCTGCAGCTTTACGAACAATAGCTCGAGAGCATAAAGTTCCTTCTAAAGAAATAAAATAGACATTTGATAATTTTTTATCAAAGTTCTGAAAATGATAGCCGCTGTCTAAAACGATTAGTAATTTATCAGAGCTTTCAAAAAGAGGCTGTATAAATTCAGCAGTTATAGGATTTATATAAGCAATTATAACGTCTGTTTCATTTAAAAGCAGTTGTTCGCAGCATTCATGAATTTCTTTGTTGTTGCCGCCAACTCCTATACTGGCAGTTACAATTTCATGTTTTTCATCAATGCCTTTTTTCTTCAGGGCAGATTTAAATCCGTCCACAATATCAAATGACATTGAAGGATAAATAACAGATCGAGTTAGTAGTAAAGCTATTTTCATAAAATTTTATAAACTGTTTTTAAATAAAACAACCCATTATTTTTTATAATGGGCTGCTATTTTTAGTTTCTCGAAGGGTAGATTCCTTGAATACAGATAATGTAATTCATCCCTAAAGATGGCTGTTGTATTGACATTGGCTGGGTGTTACCAGCTGGCGCTACTGTAATTGCCGGCATTATAGGTTTCAAAGCACCATCAGCCGAAGCATTAGAATAAAGGCCGTCTAAAGAAGCCAGATTAGTATTTGCAGGAGCTCCAGTATTACCAACATCTGCTACAACTTTCATTGAAAATGTACCATTGGCAACATGTGTATGTGCCGGAATGTTTGAAATCAGGGCAGTAGTCGTATTGCTGCCCAATACTGCTCCTACAGGAAATTGTGTGATACCTGAAGCTACACCTGTTCCAGCAGGGATTCTTCCTCTAAAATCAGGTAAAGCAAAATTAGTCGTTCCGTTACCTCCATATGTAGTCCCTAGCAGACTGAATAGAGCTTGGTTTGTTGATATTGCTAGTATTTGCCCATAGCATAATGCCCATGTTTTTGGTGCAAAATTGGCGGCAAATAATCGAATTTCTGACATTGTTCCTTCCATAATTTTTTTGTTTAGTTTCTGCTTGGAAAAATTCCAGATACACAAATTATATAGTTAGTACTTAGATAAGGCTGTACAATATTAAAAGGAATACTGCTTCCTGTACTTGAAATTGCTACTGTTGCGGCTTCTGGTTTAAGATTGTTATCAGCAGCAAATGTGCTGTATGCATCTGCAAGACCTGCCAGAATATTACCAGTTGGAGATCCCGTATTTCCAGCTCCTTTTAAAACAGGTATTGTAATAGTTCCAGCTGTTGATAAGTGTATATGCGATGGCATTTGGTTAATTGTCATTGTAGTATTTTCAGTACCTATAACCTGACCTAGAACTACAGCAGGTAATCCTGGTCCTTGTCCTGTTCCTACAGGAACACGCCCTCTAAGATCTGGTAAATTGAATGTATTTACTCCATCTCCGCCATATGTGGTGCCAATTAATGCATATAAAGCATCATTATTGGAAATGCTTAATTGTGCTCCGTTACAGAACTGCCAGCCTGCTGGCGGAAAGTTACCGGCGAATATGCGTACTTCAGATAAATATCCTTCCATATTTATTTTTTTTAGATTTGACTTAAACTTGAGGTGTGTTATGAACGAGCAGGAAAATTGCCATACAAACAAATAATGTAGTTTATACCGATTGTAGGCTGCATTATAGAAATTGGATTTCCTGGACCGCCGGCCGGAGACAGAGTAACTGAAAAAGATACTTGTTTCATACTATCTTCTCCTGCCAGAGTACTGTACATATTGGGTTTTGCTGCTAATGCATTTCCGTCTGGAGTATTAGTATTTCCATCATCTCCATACGATGGTACAGTAACGGTTGCAGTAGCACCGTGTGTGTGTGCTGGAAGATTTTGGGTAGTTAAAGCAATCGTGTTTGCTCCACCAGTCTCACCAATTACATAATCTGATGTTCCTGGTCCTGTTCCCGGACCAATTATAACACGTCCTGCAAGATTTGGCAGGGCAAAGTTAGTGGTGCCGTTACCTCCATAAGTAGTTCCGAGAATAGAGAATAAGGCCGTGTTGGATTGTATGGCAACGATCTGCCCATTACAAAAAGCCCAGTTCCTAGGTGCAAAATTCGCAGCGAATTGACGAATTTCTCCGATAGTTCCATCCATAGTTTAATAGGTTAATGTTAGTTATTTAGATTTTTTTAAATGGCTCGTGTCAGACTGACTTACAATTAATAAATACTCTGACAGTTTTTTAGTACAATACTAAGGTACTGGATATAAATGTTTTAACGAACAGGTATTTTTACCTGTTTTTTGAAAAATATTGATAATGAATCTCTTGTAAGAATCATTCTGGAACTAAAATTAATCCGCTATGTGCTTAAAGGGAAAAGATATGTCACGAAAAAGGGATTTCATGTCATGAAATCCCTTTTTTGGTGTAGATAAAATTATCTACTGCTTTGCGATGCAGAAAATGATACAGAGAAGTATCCTGAAGTATATTTTATATTTTTTTGTCCTGAATTTTTTCTTTTTTAAAGAGCTCAAAATCACTTAAATCATAATCTGGACAAGCGCCTTTTTGAGAAGTAATAAAAGCGCCTAATGCCGTGGCCTGATTCATAATTTCGACAGGATCTGCGCCAATAATTCTTTTAGATAAAAAACCGGCTAAAAAAGAATCACCGCTTCCTACTGTATCCTGAATAGTTACCGGAACTGCCGGCGCATCATATTTAGTATTACCATCATAATACAAAGCACCCTTGCTTCCTTTACTTACCAAAACTTCTTTTATATCAAATTTATCCTGAATAAAATATACAGCGTCATCTTCACTAATATAATTTTTACCTAGAAATTCAAGAACAAGACGCAGTTCTGCTTTGTTCATTTTAACCAAGTCTGTTTTATGAAGTAATTCGTTTATGACAGGAATAGAGTAGTGCGGAGGGCGAATATTAATATCAAAAACTTTAAATTGAGCTATTTCCAAAAGTTCAAAAAGTGTATTTCTGGAAGTTTCATTTCTTGTAATCAAACTTCCAAAAACAAAAGCAGATGCATTTTTTATTTTTTCAGTATAATCATTTCTAAATTCTATGAAATCCCAGGCAACAGGTTTTATAATATCATAATGAGCTTCGTTATGTTCGTCAATATGAGCAATAACAGTTCCTGTTGGATATTGAGTATCAATCTGGCTGTCTTCTGTCGAAATATTCCATTCTCTCAGTTGTTTCATAAGATCAGTTCCCAGTTTATCATTTCCCACACGACTTATCATGTGCGAATCAATTCCCATTCGCATCAGGTTATATGCTACATTAAAAGGTGCGCCTCCTGCGCGGGCACCTTCAGGAAAAATGTCCCAAAGTACTTCTCCATAACAATAAATTGATTTTGTCTTTTGTTCTTCTTTCATGGTATTTTTATTTCGATTAAACGTTTAAGCAAAGTGATAAATAAAAAATTAAGGAAGTCTTTTTTTAGATGACATTCCTATATGAAGCTCAGCATGTAAAATTACATTTTGCAAAGGTGTTGTTTTAGTGTTGATTTTTTTATGCAGCATTTGTACTGCAGTAGTTCCAATGTTTAAAAGGGGCTGTTTGACAAACGTAAGCGGAACAGGAAAAAGTTCATAAGCTTCAGTTTCATCAAAAGCAGCAACAGCAATATCATTGGGAATATTTAAACCAAGCTGTGTTAATTTTTTAAGCCCTGAAACAGCAAGTTTATTACTGGTAAAAAACACAGCATCTGGTCTTTCAGATGTATTCAATATAGTGTCAAGACCCTTGTAAATATCTCTGTCAATATAATCTTTATCGACCAGCAAAATTTGATTATCATTTATTTGTAACTGATGTTTTTTTAAACCGTTTACAAAACCCTGAGTTCTCTCCAGCAAATGCTGTAATTCTGTTTTATAAGCCACAAGAAGAATGTTTTTAAAACCTTCTTTAATAAGATGTTCCGTAACTTTTTGGCTTATATCATGATTATTAATCTGAATACTGTCTGCTTCAATTTCTGGTATATAACGGTCAATCAGAACAAATGGAATTTTTTGCTTTTGAAGTTTGAGCAGACATTTTTCGCTGTTTTCAACCGGAGCAATTATTAAACCATCGGCCTGACGATCTGCAAACATATTAATAAGAGTCTCAAATTTTTCGACATTTTCGTCAGAACTGCCTATAAGAAGCGTATAGCCCAATTGATTGGCCTCGTCTTCAATAATTCTGGCCAGCTGCGAAAAATATGGATTTGCAATATCTGCCACGACAAGACCAATTATATGAGTCCGTTGTGTTTTTAAGCTTTTGGCAATGTTATTTGGACGGTAATTTAATTCTTCTGCAGCTAGTTTTACTTTGTCGATTGTTTCCTGCGGAATACGGCTGTTTGTCTTATTATTAAGTACATAAGATACTGAGGCGATAGATACGCCTGCCTTTAATGCCACATCTTTTATTGAAACTCTTTTCACCGTTTAACTTTTTCAGAAAAACAAATATAGTTAAGTTAAACGTTTAAGCAGACAGTTGTTTTGAAATTTTATAAATAAAGTGAGTTAAAAATCAATAGCAGAGAATTTATTCAGAATGATCGTCTATGATATTTTTAACACTGCTAATAAAGGTTTCAGTGTTTTTTATTTCATTTTTAATGTAAATATCATAGTCAGTTAAATTAAACTGCTCAAGCATATCTTTTTTAAGATATTTAATCATCGATTCAATGCTGCGGGTGTCGTTGTCGTTTTGTCTTTTTAATTCACGTTGTTTACTTTCTAGGTAGGCTAAAGTTTTTTTTAATCTTTGAATACTTAATTTATCCACGCTGAATCTTTTTAAATTTATATAACTTCTCTGCTACATACGTTTAAAATGACAATTCAGTTTGTCATCTTTTCAAAAAAAATTAAATGTTTTAGTCAAATATAATTAACTATCTGTATAACCATCTGAAAAACAGCGTTTATACAGATAGTGAAATTCTGTTATTTTTTGCTTTTTTTTCTTCCAAGCCAGATTAAAAGCCCGGTTACAGGCAATGTTACGGCAAAAAGACAAACTAAAAAAGCAAGAATTTTAGTTGGATATCCGTAGATACTTCCGGTATGAATAGGATAAATCAAACGTCTTACTTTATCGCCGTCACTTAACTTTTCATAATGTCTGGATTCTATAATTTTACCCGTATATTTATCAAAATAAGCAGTACTCGAAATGTTCGGAATCGATTCTTCTAAGTTTAGTTTAATAACCGTAATACTATTTATGGTATCAGATGGAATTCTAATCTGTGTATCGCCTTTGTATGGAAAAACACTATCTGTTTTTGAAAATATATTTTGATAGAAATAAGTTTTGTCAAGTTGAGGATCAACTTTCGTTGGATTTTCAACTTTTGCCGAAGGCTTTTTTGTTGTGCCGTCTGCCAGCAGAAAAATACCGCTTTCAAACCATTTAAACGACCAGGTTAAACCTGTTAGTGAAATAATTAGAAGAACAAGAAAACTATAAAACCCAAAAACGGAATGAAAATCCCAATTAACTCTTTTAAACGATGCGTTCCATTTTACGGTTAAACGCTGCTTTAGATTTTTTACCTTTTTTGGCCACCATAAAATCAGCCCCGAAATCAGCATGAAAACAAAAATAAGACAACTGCATCCTGTAATAAATTTTCCAACATCACCTAAAATTAAATGACGGTGTAAATCTAAAACAATAGAAAAAAATCTGCTTCTTTGAGGAATTTGTCCTAAAATTTTTCCAGTATAAGGGTTAATAGAAAATATCTGATTTTTTTTATCAGTATCGGCAGCCGTAATAGTTAAAGTTCTTTCAGGATCATGGTAAGTGTAGATTCGGTTAATTTTTTTAATCGAATAGTGATCCTGTAAATTCTTAGTAATAAGATCAACAGGTGTTTTTTTTGCGCCAATTTCCGAAACTTTATAGAACTCCGGGTTTACAAATTCATCGATTTCATCTTCAAAAACTAAGATACTTCCGGTAAGAGCAACAATAAAAACAATTAGCCCGGACGCAAGTCCGAGCCAAAGGTGTAATAGGCCAATATTTTTTTTAAACGTTTTATTCATGTATATGTGGCAAAAATGTTTTCAAATATAAATAAACCATTTATTAAAATGAATATCCTAAAGTTAACAGCCAGTTTGAAGGCGCTCCCGGAAATAATCGAATATAATCGTATCCGCCCACCCAGTAGGTTTTATTTAAAATATTATTAGCATTCAGCTGAATTTTAAATTTATTGATGTTGTAATACAAAGCACCATTAAACAAAGTATATCCTGGAAGTGTCTGCGTATTGGTTTGGCTCAGCGTACGAGTTGTAGCAAAGTTTGATCCTAATGCCACTCCAAAATCTTTTAAAGCACCATCTGTAAAGTTGTAACGAGTCCAGATATTTCCCTGTTGTTTTGGCGTGTTTGGTTTTTGTCTTCCAATTTCTTCTGCTAAAGGACTATCTGTAATAGAAGCTTCATTGTAAGTATAAGCAGCAGAAATACTCCAGTTACGGGTAATATTTCCGTTAAGGTCAATTTCAATACCTTTAGATTCTTCCTGACCAATGGAACGCATTAAATCTGGATTTGCCGGATCATTTGCCGGATATAAAGTGTTTTTTTGCTGAATTTTAAACAAAGCCACAGTCACAAAAAGTTTTTCTTTAAACCAAGAAGATTTTCCTCCAAACTCAATCATGTTGCTTTCCAATGGATCAAACGGACCTCCGGCATTTGGATTTGCCAATGTAGAAGCTGTCTGCGGGTTGTATCCTTTTACGTAAGTTCCGTAAAGATTGATATTAGGATTCATAGTATACGTTAAACCAAAACGAGGTAAAAATGAATGTTGTTTAACCTTCGTTTCATTTGCTTTTTTAAAGTTTACTTTATCTGAATACTCATCGTAACGAATACCAATTAAAGCCTGAAAAGCTCCAAATTTAACATGATCCTGAAGATATACGCCATATAATGAGTAATACGTTGGATCAAACGGACGCGCTACATAAAAATATTTGCTCATATCTTTTAATTGCTGCGATCCAGATGGATTTGTCAAGTCAAAATGCGCTACGTTTGGCACCGGATTTCCTTTAGAATCCAATAAATAATTTGCTTTGTTAGCAGGGTTATAAGTAGCAATAAAACCATTATTGGCTGCATTTCTGTAACCGCTTGCCTGTAATTGAGAACCTCCTGCAGGTACTTGTTCCTGAGCGTAGTCGAAACCGGCAATTAAGTTATGATCTAAAGCTCCGGTTTTAGCCTGATATTTAAAAAATGTAGAAAGATTATCAATATAACGCTTACGCTTACGCTGAAAAACCTGCATTTCAATAGCTGTCGGGATAGACGATCCGTCTCCTGCAGAAGCATATTTATTAGCACCACGGTGTTCCAAAAGATCTTCTGAATAACCTGTACGAATATATGAAGCCGAAAATGACAAACGATCTGTAAACTGATGATTTAACGAAGTTGTCACGATATACGTTTCTTCATTTAAATAATCATTTGTAGAATTTAATGAGTTTGAAATTTTTGTAGAATATAAATTATCCTCATAAGTAGACTGTCCTCGGTCTAAGTTACTTTTTGACCCCGTATAAATTAAGTCAAAGTTTAAACTTGTTTTATCGTTCGGCAGGAAAGACAGGGAAGGAGCAATCACAATATTTTTATCGAACTGTAAATCTCTAAATGAATTTGCGTTTTCATATCCAAGATTTAAACGGTATAACAGTGATTTATCTTCTGTAAGCGGTCCTGTAAAATCTGCTAAAGCTCTTAAAGTATTAAAACTTCCTGTAGAAAAACTTACGCTGTTTGCCGCTTGGTCAAGAGGTTTTTTTGTAACACGGTTTAAAACCCCTCCCGGAGAAGCATTTCCAAATAAAGCAGAAGAAGGTCCTTTTAAAACCTCTACACGCTCTAAATAGTTAGCAAGAGGCTGTTTCCAGAAACCAGTAGAAGTTCTCATTCCGTTTAATAACTGTGTGTTGCTTCCTCCGTTAATTCTAAAACCTCTTATCGAGATATCATCATAAAAAGTAAACTGACTCACACCACTAAAGTTTTTTACAACATCGCCTACGCGAATAGCGCCCTGATCTGCAATTAATTCTTTAGTAGCATACGAAACAGCCTGCGGAAGGTCTTTCAATGCAATTTCGGTTTTGGCACCAATAAAAGATTTTGTGTTTCGGTATGATTTTTCTTTTCGACCTGTAATCTCTACAGTTTGTAATGTATTTACACTTTCCTGTAAAACGATTGAAAGTTCAAGATTTTCATTTTCATGAAGTTCAACGGTTTTTTCCTGTACAGAAAATCCCATGGCAGAAAAATAAACAGTATAATTTCCAGGTGAAAGATTGTTGATTTCAAAATTTCCTTTATCATCAGAACTAGCGTTCTTTTTAGGACTTTTAATTGATATTGAAGCATAAGAGACGGCTTCATTGTTTTCGGAAACGACTTTTCCGGTAATTCTGGCATTTTGCGCCTGGCCTATATTAAAAAAGGCTAGAAGCAAAAACAAATAGATACATTTCATGAGGGCGATTAATTAAATTTTTGCGCAAATCTAGTTTATTTAGATTAATTACAAATAGTTAATTTTAAATAATTTATCTTTAAATCAGAATAGTTTTAAGAAATCGTTATAGATGTAAGAATATTAAAACAAGCCTCTTTCGAAATATGGAAGAGGCTTATTTATTTTTTATTTTCTAATTGAAATTATAGTTTGCGATATTACAGAAGTAATAACAAAAAGAAGCCCAATGTAAAAGAAAAGATTTACTTCTTTACTTTCGTTAAAAAACAGAAATGCCATAACAATAGAATAAACAGGCTCCAAATTAAAAGTAAGATTTACAGTAAAGGCAGAAAGCTTTTTTAGAACTTCGGCAAACAAAACATACAAACCAACAGTGCAAAATGATGCCAGAATTATGAGATAAAAAATATCTTTTGAACTTGGTAAAAAACTTGCCGTTGGAAAAAAGTATAAATAAACAGGCAAAAGTATTCCTAATCCCAAAGTACCGCCTGTCATTTGATAATAATTAATGAGTCTGCTGTCGTAAATCGTTACCAGTCTTTCGTTAAAAATCGTATAAAGCGCAGCAAATGCCGATGAAATTACACCTAAAACAATGCCAAGCTGATAGGAAGAATCAAAGTGAAAAATAAGTGCAATTCCGGCCAAAGTCAACATACTAAGCAATAATTCTGTAATATTAAATTTCTTTTTGTTGATTAACGGAGCAAACAAAGCAGTAAACAAACTTGTTAAACAATAACACACAACTCCCACAGAAATATTAGAATATTTGATACTGGCATAAAAGAAAATCCAGTGTACGGTAATTAAAAGTCCGGCTTTTGCAATATTGAATTTTTCTCTTAACGAAATATCCTTTGAAACTTTAAATAATTTCAGGATTATAAATAAAATTATAGAAGAAAACAGAACTCGGTACCAAACTAAAAGTCCTTCATTAAGCGAAATAAGTTTACCAAAAACGCCAGTAAAACCGGCAAGTATTACCGCGATGTGTAATAATATATATGATTTTTTCATAAGATTGTCTAAATGTCTAAAAAGACAGGATTATAAATTAATTTAAAAATTGACTTATATGCACAGCAATAACCCCGATGAAATTTCGGTGTAAAACTTATTATAAAGTCTGTGATTAATTTATAATCAAGGAGGAGGAAGACAACCTTTTAGGCTCATAATTTTTGGAGTTTGCCCAAAAATATTTAAAATTTTTTCCTGAGACAAATTTGCAGTAAAAATTAAACAATTAAATACCTGCCTGTTGATTTTTGATATGTTTTCGGTGTGAAATTCCCCATTTAATCATTTCAGAAATAATAGGGCCAAAAGATTTACAATACGAAGTCGATTCATACAGAATTGGAATTTCGGCATCTGGATCTTCTGTTCTTTTTACCATATTATTCAGTTCCATATCTTTCAATTCTTTAGACAACATTCGCGATGTAATTCCCGGAATACTTTCTTTGATATCTTTAAAACGATTATTTCCATTGCAAATCGAATTGATAATTGGCAGTTTCCATTTTCCGCCCAAAACATACAAAGTATCCTGAAGCGCCTGAAATTCTTCTTTTTGATTTCTTACTGGTTGTGTTTCCTGTGCCATATAAATAAAATTAACTGTGAAACTAAAAGAATACAGTAAAACAAAAATATAAATAAATCATAAATATTTTTATTTATGTATTTAACTACGTAGTTTTGTATTGTAAAATTAAATAACATGAAACCTGTAATAAAAAGCATCGCAAACGAATACGAAAACCAAGCAGCTAATTTGATCATTAACATACAGCAAAATGAATTTGGAGTACCTATAACCTTAAAAGACCAGCCGGATTTATTCGATATCCAGAATTTTTATTATTCCGGAGGAGGAGGATTTTGGGGAGCTTTTATTGATGATGAATTGGTAGGAACTATTGCTTTGGTAAAATTTGAAGACCATAAAGCTGCGATTCGAAAAATGTTTGTAAAGAAAGAATTTCGAGGAAAAGAATTTTCTATAGCGCAGAAATTGCTGGATACTCTACTTGAATATTGCAGGGAAAACCAAATAAACGATATATATTTAGGAACCGTTTCTATTCTTGAAGCCGCACTTCGTTTTTACGAAAAGAATAACTTTGTGGATATTCAAAAGGATGCACTGCCGGAAAAGTTTCCTTTAATGGCGCCAGACAATGTTTTCCGACACTTAACGCTAAAATAATAAAGATGAATATAATTGACGAATCAGGAATATTAGCCATTTCAACGCGTTTGCAGCGCTTAAGCGAGCAATTACGAAAAGACGGCGCTTTATTTTATAAATCATACGGAATTGATTTTGAACCAAAATGGTTTCCGGTTATTTATACTTTGTATCATAAAGATGTTTTAAGTGTGGTTGAAATTGCCAATGAAATAGGGTATACGCATCCGTCTACAATAAGCCTTCTTAAGGAATTGGAAAAACAAAAACTGATTCGATCTAAAAAAGATAAAGTTGATGAACGTAAAAGACTCATTCAGCTTACTGCAAAAGGGCAGGAACTAATAGAGCAAATGAAACCTGTTTGGGATGTTATGAAAAAAGCCCTGAGCGATATTGCAGATAATCAAAATAATCTTCTTCAGGCTATTAACGAAGCAGAGAATAAAATTATGCATCAAAGTTTTCTGCAAAGAGCATTGCAGTTAAAAAGTGAAACAGAAAAATAATTTGTAAAAATAGTACTATTTTTTATTGTTTTGTTTCTTAAAAAAGAGTTATCATTGCAATAAAAAAGTTGACAAATATGGATATTTATTACACGGCTTTTTCAATAGAAAATTCAATAATTCAATTTATTTTTGAAACTCAAGGGAAAAGAAAGTTTTTTAAAGCTGTGCAGTATTCTAAAATGAAAACAAAAAGTAATGAAATTGTTTACAATTTAGGTTTTGGCGATTATAATTTAGAAACCAGAACATTAGTGCAATGAAAAAGGAAGAAAAAGTTGAGAAAAAATTAAATGTTATTCCCATATCTGGAATAGCAAAGAAAAGAATTGCTAAAATTGCCCAAGAGATTAAAGGCAAAGATTTATTTCCGGAGAAAACTGAGCTTGCAGAAAAAACTTTACATTACGTAAACTCATTACCAATGTAAAACTTAATAAAAAAGAAAAGCGATCTATTACAGATCGCTTTTTTGTTGCTTAAAATTATTTAAGTGGAACTAAATGATAATTCAAGAATGATAAATCCAACATGCTCCAAAAACTACTCCATTTGAATTTACAGCATTCCTAAACCTCATTTCTTATACGTACGATAAACTTTACTTTTTGGATTTCAAAAAATTGAAAAAACTGAATATTTAACATTCTTTTTACTTTTTTGCCTTTACGTAAAAAAGAATCATAGAGAAAACTTTCATTAAGTTCTAATAGAAACAGTCCTCAAAATAAGAAATTACGGCAACATCTTAGTAACTTAGCATCTCGGTATCTAAGAAACTTATTTATGACTATCCAGCAATTAAAATATATTGTAGCCCTCGACGAAGAACGTCATTTCGCTCGTGCAGCCGAAGTTTGTATGGTTACGCAGCCCGGACTTACGATTCAGTTAAAAAATCTGGAAGAAGAAATAGGAATCAAGATTTTTGACCGAAATAAAGTACCCCTTACGCCTACAGTTTTAGGAACTGAAATTATAACCAAAGCCAAAAAGATTCTTCGTGAAGTTGACGAAATTCGTGACTTTGTTGTAAACCAAAAAAATCTGCTGGAGGGAGAGTTAAAACTGGGTATTATTTCAACTTTATCACCATATCTTATTCCGCTGTTTATTCAGGCTATGAAAGAAGCGGCGCCGAAAGTCCATTTTATCATCAAAGAAGCCAATACAGGTCAGTTAATGAAAGATCTCGAAACCGGAGCACTCGATGTGGTTATTATGGCCACGCCAACCGGAAATCCTAATTTAATCGAGCATCCTATTTTTAAAGAACCTTTCGTAGCGTATTTAAATCAAACGCACCCAATGGCAAATGACGAATTTTATGAAATGCAGCCCGGAGATAAAACCGAATTGTTGTTGCTTCATAACGAATTCTGCTACAATGCACAGCTTTTGGATATCTGCGGATTAAAAACTTCTGATAAAATAAAAGAACAATTTACGTATGATATCAGCTCGATAGAAACTTTAAAAAATCTTGTTCGTGCCCATTTAGGATTTGCCATTATTCCACAGCTTTCTATTTTAAACGAAGCTCCTTCGGCACTTTTTAAACCATTTAAAGAACCAATGCCCGTAAGAGAAATCAGCCTTGTTGTTTCAGATTCATTTTCAAAAAAATTACTTCTCGAAAAAATGAACGAAGCCATTTGGAACTGCCTTCCGGAATCGCTCAAAAAAGATTTCGCTTACCGAAAAATACGCTGGAACGATTCGCCTTATTTTATTAAGGCAGTCAGCAAGTTTTCTTGAAAAATTTAAATACAAAAAAATCCAAACTCCAACTATAGCAAAAGATTGGAATTTGGATTTTAAAAATTGAAATTTAATTTTTTAGATTTATTTTTTTGAATTTGATGCATCTATAATCACATTTGCCACTTTTTCCGGCTGTGAAATAAATACTACGTGACTACCTTTTATTTCAGTGATTTTTGTGTTCGAACGTTTGTACATTGCATATTGTATACTTGGCGTAATACTTTTATCTTCAGTTGCTACAACGCCGTATGAAGGTTTAGTTCTCCATGCCGCTTTTGTAATTGGTGTTCCAAAGCCCTGAGCGTAAAAAGCACCTTGCGAAGCAAACATAAAATCAGCATCTTCTTTGCTTAAATCGCCTGCAAAACCTGCGTGAAATTTCGCTTTATCATAATAAGCAATTCCTTTATCGTCTGGAGCCAAAACACCATTTTCGGGAGCAGGAGGCGCAGTTTGTAACCATTGAACGGAATTTTCGCCATTATCAGGCTGTAAAGCTGCAACATAAACCAAAGCCGCAACTTTTGGATGATTTCCTGCTTCTGTAATTACAGTTCCTCCCCATGAGTGACCTACTAAAATTGTTGGCCCGTCTTGTTTGTCCAGAGCCAGATTTGTTGCTCTAACATCGTCTTCTAAAGAACTTAACGGATTTTGAACGATAGTTACATTATATCCTTTTTTGCTCAAAATCTGGTACAAACCTTTCCATCCTGAACCGTCGGCAAAAGCACCGTGAACCAATACTACGTTTTTAATTTGTGGAACTGCTTTTTGTGCGTTTACATGTACTGTAGAAAGTAAGAAAGCAAAGATTATTGCTGCGAATGCTAAATAGCTTTTATATAGTGTTTTCATTTTATTTTTAGATTTTAGATTAATAGAGATTCCAAATTCCAAACTGATTTACCATTTCTACAAGAGACGGAAATCACACAAGTAATTCCGCAAAGCGATTTGGAATTTGGAGTTTAAAAATTGTGATTTATTTATATTAAATTGATTGATAAAGTAATTTCAGTATTTAACAACTTAGAAATTGGACAAATTTCTTTTGCTTTTTGAGCTGTTTTCTGAAAGTCTTCTTCAGAAATTCCAGGAACTTTTCCTGTAAGTTCTAACTGAATTAAAGTAATAGTTCCGTCTTCAAAAGTTACTTTGGCTGTTGTATCTAAATCTTCCGGTACAAAACCCGCTTCAGATAATAAAAAGCTTAACTGCATTGTAAAACATCCAGAATGTGCCGCTGCGATTAATTCTTCAGGATTAGTTCCTACACCTTGCTCGAAACGAGTTTTAAAAGATAATTGTGCGTTGTCTAAAGTTGTGCTTTGGGTACTAATAGTTCCTTTTCCTTCCATTCCTGTACCTTTCCAGTTTGCGTTTGCTCTTCTTGTAAATTTCATGATTTCTATTTTTTAAGATTAAATTTTTAGATGATCAAATCATTTCTTTGATTTTGATGAGACAAAGGTATAGTGAAGGTGTTTATAAATCAAATTAATAATTTTTAGTAGTTATAAAATAAATTTATAAGTTTTGATTTTAAAGGGATTGAAAGGTTTTGTATGAAATAAAAAAAATAAAACCCTCAATCACAAGATTAAGGGTTTTGAATTTTTGCGTGATAATTTACTCCAAATCTAAATATGGATTCAAAACTTCTGCCAGTTCATTTAACCAATAAAAACTGTTTTCGAGTTTATTGATTTCCTGCTGCATGGTTTCGTTTTCCCGAATTAAGCCCAGAGCAAGTACAAAATTAACCTGCCTGATTGCTTTTGCCATTTGTTCAGGATCGACTGTGTTGTTGAAAAAAGTGAGTAATCTTTTTTCGGTTTCTTTTGAAAGGGTGTTTGTACTCATGATCTTAACTTTTAGGGAATATAAAGCCCGTATAGCTGCAGGTGTCCTACGCTGTTAAGAGAGCGTTGCAGTTGTTTCCAATACCGCCACCATACCACACGGGCAAACTTTTTTTCTGAAATCATGTCTTAACTTTTAGGACTGCAAATATATCAAAAAAGGATCAATCTAAATAAGTAAGAAAAAGATTAAAAGAAGTTTTTCAAAATCATTAGCTGTTACTTTCGAAAATGACCGTAAACTAAAAACCCCGATTTTAAAATCGGGGTTTTTGATATTTGTTTAAGCTGAATATCTTGATTTTGTGCACAATTTACAATGATAGATTTCTTATAATAGTTCTTCAATAATTTACACTTTTATGTAAACCTATTTTAGGACAATACAGGGGGAAATTATTTGTTCAATAATAATTGGCTCTCTCTGTTTGCAGGAAAAGAGTAAAAACATTATTGGAATATATATATATAATCTCATTCTAACTTCTTAATTTTTCCATATATGGATTTTCAATTACTTCTAGAACATATTTGTTAATTTCTATAATCTCTATTACTTTGATCTTTATTTGCTTCTTTGAAATCTTGCCTGTTTTTAAAAATCTTTCAAAAAGAATATAATAAAGAGCCACCACGAAGCCAAATAAAAAAGTCAATAGAAAAGCCAGCAAACTAAACTCATTTTTCTTTATTTTAATATATTCATTAATTTCCGAAACTGTTACTGTTGGATATTCTTCTAATTTTTTCATTAAATATTCTGACTTTCGTTCATATGCTACTTTCTTTATCGTTTCAATATTACGCTTATGCATAATAACAAATTCTTGACCCGAATTTATAGTATGTATATTTTCCTTAAAATCATGCATTAAAGCAATAGATTTTTTTAGAATAATTACTTGTTGTTCATTTACCATTATCCTTATTCAAATTATCTTATTTACCAATTTATTTCAGCCTTAATTTGTATTGGCACTTTTTCTTTTCTTTTCTGTATAACAAATGTCACAGAATCTGGAATTCCCCTGCTGGCTTGAGCGTCTCGCTCGTGAACACCAAGTTAATTTGGATTAGCACACGAGCGAGATGCTCGCACCAGTAAAGGAGATTGTCTCATCGCTTTTGTGTTAACTATTGAATAAATTTATATTCGGAATTTTCATTATAAAAATCCCAAACAAGTTGATCTTCATTACCTATTCTTTCTTTTGAATAATAAGTAATCATTTCATTTAGATCATCCAAATAGAAGTTAGACTCATAATTATTTATAATAAATTTGACACGTAAGCCAATACTATCATAATGATTTCTAAGTTTTTCAAGTGGAACTTCTTTATATGAAATTTTGAGATTAGTGTAATATTTTTTAATATCATCTTTAGTCTTAAAAATTTCTTTTTCTTTATCAATATATTTAGGATTAGTCATAATACTTTTATAGTATAATTTTTTATTTCTAAAAAAGTAAGTGATAATTTTTCCATTGATGTTGTTTTCTGGAATATCCTTAAATATAGTAACGGGACCTTTTAAAATCCCATCAATTTTTCTTGGAATCACATTAGAAAAAACATCAATTTTAACCTGATTGTATTTAGTTGATATAGTTGGCTCAGATGATAAATCATTATTTTTCGTATCATCAATTCCTTCAAATACTATTGTCTGGTATTTGTAAAAACCATTATCTAGCAATTGTTGTTCAGTTAAAATTTCGTTTAGATAATGATTAATTCTGTCAGATTTCGTACATGAAATTAATGAAACCAATGCTATCAATAGTAAGTTTTTCATATCTATCTAATCTTTTTTTTATATTCTAAAACTGGTTCAATTCCTACTAAAATATTTTCTTCCCTACTTATAGGTTTTCCCTGCTTTTTTTGATAAAATTCTCCATCTTGTCCTTGCTCTGCAAGATAATCTTGATGATACGACTTTTTACCTGCTGGCGCGAGCGTCCCGCTCGTGAACATCAAGTTTTGAAGTAATTGGGATTGGGCACACGAGCGTGACGCTCGCGCCAGCTGGAGAGAGATGGGAGATGCTTCATCGCTTTTGGATTAGCTATTGAATAAATTTATATTCGGAATTTTCATTATAAAAATCCCAAGTAAGGTTATCTTCATTTCCCTTTTTTTCTTTTGAATAATACGTTATCATTTCATTTCTGTCTGATAAATAAAAATATGATTCATAACTGTTTATTATGAATTTCACTCGTAATCCTAAGCTGTCATTATGATTTCGAAGTCTCTCAAGTGGAACTTCTTTATTCTGTATTTTTAGATTGTTATAGTATTTGTAAATATCTTCTTTTGTTTTAAATAATTCCTTTTTGCCATCATTATTGAAAGGATGTGTCATTATACTTTTATAATATAACTTTCTATTTCTAAAAAAATAAGTAACGATTTTTCCTTTTGCATCATTTTCTGGAATATTCCTAAATACAGGAATTGGACCTCTTTGTATCCCATTCACTATCCGAGGTTTTACATTCGAATAAACATCAATAGTAACCCGATTATATTTAGATGAAATTGTTGGTTCAGATGAAATATTCGTTTTTTCAAAATCATCAACAATTCCTTCTAAGGCTATTCTTTGATATTTATAAAAACCATTATCGAGTAATTCTTTTTCGCTTAAATTTTGATTTATGTAATGATTGATTTTATCAGTTTTTGCACAAGAAACAAGTGAAATCAATAATATTAATAATAGGTTTTTCATTATTTAATCTTTTTTTTATATTCGGCAACTGGTTCAATTCCTTCTAAAATATTTTCTTCTCTTGATTCTAGTATACCATCTTTTTTCTGGTAAAATTCACCATCCTGTCCTTGTGTTGCTAAATAATCTTGATGGTAAGATTTTTTTCCTATCTGATATATGTCGTACATAGGAAAAGCTTTGTCTAATGTATTAATTTCAGGTTCCAGACCTAATAAAAAGCAAAATACTGCAACAACTTCTTGAGTTATAGCAGCTGCTCCAGCAGCTTCGGAAAAAGGTATAAATCCTACTAAACCACCTACTATGCCAATTCTAGCTAATATTTTTTCTATTTTTGATTTATCTTCTGATATTATTGTACGTGTATAATTTTGATCAAGAGTTCTATTGATTATCATTGCTTCTTTAATATAATTAAGGAAACTATTTAAAATATATTCGTTTCCATTCCTAAATTGTACTCTTCCTTTTTCAATTATAAGGCGATGTAATTCTGGGCCATCTATTAAAAGATCCTTTTCTCTTTTTACGCCAAAATTTCTATCTAGCTCTTCTACACCTTCTGCATCTGCAATAGTTCTATACGTTGTCATCACACGATCACCGCCAATTACTTCACCAATATTATTAATGTAAATATTCAAAGCACTTGCATAGACATCTTTATCTTGCTGATTAGGAAACCCATCTGCTTTATCATCTCCATATCCAGAATATTTTTTTAAACTTGTTAAAGCTGTTATGCAATGATGTTCGCCATTTATATTCATCGAAATACTTTGCGTATAATAAGCCCATTTAAGGCTAACCCTAGGATGTTTCTCCCAAGGTTCAGGTATTCTTTCTGGTTCGTAGTCGCCTAGTCTAATTGATGTTTCCATATTGTTTTATTGTTTTTTCACTATATAATTCTATGTTCCCGTAAGTAGCCATTATTTTAATTGTTTCGGCTGTCTTTTCAATAGTTTTTGCCAGCACTATATGTTTTTGCGAGACTTTGATATTTATGTTTTTTGCCTGTTTTATAATTGCCATTATTATGTTTTTAAAAAAAGTTTGAGTTTTCACCACTATTAGCATTTACAGTTTTAGAAGCTTTTAATGTTAAATCTCCTTCAATTGCTGTTAGGTCTATTTTATCAGCTCTGGATGTGTAATTACCTGCTATAGTTTCTATGTTTTCTTCTACTTTTTCAAATTTTTGATCAGAATGCTCAACTAAATTTTTATCTGCATGAATTAAAATATTATTTCCTGCTTCTTGTACAATGTTATTATCTGCTTTATGCTCAATATTTATTCCCGCAGAAAACGTAATACTTTCTTCAGCTTCAAGTACAATATTTTTAGCTCGTATTGTAACAGTCTCGGGACTTGTTACATTGAGATTACTGCGTTCTTCATCCAGATGAATTTCATTACCGCTAGGATCAGAAAGCCAAATACCAACTTTCTCAATAAATTTTAAGAGCTGTCCAAAACGGAGTTTCCAGCCTTTAATGCTGTTGTTTTGATCAAAAAAGTCGGGCATTTCTTTTCCATTATAATATGTTCCGGAAACGTATGGACGTTTGGCGTTGCTGCCTTCAAAACTTACCTGAACTTCTTCGCCAATTTCAGGTCTGAAATAAAATCCTTTTCCAGAACCTCCATATGGCTGTACGACACGCATCCAGTCGCTTCTGTTTGCCCAGCCATTCCAATAGAATTCAACTTTTACACGTCCCATTTTTTCAGGGTCGTTATTGTCAATTACTTTTGCCGGCTGACTGTCAGCCAGAGCAAATACATTTACGTTTGTGTAGTGTGGTGCCGGAACATCGGCAGGAATTGCTTTGAACTCACAGGTATAATTTCCGTTTACTTCAGAGCGGTGAATAATTTCAACTGCCAGTAAATGGTGTTCCACATTTTTGTTTTCAATAGAAAAAGTCTGTCCTAAACCAATAGGCAGGTAAGAGGTACCGCTGTAGAAAATACTGTTGGCATTGCGTCCTGCAGTCTGCATTTTTACCATTTCGTCAATATCTTCTTTATTTTGGGCATTGCTTGTATAGGCACCGGTTTCTAATCCAGGTCTTACAATATAAGGTTGTTTAAAAACAGCCAGAGAAGCAAATCTGTCCTGACTTCCTTCGCTGGTTTTTTCAGCACCATTTTTTACAGCAGACGCATTGTTGTAATCGTAACTGCTGAACGAAGTTTTATGAGAAACCAAATTGGCTTCGATATTAAAGTTATGAAGCGATGATTCGTTTATCAGTTTAATATTGGTATTTTTAAGTTTACCAAACTGCATACGCATTCCGTCAAAATAAAACCATTGCGCATAACGGGCAGAGAGACGCTTAAGGAAATCAAAACTCGTTTCGTTATACTGCGTTTTAAATTTAAATTCTTTAGTATAAGTAGGAACAATAGATTCACGCTGATAAAATTCTCCTGAGTTTTCTTCTGCAAGAATTTCAATTGCAATTTGCTGCAGGTTTTTTTCAAGAAAGATTCTCGATTTTGGCATATCATCAATGGCAACAGTATGGCTTATTCCTATTACATGCAGTCCTGCTGGACTTCCGTGCCTGTCAATTGATTTTAATTTTGTAATTCGGCCTTTAGACATTAGGCGTATGCCGTTTACTTTAAAAGTAAAAATTACTTCACTGCCTATATAATTGCTAATGGCTTTTTCCTGATCTTTGGGTTCAATTATCGTTTTTCCGGTGTAATGCCAAAAGAATGAAAAATGATGGTGATCTGCCATTTTTTGTGATAATTCAAGATCATAATAAATGACATTCTGCGAAAAACCTTCTATAGTAATATGTACTTGTTCTGAAAATTGTGACATGTTTTTGGTGTTTTAAATTGGTAAAGATTAGGTAAGAGAAATCCATTTTTTGAAGAATTTGGCATCACCAAAAACCAGTTCTTTGGCAGTTAATTCCATTGAAATAATCATTGGGATTTCGTTCGTGCTGTTAAATTCTTCGTAGTACGAAATGCAGTACGTTTTTTCAAAAACCAGTTCTCGCATTTTGCTCATCGCATCTCTTCTAAAAAAGGTGATTTTTCCGTCTTTAGTTAAATCACTGCTTAACATCCACGATAAGAAACTGGTGCTTTGGTTTGCTTCAATAGTTATTTTTACTGTACCTCCTTTGGTACTTCCTACAGGTTTATTTAAACTGTCAATTTCCTTGGAGAACTTTATATTAAAATCCAGTACATTAAATTCTTCTCCATCGATTTGTAGTTTTGCCAGAAAGCTCATTATTGTTTTTTTTAAGGTTAGTTTGATGCAATAGGTTCGTTATTCCAATTTCTCTTTGTCGAGAAGGAATAGTGTAATGTTTAATACGAATGTTGTTGGATATACTGCCTGTATGCCAGCAGTTTTATAGTGTGGTATGGCAGGTAAACTTATATAAAGAGATAGAAAAGAATATCCCTTAAACGGTAAAAAAGTAACAGAATAAGCTTTTTACTAAACAGGTTCTCAAAACCAGGTTTGGTATACTCAATGATACCTCCAAAAAAGTAATCTGTTTTTGAATTTAACTTTGTCCCATTAATTTAAAAACATAAAAAATGGACAATTTAAAAGATAAAGTAGCAGTAATAACAGGCGGAAACAGCGGTATTGGTTATGCTGCTGCGAAAGAGCTTAAAGAAAAAGGAGCAAAGGTTATGATTACCGGAAGACGAAAAGATGCCATAGAAAAAGCGGCACAGGAATTGGGCGTTACAGCCGTTACAGCAGATCAGGCAAGTATTGCGGATATTGAAAATCTGGTTTTGAAAGTAAAAGAAGATTTTGGTACAGTTGATATTCTTTTTATTAATGCGGGAATTGCGGGTCTGGGTACGATAGAACAGACAAGTGAAGAATTATTCGACAGTATTATGAATGTCAATTTCAAAGGAGCATATTTTACCTTAAGTAAATTTATTCCGATTTTAAAAGACGGTGCTTCGGTGGTGTTTTTGTCTTCAAATACTGCAAGTATGCCAGGGCCGGGATCTTCGGTTTATTCAGCAAGTAAAACCGCTTTAAATTCGATTATGAAATCGGCTTCATTAGAATTAGCACCTCGAAAAATAAGAGTTAACTCTGTAAGTCCGGGTCCGACAGAAACGGAAGTAATGAAAAAAGTTGGATTAGACGAATCTACCGTAAAAGGTATTATGGATGTTGTAGTCGAAAAAATACCGCTTAAAGAAATGGGTAAAGCAGAAGATGTGGCCAGAATGGTTTCTTATTTAAGCAGCGAAAACGCTAAATTTATTACAGGTGCTGATTTTATTATGGATGGGGGAATGGTTTTGGCTTAATTATTAATTGTTAATTATGAGTTAGTGGTTTAAAACGCAAAGTGCGCTAAGAATTTCGCAAAGATCGCAAAGTTATTGAACAATAGCTTTGCGGTCTTTGTGTTTTTACAAAGCTCTTAATCAAAAGACCTTGGCGTTTTTTGCGTAAACCCTTGCGCTCTTTGCGGTTAAATTTCATTCGCAATTAAGCCAGTCCATTTCACCTGTTACTTTGTCCGTTTGGACTGTTTTCTGATTTCGTATGAAGGGTTATCGAAATACTTTTGACGAAGAAATTAACTGATAACAAATAATTTAAAATCAAAAAAATGAAAACACTTCAACGACACAAACACAGTTTTATAAATGCAGTTGCTGCAGGAACTTTTATGCTGGCAGGAATAACTTCTTTTGCCCAAAATAAAAACAAACAATCAGATGCTGACTTAATACGTCCCTATCATATCAGCGTATCAGAGGAAGCGGTTACAGATCTTCGAAATCGTATCAATGCTACAAGATGGCCGGATCAGGAAACCGTAAAAGATCAGTCACAGGGTGTAAAACTAAACCAGATTCAAAGTCTTGTTAAATATTGGGGAACTGATTACGACTGGCATAAAGCCGAAGACAAATTAAACGCACTGCCTCAATTTGTAACCAATATCGACGGACTTGATATTCAGTTTGTACATGTAAAATCAAAACATAAAAATGCACTTCCGTTGATTATTACACACGGATGGCCGGGTTCGGTTTTTGAACTTTTAAAAGTGGTTGGTCCGCTTACAGATCCAACAGCTTATGGCGGAAAAGCCGAAGATGCTTTCGATTTAGTAATTCCATCAATGCCGGGTTACGGTTTTTCTGAAAAACCAAAAGGAACAGGCTGGGGTCCTGAAAAAATAGGAAATGCGTGGGATGTTTTAATGAAACGTTTAGGGTACAAACATTATGTTTCGCAAGGTGGTGACTGGGGTTCTGTAATTGCAGATGCCATGGGACGTCAGGCTCCGGAAGGTTTACTTGGAATTCACGTAAATATGCCGGCTACAGTTCCTGCTGATGTTGCCAAAGCATTAAAAGACGGCGATCCGGCTCCTGCAGGATTATCGGTTAAAGAAAAAGCAGCTTTTAATTCGCTGAATAAATTATATACAAAAGGCGGCGGTTATGCCGGAATGATGGTGACACGTCCGCAGACTTTAGGTTACGGATTAACAGATTCTCCGGTTGGTCTGGCTTCATTTTTCCTTGATAAATTCAACGAATGGACTTACAGCGGAGGAAATGCTGAAAAATCGCTTACAAAAGATGAAATGCTTGATGATATTTCATTGTACTGGTTAACAAATACGGCCAATTCTTCGGCGCAATTATATTGGGAAAATAACAATAACAACTTTAATGCTGTAGAACAAAGAACGGCTGAAATAAAAGTTCCGGTTGCCGTAACAGTATTTCCGGGAGAGATTTATCAGGCACCAAAAAGCTGGGCTGAAAAAGCATACAAAAACTTGTCTTACTATAATGAAGTAAGTAAAGGCGGACACTTTGCATCTTGGGAAGAACCACAAATTTTTACAGTGGAACTTCGATCTGCTTTTAAAGCATTGAGAGGAAAAAACTAAAAACACAAATATATCTGACTATGCCTGACAGGTTTTTAAAACCTGTTGGGATACTAAATCACTAAAAATAAAAATTATGGAAACGAAAAAACAAAAAACTTGGGTTATTATCGCAATTATCATTTTGGGAATCATCGCTTTTTTGATTCCGAATCAAATTGCAGCACAAACAGGAATTAAACGAACTGATTTACAAAAACACGATTTAAGTATTCCGGGGCGTGAAGCCATTCAGGCCAGAATTGATTTTGACGGACATTCGGCTTTTGGAAAACATTTTCATCCTGGAGAAGAAATTATCTATGTACTAGAAGGTTCTCTGGAATATGAAGTTGAAGGACAGGCTCCGGTAACTCTAAAAGCAGGTGAAGTTCTGTTTATTCCGGCTGGCGTTGTACACTCTGCTAAAAATAATACCAATCTAAAAGCCTCTGAACTGGCAACGTATGTGGTAGAAAAAGGAAAACCTGTTTTGACTTTGAAGAAATAGGTTTTTGTTTAAGGTTGAAATGAGGATAGTTTAACCGCAAAGGGCGCAAAGTTTATACTTTTAAAGAAACGCAAAGTTCGCAAAGCTTTGCAAAAAAAACTTAGCGATCCTTGCGTAAACCTTAGCGCTCTTTGCGGTTAATTTATAATTCGAAACTCATAACTAAATCATTGTCCGTTTCGCCTTTTACTTTGTCCACTTCACCTTTTTTCTTCTTTAAAAACGACGATTACCAAGATACCTTTGACGAAGAAATTAACTGATAATCAACTAATCAAAAAATAAAAATTATGAAAACTTTATTCAAAAATGCAAAACTAATTTTAATCGCTGTTTTTTCTACAGCTACAGCTTTAGTGAGCGCACAAGCTCCCAAACAAACTATTGAAGTAAACAACTCACTTGGATCTTTAAAACAAATCAATGCCGGATTATTAAACGTAGGTTATACAGAAGCAGGTCCTTCAAACGGAACTCCGGTTATTCTGCTTCACGGCTGGCCTTATGATATTCACAGCTATGAAGAAGTTGTTCCCATTTTGGTTTCAAAAGGATATCACGTTTATACACCTTATTTAAGAGGATTCGGAACAACAACTTTCCTTGCAAAAGATACTTTTAGAAACGGACAGCAGGCAGCATTAGCAAGCGATATTATTGCTTTTATGGATGCACTGAAAATCGACAAAGCCGTAATTGGGGGTTTCGACTGGGGAGCAAGAACAGCAGTTGTTGTATCTGCACTGTGGCCGGAACGTGTAAAAGGTTTAGTATCTGTAAGCGGTTATTTGGTCGTAAATCTGGAAGCCAACCTAAAACCATTACCTCCAAAAGCAGAACTAGGATGGTGGTACCAGTATTATTTCGCTACAGAAAGAGGAAAATCAGGGTACACCCAAAATACTTATGAGTTTAACAAACAAATCTGGCAGATCGCTTCTCCATTATGGAACTTCAGCAAAGCCGTTTACGACCAAACAGCACAATCTTTCAACAATCCGGATCATGTGGCAATCGTAATTCATAATTACAGATGGAGACAATCTCTGGAAGCCGGAGAACCTAAATATGATGTTCTTGAAAAACGTCTGGCAGCAAAACCAGAAATTAAAGTTCCAACAATCACAATAGGAAGTGACTTTGACGGCGCTTTCGCAGATGGAAAAGCCTATGCTAATAAATTCACAGGAAAATACGAACACAGAATTTTAAAAGGAATTGGCCACAACGTACCGCAGGAAGATCCAAAAGCATTTGCACAGGCAATTATTGATGTGGACAACTTGAAATAAAATTCCAAATTTTTTGAAATCCCAAATTCCAATATTAAAAATCAATAAAAATTTAAACACATAGATACATAGCTTTTAGGTGGGCGAAAAAAGGCATTTCATTTTATCTAAATACACATAGCTATGTGTTAGAAACTAGTTTCTTTTAGCACTCTTTTTTACTCATTCCTAAAAAAAAGCCTATGTCTCTATGTGTTAAAATATCAATATCAATACTAAAAATTTAAAAATCAGAAATAATCTAAAATCTAAAATCAACAATCTAAAATTAGATATATCATGAACACAAAAGTATTATACACAGGAAAAACACACACAACAGGTGGTAGAGAAGGAGCTTCTCAAAGTTCAGACGAACAATTGAATATCAAATTAAGCGCACCGGGATCATCACGTCCGGGAACAAATCCGGAACAGTTATTTGCTGCAGGATGGTCGGCTTGTTTTATTGGGGCTTTAGGAATTGCTGCTTCAAAATTGGGAGTTAGACTTCCGGCAGAAACAGCGGTAGACGCAGAAGTTGATTTATGTGTAACCGAAGGCGAATATTCTTTACAGGCTCGTTTAAACATCAGCCTTCCGGGAATTGATCGTGAAACAGCAGAAGCTTTAGCGGCTCAGGCACACCAAACTTGTCCGTATTCTAAAGCGACAAGAGGAAATATAAACGTAGAGCTTAATATACTTTAATCGCTAAGCTGTCAACCCGCTGGGTTTCTAAAACCTTGTAGGTTTAAAATATTAGACTTAATAAAAATACCTACAAGGTTTTAGAAACCTTGCAGGAATAAAATAAGAATTATGAAAAAGATAAAAATAATAAGTGCTTTTGCGATGTTGTTTTTCTTAACTGGAAACATCATTTTTGCACAAAGCAATCCTGATAAAAAAGGTTTTGCCCTTTTAGAATTATATACCTCAGAAGGATGTTCAAGCTGTCCGCCGGCTGATGAATTGTCTGGAAGAATTCAGAACGAATTAAAAGACAAAAATGTTTACGTATTAGCTTATCACGTTGATTATTGGGACAAACAAGGCTGGAAAGATATTTTCAGCAATGCCGATTATACCAAAAGACAATATGATTACGCCAAATTTATGGGTAAAGATCCTATTTACACACCGCAGGTAATCATTAACGGAAAAATAGATTATGTGGGTTCTCAGGAAACAAGTTTAAGAAACGGAATCAAATCGGCACTTGTAAAACCTGCTTCAGCCGTTGTTAATTTAGAAACGAATCAGACAGATAACAATCTTTCTGTAAATTACAATGTAGAAGGAACTTCGAAAAACAGCCGATTGTTTATTGCTGTTGTTCAAAAAGAAGCCAAAAGCAATGTAAAAAGAGGCGAGAATGCCAATCGTGTTTTAACGCATTATCAAATCGTTCGTCAGCTTCAGTCGGTTGATTTGAATAAAGTGAAGAAAGGAACAGCAATTGTTCATCTGCCTAAAAACTTCAATACACAGGATTTTGAAATTATTGGTTTTGTGCAGGATATGAATTCCGGAGCTATTTTAGGAGCAAAACGTGCTTAATTTTTTAAACACATAGAAACATAGTATTTCTTTGTCGATAAAAGGTATTTTATTTGCTTTAATGCACATAGCTATGTGTAAAAATCCAAATTTTCTTTTTTACTTGTATGCTATGTTTGTTAATACAAATGAAATGTCTTTTTACGTTCAGTATAACTATGCTTCTATGTGTTAAAAAAACAATTCATAATATAAAATCTTTAAATCTTCGGGAAATAATTTTTTCAAAATAAACCTATCTTTGACAGTCAGGATAACCAAACAAAAACAAATATGGAAAAAGCAAAACGTTTTCAGGTTTCGCTCAAAGTCATTTGGGGAAGTTCTATTGCACTTGCCATTATGGCTTCAATTCCCAAATTATTCGATGCCGATTCTACACCCGGAGACCTTATAATAAATTCTTCAATTACGCTCTTGTTTTCCCTTTTTATATGGTATTACAATATTTACAGCCTGCCAAAATTTTCTTCGCAGAGAACCAATAAAAGTCTTTTTAACTGGAGACTTTTGCTGAGTGTTGTAATGGGTATTCTTTTGATGGTAATCCTGGTAATTGCCCATCAGGAACTTTTTCAGGTTTCAAAAATGGATGCGCCGATTATGTTTGAACTTCGGGGCGTTTTAATCAATTTGATTGTTTATATGTTTCTGCATCTTCTTTTTCAGAATTACCAAACCCAGCAAATGGGAGTTGAACTGGAACGTACCAAAGCTTTAAATCTGGGTGCGCAATACGAATTACTGAAACAACAGGTTAATCCGCATTTTTTGTTTAACAGCCTCAATACGCTTAAATCGATGGTTGATATGCAGGATCCGCAGAGTTCTGATTTTATCCTGAAATTATCTGATTTTTATCGTTTTACGCTAGAAAGCCGAAAACTGGATTTAATTTCCCTAAAAGAAGAACTTCAGATTTTAGATTCGTATGTTTATTTGCTGAAAGCCCGCTTTGAAGACGGATTTGATGTTGTAAAAGAAATAGATTCCAAACAATACGATTGTGCCATTCCGCCTTTTTCACTTCAGTTATTGGTTGAAAACTGTATAAAACACAATGTTGTGTCACTTGATAAACCTTTGCAGATAAAATTATATACCGAGAATGATTTTCTGGTTATCGAAAATCCAATTCAGCTTAAACGCGGTACTTTGTCTACCGGAGTTGGACTGAATAATATCAATCAGCGTTTTCAGCATTTGGTTCACAAAGAAATTGAAATTGATAAAACCGAAACCCTTTTTAAAGTTAAAATACCACTAATTTATGACTATCGTAATAATTGAAGATGAAGTAAAAACAGCCAAAGCACTTGGCCAGCTTATTTTGAGTATTCGTCCGGATGCTCAGATTTTATCGTACATACAAAGTATTGACGGTGCTGTGAGTTATCTTTTAGAAAACGATCAGCCCGATTTGATTTTTATGGATATTCAGCTGGCAGACGGATTAAGTTTTGAAATCTTTAAAAATGTTGAGGTTTTATCTCCGGTTATTTTCTGCACTGCTTTTGATGATTATGCAATTGATGCTTTTAAATCAAACGGAATTGATTATGTACTGAAACCTTTTTCAAGAGAAAGCATTTCGCAAGCCATAAAAAAAGCAGGAGAGCTGAAAAACTTCTTTCAAAGAAATAAAAAAATGATGCCCGATTTTGATTATCTTCTGACCAGAACGGGAGAGAACAAAGGGAAAAGCAGTTTTTTGGTTTTCAAAAACAATAAATACCAGACTATTTTAACCGAAAATATTGCTTTTTTCTACATCAAAAATGAAACTCCTACGATTGTCACTTTTGATAAAACCGAATATCAAATCACACAATCTCTCGATGAGGTGCATAAATTATTATCGCCAATTCAGTTCTTTAGAACCAACAGGCAGTATCTGGTAAATTTTTCAGCCATACGAGAAGCGGAACATTATTTTTCAAGAAAATTAATCATCAAATTAACCATTCCAACCGAAGAAAAATTATTGGTAGGGAAGGAAAAGGCGACCGCTTTTTTGAGCTGGCTGGAGAATCGTTGATTGTATTTAACCGCAAAGAACGCTAAGTTTTTTTGAGCTGTAGTTTTTATAAAAATGCAAAGAACGCAAAGCTACATCAATAAGCTTTGCGTTCTTTTGAATATTCTTTTTGCACAGATCGTAAGAACAAAAAACTTTGTGTCCTTTGCGTAAATCCTTGTGTTCTTTGCGGTTAAATCAAACCCAACCGAAGAAAAATTATTGGTAGGGAAGGAAAAGGCGACCGCTTTTTTGAGCTGGCTGGAGAATCGTTGATTATATTTAACCGCAAAGAACGCTAAGATTTTTAAGTAAGATTTATATAAAAACGCAAAGTTCGCAAAGCTATATTTAAACTTTGCGAACTTTGCGTATATACTTTGCGAACTTTGCGGTTAGCTTGAAGCCTGAAACTAAATTTTAGAAGGCGGCAATCCAAACTGTTTTTTAAACGCAAATGAAAAATGCGATAAATCTTCAAATCCCACTTCCAGATATACTTCAGATGGAGTTTTTCCTCTTTCTTTAATTTGATAATACGCTTCCTGCAGTCTTTTTTGTAACAGCCATCGGCTTGGTGAATTATCGAATATACGTTGGAAATCTCTTTTAAAAGTTGCCAGACTTCTTCCCGTTAAATAGGCAAAGCGATCGAGCTGAACATTAAAATGGAAATTCTTTTTCATAAAAGCTTCCAGATCAATTTTTCCCGGTTCGCTGAAATCAAATAAAATATCTTTCAGCTCAGGATTACATTGCAGTAAAATGGTAATTGCTTCGTTTACTTTAAGGTTTTGAAGTTCTTGATTAATTAACTGGTCTTCGTTGATGTACGGAATCAGCGAATTCATAAAACTTTTTAGCAGGGAAGTTTCTTTTAACTGAAAAACCGTTTCCGTTTCAGGACTTTTTATCAGATTCGTTTTTTGATTATATTGTATAGAATAATCCCGAAGTGCCTGCTGGCTTAAATAAATCGAAATAGACTGAAAAGCCACATTAGGATCGGGCTGTTTGATAAATTTAATAAGCTGGTTTCTTCTTATAAATCGGAAATCTCCAGGATTAAAAATATACTCTTTACTGCCGTTGTTCAAAGTCAGTATTCCCGAAATCTGAAAACTCAAAACATGTTCAGCAGCAAACTGCTCGCCCTCTCTGTTTTGGGAGTGATAGCAGGAATAAGCAATTGGCGATGTTTTTCGAGTTGGTTTTGAAGTATCCATATCACAAATTTATAAAAAATCAAACAGCACCTTGTATATAAGATGCTGATGATTTGGTTAGGAAATTTTTTAACACATAGAAACATAGATTGTTTTTACGTAAAAGGCGTTTCACTTATTTAAGCAAACATAAGCTATGTGTGAAAAACTAGTTTTTTTTCTTTTATCACTTTTGTATTAAGATAAAATCTATGTTTCTATGTGTTAAATGATTTAAGAAGCAATTATATTTATTTCTTACTTGTATACCATTTTCCCTGTCCTGAATCGTAAAAACTTCCGGAATCTTCATGATCTGTAGATAAACTTACATTCATCCATTTTTCCATTTCCTCGGTTCTGGCTTCGTCGGCATTTTTTAAAATTGCTATGGCTTCGCTTCCTAAAACAAGATGCATCGGCGGATTTGGATGAGAAGCTAAATCAACCATAACTTTTGCAGCTTTTTCAGGATCACCAACCGGAACAAAATTGCCGCCTTTAAAAAAATCACTGCGCTGTTTGACCATTTCATAACCTTCAATTTCTTCTGCATAAGTCATAGAAGCGCCTGCCCAATCGGTACGGAATCCGCCCGGTTCTACGCTGGTAACAAAAATGCCAAGCGGTGCAACTTCTTTAGCTAAAGCTTCGGTAAAACCGCCTAAACCAAATTTAGCTGCCTGATACATCGTTAAACCAGGATTTCCAACACGTCCGCCAACAGAACTAATTTGTAAAATACGCCCTGATTTTTGCTTGCGCATAATTGGCAGTACAGCACGCGTAACTTCAATTGGTGCAAATAAATTAGTTTCTAACTGACTGCGGACTTGTTCCTGTGTGTACGCTTCTGCTGCACCAATGATTCCAAATCCTGCATTGTTTACCAATACATCAATACGGCCAAAATGCGTTACAGCTTTATTAACTGCGTCATGAATCTGATCATAATTATTTACATCTAATGCTAAAGGCAGAATCTGATCGTTATATTTTTCTTTTAAATCAGCTAACTGATTAATGTCTCGCGCAGTTGCAGCAACTTTGTCACCGCTGTTTAATACTGCTTCGGTAAGATTACGACCTAATCCGCGAGAGCTTCCTGTGATAAACCATATTTTATTCATTGTAATTGTGTTTTAAATTCTTTACAAATTTACGTCGGGAGAAAGCTTTGTTATTTTGTTGAAAAGCTCAATTTAGTTTGTTTTGAAGTTCAGAGATCAAAAGGTTTTCGCCACAGATTAAAAGGATTAAAATGATTTTTTTTAGTTTGGCTTTAATTGCCTCCAGCTTTAGCTGGAGAATTCCCAAAAATCTGTTTAAAGGCTTTAGCCAAAATTAAGTCTTTGGCTAAAGCCCATTTTATCTAAAAAAATAAACCTCCAGCTAAAACTGGAGGCAATAGAAAATTTGAATTTAATGTCTTTGCTCCCGATAGCTATCGCGGGATTGCGAGATTAAAAAAAGAAGAAGCTTAATTTTCTTCAGAAACATTAACAGTATAAGATGCTGTATATAATCTTCTAAACATAGCATAAGTTACACTTACCATCACAAAAGCAATAATTGCATCGATAGTTGCCGGGAAACCTAATACAACTAATTTTGAAAAGAAGGCGAAAATAATGTCGAAAAATACTCCGGCAAATACCCATTCTTTTAATCGTAATAATTTGTTTGGAATTAAAAGCGTAATAACTCCCGAAATTTTCATAACACCCAAGATGTAAATAAAATGTGCCGGATAACCCAAAAGCTGTGTAATTTCCCAAACCAGTTTGTTGGTTGTTAATTCAAAAAAACCGCTGGCACCAAACCATAAAGAAGTTAAAATAATTCCTGTCCAATAAATAATTTTTGTTGTTTTTGCATTCATGATTTTAAATTTTAAGTTGTTAAACAGGACAAAATTGCGTCAACAGCGATCGATTTCATATCACAAATTAGGTGAAACGGACAAAACGATTTCTGAAGCAGACAATCCAAAAGTTCATCTGATTTTATAACTTTACCAAACCGAATTTCTTTTATTTTGATGATGGAAGCCAAAGCCATTTTGCAAGAACATATTTCCAAAACCGTCTCGCTCACACAAGATGAGTTTGATTACTTTTATTCCCACTTTAAACCATTGTCTTTTAAAAAAGGACAAACGATTATAAGTACGGGAGATAAAGTAAACTGTGAGTATTTTGTAATTTCCGGCTGTTTAAAAACTTTTTTCATTAATGATGAAATCAAAATGTATATCCTTCAGTTTGCCATGCCAACCTGGTGGGCTTCTGATTATAACGCGCTTTACAATCAGACTCCAGCTTCTATAAATGTAGATTGTATAACAGATGCTGAGGTTTTATGCCTTTCGAATGAAGACCGCGAAAAACTCTGCTCTGAATTTCATCAGATAGAACATTTCTTCCGTTGGAGAACCAATAAAGGATATATCGCGACTCAAAAACGTCTTTTATCATTTATGAATAATAATGTCAAAACACGTTACGAAGAACTTTTGGCATTATATCCACAATTGTACAATCTCGTTCCAAAACATTTAATTGCAGCTTATCTGGGCGTTTCCAGAGAAACCTTAAGCCGACTCCATAATTCTTGATTTATCTCATTTCGACCAAAGGGAGAAAATGAAAAATAAACTTAGCCGCTTAGCATCTTAGTAACTTAGAAGCTTAAAAAAAACAGTGATCTACATCACGTAACCAATCTTTATAACCGCCGTTCCTTTGTATTGTACTTTTAAATACAATAAAAATGGAAACAATAAATTTTAATATCGTAAGCTCACAAAGCAGAATCGATTGGACCGGAAGAAAAGTAACCGGTGCACACAATGGTACAATTGGTATCAAAAATGGTAATTTCATCTTAAACGATGGAAAAATAAAAGGTGGAAATGTTGTTATCGACACAACTTCTATAAAAATTCTGGATGTAACAGATCCGGCAACAAATACTCAATTTGCAGGTCACCTTGCATCTGATGATTTTTTCTCTATCGAAAAATTCCCAACCGCATATTTTGAAGTTTTAAACGCAAAAGAACTTCCAAATAGCAATTTTCATCTTGAAGGAAACTTAACCATTAAAAACATTACGCATCCTGCCGGATTTGAAGTGTCGCTTCAAAATCATTCAAATGGTATTTCACTTGCAGGGAAATTAATTATCGATCGTACCAAATACGACATCAAATTCCGTTCTGGAAATTTCTTCAAAGATTTGGGAGACACTTTAATCTACAACGACTTTGAACTTGATTTTACGATTAATGCCGAAGCTGTTTTTTCAGGACAATCTCAAAACTAAAAATCATGCCTTACGTAAAGCTCGAATTGACTCGTGAGGGCGTTACCCGCGAGCAAAAACAGAAACTAATAAGCGGTATTACCAATTTAATTACCGAAATATTAAACAAAGACCCGCATTTAACCCATGTAGTAATTCAGGAAATTGAATTAGACGACTGGGGTTACGCAGGAGAACAAGTATCAGTATTAAGAGAAAAAGGCATAACAGCCGATAAAAAATAAACATCATGAAAAAACAAACTATAATCGTTACCGGAGCAGCATCTGGTATTGGAAAAGGAATTGCTAAATATTTTTTAGACAGAGGCGATAATGTAGTCATCAATTCACTAACAGAAAGTGAATTAGAAAAAACGTTCAACGAATTTGGAGCAGGCACTAATCTTGCAAAATTTGCCGGAGATGTAAGCGATAAAAGCACAGGCGAACAACTGGTAAAAATTGCTTTGGAGAAATTTGGTTCGGTCGATGTATTAATTAATAATGCAGGAATTTTTGCCAGTAAACCTTTTTTAGAAGTCGATGAAGCGTATTTAGACAGCTTTTTAAAAACCAATCTAAAAGGAACTTATTTTACTACACAATCTGTAATACCGCAAATGCTCAAACAACAAGGCGGAGTAGTAATAAACATAGGAACACCATTAGTAAATCATGGTTTAGGCGGATGGCCGGCAACAGCGCCAATTGCCAGTAAAGGAGCAATACATGCATTAACCATTCAGTTGGCAGCCGAATTTGGTAAACAAAATATCCGTGTTAATACTGTTGCTCCCGGCGTAATTCGTACACCAATGCACGGAGATAACGCAGATCAAAGTGCCGGTTTGCATTTATTAAACAGAGTAGGAGAGATTGATGATGTTGCCGAAATGGTTTATACAGTTGCCAAAAGCAATTTTATTACAGGAACTATTATCAATGTTGATGGCGGAAAAGGCGCCGGACACAATTTAAATTAAATGAAAACTATTTTATTAACTGCTTTTATGCTTTGGACTTTCCAGGGCATAAAAGCTCAAAATACAGAAAAAATGGAAAATCAAATAGAAATTCAAAAGATTACCGATGTAATAGAAAACTATTATTTTAAAGGTATTTATGAAGGAGATGAACTATTGCTTGGAAAAGCTTTTCAGCCGGGAACACTGCTTTTTGGAGACATAAAAGGCGAGCCTTATTTTAAAACCGTTGATTTATATTTAAATGGCGTAAAAAACAGACAAAGTCCTAAAGATTCCGGTAAACCTTTTAAAGGCGAAATTCTGCATATAAGCGTTGTAAATTCTATAGCTGTGGCAGAATTAAATGTTAAAATGTACGACTTTAATTATCGGGATTTTTTATCTTTCCATAAGATAAACGGACAATGGCTTATTGTCAATAAAATGCTGACAGATACAAGCAGATAATTTAAAATTTTAACCAATGTGGTACAATACAAAAGCTAAAGAATTACTAGGAATCGATTATCCAATTCTGCAGGGACCTTTTGGAGGAAATCTATCTACAGTTGAACCGACAGCAGCGGTTTCTAATGCTGGCGGATTAGGCGGATACGGAGCTTATACCAATAGTCCGCAGGAAATATACGAAATAGACAAACAGATAAAAGCGGCTACCAATAAGCCGTATAATATTAACCTTTGGGTGTCTGATCATGATATTCCCGAAGGAGGTTTAACCGATGAACAGTTTGAGAAAACAAAAGCTCTTTATAAACCCTATTATGATGAAGCCGGAATTCCGTTACCTGAAAAACCGGTACCTTTTCAATCCCGATTTGAAAATCAGTTAGAAGTTATTTTAGACATTCGGCCAAAAGTTTTTAGTTTTATGTTTGGTGTGCCTTCAGATGATGTTCTGGAAAAATGCCGTCAATTAGGGATTGTAACCGTAGGCGCTGCTACGACTCTCGACGAAGCTGTTTTTCTGGACAGCAAAGGAGTAGATATGATTATTGCTTCGGGTTTTGAAGCGGGCGGTCACAGACCTTCATTTTTAAAAGATGCAGAATCATCTGTAACCGGAACTTTTGTTTTATTACAGTTAATGCGCGAGAAAATTAAAACCCCTATTATCGCTGCAGGAGGAATTGCAGACGGAAAAGGAATTGCCGCAGCGTTAACTTTAGGCGCAAGTGCTGCACAGATAGGAACGGCTTTTTTAGCTACAGATGAATCGAACGCTTTACCTGTTCACAGAGAAATGCTGTTTTCTGATGCAGCAAAATACACAACACTTTCACGTGCTTATACCGGAAGACTCGGACGTGGAATAACAAGCCGTCTTGCAAAAGATATTATAGGGAAAGAATCCAGTATTTTGCCTTTTCCGCTTCAGACTACTTTTATTGCACCGCTTAGAAAAGCCGCAATCGAACAGCAAAAATGGGATATGATTTTATTTTGGGGCGGGCAGATTTCGCCTATCTTAAAACACACTAAAGCTTCTGCCTTAATGAATGCTTTAATTGAAGAAACAACAGCTTATTTTAATGGGTTGAAATCGTAAATATATTTCGCTTCTCAGAAGCTCTTTTTTCTTAATCATTAATAAATTTCTATAAATATTAAGCCCTTCCAGGGCTTCTTTAATTTTGTTATGTCGCTTCTCTGAAGCTCTTTTTTCTTAAATCATTAATAAATTTCTATAAATATTTAGCTCTTCCAGGGCTTTGTAAATTTACTCCAAAGGAGTTAAATATTGGTAATTCTATAGATGTTTAATCTGCAAATTTACTCCGGAGGAGTTAAATATCTATAGAAATAGAGAATTGATATCAGAAAATAAGCCCCAGCGGGGCGGCACATTTTTATTACAATAGACCCATTTCAAAATATAAATGGGTTTTGTTATATATATCAATTACCATATTTGTTGAACTAAACGAATGAATTTTCATTATAAAACACTCGGTTTGTCAAATTTATGATTTTTATTAATTTGTTTAAAAACAGCTATTTATGATGTTTTAAGTAACCTTTTATCAAAAAAATAAAAAAAAGTTATTTTATACTTGACTAATTCGGTAGAATTAATATATATTTGTATAGCAGAAAATTTATATAATGATACTTATCCAGAAAGACTGAGGGAATAGGCCCTGTGAAGTCTTAGCAACCTGTTGCCGAATAAGGTGCTAAATCCTTCCGTTTTTGCGGACAGATAAGAAAGATTTTTTCAGAAAATCTGTTTAAGATCATCCATATTAAAATGTATTAAAATGAAAACAGAATCGACTTTATACGCAGGATACGAACTTTTGAATTTAATTTTCGAACAAAATAGTCTGGCCGTTTTCCGAATGCGAAAGCATTAATTCTCTCTTAGATTTCCTTTTTTAATACCATATACTAGTGGCTTTTGGTCATTGGTCTGAAATTCTTTTGTCTAATCTAAAAACTAAAAATAACATGAAAAAAATACTATTGGGGCTTGTTGTACTTCTTGGAGCTGCTCAGACTCAGGCTCAGGAAAATAATTTACAATTAAAAGGAACTGTTACAGATACTGTGGCGCAATATGTTTATCTGCAAAAATTCCACAATAAAATGTTTAGCACTATTGATTCGGTAATAGTAAAAGACGGAAATTTCAGTTTTAAGACAAAAGTAAAAACGCCGGAATTATACGGACTAAGCGTTAATAAAGATAGTTCGCCGTTATATATTTTTCTTGAAAAAGACCCAATTACAGTAAAACTAAGTCCAAAGAAGTATTATACAGCTTCTGTAGTCGAAGGTTCTGCTTCTCAGGATTTGTTTGAAACGTACAAAAAATCGAAAGATGTAGAAATCAGTAAATTCATTACAGAAAACCCAAAATCGATTGTTTCTGCTTATGTATTATACAGAAACTGGTCTTACAGACTGTCTCCGGAACAAATCACACAAAATATCGCTTTGCTTGATAAAAGTCTTCAAAGTACCACTTATGTAAAAGAATTAAAAGAACTGGCTGTCGTATTAGATGGTTTAGCGATTGGTAAAAAAGCTCCAGATTTCACGGCCAATGATCCCCAGGGAAAGCCAGTTCGTTTTTACGATAATCTAAAAGGTTACACATTAGTTGATTTTTGGGCTTCGTGGTGCGGGCCATGCCGAAAAGAAAATCCAAATATTGTAGCCGCCTATAAAGAATTTCATGATAAAGGATTCAATATTGTGGCGATTTCATTGGATAAAAAGAAAGAAAACTGGATTAAAGGAATTCAGGACGATAATTTAACATGGACACACGTTTCTGATTTACTTTTCTGGAACAGTGCTGTTGCCAAATTATACGGTGTAAGAGCTATTCCTGGGAATTATTTAGTGGATTCAAAAGGAATTATCGTTGCCAAAAACCTGCACGGAGAAGAATTACAATCTACATTAAAAAATCTTTTGGAGAATAAAATTTAAAACGTACCTAAAAGAAAAAACAACAATACAATTTAGTTAATTTAAAATGATAAGGATATGAATGCTATTGAGCCAACAACAAAACCAACAGAGCCTGAGTGTTACTTTTCTAAATTTAGAGAAAACACAGTAGGAATTGATCATACTTTCGAATCGGTTTACGGAGAACAAAATCTGGTTTATGCAGACTGGGTTGCCAGTGGAAGATTATACGTTCCGATCGAAGATATAATGCTTAATAAAATTGGTCCAATGATTGCCAATACGCATTCACTTTCGAGTCAGACAGGAAAAACGTCTACGTATGCCTATCAGCACGCGAGAGAGATTATCAAAAAATCAGTTAATGCAAAAGAATCTGATGTTTTGGTAACAACCGGAAGCGGAATGACGGCTGCCTTGTCTAAACTGCAGCGAATTATGGCGCTTCGAACAAAATCTGAAGAAGACAAACCTGTGGTTTTTATCACACATATGGAACATCATTCTAATCAGGTTTCTTGGTATGAAACTAATGCTGAGGTAGTGATTCTGCCTCCTGATGAAAACAATTTAGTCGATCCAAAAGTTCTTTCAGAAGAAATTAAAAAATATGCAGACCGTAGCATAAAAATAGGCTCTTTTACGGCTTGTTCAAACGTTACGGGAATTATTACGCCTTATCATGAATTAGCCAAAATAATGCATCAAAACGGCGGACTTTGTTTTGTTGATTTTGCCGCTTCGGCACCGTATGTTAAAATCGATATGCATCCCAAAAATCCCGAAGAACAATTAGATGCAATTTTCTTTTCGCCTCATAAATTTTTGGGCGGACCGGGAACCTGCGGTATTTTGGTATTTAATGAAAAATTATACCAGTCTGATTTTCCTGATAATCCGGGCGGAGGGAATGTAAAATGGACTAATCCGCTTGGGAAATACTGTTACAGCGATGTAATAGAAGTAAGGGAAGACGGTGGAACTCCGGGATTTCTGCAGGTTATTAGAACAGCTTTGGCTTTGGAATTAAAAGAGCAGATGGGAGTAGAGAATATCAAAAACAGAGAAAAAGAACTGCTTAATCTTTGTTTTTCAAGACTTCAAAAAATACAGGGATTATCACTTTTAGGAGATTTAATAACAGAGCGTATAGGCTGCGTTTCTTTTGTAATTGAAGATATTCATTATAATTTGATCGTAAGACTTTTAAATGATCGTTTCGGGATTCAGGTTCGCGGCGGCTGGTCGTGTGCGAGTACATACGCGCATTATCTTTTTAATATTAATGAAAAGAAATCGGCAGAAATTACTAATGAATTATTACAGCGAAATCAAGCCAATAAACCGGGCTGGGTTCGTTTGTCTCTGCATCCTATTATGAGTAACGAAGAACTTTTTTATATCTGCGATGCGATTGAGAAAATAGCTTTAAACTATAAAAAGTGGAAGAAAGATTATGTTTATAATCCGGTTTCTAATGAATTTGAAAATCCTGAAATTAAAGATAGTATTGCAAATGAAGTAAATGATTGGTTTAAGTTGTCTTCAGGAAATTAATAATGCAAATCAATACAATATGAAAACAATTCCAAGACGAATCGTAACAGGTTTAAGAAACGGCAAATCAATTATCGAAAAAGACGAAATTGTTACCAATGTATCTGAACATTTTCCCGGTTTGATCATTTCAGATATTTGGTCAACAAACACTACTCCGACAGGTTTTGAAGAAAAAATAATCGAAAACACAGCTTTTCCAAATACACCAAAAAACGGAAGTTATTTTCGTTATGTGCAGATTCCGCCTGATAAAGATTTAGGAATAGAAGCACTTAAAGATCAGCCTCATCCGTTAATGCATCAAACTAATACTTTAGATTACATCGTTATTTTGTCAGGAGAGATTTATTTGATTTTAGATCAGGAAAAAACGCTTTTACAAGCTGGCGATATTGTAATTCAAAGAGGCACAAATCATGCATGGAGTAATAAATCAGATTCGCCTTGTATACAATTGGCGATTTTAATTGATGCCAAAAAAGAAGAATAATTTTAGATAAATCGATATAGTAATCTACTATTTTGATAGGTTAATAAAAGTTTTGTGTTTTTTACATAAAAATTAAAATTATCTGTTTAAATTTGCAACCGCAATGAGAAACAAGAACCAGAATTTGAATTATTATTATAGCTGCAGTATGATGTGCTGTGTTACTGCTATGAAATTCAATGATCTGGCTTATATATAAATAAATACGATTTATTTCAAAAAGCCTTTCATGAAGATTTGAAAGGCTTTTTTGTTTTTAAACTTGAATTTGAACAAATGATTGAATTAAAAAATGTTACCAAAACTTTTCACCAGAAAGACAGAATTGTTTCTGCTTTGTCTGATGTTTCGTTAAAAGTACCTGTTGGGAAAATTTTTGGCGTAATTGGAACTTCGGGAGCAGGAAAAAGTACACTGATTCGTTGTGTAAACCTTTTGGAAAGACCAACATCCGGAGAAATTATTGTAGACGGTAAAGCTCTGTTAAAGCTTTCAAATGCAGAATTAGCAATTGAAAGAAGACAGATTGGAATGATTTTTCAGCATTTTAACCTGCTTTCGTCACGAAATGTATTTCAAAATGTGGCTTTTCCGCTTGAATTGACAGGAACTCCAAAAAGCGAAATCAAAACACGTGTTTTAGAATTATTAAAATTGGTTGGTTTAGCAGAAAAAGCATACGATTATCCGGCGAGCCTTTCGGGTGGACAAAAACAAAGAGTAGCCATTGCAAGAACTTTGGCTAATAATCCAAAAGTTTTGTTGTGTGATGAAGCTACAAGCGCGCTCGATCCTGCAACAACGCGTTCGATTTTAAATTTACTGAAAGACATTAACCGTCGATTAAATATTACGGTTTTGTTGATTACACACCAAATGGAAGTTGTAAAATCAATTTGTGATGAAGTAGCGGTAATCAGCCACGGAAAATTAATCGAGCAGGGAAGTGTAGGAGAGATTTTTGCCGATCCAAAACATGAACTGACAAAAGAATTTATTTCGTCGTCTCTGCATTTGGAAATTCCGAGCGTTTATGAAGAGAAATTACAAAAAGAAGATAACGGAAGTTTAAATCCGTTATTAAAGCTGGAAATGACCGGAAAATCGGTTAATGAGCCTGTTATTTCAGAAGTTTCAAGACTATTCGATACCAACTTTAAAATCGTAAGCGCACAAATGGATCAGGCCGGTGAAGTTAATTTTGGTGTTATGTTGATTGAATTATCAGGAAAACGCGAGAATTATGATGCGGCGATTCAATATTTTATTTCAAAACATATTAAAACAGAAATTATAGGTTATGTCTGATACATTTATAGATTTATTGTTAAAAGGAACTTGGGAAACCATTGTCATGACTTTTGTATCGGGCTTTTTTGGTTTCGCAATCGGACTTCCAACAGGAGTTTTGCTTTTCCTTACCCGAAAAAATCAAATACTGGAACAGCCGGTTTTAAACAAAATATTATCGGTTTTGGTAAACATTTTTCGTTCAATTCCGTTCATCATTTTGATCGTTTGGATGATTCCGTTTACACGAGCAATTGTTGGAACTTCGATTGGAGTAAGTGCCGCTTTAGTTCCGTTAAGTATTGGCGCGGCACCGTTTATTGCCCGTTTGGTTGAAAACAGTTTATTAAGTCTTCCTTCAGGATTAATTGAAGCAGCAAGAGCCTTAGGTGCAACACCTTTCCAGATTGTATATAAAGTTTTACTTCCGGAAGCTTTGCCTTCTTTAATAAACGCAGCATCGATTACTTTGATTACACTTGTAGGTTATTCTGCAATGGGCGGTGCCGTTGGAGCAGGTGGTCTAGGTCAGGTTGGTTATCAATACGGATATATTGGTTATGATGCTGTAATTATGAATTCAGTTTTGATTTTATTAGTCATTCTGGTATTTCTAATTCAGTTTGCCGGAGATGTTTTATCGAAAGCATTTGATCATAGATGATTATATAATTGTTAATGGTTGATTGTGATGGTTTATTAAAATATAGATTAAAATAAATAGAATGTTATGAAAATAAATTTTTTGAAAACGGCTGGAGTTTTGGCTTTGGCGCTTGTTTTATCAAATTGCGGAAAGAGTAAAAATAATGATCCACATTTCATAAAAGTGGGTGTGGCTTCGGGACCAGAATTAAAAGTTGCAGAAGCAGCAAAAAAAGTTGCCAAAGAAAAATTTGGATTAGAAGTTGAATTGGTTTCTTTTAACGATTATGTAATTCCAAATGAAGCTTTAAGCCAAGGCGATATCGATGCGAATGCTTTTCAGCATAAACCGTATTTAGATGAGCAATCTAAACAGCGTGGTTACAAATTAGCTATTATTGGTAATACATTTGTTTACCCAATTGCAGGATATTCTAAAAAAATCAAATCGCTTGCTGAACTGCAAAATGAAAGTACAATCATTATTCCAAATGACCCAACAAACGGTGGGCGTTCGTTATTGCTTTTGCAGAAAAACGGTTTATTAAAACTAAAAGAAAATGTGGGTTTATTACCTAAAGTAACAGATATAGTAAGTAATCCTAAAAACTTAAAAATATTAGAATTAGAAGCGCCGCAATTACCTCGTGCATTAGACGATGCAAATGTTTCTATAGCTATTATTAACAATACTTTTGCTTCTGCAGCAGGATTGGTTCCGTCACGCGATGCTTTGTTTGTAGAAGATAAAGATTCGCCTTATGTAAACTTAGTTGTAAGCCGAGAAGACAATAAAAATGAAGAAAAAGTAAAACAGTTTTTACAAGCTTTTCAATCTCCAGAAGTAGAAAAGGCGGCAGAACGCGAATTTAAAGGCGGTGCTGTGAAGGGATGGTAATTTTTAATAGAGAATTAGAAGTTATGAATTGACTTTTGACAATAAATAAAATTGGTTGATAAAGAAAGACAGATGAAAAAATAATCATCTGTCTTTTTTATTGATAGGCATTTTAGGTCTAAATTTATGGCTCCTGGCTTATAACTTTTAGCCTTTTAAACTCATCTTCAATTTCTTTTTGAAGTTCATTTAAATATTCGCTGTCAAAAGGTGCTCCACAGTCTTCACTGTCGGTATGATGAACTAATTTATCATTTAAGAAATAATATCGTGTTTCTGTTATTACCGCTTTTTTGAGATCGAAAAACTCTGTGTCGTTATTACTTTTCATGGCGATAGAGTCATAAAAAACAGGGCGATTGTATTGATAAAACTTGTCAAAAACAAAAGATAATTTTTCGCTTGATAAGTGATATACCGTTATTTTTTGGAAGGTTTCTCCTAAATAATGCGTAGTAATTTTTTCCAGTTTTCCGTTCTTGTAATACAATTTAGCTTCACCACCTTCGGCAGTATCCATAAGATTTGAGGATTTAATTTCGGACCATTTTTTTATGGAATTAATTCGTTTAGAATTTTCAAGAACGGGTTCTAAACGCTGTTTTAAATCATCATTTAAATAAATGGTATCATGAGAAGCATTTTCGGCTGACAATTTTGAATTGAAAGCCGAATTGCAACTTACAAGCATCAGCATCATGATAATAATAAAAAGGTATTTCAAAATGCTTTTCATGATGTATGTATTTTAGAATTTTTTGTACTCAACGCCATGTTTATCGGCATAAGGCAAAAGGAGATTCATTACATTTTTGTATTTTTTATCCAGTTCGGCACCTTTAGTATCGTCAAGTTGTCTGGCTGCAAGATCAATTTCTTCATCGGATTTTCCGTCATCAATCATTTTTGCAATTTTAGGAAAATCATCGTTTTGAACTTTCTGTGCATATTCAAACATGTCGATGGCCGCTTCGATAATAGGTTTGGTTTCATCGGTTTTATCAAGCGCATTAATTTTCTTGATATCTTCTTTAAAAGTGGCGCCATAGTAAAAATTAACGGCTTCTACACAAGTCGATGAGCGCATTGTTTTTTTTTCATCGGCAAGTGTCTGTAGAGATCCGTTGGCTTTCATTTGTCGGTATTCTTTAAAAACGCGTTCAAAGCTCGAAGGAATTTTATTGGCATTTAATCCAATAAGCTGAAAAACTCTGTCCGGCGAATTATCAGTAAAAAAACTACATGAAAAAAATAGGGTTGATATAAATAATAAGGCGAATATTTTGTGAATTTTCATATATAAATAATTAAGGTTAAACGCTTTGAACAGAGTCGATCATGTTGTAAATTACAGCTAAAATATGGTTTTCATATTGGGCTTGTTTTTCATCGCTTTTTTTGCCGGAACTAAAGTTTTCGCTAATAAAATAACTTTTAATAAATTGACTTTTTTTAGCGCCTAAACTGTAATGCCAGCTTCCCATTTCGGAACTTACAAAGATAACTGCTTCATTTAATTTCATAATTTTTTTATTAGAAAAGAAAGGAACCATTCTGTAAATCGAATTGTTTTGGCGGTCAAAAGTGTAACGAATTCCCGCACGGACATAAATATCATACAAACTGTGCAGAATTCCGTACGCAGATAAAACAAATAGAGAATGATACCAAACTTGATTCAGTATTCTTGCAAACAACGGAAGTGCAATCGCGATAACAACAGTACCGTAGAAAAACCACTGCGATATTTTCTTACGCGGTTTTGCAGGCTCAAACGAAAATGAACTGCTGGTTTCCTTTATATTGTATTTTTCACGAATGTTCATTGCTTAGTAAAATTTCGTCAATTTCGTTAGCTATTTTCTGCATTGATTTACTTGTCATGCCTTGTGCAATTGCGGCTTCTTTTTGTTTTCCGTCTTTTAAATAACAAATAATCAAATACGTATTGGTCGTTATAAAGTATTGCTTCATTCGAACCAATTTAAAGCTTTGAAAATCTTCAAAAGGAATTTCAACACGTTTACCAATTAATCCCACTTTCACGACAAATTCTTTTTCATCCATGTCAATGAGAACCAGTTTTGACCAGATTGAAATAAAGCAAACAACAGCCAGAATACCAAAAAACCAACTTACTATAGGTTCTTTAATCCGCACGCCAAGAATAGTTAATCCAAGCAATGCCAAACAAACCATTAGTAAAAAAACATAATCACGTTTCATTGTATATTGATTTCCGATTGCTGTAAAATATTTCAAATTGTTCATTTTAATCCGTTTTTTTATTATTCAATTTTTATGCCGTCAATAATAAGCAAATTACAGTAAAAAGAAAAATAAGAACTAGAATAATCTCCGGTAAGCTGATCGCTTAATGCGTCTAATTTGGCTGCTTTAAACTCAATTTTTCTGGTTGGTGTTTTTCCATACGTATCTACCATTGTAATTTGCCCGTCAAGACCACTTTTGCTGCCGGCAACCGCGCGAAGTAAATTAATGTCCTGTTTTTCCATATCAATGTTTAAATAATAACTTCTGTTATCAGTTTTATCTTCAGGATCTTTATAATTGGCTCCTTTGGTAAAAGATATTGTTGCAGAACGCAAAGGAACAGTCAGCATTTTGTTTCCGTCTTTTACAGAAATTTCAATTTTGGTACGTTTTTCATCAATTTGTCCAAACGAAATTTGAGTTAAAAAACAAAAGCAGATTAATAATAATGAAAGGATTTTCTTATTCATAATAAAAGGGATTTTAAAATTATTTTACACTACAAGATTACTTCATGAACAATCTATTAACAATTACAAATTTGTAAACGGAGCATTTAGATTTTTATTTGGTTAATTCTGAAATATATCAGGAATAACGGGCTTTTAAGAGTTTTAATAAGATGTTGTGAGTAAGGTTTTTATAGTATAAAAAGCCTTGTAAATTGTTTGGTTACTCGAATCACAATTTGTACTTTGCCGTCAATTACCGCTAAAGATGTTCCAAAAAAATAGATTTTCTTCTAAAAAATGCACTAAAAAAAGCCTGTTATTTGTCGGGTTATTTTTACTGTTATTTACTTCAAAAATTCAGTCGCAGCATATTTCTCCCATAGAAAAAATGGCAGCAGAAGGATATGCAAAACGTTTTTCTGATACTGTGGCAAGTATGAATATTCAGAAAAAAGCACTTGCTCTTGCTCAAAAAAACAAAAATAAAGGAGATGAAGTAATTTGTTACGCCTATTTAGCGCTTACACAAAGACGTCTGCTTCATTTAAAAGAGTTTATGCATTATGCAGATACTGCTTTTTATTTATCGCAAAATGTAAATAAAATCAGGGCAAAAGCACATGCCTATACTGCAATGGGATGCTTAAAATCGTATATTGATGATAAACCTCAGGCGCTTAATTATCTGCTCGAAGCGTATACATTATTTTCTAAAGCCAATGCCAATGATCAATGTGCAAAAATAGCATCGGATATATCGTATTTGTTTTCGCCGGCATCGCCTGAAAAAGTAGAAAAATATGCCAAAGAAGCCATGATTCACGCTCAGAAATCCGGCGATCCGGAAAGTGAATTGTATGCAAGGCTGGCAATGGGCGGTTTTTTGACTGATAATTTAGATGCCAATGGAATGGAAGAATGGCTTAAGGCACTTCATTTTTTTGTTGAAACGGTTTCTCTGGCAGAAAAAAATGCGGATAAAATTGTGAGCAAAAGCAACATAGGGATTGCTTATTTAAATCTCGCCGATTTATATACAAAAGGTCCAAAACCAATTGACGAGAAAGCTTTTTTACTCAATTTGGAAAAAGCCACCGCAATTGCCAAAAAGTACAATATCAAGATTATTTATCGCAGTGCCATAGGCCTTAAAGGTTTTTATTTAACCCAAAAAGGTGATTATGCAAAAGCAGAACTTTTGTTTATAGAAGGAATTAATTATCAAAAAAGCCTTCCGTATACAGATAATTATCTTTTTGCTGCTTTTTACAAAAGTTTAAAAGATGTGGCCATAAAAAGAAAGGATTATCAGGCTTATTATGGTTACGACACGCTTTTTGATAAGTACACACAATTAAAATACAAAGAATCAACGCAGTCACAGCTTCAAAATGCTGACGCAAGGTACGAATCTGCTAAAAAAGCCGAAAGAATAAAACAGCTTGAATTTGAAAAAGAACTCGAACAAAAAAATAAATTACTGGGTTACGGAATTGCTGGTGTTTTATTAATTGGACTTGTATTTATGTTTCGTTCGTATCATTACCGCCAGCGTTATTATCAAAACAGAGAAGATTTTCTACAGCAGGAACAAGCCAACAATGAGCTTAAAATGCAGTTAATGGAAAAAGAAACCATTGAAAATCTTGCCGCAAGATTATCTCTCGAAAGAAGATTACTGCGTTCGCAGATGGATCCGCATTTTATTTTTAATGCATTGGGCAATATTCAAAGCATGATTTTACAAAAAGATACCCTTCCGGCAGTTTCCTATTTAAACAAGTTTGCCAAACTTACCAGACAGGTTTTAGAACAATCACGCAAAGAAACTATTTCTCTTGATGAAGAAATAAGCACTTTAAAAAATTATATAGAACTGCAGCAGCTTCGCTTAAACAATGGTTTTGATTACGTAATTGAATGTGATGAAAATGTAGAAACCGATGTTTTGATTCCGCCTTTACTCATTCAGCCGTTTATAGAAAATGCGGTTGAACACGGGTTAAAGCCTCAGGAAAACAGCGTAAGAGGCTTAATCGAAATTTATTTTAAAGAAGATGAAACCCAGCAAAGCTTAATTTGTACAATTAAAGATAACGGAATAGGCTTAGCGGCTTCAAGAAAATTAAAAATAAACGATACACATCAGTCACTTTCGTCAACTATTACAGACGAAAGATTGTCTAAAATGCAGAGAGAAAATCCAAATGCAGGTTTTACCGTTACAGAAAGAGACGGCGAAACAGACGGTAACGGCTGTATAGTAATTATAAATATTCCCATTTTAATATGATTTATAAAACGATAATTATTGAAGACGAACATCGATTAAGAGAGGCTTTGTCGATTATGCTCGAAATGGTTTCCAGCGATTCTGTACAGATTGTGGGATATGCCGAAAGTGTTGATGAAGCAGTAAAAATGATTGACAGGCTGAAACCGGATTTGGTTTTTATGGATATTATGCTCAAAAACGGAACTGGTTTTGATGTTTTACAACAGATTTCATTTAATGCTTTTCATCTTATTTTTACAACGGCTTACGAACAGCACGCGATTAATGCGTTTAAATACAGTGCGATTGATTATTTATTAAAACCCGTAGATCCGCAGGAATTAAAAACTGCGATTGACCGTATTGCTGTTTTAGAAGAAAGAGTTTTAGAAAAACAACAGATTACAGAACTGCACACAAATCTATCTAAAACGCCGGACAGAATCGTTCTGCCAACTCAGGAAGCGATGTATGTCGTAAAACTGGAACAAATTCTGCGATGTGAAACTTCGGGATCTTATACGACCTTCTTTTTAATCGACGGCCGAAAAATAATGGTTTCAAAACCTTTAAAGAATTATGAAGATATTCTGCTTCAGCCTATGTTTTTCAGGGTTCATCAATCGCATTTAATAAATGTAAATTCAATTTTGAGTTATTCCAGAGAAGGAATGGTGCATATGAACGACAAATCGGTTGTGCCTATTTCCAGAGGAAAAAAAGAACAGTTTTTTAAATTAATGAAAGATGAAATTTAATTGTTGATAGTTCCTGACAGTTTATATATTCAATTTATTCAAATACCAATCAAAAGCTACCATTGACAAAGTAAAGGTTTTGGAGCTTTGTTATTGTGTCTACTTTTGGCCTGTAACAAATAATTAAACCATGAATAATAAAACTTTATCAATCCTCTGCTATGTAACGATCATTGGCTGGATTATAGCTTTTGTACAAAGCAAAGATGCATCACCAAAAAGTGATCTTGTAACGTATCACCTTAAACAAGGTTTTGGAATTTTTCTATTTTCATTAATTGTCAATATTGCACTTTCAGTAGTAGTAATGACCGTGCCTTCGCTTTATTTCTTAAGCTACATTGGTTACGTAATTTTTATTTTATGGATTTTCGGAATCATAAATGCGGCTAATGAACAAAAGAAACCAATTCCGGTAATAGGACAGTTGTTTGAAAATAAATTTGGTTTTATAAACTAAGATTTATTTTGCCTATTAAAGATGTTTTTTATTTTTTTGGTCAGCATTTTTACTAATTCATTTCACGTCAAAAATGTGTAATTATACTAAAAAACTTACATTTATAAAATTTAACTTGTAATTTTTGATTATCGAATATGTTTTTTAGAGGGTTTAAATGCTGTAAATAATTTTGAATTTGATTTTTTTATTAAAAAGAGGCTGGTGTTTTTCAGCCTCTTTTTTTGTTTTTAATTGTTTGATTATACATTGTAAAATAATAGTTTACACGATGTTTAACGAATAATAATTATATTTTTTAGCTGCATAAAATTTTAAATTTTAACATTAGATAGTTGCTGTTTTGCGATATTAATTAGTTTTTACTGTAAATTGTTAAATTTTTTATTCTTTTCGTTTTAACAAATCTTTTCTCAACATACAGATTTTAATCCTATATTTGTTAATAAACAAATCTAAATTTAACCCAAATGCAAAACAACGTACTAGGTGTTTTAAAAGAGCACGAAAACAAATTATTAACGATATGGTCTCAAATTCTCTTAGACAGCGGATCTGGTGATGGAGCTATGGAAGAAGAAGAGTCAAAAGAATTTGCTTCGCTTTTTTTAAGTGCGTTGGCTGACTCTGATGAAAAATATCAGGATTCTCAGGAATTTGAAAAAGTTGAAGATCTAATTGTTGGAATCGCATCTTCAAGAGGAAAACGCGGTTTTTCACCAAGAGAAAATGCACAATATCTGATTTCGTTTAAAGAGGCAGCTTCGCAGATTCTTTCAGAATTAATTACAGATCCTGCACTGCTTTTTGATGCAAACTTAAAATTCAATACTATTATAGATAACTTAATGATTATGACATTTGAATCTTTCATGAAAGGAAGAGAAGATGTTATATCAAGACAAGTTGATGAAATCAGCGAAATTTCTACACCGGTTATTACCGTTTGGGATGGTATTGTTGCTTTGCCTATTATTGGTACTTTAGATAGTTCAAGAACACAAACTGTAATGGAAAATCTTTTACAGCAAATTGTAGATACAGGAAGCTCAATCGCAATTCTGGATATTTCCGGAGTTCCGGCTGTAGATTCGCTTGTAGCACAGCATCTTATTAAAACAGTAAGTGCAACACGTTTAATGGGAGCAGAATGCATCATTAGCGGTATTCGTCCGGAAATTGCACAAACAGTAGTACATTTAGGAATAGATCTTACCGGGATTACGACAAAAGCATCGCTTGCCAGTGCACTGCAGACTGCTTTTGATATGTTGCAGCTGACTGTTGTGAAAAAAAGAAAAATTGTAGACTAAGATTTTATTATTGATATGGAAAGAATTCCTATACTAAAAATGGGGGATTTTTTGCTTGTTACGATACAAGTAGATTTATACGACCAGCTGGCAGAAAACCTCGAATCAGATTTAATAAATACGATAAGTAAACATAGTTCAAAAGGTGTATTAATTGATATTTCGGCAGTTTCGATAATAGATTCGTTTATGGGGCGAATTTTAGGAAACATTGCAGTAATGTCAAAAATAATGGATGCACAAACCGTAGTTGTTGGTATGCAGCCTGCTGTTGCCATTACGCTGGTAGAACTGGGGCTGTCCTTAAACGGAGTTATAAGCGCCCTGAATGTTGAAAAAGGTATGGATCTGCTGCGCTCAAAAATGCACTATAGTGATAACGAAGAGCAGGAGTATGACGACGATAACGAATAGTAAAGAAGAAGCCCTGATCATAAGAGAACAGGATGTAGTGCCATTACGCAATCGTGTAAAAGAATACGGCGTTAAAATTGGCATGAGCATTCTAAACCAAACCAAATTAATTACTGCTACCAGCGAGCTCGTTCGTAATCTTTTAAAATACGGCGGAGGCGGCAAAGTTATCATCGAATCTGTAAATAACGGACGCGAAAATGGCGTACGCGTAACTTTTATTGATAATGGTCCCGGAATAGCCGATATATCTCTGGCCATGCAAGACGGATACAGTACAGGAAAAAGTTTAGGTTTAGGACTGCCCGGAACAAAAAGACTTGTCAACGAATTTGACATTAAATCAGAACTTGGAAACGGAACAACCGTTACTATAACAAAATGGAAAAATGGATAATACGTTTTCCACCTACAAAATTGACGACCGAAGTCTAATTGCTTTTATAAAAAGAGAAATACACAATCTCGCACTTCAATTAGGATTTACTCCGCACAGAGCTGGTGAAACAGATATTATTGTAGCCGAATTAACTTCAAACCTTATTAAATATGCTAATGGGGGCGAACTCTTGTATCGTGCCCATTTAGATGGCGACTATAATGCAATCGAAATTTACTGCCTTGACAAAGGAGTAGGTTTTGATAATGTAGCCAAAATCATGAACGATGGTTATTCATCAACCAATACGCTTGGTCATGGGTTAGGATCTATTAAAAGACTCAGTAATGAGTTTCAAATTTATTCCATAAAAAACTGGGGATGCGTGCAATATGTTAGAATCACTGAAAAACCAGACGTTATTTCACCCGTTGTACAAAAAGGACTTAATTTCTCTACAATTGCTGTTAATTACCCAGGTGAAAAAGTTTGCGGAGATGGGTATTATATAAAACAAACCTCAAAAGGATTTCAGATATTTGTTGGTGATGGATTAGGACACGGTGAAAGTGCGCATGAAGCGGTTCAATTAGCGATTAAAGCTTTTAAACAGACTATCGAGTCTGATCCTGTGGCTGTTCTTAGGGATATCCATACAAAAGTTAAAAAGAGCAGAGGACTGGTAGCCACAATTGCATCTGTAGATTATAAAACAGAAGTTTGGAATATATGCGGCATAGGTAATATTAATACCCGTATTTATAATGGTCTGGAAAATAAAACCTATACGCCGTATAATGGTATTATAGGTCATAATATTCCACGAACGCTAAATAATACAATAGTGCCTTACAAAAAACATCAAATTATAATAATGCACAGCGATGGACTGCGTACGCGATGGAATTTAAATGAGCTTACTTCAATTGTAAAGCAAAGTCCGGGTATAATTGCATCATCATTATATAAAGAAAATATTAGAGGTACAGACGACGCTACGATTTTGGTAGGTAAAATAATGTAAGGAAATGAAAGAAATCATAAAGATAAATCTTGACAATGAAATGGACTTAATTTTAGCCCACAAACGATGCATGAAAATTGCTGAAATGTGTGGTATGCAGTCTTCTTTTCAAACAAGATTTTCTACTGCGGTTTCTGAAGTTGCCCGATGCTCTATTGCAAAAGGAAAAGATTCCCTGCTTGTATTGGGCATAAATATTATTAAAGCCACTCAAAAAGAAATTACAGCTATTATTACAGATGCTGTAGATTTAAAAAACTGCAATCCTGAAGCTTTTAATTATGCATCCAAAATTTCCGGAAATATCGAATACAGCTTTTTTGATAATCAATCAACAACAAAAATATCACAAACTGTACCATCGCCAGGACTTTTGTCTGAAACGAAGATAAAAACACTCATTGACTACTTTAAATTTGAACCGCCTTTATCGCCGTATGATGAAATCAGGAAAAAAAATATTGAACTGATTGCACTTTCGGAAAAACTTGCCGAAAGCGAAAATAAATACAAACAGCTTGCTAATTCTATTCCCGTTTTAATTTGTGTAATAAATGAGCGAAGCAATGTTTTACTGGCCAATGAATCGCTGGAAAGTTATTTAGAAGTGCCTTTGTTGGTATTCGACAGAAAAAATCTGAGTAATTTTATTCATACAAATGATATTGACAATGTTCTTGAAGGATGGAGCAAAGCAAAATCAAACCGTTCTGATTTTACAGCCGAAGTAAGAATTAGAAAAGACACACAATATATCTGGCATTTAGTTTCGATAATTCCAAATAAAGCAGAAGACGGCACATTTAACAGCTGGCTTGTTTACTTTGTTGATATCAATGCGCAGAAAATGATGGTTGAAACGCTGAAAGATAACACAGAACTAAAAGTGATTCAGCGTGAATTAGAAAATGCCAACCAAAAACTGGTTTTTAAAAATAAAGAATTAGAGCAGTTTGCTTACATCGCCAGTCATGATTTGCAGGAACCGCTCAGAAAAATTATGATTATGCTTTCGCGTGCCGGCGAACATTTAACCGAAGATCAAAAGAAGGAATATTATTTTGACCGAATTACTTTAGCCGCCGGAAGATTATCAAACCTCATTACAGATGTCTTAAATTATTCGAGAATTGATAATAGAAATCAGGAGTTTAAAGAAGTAGATTTAAATGATGTTATTTCTGAAATTTTAGGTGATTTAAGCTTGGTTATAGAAGAAAAAAATGCCATTATAAACATCGATCCGTTACCTAAAGTTTTTGGACTTGATACACAGTTACGTCAATTATTTTATAATTTGGTAAATAATGCGCTGAAGTTTAATACCAGACGGCCTGCTGTAACAATTTCAGCCACGGAAAATCCGGATAATAAACGATTGGCTAATGTCGATAATTATCATGTTATTTCGATTTCAGATAACGGTATCGGAATGGACAGTCAATATTCAGGAAGAATTTTCGATATGTTCCAGCGTTTGCATGAACGCGACAAATACGGAGGAAACGGTATTGGTCTTGCTTTATGCCGAAGAATTATAGAAAACCACGACGGAATTATTGATTTTACAAGCAAACCCGGTGAAGGAACTATTTTTTGGATTTACCTTCCTAAAAAATAAAAATTCAATCGAATATTTTACAAATAAAAAAACTGCCTTTGAAGTTTCGGTTTCAAAGGCAGTTTTATTTGTTGTTATAACTTCAAGGTTTCTATTTCTGATAAGTCATTATTGAATTTTACAAAAGCGGCAGGAAATCCGGTTTTAATTTTTCCAATTTTGTTTTCCATGCCAATTGCAGCGGCTACTCTTGAAGAAGCCATTTTTAAAGCTTCATCTGCCGAAACGTTTAAATGGTTGTAAGCATTTTGCACCGCTTCGAGCATAGAAATAGTAGCACCTGCCAGATTTCCGTCTTCATTTCGATAAAAGCCGTTTTCTAAATGAGCATCAAAATTATCCCATTTAAAATTTTCAACTTTTCGGCCCAAAAACGTAGCATCGCTTATTAAAAAGAATTTATCCTGTTTAAGTTTATATGCAATTTTTGCAGCTGCATAATCGCAATGCGCTCCGTCTAAAATTATAGGAGCAAATACATTTTCATTTTCAAAAACAGCGCCTACTAATCCCGGTTCGCGGTGTCCAAACTGAGTCATGGCATTAAATAGATGCGTTACCAGATTTATTCCTTTAGAAAAATAATGTTGTGCTTCTTTATAACCCATTGTAGAATGTCCTGCAGAAATAATAATACCACTTTCGAGCAGCATATTCAATTGCTCGTCAGTAAAACATTCCGGAGCAATCGTAATTACCTTTATAATATCTTTTCCGTATTTGATAATTTCTTGAAGTTCAGCATTAGTCGGTTTTCGAACCTGATCAATACTGTGAGCACCTCGTTTTAAAGGATTTAAAAACGGGCCTTCTAAGTGCATTCCAATCACACCGTTTTGATGTTTTTGAGTATAGTTTTTAACCGCTTCAATTCCTTCAAGTATGGTTTCTTTAGAAGAAGAAATTAAACAAGGCAAAACATGAGTTGTTCCATATTTAAGACTCGAATCATAAATATCCTGAATAGTTTCTTCATTTGGAGTCTGGCTGAAATAATGTTTTTCGCCGCCGTTTATTTGAATATCTATAAATCCTGCAGCAATATGTTTTCCTTGTAAATCGATCTTTTCAATATCATTTGGAATTTCTTTTTGTACAGAAACGATAATTCCGTTTTCAACTATAATAACTCCATTATCAATTATTTCATCACCAGTATGTACTATGGCATTAACGACAGCCTGTTTCATTATATTTCTCTTTGCTTTTTATTTTTTTCTAAAGATAGAAATCGAAACGATATTTTTATTTAAAAATTCTCTGTTTCGTTAAATAATTTTAATAAATCAAATGTTAACAATAGGTGAAACATGGGAAATATGTAAATTTAAACTGTAATTATTTCGATAAAATCACCGCAGGCATAGTAACTTGAGCTTTCAAATAACAATGCACAAATGATGAAAAAATTACGAATATCATTAATTAATATACACGGACTTTTAAAAGGTTCAGGTCTTGAGATAGGAAGAGATGCTGATAATGGCGGACAAACCAAATATGTATATGAACTGGCAGAGTTTTTATCACAGCATGAAGATGTAGAACATGTACATTTATTTACAAGATTGATTGATGATCCTGCACTTTCGCCGGAATACGCAGTTCCAATTGAAAAAATTAATGAAAAACTAGATATACGCCGAATTCCTTTTTTAGGAAAAAAATACAAAGCAAAAGAACAATTGTGGGAAGGGCTGGATACTTTTGTAAGCGGTGTTATGCAGCACATAAAAACTCATAACATTTTTCCGGACTGGATTCACTCGCATTATGGTGATGCAGGTTACGTAGCGGCAGAATTATCGGCAGTATTAAACATACCTTTTGCTCACACCGGGCATTCACTTGGATTTTATAAAAAGAAAAAATTACTGGAAAGCGGTCTCAGCGAAGAAGAAGCAGAAAAACGATTTAAGTTTAAAGAAAGAATCGCCGCAGAAGAAAAAACATTAGAATTATCTGAATTTATTGTGACTTCGACAGAGCAGGAAATTGAAACCTACAAAGCCTACAAAAACTTTGAATTAGGAAAATACCACGCGATTTCTCCCGGAATCGATACCCGAAAATTTGCTCCATATTATTTTCAGGAAACTGATATGGATAAACAAATGGAAGAAACACAGCGTAAATACTGGGTTTCTGAAACCATTTCTAAATTTCTTACCAATCCGCATAAACCCTTTATTCTGGCACTTTCACGACCAGACCGTCATAAAAATCTTCACACGCTTATTGATGTGTATGGAAAAGACAAAGAACTGCAGAGCATTGCCAATCTTGTCATTTTTGCTGGAATTCGAAAAGATATTGCCAAGATGCCCGAATCTGAAAAAGACGTTCTGACTGATTTACTGCTTTTGATGGATAAATACGATTTGTACGGAAAAATGGCGATTCCTAAAAAACACGACGTCGAAAACGAAGTTTCGATTATTTACCGTTATGCAGCCGAAAAAAGAGGAGTTTTTGTAAATCTGGCGCTGCATGAAAATTTCGGTTTAACCGTTATAGAATCAGCAAGTTCCGGACTTCCGGTTGTGGTTACTAAAAACGGAGGGCCATCTGAAATTATTCCGGTTTGTCAAAATGGAGAACTGGTTGATCCTCAAAACGAAACCCAGATTAAAAAAGCACTTCGAAATATTTTGACGGATGAAAATCAATGGAAATATTATTCTAATAACGGCGCCATAAACATTCAAAAATATTACAGCTGGCTGAGTCATGTTAATCAATACGTTGATTTGGTTAAAGAAAATCTGTCGGTTTCATCTGGTGCGGGAATCAAAAAACAGCATTATCCCAATATTAACGTAGGTCGCTTAAAAAGAAAAATCGATCATTTGCTGGTTTCAGATATTGACGGAACTTTAATTGAACCCAAATTCGATAATCCAGGGCTTCATGATTTAAAAACACATCTTATAAACCGAACCGAAAAAATGGCTTTTGCCATGGCTTCCGGCAGAAATTTAGAGCTCGTGAAAAAGGTAATCGACGAGGAACAATTTCCGCTTCCGGATTTTATAATCTGTTCTGTGGGGACTGAGATTTATTATACCAACGGCACAGATTATATTCTTGATAAAGGATGGGCTAAATTCCTTTCGGGCAGATGGAAAAGAGACGATATCGTAAATCGTTTAAAAGAAGTAAAATGGATAAAAGCTCAGGAAGATAATGCCCAGAACCCTTATAAGATTTCCTATTATTATGAGAAAGAACACTATGACCATGATGAACTAATCAGGGTTTTGGGGCCAAACTGGTACAAAGTGAATATTATACCAAGCCACGGACAATTTTTGGATTTTATTCCTAAAAGAGCTTCAAAAGGAAATGCCATTAAGTTTTTGTGCCGCAAATGGGCCATTCCGCTTATAAATGTAATTGCTGCAGGAGATTCCGGAAATGATATTGATATGTTCAGAGGGCCCGTAAAAGGCATTATTGTAGGGAACAGAAGCGCAGAACTGGCAGAATATGAAACTACAAAAAGTATTTACGTAGCCAAAACCTTTGCATCAGAAGGTATTTTAGAAGGATTAAAACACTATAAAATAATTAAATAAATAATAAAATGTATTCAGGATCAGGATTTAACAACTGGGAAATAGGAGACGTTGATATATTTATTGATGAAAACGGAATTCATCATTTATTTCATTTAATCATTCCTAATCACGATTATATTGCACACGCGGTATCAAAAGACGGACTTTCATGGAAAAGAGTTAAAAATGCGCTTTGGGTAGGAGAGCCCGGCGAATGGGACGATGATATGCTCTGGACCATGCATGTAAGTAAAAAATCAGACGGGAAAGGTTACGAAATGTATTATACAGGACTTAAACGTCAGGACAAAGGAATTGAACAAAAAGTAGGAAGAGCAGTTTCTAAAGATTTAATTATCTGGAAAAAAGAAAACTTACACGGACTGCCGTTTAAAAGTGAAGCACCGCATTATGAAAGTCCATCAAATAATCCCAGAGAATGGATTAGTTTTCGCGACCCTTTTAAATACAATTATGAAGGAGAAGATTATTTGCTTATTTGTGCCCGAAGCGCTTCGGGGCCAACGTACAGACGTGGCTGTATAGGTGTTGCCAAGCTCGAAAAAGAAGGTTTCGTGCTTCAAAAACCACTTCACATTCCGTATGTGTATGATGATGTAGAATGTCCGTGTGTGTTCGAAATAAAAGGAACACATTATTTACTGGGATCTATACGTGAAGACATTAAAGTCAGATATTGGTCGGCTCCGAATTTTAGAGCAGAATATTGTGCTTTTCACAATAACGTTTTATTACCGCAAGGAAATTACGCCGCAAGAGTGGTGAAGGACGGAGAACATTTCCTGCTTTATAATTTTTATTTTGCCGATGGAAATGTAAACACACACCGTGTTATTCCGCCTCCAAAAGAACTCGATATTGATAAAAGCGGAAGGCTTTTGCTAAAAACGTACCATCATTGGGAAAATCTGTATCAAAAAACCATTTTACAGAAAGATCTTCCGCAGCCAATGCCCGTTCTGGGAAATCCAACAGCCGAGTTTGAAATCGAAAATGAAAACAAATGGAGGTTTGGATGCCGAAGCGGTTATGAAATTTACTGTTTCGAAAAGCCTTCAATGGATTTTGTCTGGGAAGGCACACTATCTGTAGAGGGAATGGGAAAGACCGGATTTGTAATTGAATGTGATAAAGAAGGAACCGGATATTATATTTCTATAGATTTTATGAACGGTTTTGTGCAATTTAGAGCCTGGGGTTTTAACGAAAAAGATGTTAAGAATAATTTCATTTTTGAAAACATACAAACCAATCAATTTGAAATTCATGAAAAGAAAGAAATCTATTTTAAAATAATCCGCTACGGAAATTATTATGAACTTTCCATCAATGAAATTGTAAAACTTACATTGCTTGATTTTAAATACAGCGAAGGAAAAATTGGTGTTTATGTTTGTTCTGCCGTAGTCGCCGTAACTGATTCTAAAATCCATAAAATTCCGGAACCTGAAAATGAATACGCAGCATCTGACCCTGATAAATATCTAAAAGATTATATGCGGATTACGCAGATTCCAAACTGATTATAAAATAGAAAAACGTCCAAAGTTATTTGGGCGTTTTTCTATTTTACAATTCTAAAAAATTAAAACTTATTAGCTTTACTTTCTACAATTTTACTCACTTTAAATACTAAGAAAATTGTAAGTAACATAATCGCAGAAGCAACCATAGCCAGAATGTCATAATGTTCAAGTGGAGCATAACTGTCTTTTTGAACAATAATTAATCCTGCAATAACAGCTCCAAAACCTCCGGCCATTTGCTGCAAAGACGAATTTATACTCATAAATGCACCACGATCCTGAGGATCCGGAATAGCAGATGTTAAAGTAGTAGACGGAACCATTCTGCTCATAATTGTTGCCATCATAAATACATTAATTACCAAAACAATCCAAAATGGAGTTGGTCCAAAATGTGAGTAAATATTAATTAAAATCACAGCCAAAACCGTAGCAACGGCAAAGATTTTGAATTTATTTACTTTGTCACTCAGTTTACCAATAAATGGCATGGTAAATAGAGTTGCAATACCAGTAATCATAAAAAGTAAAGGAAGTTCCTCATTAGTCACTTTAAGATTGTTAATCGCAAAAGCACTTCCAAAAGGCATCATCATAAAACCTCCAATAGAAAGCAGGGCAGTAGCCAGAAAACCAGTTTGATAGTTCTTTTTTGAAATAGTATGCACTAAATGCAAAATAGCTGTTTTTTCTTGTTTAAGTTTTAAATGTTCGTTTACAGGCTGTAATTTCCAATATAAAACTATTGTAATTAAAGCGGCCATTGCTGCGATCCATAAAAACGGAACGTGCCATCCCCATGCATTTGCAATGTATAAACCAATTGGAATTCCAAGAACCTGACTAACGCCAAATCCCATTTGAATAAATCCCATTACTTTTCCTCTTTGCTGTAAGCTGAATAAATCAGCTACAATCGCCAGAGAAATAGAACCAATAACACCACCAAATAATCCGGTGAATATTCGCGCTGCAACTAAAAGGAAGAAGTTTGGCGCCAAGGCACAAAACAAAGTTCCAATAGTAAAACCGATGTAAAAGAAAAGCAGCAGTTTTTTTCGGTCAAATTTATCTGCAAATCCAGCGGTTAAAAGCCCGGAAATTCCGGCGCTGAAAGCATAAGCAGAAACGGCAACACCAAATTGTGAGGCCGTGATTTTTAGAGTTTTCATCATAATATCTCCAAGTGGCGACATTACCATAAAATCTAATACAACTGTAAATTGTGTGATGGCTAATAAAAATATAACCAGTTTTTGATAGCCGTTAAAACTGGGTTTCTGAGTTTGATTTTCGTTCATATATTATTGTAATTCTCTGCAGTCAAAATCATGAAAATTGAGTAAATCAATTATTTGACTTGCATTTAGTTTCTTGCTGATAATTCTAAGTACACAGTCAATATCTTCCTGGTCAATAGTCCATTTTAGTATCGATTTGTTAGCGTTTAGAAACGTAGCAATTTTGTTTTTGTTTGACTCTGTTTTTATATTAGTTGCGAATATCAGTACATTCATAACATAATTTTTTAAGGTTTAAGCGCCTTAATAACTAAGCTTAAAGCTTCTTTTTGTATTTCGGCTGTTAATTTAAACGGAGAAGATCCTCCAAGTCCTTTTCCTTTTTCATGAAAGCGCAATAGATTGTATAATGGGCCATAAGCAATACTCCAGAAAACTTCTTTTGATACAGGTACGATTTCTTTTCTTTCGATAGCTCCATGCAAAAACTTTGTCATGATTTCTTTTAATTCAATCAGGCTTTCGTTTACGATATATTCTCCATAATTAGAGTTTTGAAGAATTTCCCAGCAGGCAATCTTATCTGTGTTTTCCATCATAAAAGATGAACGGTTTTCCCATTGTTTGGCAAGGCCTTCTGCAAAAGGCATGTCAGGAGAAAAATCTTTTAAAGAACTTTTAAAAAAATAAGTGCCCAGTTCAGTTCCCACTTTTTTAATTAAATCTTCTTTATCAGCATAATAAATATAAAGAGTCGCAACAGATATACCACATTCTTTTGCTAATCGATTCATTGCAAAGCCCTCGATGCCGTGCTTTACAATCATTTCTATGGTTTTCTGTTTTACGATTTCTTCTTTATTAGTATCTCGCGTTCTCAATATAAAAGGATTTTGTTGATGCAAAGATATAATAATAAATGAATGTTTGCTTATTTATAAATAATTATTTTTTGAAACCTGATTTTTAGAATAATATGTTAATATATTTTTTATTATTTTTACTACTAACAGCTATCATATTAATCTGATTTTGTATGAGATACTGATTTTACTTTACTAACTTTTAATTATTAAAGAAATGAGAAAAAACAACGATTTTGGTCTGCTGATACTTCGTTTGGCAGTAGGGTTTTTAATGCTGTTTCATGGCATTGCAAAACTTGGAGGCGGTTTAGAGTTTATAAGCGGTATGCTTGAAGGTAAAGGACTTCCTGGTTTTATTGCTTATGGAGTTTTAATAGGTGAAATTTTAGCACCATTATTAATTATAATTGGTTTTAGAACCAGAATCGGAGCTTTACTATTGGCAATAAACTGTTTAGTAGCAGTTCTTTTAGTGCATACTGCCGTTATTCCTAAATTAAACGAACAAACCGGAGGCTGGGCATTAGAACTTATAGGTTTATACTTTTTTGGTTCGCTTGCTTTGTTTTTTACAGGAGGAGGAAATCTTGCGGCATCAAAAAACAACAAATGGGATTAATTTAAATTTATAAAATAGAATATTATATTACACTTAATCAATCTTTTGTAATAAAATTCTACAGATACAATTAAGAGACTTTCGGGTCTCTTTTTTTGTGTTTCATTTTAAGAAAAAAATAACAGCCCAAACCCCGATAAAACTTAAATTCTAATGTTATTTTAATGTTGCACCCAAGATTTCGTTCTAACTTGCGCCCCTTTAAAGAACGGAAAATGTTGACTCAAATTAAAAATAGTATTTTATGTAAATGCCTTCAGGCGTTGCTTATCGGCTATTTTTTAATGAGCAGTATTAATTTCTCCGGAACCTTTGGGCGTATTATAAACAACAATACCGAAACGCATTCGGTTAAAGGTATTACATGCAGCTTTTTAAAGAAAATCTTTAAATGCGACGGAATTCCCGAAGAACTGGATGATTACGAAACAAAGGATACTAAAACTACGAAATTAGCCAAAGGAATTCCTTTGTTAGAATATTTAGTGCCTGCCCATACATCGCTGGCAGACTGCAGTTTTCAATTACAGGCAGAAGGAAAAAAATACATAGATAATTCTGTTTTTTCATTTGGGTTTCATGGCAAAATAGATATACCGCCTCCGCGAGTTATTATATAAATACTTAATTTTGTAAGGATTAGAGTTTTCTTTGTAATCCTTAATACGGTATTTACCGTATATTAATATCTATCTATTAATCTTGTATTTATATATAAATTCATGACACCATTACAACGTTTTTACAACTTACTCAGGCTGGATAAGCGCGACGTATATCAAATTATATTTTATGCTGCTTTTGCCGGTTTAGTGAACCTTTCACTTCCTCTGGGAATACAGGCCATTATTAATTTTATTCAAAGCGGACAACTAAGTGTTTCCTGGATCGTGTTAGTGATCTTGGTAACTATAGGTGTTGGTTTTGGTGGAGTTTTAACAATTTTACAGCTCAGAATTGTAGAAAATCTGCAACAGCGAATTTTTGTTCGTTCTTCATTTGAGTTTGCCTACAGAATGCCTTTAATTAAATTTAAAGAAATGTATTCTGAATATGCGCCGGAAAAAGCAAACCGTTTCTTCGATACCTTAATGGTTCAAAAAGGAACTGCAAAATTATTACTAGACTTTTGTACAGCCTTTTTACAGGTGGGACTTGGTATTATTTTATTGGTTTTGTACCATTCATTTTTTATGGTTATAGGCCTTTTGTTTATCGTTATTTTGTATATCATTTTTAAATTTTCATACAGAGACGGACTAGAAACGAGTCTTAACGAATCAAAGTTTAAATATAAAGTAGCAGCATGGCTTCAGGAAATAGCCCGCAACCGCGAAAGTTTCCGCAGAAAAAGCGGTTTCGAATATGCGCTGCAAAGAAACGACGGCTACGTTAGTGAATATGTAAATTACCGTGAAAAACACTTTCAGGTAATGAAAAAACAATACATTCAGCTTACTATTTTTAAAGTAATTGTTACAGCTGCCTTATTGTCGATTGGTGGTTTTCTGGTAATTCACCATCAAATGAACATTGGGCAGTTTGTGGCAGCTGAAATTGTAATCGTATTACTTATCAATTCTGTAGAAAAAATAATCTTTGGTCTTGAATCATTTTATGATGTATTGACTTCTGTAGAAAAAATCGGGCAGGTTACAGATATGGAAACGGCTTGTATTCCTAATACATCTGCGGTAAGCGATACGGGAATAAATATCGAAACTGAAAGCGTTGCTTACAATTATCCTGAACACAATAAAAAGTCGCTTAAAAATATCAATCTGAAAGTATCTCAGGGCGAGAAAATTATTTTAAGAGGAACAAATGGTGCCGGAAAAAGTACTTTATTACGCTTGCTTGCCGGACTTTTAGAACCAGAAAGCGGTGCCATGTATGTAACAGACAATTACATGAACCGTCTTGATGAAGATACGTACAGAGCACAGGCGGGAACTTTTTTACAAGGCGATACGCTTTTTGCAGGAACGATTAGAGAAAACATACTTTTTGGAAACGAAACGCTTAATAACGACGATTTAAAATGGGCTTTAGACAACGTAGGTTTAACGCCGGATATTAAAACTTTCCCGAACGGTCTGGAACATCAAATTCATCCGGGCGGGCGTGAGCTTTCGGCTTCTGATGTTCAAAAAATACTTTTAGCACGCAGTATCGTGCACAAACCTAATATATTGTTCCTTGAAGATCCTGTTGATAAAATGGATGAATTGACTTCGGGTAAAATTGTTGATTTTTTACTTTCTGAAGAAAATGACTGGACGGTAATTGTAACTTCTAAAAATGATATCTGGAAGAACAAATGCGGTCGTATGATAACGATTGACGATGGAAAAATTATTAACGACATAAAGCTTTAATCATGCTCAATATATCTAAAGATAACAATATATTAATAACTCCCGGCAAATACAAATCTATTACAAGTGTTGCCAAGAGACCTCATTACCAAATTTTAAACAGGGTAATTATTGGGTTTCTGATATTTGCTGTAGCTTGTCTTTTCTTGCCGTGGACACAGAATATTTCAGGAAGCGGTGCTGTAACGACTTTAAAACCAGATCAGCGTCCGCAGACTGTGCATAATGCAATTGCCGGACGTATCGAAAAGTGGTATGTTCAGGAAGGTGATTATGTAAAAAAAGGCGATACGATTGTTTTTATTTCCGAAGTAAAAGAGGATTACCTCGATCCTAATTTGGTGAATAATACCAAACAACAGGTTGATGCTAAAAAAATGGCAGTAGAATCGTATGGAGATAAAGTAAACTCTCTCGATGTTCAGGCGCAGTCATTGAATACTGAAAGAGAATTAAAATTACAGCAGGCTCAAAATAAAATAAAACAAGCCCAGCTGAAAATTAAAAGTGACAGTATGGATCTTGAAGCGGTAAAAACGCAGTTAAGAATCGCTAAAACACAATTTGACCGTTCAACAGCATTAAATAAAGAAGGTTTAAAACCGCTTACTGATGTTGAGCAGAAAAGACTAAAACTGCAAGAATCTGAAGCTTACATTATTACACAGCAAAACAAACTTTTGAGCAGTAAAAATGAATTGATAAATGCTAAAGTTGAAATTAACCGTATTACCGCTGAGTATAGCGAGAAAATTTCGAAATCAAGAAGCGATAAATTTACAGCGCTGAGTACACAATATGATACAGAAGCTCAGGTAAATAAACTTGAAAATCAATATGTAAATTACAGCTTAAGAAACGGTTTGTACTACATTACAGCACCTCAAAGCGGTTATGTAAACCGTGCTTTGCTGGCTGGTTTAGGAGAAACCATTAAGGAAGGAACTCCAATTGTAAGTATTATGCCGGCAAGTTATGATATTGCTGTAGAAACCTATGTTGATCCAATCGATCTTCCGCTGGTACACCGTGGTGCAAAAGTGAGAGTTTGGTTTGACGGATGGCCTAGAATTGTATTTTCTGGATGGCCGGGATTGTCATATGGAACTTACGGAGGAAAAATTGTTGCAATTGAAAACTTCATAAGCGCTAACGGAAAATACAGAGTTTTGATTTCTCCGGATGGCGTAGATAACAAATGGCCAAAAGAGCTGAGCATTGGAGCAGGAGCACAGAGTATTGCTTTACTGGAAACAGTTTCTGTTTGGTATGAAATATGGCGTAACCTAAATGGTTTCCCTCCAAATTATTATAAAGCAGACGAAAAAGACGCAAAAAATGGAAAAGACAAAAAATAAATTGAAATACGTTGTAAGACTGTTTTCTCTTTTATTTTTATTCGGTTTTTCGACTTCTTATAGTCAGGATTTTAATAAAGAGGAATTAAGTTACAGCGAATTTTTAGGATATGTAAAAAAATACCATCCGCTGGTAAAACAGGCAAATCTTGAAATAAGCAATGCTCAGGCGGCGCTTATGGCGGCGCGCGGTGGATTTGATCCTAAAATTGAAGTAGATTACAGTAAAAAAGAATTTAAAGGAACTGAATATTATTCGTTATTAAACAGCAGTTTTAAAATTCCAACATGGTACGGAATTGAAATTAAAGCGGGTTTTGATGATACCGACGGACAATATTACAATCCGCAGAATCGTACACCCGAAGCTGGTTTAACTTCTCTTGGTGTAAGCGTGGCATTAGGACAAGGAATGTTTATTAATCAGCGTATGGCCGATGTAAGAGAAGGAAAGCTGCAACTGAAATTAAGCGATGCACAGCGAAAACTAAAAGCAATTGAAGTTTTATACAAAGCAAGTGAAGCGTATTTTGAATGGAGAAAAAGCCATAACGAAGCAGAACTTTACAAAAGATATTTAGGATTTGCGAGCACTCGTTTTCAAGGTGTAAAAAAATTGATAGAGCTTGGCGATGCACCTGCAATTGACAGCGTTGAAGCTGGAATTACGGTTAGAAACAGAGAATTAAATGTTGAAAATGGTAATTTGAAACTGGCTAAAGCCAAATTGTATTTGTCTAATTATTTATGGCTGGAAAACGTTCCGGTAGAATTAGGCGAAATGGTAAAACCAGAAGAAAACCTTAGTCTTACTGTTGAAGGTACGCTTAGAACCGATGTCATGCTGGTTGAAGTAGAAACTCTGGATACGCATCCTAAAATTCAGGCTTTGGAAACCAAAATGGATATGCTTGAAATTGGAAGAAAATTGAAGGCTAATGCACTTCTGCCAAAATTAAATGTGGGTTACAATTATATTTCAGAACCTGCTTATTTTGATTCTTTTAATGCCGACGATTATAAGTTTAATGTCGATTTCAGCATTCCGATTTTTTTAAGAAAAGAACGCGGAAGCCTCAAAATGGCGAAAATCAAAATTCAGGATTTAAAGTATGATATTGAACAGCAGCGACTGGAACTTAAAAACAAAATAAAAGCGCATCAAACCGAAATTTCTTCGCTAAGAAGACAAAAAAATGTTATTGATAATTTGGTTAAAGATTATACAACCATGCTGAATTCAGAAGAAAAACTGTTTTCATTTGGCGAAAGTTCGATCTTTTTAATTAATTCAAGAGAAAATAATCTGGTAAGTGCTAAGTTATCGCAGATTAGTATTGAAAATCAGTTTTATATTTCAAATGCTGAATTGTATAAGATTCTGGCAAACCCGGATTAATTTTTTTCAGACTTAGTTATTATTGTTAAAAAAGCAGCAAATAAAATATTTGCTGCTTTTTTATTTTGGGATTTATATTTTAAAATTGAGCAGCAAATTCTTTTGCAAAATCCTCCAGTTTTGTTTTTCCATCAACAGATAAATTGCTTTTTAGAAAATCTTCGGCAATTTTTCCGTTTCTTAAACCAGTTCCCATTTCAGTATACAATCCGGCAATCTCTTCTGGTATTCCGGCTTGTTTCATCCCTTCAAGTGATTGTTCATCTGTAAACTCAACCCATGGTAAATCTGATTTTGAAATAGCAGTTCCTAAAGTTTTTGCAGCACCACCAGGTGTGCAAACATCACTGATTATATAACGAATATTTTTTCCTTCTGAAGTTTTTACAATTTCTTCGGCGACAGCCTGAGCTATATCTTTTGGATGAACTAATGGAATTTTAACATCAGCAGGAAAATTACCTCCCATAATTCCCGCTCCTTTAATCATTGGAACATCATTATAAAAGTTTGTGTAAAAATATCCGGCTCTTAAAAAAGTAATCGACGTATTTAATTCGTTGTACAATTTTTCAATATGATAAAGTCCGGCAATTGGTCCGTTTCCGGTTGGTAAATCGGCTCCAATACTGCTTAACATTACAACACGCTTAATATTGGTTTCAGATATTGCTTTCGCGAAAGCGCGTCCGGCTTCGGTTGTATTTGCAATTACATTTTGACCGCCTAAGTTTGGAGGCGTCATGGCAAAAAGAGCATCGGCACCTTTTAATGTTTCAGTTAAAAACCCTGAATCACTTACAGAACCAATTGCTGCTTTTGCGCCTAAATTTTCGATTGCTGATTTTTTGTCTGCGTTGCTGCTTATTACTGTTACATCGTGACCAGCAGCAACAAGATTAGCAGTTAATGGTTTTCCAATGTTCCCTAAAGAACCAGATACTATAATTTTCATAATATATTTTTTTATTTGTTGAGACAAAGGTATCTTTGTACTTACTTTTATACAAGTACTTACCCTAAAGTATGTATTATGACAGCAATTAAAGAATCATCGACAATTCAGGAAAATAAGCAGTATGCTTTAGAAAAATGCCCTGTAACTTTTGTTATGGAAAAAATAGGCGGTTACTGGAAACCTATTATTCTTTACCATTTATCAACAGGTGATAAACGTTACAGCGAATTAAAAAGAGCTATTCCGGCTGTGACCGAAAAAATGCTTATTCAGCACCTGAAACAATTAGAAGCCGACGGCCTTGTAATAAGAGAGGCGAAACCTGTTGTACCGCCTTTTGTAACGTATAGTCTCAGCAATGCCGGACAAGGTTTACTGCCGGTTATTGATGCAATGGCTTCGTGGGCTTTTAAGGTTAAAGACGGTGTTTATGATGTAACGGTTTAGAATAAAATAAAAAAAATGCCTCTTATAAAGAGGCATTTTAAAGATGAAGCTATTTTTTTTCTTCTGCAATTATTAAAGTTGAAGGAATATCAGAAAGCCATGAAGTTTTGGTGTCTACGAGTCGTTTCCAGCCTTCAATAGTAATCAGCATTAAACTTTGCTCATTTAAGAAATCTTTTTCTACGGGTCTTTCATTTTTCAGCGAAAGCTGATTTGGAGCTGCCATTTCCATTAATCTGATTTTTTCTTTGGTATCTAAATCGGCAGTAATTTTTCCTTCGGTATCTAAAACAACAATTTTACTAGATGAATTGTGAATGAATTTTTGCACATAAGATTGAATTAAATCCCAGTCTTTTGCATAAAAAAGCGGTATAAAAATGGTTGAAAGGTCTTTTAAATCTTTGTCAATTAAAATCCCAACAGGAATTTGAGATTTAGCAATTATCTGTTTCGTTCCGTCATCAAAAAGAGCGGCTTCTAGAATATTTTCTTTACCCGTTACGGTATTGATAAGCTTTTCGGGATTAATAATTCGGGTTGTAAAGCCCAGCACTTTTCCCAGTAAACTTCCTTCATAAATTGATTTTCCAATACCTATTAAAAGTAAATCCTGTTTGCTTTTATTGGCAGCGTTTACAATTTCATTATCAATATCTGAAGATGCTTTAAACATCGTCGTAATATTTCGGTTTAAGGCTATCGATTCTTCTATTACTTCTTTAAAACTTTCTGTTTCATAAGTTTCTGTATTGTAATGGTGTATTTCTTCTGTAGGCAGAAAATGCATAGCCATGATTTCAGAGCTTTCGATTCTTTTATTTGTTAATCCGTCTGCAACTTTAAGCAAAGCTTTTCCGGATTCTGCTTTATCAAATGATAATAAAATACGGTATTTGTTTTTTAGTGCAATATCACTTTCAGATTCTTCTTTTTGACCTTTAAATAACCAGTTAATGAAATCTAAAGTTGGTCCTGTCATAAAAGTTGTCGCAAGCGCCATTATTACCATCATTGAGAATAATTCCGGAGTTAAAACTCCTAAATCGTAACCAATGTTTAAGGCTACCAATTCGGTTAATCCGCGGGTATTCATTAAGGCACCAATTGATAAACTGTCTTTCCAGCTTTGTCCCACAAATTTTGCTGCCAAAGTACTGCTGACAAATTTTCCAATTACTGCAACCAAGAAAATTACTCCGGCGATTTTCCATAAATAAGGCTCGTTTAATAAACCAATTTGTGTTCGTAAACCAGTAAAAACAAAGAAAAGAGGTAATAAAAGAACGAGTGCTACGTCTTCAACTTTTTCGATAAATAAATTTCTAAAACGTACGTTTTCCGGCATTATAGCTCCTGCAATAAAAGCTCCAAATAGGGCATGAATACCTATAACTTCTGTTAAATAAGAAGAAATAACAAGGGTAAGAAAAAATATGGCTACAATTGGTTTGCTTAATTTTTCGTTAGAGCTGTATAAATCTCCAATTCTTTTTAAGAACGGACGAACCACTTTTACCATTACAATTACATAGCCCAAAGCCAGAAGTACGGTGTAAATTGCGCTTCCAAATGATCCTGCTTTTACAATCGCAATCACAACTGCCAAAATACACCAAGCCGTAATGTCATCTGCTGCTGCACAGGTAATTACGATAGTTCCTAATCTGGTTTTATGAATACCGCGTTCTTGCACAATTCTTGCCAAAACCGGAAAAGCGGTAATACTCATGGCAATTCCGGCAAATAACCCGAATGAAGTAAACTGAACATTGGCAGGCGCAAATTCATCATAAATAAAATAGGCTAATCCCATTCCTAAAACAAAAGGAATAATAATACTGGCGTGGCTTATTACTACGGCATCATGAGCTTTGTTTCTGAGGATTTTCATATCGATTTCCATACCAACAATGTACATGAAAAGTATTAATCCAATCTGGCTTAAAAACTGAAGATTTCCAAGAGATTCAGTTGGGAAAAGCATAGCCGAAAATTCGGGAAAATACATTCCTATAAGCGATGGACCCATAACAATTCCGGCAATCATTTCGCCAATTACGGCCGGCTGTTTTATTTTAATACAGATCCAGCCAAAAATTCTGGCTACGAAAATTATGGTAACAATTTGTGCCAATAAAAGGGCTAAAGGGTGGTGAAGGTTTTTAACAAGTGAATCAAGAAATTCGGTTAATTGGCTTTTGTCTGATGTTGGAATAGTCAGGTTTCTTCCTGTTTCCAGTTTTAATCCCATTTGAATTATCCAATACATAAGAAGGGAAAATCCTCCAATAATACCAACGTAAAAAATACTGTTTCTAAATTTTTTCATTTTGCTTTAATTTAAAATTCCCGAAAATCCATTCTGTTTTTAGGGGAGAAAACAGAATAGATTTGAGAGATTAGTCTATAAAATCAGCGCAATTTTAAAACAAAATCATTTTACGGCATATACGCAGTATGCAATTTTGTAATGACTCAGAAAAACTTTGTAATGAAACAGATTTAAAGAAAGTAATTGAAGGATTTTTTGTGCCAAGAAATCAAGAAATGTTATTTTACAACCGTTGCTTCAAGCTCAACTTTTAGGGTTTCAAAAAGACTTTTAACTTCCATTAAAGTTGTTGCCTGTTTTATATTGTGTTTTGCAACCCAATCCTGAATGACTGAAAAATGAGGCCACAACTCGTGTGTTGCAGTTGTGTAAATATTTAACCGCACAATATTCTGGCATTCGTAACCTGCTTCGGTAATTACTTGTTCGAGGTTTTTTATGGCGAGATTTAATTGCGATTCCATGTTTTCATTGCTCGAAATTCCGTCGGCACTTATGGCAGTTTGTCCGGAAACGTACAAAGTTCCCTGTGCATTTTTTACTTCTACAGCTTGTACATAACTGCGCTCATTTTGCCATTCCCACGGATTTATGATTCTTTTTTCCATTTTTTTAAGTTTAAAATTTACTCTGCAAAATTGAAAATAAGAAACCGAATCAGCTCTTGACATTTCTCACAAATAAAAAGTGAGGTTTGTCACATTAAGAAGATAATCTGCTCAGGGTTTCGCGCGAAACGCCTAAGTACGAAGCGATAAGACTTTTGGGTATTCGCTGTATTAGAGAAGGATATTGTTTAAGAAATTGTTCGTAACGTTCTTTTGAACTGTAAGCCATTGCAGAAATAATGCGGCGCTGTGAACTGAGGAAACCCCAATTGGCTTTTTCGAGAAAAAAACGTTCCATTTTCTGAAGGCCATTACATAAGTTTTTATAATCTTCAAATGAAAAACAAAGTACTTCGGTATCTTCCAGACATTCTAGTGACATTGTAGCTTCGGTTTGGGTAAAAAAAGCATAATAATCGCTTTCCCACCAATCTTCCATTGCAAAAGAAACGATGTGTTCTTTTTCTGAATCATCGGTATAAACCAATTTTAAAAGTCCTGAATTTATAAAGAAAGAATAAACCTTAGGATCTCCTTTTTGAATCAGAAATTGATGCTTCCTGAATTTTTTAACAGAAAAGAAACGACTTACAAATGCGAATTCGTCATCTGTAAGCGGTACAATTTTTTCGATATGTTCACGGAGTTTTGCCTGCATAAAGTTGCCAAAGTTATTTAAATTATCAATTAAATCATCTTTTTTTAAACAATCTAACCGTCATTTTTTTTATTTTTGTGCGGTAAAATCCTTAATGACTATAAGGTAAAAACAAATATATCCGCCTCGAACTGCTTTAATTTTTATGACTTTAGATAATTGGCCTAAACATATTCAGAAATATCTTTTTTTGCTGAAAGATGGTTTCTTTCAATTTCCTTATTTGTTTAATTCTCCGCAAATAATGTTAGACAGTATGTTAGAACTGCCTATATCGAGGCATTTTCCCGAAAAACACCTTATTACTTTTAATACTTCGCTATGTAAAGCAAAAATGTATTACAGAGAAATGGATGAAGGATTTTGGCTGTTGACATTCTATATGAATATGAAGGAAAATATCATGGCGCTGTCCGGTTATGACAACAATCAGAGCAGTGACTATTATCTTTTGACTTTTTCTGTTTTTGAATATAAATTTCCGCTGAAGGATGGAAGTGCTTTGAGTCTTTTAAGTACCTGCTGGACGTTCAGTAAACCTAATACCGAGATTTCCAGTTATTTTTATAAACAAGCCGATGGTAAATTTTTTAGTATTGCTATTCGAAAAGATTGGGCTAAGAAGAATTTAACTTCTAAAAAGTTTAAAGAAAGAAAGGCAATTTTGAACTTCTTAAACGGAAAAAGAGGTTCTTATACTTGGCTCGATATTTCGCAGAAAGCACATGAAGTAGGTGCTGATTTATCTGATTTGCTGGAAAAAGAAAGTAATTCTGAAGCTGATGAAGCAGCAATCAAAAAGAAGTCGATGAAATTAATGACCGAATTTTTTGATAATTGTTTTATTGACAGCCGTATTGAAGATAATATTTCTTTAAGTAATCTGGATTATTTAAATGTTTCACGTGCAGAAAAAATTATCCTTCAAAATCTGCATCTTCCTTTTATTGGTATCGAATATATAGCCAAAGAAGTAAACACATCTCCAACCAAATTAAAGGCAAATTTTAAAGCTGTTTTTGGATTTTCGATGCTGCAATATCATAAAGAAAAAAATATGATGCTTGCCAGACAGCTTATAAAGAAATCTGACTTTGATATTCAGGATATCGCCGTAATTGCCGGTTATGATTCGGCTGGCCGATTTGCATCGAGTTTTAAGAAACGATTTGGTAAACTACCGTCTGAAGACCGTTTTTAGCATGTTTTAAAACTAAAAATGCCGAAAAAAAATTCTTGTACTTAATTGCAAATCAGATTCTTCTAAATAATCGAAAAAATGTAATCGATTAATTATTAGTGTTTTAAAAACACTTGTTGCGGATTTTGCGTAGACTTTTTCTCGCAGGTTATAAAGATTCATATTAAGACTAAAATATGTCCGAATTGACTATTCGTACCTTTATTTTTCATCTACATTTGGCCGCGAAAGAAGTGACTGACACTTTTTAGAAATTAGATATTTCTGTTGTCAACACTTTATCCCTGCTGTTCCTACAGCATTTATAAAATTTTATTACAAAACAAAAATACGCTGGATTTCAAAAAATGGAATCTTAGCGTACAGGGACTTTTTATGCTTATTTGTGAATTTTTAATTATTGATTATATATGGTGAACTTTACTTATTTTAAAAACTTAACGTGTAATAAAGATCGGACTTTGAAGGGATTCTTAGTTAGTTTTTTATTGTTTTTATCTGCTGAAAATGATTTCATGCAGATGAGAAAAAATACTTTGACAACAAGTTTAAATTTTAAAAAACAAGTTGTTTCTATTTTTATTTTCATTCTATTAATTGGTTATACGTCTGAAGCTCAGAATCAAATTGGTTTTGGATCAAATCAATATTACAAAGTGATTTCATTTGGAGAAAAAATTGATTTTGAAACTATTGATGAATCTGTAACATGGACCATTGCTAATGCTGCAAAGAATATTCACGCTGTAATTCGCGGTAATGAAATTAATAACTATTCATTCGAAGAACCGGGAGAATATGAAATTAACTTTCACGAAAACAAAAAACACGACGATGAATGTAATCATCCAGCGTTTGCAGAAAGATTTAAAATAAAAGTTGAATCTGTGAGATTGACTTTTGACTTTTCTAAAATCTCATTTTCAGAACAAATCGTGAGGGGAAGAAATTATTCCGATTTAATAATTACTGTTCCGGCAAAAATTACTACAAAAGATAATTCCAATATAAAATTACCTGCACCAGGAATGTCTGTTGCGGGATTAGGCGTTTCATTTACTGTTGAACCAGTAGAAAAAGAGATTGTTATTGGTAGTAAAACACAATTATTAAAATATAAGCTATCAGGAATCGTCAATCAGGAAACGTATTTGATGTTTGATTTTCATGATTTTAATAATCAGGTTCAGACCTACAATCTTCATCAGGTAATAAAATAATTCAAAGAGTATGATAAAAAACTACTTTACTTTAAATAGAGTATTGAATTTACAAAAGACAATTATTTTATTTTTTGTCTTTTTTGTATTCAGTCAGGTATCAAATGCACAGTGTGCTATTCCTGTTCAGGGATGTTCAGGTACCAATTTATCGAATTTTGGTGCTGATTCTAATAATGATGCTTCATCAATAGAATATGATAACTTTATATCAAGTTTTCATAGTACGATCGTTAGAACTTCAGATGGTTCTCTTCAAGTTTGGGGAGAGAAAATGGCAAATGATGGAACATCCAATTTAATAACATCACGAACTATAAACCAAACAAATTTTCCTGCATTAAGCACTGGAGCTACAGTATTAAAAGGAGCTTTGGGGAGTAATTCTTCGAATGGTACTCAAGGGATAATTTTGGCTACAGACGGATTGTATGCATGGGGTACAAGAGGAGCGGTTTTAGCTACCAGCCTTACTACCAGTACAACATTTCAGAAAGTCACATTTGGTCCAAATAATAACGGATTACCAACAGGTGTAATTCCTAGTGATGTCAAAATGATGTTTGCTACCTTTGGGACATTAGCTATTACCACATGCAGCGGCGATGTATGGGTTATTTCTCAAACTGCAAATGTTAGAGGAAATGGAGCTTCAGGTGATGCTTTAAATTGGTATCGAGTAACTACTACAGAGAATGGCAATCCATTTTTGAGCAACGTTGTAGCTTGTCGAGGAAGTTATAACACTCTTATGGCTCTGAAATCAGATGGTACGGTTTATGTTTGGGGAAATAGTGTTTATTTAGGAGATAATAATGCCAGCGGTAATCAGAATAGAGCTGCACGAATGACGCTTCCAGCCTCTATAACTCCAAAAATGATTGGTTCAACTGGACCAGATGGTGTAAAATCTTATTATGTTTTAGCTACTAATGGTAATTTGTACGGTTTAGGAAGAAACACAAATAAACAATTAGGTGACTGGGATCCTGTTAACAGATTATCATGGGTACAGCCAAGATATAGTTCCACTAACACAAACGTTATGAACAATATCAAATGGTTTAGTGTACAAGAACATGATACTGAATATGGAGCTATAAATGTCATAAACAATAATTATAATCTATATGCTTTCGGGCAAAACAATAGGAGTTTACTTGGAGGTGGAAGTGGTAACGAGACCATAGACCCTACAATGCCAGCTGGTGTAGCTGCATCTGATAGAGTTTTAGCCGTAGAAACAGGAGGACATACGTCGATGATTGTTAAAGCCTGTGAAGCAAGATTTGGTTATGTTGGTCACAGGATTAATGGTAGTATGGGAAATAATTCAACAGATAACACAAATGTGACCTCTTATAATTTTACAACAGCCAATGTTCAAATTTGTGGAGCAGAATCAATTCCTGTTATTCAGCCTATTTCATTAGGAGGAGGACCCGATTCTAAATACTGTATTGATGATCCTGTTTTATTAGATCCTAGTCCAGAAGGAGGAACATTGACTATAGTGAGTGGACCAGGTACCTTATCAGGCAATATACTGACTTTTACTGGAACCGGTACTGTTGAAGTTCGATATACCATAGCCACTTCTTGTGGAGGTACTACAGTGACGAACAGAACTTTTGAAGGAGCGATTTGTCCTGCAGATCTTTCGATTACAAAAGTGGCCAATAGTACTACTCCAAGTGTTGGAAATAACGTTATTTTTACCATTACAGCCAAAAATAATGGATTATATAAAGCTACAGGTGTAACTGTAAGCGATGTACTTCCTTCAGGATATACTTTTGTAAGTGCTACTCCTTCTAAAGGGACCTGGGCTGCACCAACATGGACTGTAGGAAGTCTTGCGGGCGGTGCAAGTGCAACTTTGCAGATTACAGGTACTGTTAGAGCAACAGGATCTTATGCAAATACAGCGACTGTTTCTGGAAATAACCCAGACGGTACAACTGGAAATAATTCGGCAACTGCAACGCCTTTAGTTCAAACGAATCTTTCGGTAACGAAAACAGTTGACAATACTACACCAAACGTTGGAAGTGATGTTACTTTCACCATTACAGCTTCTAATGCAGGTCCTAGTGGCGCGACAGGAGTAACGGTTACTGATAATCTTCCTTCTGGGTATACTTTTGTGAGTGCCACACCTTCGACAGGTACATGGTCAGCTCCAGATTGGACTATTGGTGATCTTGCTAATGGAGCAAGCACAACTCTTACCATGGTAGCAAGGGTAAATGCAGCAGGTTCATATGCGAATACAGCATCTATCGCAGGTTCACAAAGTGATCCTACACCAGGAAATAACTCTGGTTCAGCTACACCAACTGTAAATCATGCGCCAACTGCGGTAAATGATCCATATACAGTAGATGAAGATAATACTGTAACACTTTCACCATTGACTAATGACAGCGATGTTGACAGTAATGCGATCAGTTTAGTTTCTATCAACGGAACTGCTGTAACAGGAGGAGTTCAGAGTATTACAGTTTCCAACGGTACGGTTAATATCTCTGGTTCTGGAGTAATTACTTTCACGCCAGCTGCAAACTTTAATTCAACTACTCCAGTAAGTATTCCTTATGTTATTACTGACGGAAGATTAACTGCGACCGCAAATATTTTAATCACAGTTACAGCAGTAAACGATGTTCCGGTTGCCAACGAAGATGTGTATACCACAGCAGAAGATACTCCTGTTACTTTAACACCGCTTTCAAATGATACGGATGTTGACAACGATGCATTAACTATTGTTTCTATCAACGGAACAGCTGTAACAGGAGGAGTTCAGACTATTACAGTTCCAAACGGAACAGTAAATATCTCGGCATCAGGAGTGATTACTTTCACGCCTGCATTGGACTTCAATTCAACAACTCCAATCAGTTTCCCTTATGTAATAAGCGACGGACATGCGGGTGGTACAGCTTCAGCTGATATTAAAATTACAGTTACAGCAGTAAACGATGTTCCGGTTGCCAACGAAGATGTGTATACAACAGCAGAAGATACTCCTGTTACTTTAACACCGCTTTCAAAT